>Ga0209344_10002867_pt1 | contig 18149 bp, 18 predicted proteins | sample Cruoilmetagenom6_FD_187293 | JGI IMG/M metagenome (GOLD analysis project Ga0209344, IMG submission 187293) | Oil polluted marine microbial communities from Coal Oil Point, Santa Barbara, California, USA - Santa Barbara Oil Seep Sample 6 (SPAdes)... | ecosystem: Environmental > Aquatic > Marine... | reverse complement strand
GTGCTTGAAGCGCTTGTGGGCGCAGAAGCCGGAGCAGCAACACGTGATAGTTTCCGCAAAAAGCTGCGGGAAGGCGACATGGACGAAAAAGAGATCGAAATCCAGGTCGCTGACGCCTCAGGCGGCATGCCTAACTTTGAAATCCCCGGCATGCCCGGCGCGCAAATGGGCATGATCAATCTGAATGACATGCTGGGCAAAGCGATGGGCGATCGCACCAAGCCTAAACGCATGAGCGTCAAAGAAAGCTACAAAGTGCTGATCGCTGAAGAATCCGACAAATTACTGGATCAAGATCAGCTGATGGGTGACGCCATTGATCTGGTGGAAAACAACGGCATCGTCTTCCTGGATGAAGTGGACAAAATTTGCGGCCGCTCTGATCGCCAAGGCGCCGATGTGAGCCGGGAAGGGGTGCAGCGCGATCTGTTACCTCTGATTGAGGGCACAACAGTCGCTACAAAACATGGCCCTGTGAAAACTGACCATATTCTGTTTATCGCTTCTGGTGCCTTTCACTTGAGCAAACCATCAGATTTGCTCCCAGAACTGCAAGGTCGACTGCCCATTCGCGTCGAACTGCAAGCCCTCACACGCGATGATTTCAGACGGATCCTCACTGAGCCTGAAGCCAACCTGATCCGGCAATATAAGGCACTGATGGCGACCGAAGGTGTGACCCTTGACGTCACCGAAGATGGTATTGACGCCCTCGCTGATTTCGCCGCGGAAGTGAATGCTACGGTAGAAAACATCGGAGCACGTCGACTTCATACCATCATGGAGCGGGTGCTCGATGACATTAGTTTCAGCGCGACAGACAAGAGCGGGGAGACGATTACCATCGATGCAGCGTTTGTGAACAAGGAACTCAAAGCGCTGGCGGAAAATGCAGACCTGTCGAAATTTATCCTCTGAAAAATCAGTGCTCCCTTTTCGCCGTAAGCAAAGCGACAGGCGGCTTATGGTTTCCCAAAAGTTAGCCAAAACATTGATTGTTGCGCATAAGCAATGAAAATTTGCTGGGCGCGAGTCTTTTGTGGTTACCCTGTTCGCGTTGGACTCATTTTCCTTGACCAAACCTTAATGAATTGGCCCCTTTTGGGACTGAAAATCGCGTTTGACCTCCCGCTCAAAGTCCGGCGCGTCAGTTGGCGCAGGAGATGAGTGGCTTAGAAGAAGAGGGTGGTTCGCTTATTGCGATTCGGATCCGAAACAGTTCTTCGCGGGGGACTCATTTTTTCAAAAGCAAGAGCAGCTGATCGAGAGTCTTTTTGTCGAGCATTCCGATGTCACGAGCCAGTCGATTGGCGATTTCGGTCGCCCTGGGGTCGAGTCCGCCCGTATCAACCGTGACTTTTGGATGAGACAGACGCGCAAGGTCGACCAGCTCTTCGGCCTCGTCCCAAATAACACCCAAATGGCCGATAATTTTTTGCACCAAATGAAAGCCCGGGCGACCCCTGCGACCATGTTCAAGCGCTGACAGATATGATGCGCTTACGCCGACCGCAGATGCCAGACTTGTCAGACTTTCGCCTTTGTCTTCTCGCAATTCCCGAAGGCGTTTTCCAAAAGGGGTCATTTGTGACGCCTCAGCCAAAGATAGAGCGCCCCGCCACCGCCATGTTTGGGATGGGCCGGTTGGAAACCGGTTACATGAACCCTGAACTGAGGCTCTTGTAACAGAGCCGGAACGAAACTTCGCAAAACAGAGCGCGCGTCCGGGTCGTGATGGAAGTCACGGCCATGAAGCATATGGCCCGGCGCCCCCTTGCCGGTGATAACGAGCACAAGCTTGCAGCCTTGCGACCGGGCATTGGCGACAAAGCGCAGCAAGGCAGGCTCCGCGGAGTGCCTGGTCATACCATGCAAATCTATGCGTGCATCGGGCGTTAACTGTCCTCGAACGAGCTTTTTGGACGTCCGCCGATCTAAGGGTGCCAAAGGCGGCACGGCCGCGCGGCCGTGGCCAATGGGTGAACGGGGGGGCGGGGCGATGATGGTTCGCTTGGGTTGTTCTGCTTGCGAAACAGTTTTTGACGCCTCAGAGGCGGCGGACGCATCGTCCGTCAGCAAAGCGTCGCGCATTCCGGGCCGCGCCGTGGCGTCTGACGTTACAGAATGCCAGAGAGCATATTCCCCGGCCGTTAACACTCGCTTGCGACCCCGAGTAGTTCTTGGGCCATACCGCTCACCTGGGGCAGTGTTCGCGCCCTTTGGTGCCTTGCGCCTCACGGGTTTTCAGACCATTTATCGGCAAGGGTGCGCGGGATAAGCGTGACAAACTGGCCTTCAGCTTTGGTTTCTCCAGCCGCACTACCGGCCTCTGTGCCAGAGCCCCAAAAATAATCACCACGCACTGCGCCTCGAATTGCCGAGCCGGTATCCTGCGCAATCATCAAACGGCGCTCAGGATCGGTATTGCCAGGCAATTGAGCCTCCAACCAAATAGGAGCGCCCAATGCATGGACTCGCCGGTCAACGGCAAGGCTGCGGCCCGGGGTGAGGGCAATGCCAGCAGCACCGGTTGGACCCAACGTTCTGTCTCGTAATGGCACAGTGTTAAAGAAGACGTAAGATTGATTCGCCTCCAGAACAGTTTGTACCTCGCTGGGGTTAGCGCTAAGCCAATCCCGGATGGTTTGCATGCTGACATTCTCTCGCGCGAGAGCGCCTCGTTCGATGAGGACTTTCCCGATCGCCGTGTAAGGTCGACCGTTTTTTCCAGCAAAACTGGCCCGTAAAACATCCCCATTTGGCAATACTATGCGAGCAGACCCTTGGATTTGGGTGAAAAAGGCATCGACCGGGTCCGCAATCCAGGCGACAGGACGCGCCAGCGCACCTAAGGCCCCCCGATTGATGGCCGCACGATCAGGGTAGGGGACGAAGCGCCCCTTTTCGATACGGCCCCGAATTGATTCATTGCCAAGATTGGGATCAAAATCATTGAGGTCTAGACGCATTAGATCAGCGGGCTTTGCCAGAAGCGGCGTTTGATAAATACCGCCACGCGTGAGACTGCCGCGGATTTCTGGCTCGTAGTAACCGGTCATAAGACCGACAGGGCCCATCTCTCCCAAAACCCGAAAGGGCTGAAAATTACGCTCAAAAAAGGCACGTGGGTTTGACGCGGCCGACGCTTCCATCGCAAGGGCACAGACAACCTGCCAATCGCCTATCGTACCATAGAGACTGGACGCCCCGGTTTTGGTATCTAATGCTCGGGCAGGCGAGGCATTGAGTATGCGCTCACAGCTTTTGCGAAAGGTCTGCAAAGCAGCACCCAAATCGTCAGCGGCCCAACCGTTGAGGTCTGCAAAATCAGTTTTGGAGAATGATGGTTCCGTGTCGGATGCCTCAGAGGTGCTCACGCTGTTATCCCCTGTGTTTTGACCGCCCGTTGGCTCCAAACAGGCGCTCAACAGAAGAAATGCGGCCAAAACCAGGAAACAGGAACGGGCGCTTGCCAAGCTCGTGCATTTTACGATTTTGCCAAAAAATGAACCGCTGTTATCGGAATTTTTCACAAGACATATGGCCGTTAGTTGCTTCCGGTCGCAACCAGCTGCCAATTTGGATCCCGGCTCGCAATTTCGCGTTCAAATGTCCAAATATCTGTGATTTCCCGCACCGTTACAGGATCACCCTCAATGACAACGCCGTCGCTGTTTTTGGTGGAGGAAGTAAGCTCACTCACAAAGCGCAAGGTGACCCGGGCGCGCGATTGTTCAATAAGAGCTTGCCTGAATTCAGCGCCCTTCAATCCCACGAAAGTCATTTCCACGCTTTCACCGCGTTGCTCACGTGCCTCAATGGCGGCGGCAAAGCTGACGAACACTTCTTCGCCAAGCAAAGGTTGAAGCGTTGAACTGTCGCCGGCTGCGAAAGCAGTGACAATCATCTCATAAGCGAGTTTGGCGCCGTTCAAAAACTCAACTGGATTAAAACGCGCATCGGCAAGCGTCAATTCGTTCAGAGATTGCTCAAGCGCGGAGCCGGTTTCAACACCCGGAATTTCTGCCGATTTCAATACTTCAGGCTCAGCCATGGGGCCACGCGAGCCGGGCAGATTGATGATATTGCCTTGGTCATTATCAGCCGATGGGTCAACGGAGGGATCTGCCGCAGAATATGGATCATAAGGCGGGCGTTCGCTGCCCGTCCGACGCCCGAGAACGCTGCGGAGTTTCAAAAACACCACAACAGCAATTACCAATAAAATTAGGTTGATAACGTCGTAACCGCTGTTCATAAAAAGACCGATACCTTTTGGGCTGCTGAATGAATAGGGCCACTCTTGGAATGCACCCCTTTTGCGCATATCTGTTAAGTGCCAATCTAGGGCATAAGTATCTCCATTGCCACCAGTTGACCGCGAAAGCTTCTTTATGCCGTTCATTTTCCTCGCTTTTATTTTGGTGCCCCTAGCAGAAATCGCTTTGTTTGTTGAAGTGGGTGGCATTTTAGGACTTTGGCCAACGCTCGGCATTGTGGTTCTAACCGCCTTTTTAGGGACCGGCCTTTTGCGATCACAGGGCCTTGCCGCCTTCTCTCGTGCGCAAGTTTCGATGGCAGAGGGTCGCCTGCCGATGGAAGAGGTCGTGCACGGCTTTTGTCTGGTTATCGCTGGTGCGTTGCTTTTAACGCCCGGATTTCTAACCGATGCCGTTGGTTTTCTTCTCTTTCTTCCGCCGGTCCGCCTGGCCCTTGGTCGCGCTGCCGTTCGCTGGTTCTCCAAACATGGCACGATGCAGGTCTATACAGCTCAAGGCGACAGCAGCGGGTTTAACCATAGGCACCCGGCCCGCGATGGCACCGCTGAAGTTGTTGAGGGCGAGGCCGAAGAAGTAGAGCTCCACAAGGATGAGCATCCTCATGGCCGATCTCCTAACCAATCTGGGAACACCTAGTTTTGGGCCTCTCTTGTGAGACCCGACTTGTGAGGTTTTGGCATCCGTGGTAGCCACTAACCGCAATTTAGGTAGGCCATCTGGTACAAAAACCTTTTGGCGATGACAAAAATAGGGCGGAAATTCGCATGGCGGACTCAGATCAGTCGACAGAAGAAAACAATGCAGGCGCACAAGCTGCGCCGCAACTACGCGTGATCACACAATATGTGCGCGACCTGTCTTTTGAGAGCCCCAATGTTCCTCAAAGCCTACAGCCACAAGACGAAGCGCCGCAGATCGGTGTCAATGTCGACGTACGCGTAAAACCTCTCGCGGAAACAGATTTTGAAGTCATCTTAAAGCTCAATGTTGATGCAAAAATTTCTGGCAAACAACTTTTCATGACTGAGCTTGAATATGCCGGTGTTTTTCAGATCGCCAATATTCCTCAAGAAAGCCTGCAGCCGGTTTTGTTGATCGAATGCCCGCGACTGATTTTCCCGTTCGCACGACGGATCATCGCAGACGTCACACGCGATGGGGGCTTCCCGCCATTGATGATTGATCCAATTGATTTTGCTCTTTTGTTCCGCCAGCAAATGCAGGCGCAACAGGAATCCGCTGCAAAAGATCACCCAGACGCTTGAACTTTTGCCGGATCATGCCCTCAAAGCAGATCGCGCAAAGAGGCCAAGAAGGTTCGAATGTCTTTGAGCGCTGGACCATCGGAAAACGCCGCAAGGGACGTTAATGTCCACGCCTCTTGAGGCAGTAACATGTTTTCAAGCTGCAAAAGCCTCTCACGTCGGTCTGATGTGAGAGGCAATTTTTTTGCCTGCTTGAGCAATAATAAGTGCTCGTGTATCCGGCGCATCACCCAGAAAGCCTCCATCATGGGAGGAAGTATTCTGGGGTCGTCCTGCCAAGTGCAGCCTTCGAACAGAACCTGGGTCACATGCTGTCCGGCTCCGTGACAATCAAAATCAACGCAGCCCTTAAAACCTTCCTGCGACAAATTTTTATGAACGCTACAGCGCCCATTGGGGGTCAAGTTTTTACAGGCAACGCCTGCAGGTTTATCGTTGGCAAACTGAGGCGATTTATCGAACGCAAGAGCCACACAACAAAGTGCTGCGCACTGTTTACAATCCGGGACTAATTGCATTTCGGTCATTTGATAAAGAGCTTGCCTAGAGATCTTTCCAAAGCGTCTCACCATCAAGAGAGGCGATGAATGTCGCGTGCGCTTTGCGCTCTTTGTCGGTGAGGTTCGAGGTGAGGGGTTTTGCACGCGGCGTTCGCTTTACCCGGGCAATCTTTCCCTCAACCGAGGTAGCACCACTTTCTGATGCCAGGCTAAGACCAGGTTCACGACCACCAATGAGTTCCAGATAAACTTCTGCAAGCAACTCACTATCAAGAAGCGCGCCGTGTTTTATGCGGTTTGAATTATCCACATTGAAACGACGACATAGAGCGTCGAGATTATTTTGCGCGCCCGGAAATTTTTTGCGCGCCATCGCTAAAGTATCGACAGCCTGTGTCATGGGCAGTGATTGACGACCGGCGCGTTTCAATTCGGCATTTAAAAAGCCCATGTCAAAGCTTGCATTGTGAATGACGAGCGGTGCATTGACGATGAAGGTCAGAAAATCATCCATTACTTCATGAAACAATGGTTTGTCGCTCAGAAATTCCTCTGACAGACCGTGCACCTTAAACGCCCCTTCGGGCATATCCCGCTCAGGATTGACATAAACATGAAAGGTACGACCCGTGGGCATGTGATTGTCCAATTCAACACAACCAATCTCACACAGGCGGTGACCTTCCTTAGGACTAATGCCTGTGGTTTCTGTGTCGAGCACAATCTCGCGCATTGTGGCTATCCCCGCTGTTGCAGCGACCCTCTCCCCAGAGCGGCGCTGCTAAAATATAAACTAGTGGCGCTTATCCCATCAGTTTTTTGAGTACTTCTCCGTCACGGCCTTTAAGTGCCGCGATGATTTCTTTTACCTGATTGCGCGCGTGCTCAAGCCCTTTATCGCTTTCCACAATAAAGTCAGCACCGCTCCGCTTGTCGGCGTCAGGTACCTGCTTTGCAAAAATGTCAGCAAATTTTTCTTCTGTCATATCAGGCCGTGCCAAGACACGCTCGCGCTGCAGCTCATAAGGCGCGCTCACAACCACAATAACATCCACACGCTCGCGGCCTCCCGTTTCAAAAAGCAGAGGAATGTCGAGCAAAACCATTTCTGCGTCGTCAGTCATCGCTTTTTCCAAGAACGCTCGATTGGCGCCACCCACTAGAGGGTGAACAATTGCCTCCAGCTTTTTTAACGCGTCGGGATGGCCAATAACCTGTTTGGACAAGAGGGCACGATCCACCGCGCCGTCACGCACAACACCTGGGAAAGCGGCATCAATGAGTGGCACGGCAGCGCCGCCCGCTTGATAAAGTTTGTGCACCTGGGCATCAGCGTCATAAACAGGAATGCCTTCAGCCTGAAACATTTTTGCGGTTTCAGATTTACCCATACCAATGGAACCGGTGAGACCAATCAACAGCATTTAATTTTCGCCTAAGTCTTTGAGAAGGAGAGCACGCAGCTCAGATGTTACTTGCGGACGTATGCCAAACCAAGCCTCAAACCCTGGCACAGCCTGGTGAAGCAACATGCCAAGACCATCAACCGTCTTGTTGCCGCGCTCACGCGCGTTGGCCAACAGCTCAGTTTCCAGGGGTGCATATACGATGTCTGTTACCAACGCCGTTGTCGGCAAATTATTCAAAGACAATGCCAATGGCGGCATGTTTTTCATGCCGAGTGAGGATGTATTGACCAACAAGGTGGCGTTAGCTAACTCAAGCTCGGCGTCCTCCCAGGAGGCAGCATGCCCCTTAATGGCAAGTTCTTTTAGCAAGCTCTCTGCTTTTTCAATAGTTCTATTGATAAGCCGTATCTCCGGCACACCTGCATCTGAAAGAGCGGCAAGGATTGCCCGCGCCGCGCCGCCGGCACCCAACACAACGGCGGGACCAGAGGTGAAATCAAAGTCAGGAGCGCTTGCTTTCAAATTTGCCATGAACCCATAACCATCAGTGTTGCGGCCTTCCAAATGGGTTCCACAATCAACGATTGTATTCACGGCCTTCAATCGTTTTGCCGCCGCGTCATGATGAGACAATAAGGCAAAGACAGCTTCTTTGTGAGGCACTGTGACGTTGGCCCCGATAACATTTTGCGCGGAAAACGAATGAAGCGTGATTTCCAAGTTTTCTGGTGGCACCCCATGGGTTTCATAAAGCGCGTCTTGCAGCCCATGAGTTGCGATCCAATGATTATGGATCAACGGCGATCTGGAATGTTCAATTGGCCAGCCCAAAACCCAGACCCGGCGAAGTGCATTGCTCATTTTTCCAACGCGCCTTCTTGACGCAAGTGAGAAAAGAGCGGCAGGAGCGGGAGACCAAGAATTGTGAAATAGTCCCCATCAATGCGCTCAAACAATTGAATGCCCGGGCCTTCCAACTGATAACAGCCAACACTTTTCATAACTTTCTCGCCGCACCGTCTTAAATAATGATCGACAAATTCATCTGAAAAATCTCGCATGGTGAGATGCGCTTGTGCGACAAATGACCATTCCGTTTTGCCGCCACGGGCAACGGTAACAGCACTATGCAATGTGTGTGTGTTTCCACGAAATTCACACAGGTTTGCGCGTGCTTCTTTTAAATGACGTGGCTTGTCATAAAGGCGTCCATTGCACGAAAGCACTTGATCAGCGCCGATGACAATTTGCTGGCCTGCCTGTTCACTCACGCTTTCCGCTTTCAGTTCCGCCAGATGCACGGCCAATGCATCCCCATCTCCACCAAAATCTGCTTTGGCGGCTGCTTCATCTACCGGTGACACTTCGACCCGAAAATGCACACCGGCATTTTCCAAAAGCATTGCACGAACGCCACTACGGGACGCCAGAATGAGGGTCGGTGTGTCAGACATTTGAAAAACTCGTTATTTGTAAAAACTATGTGGAACGATCTCAAAACCTAGTGACGGTTATAGAGGTTCAAAATTGCCGCCGCGGTCTCTTCAATAGAACGACGGGTGACATCAATGACTTGCCAACCCTGTTTGTGACACAGGCGTCTCGCATCAGCCAGCTCTGTGGTAATCAGGCTCTTGTCCACATAGGCGGTTTCTGTTTGCTCGTTCAGAGATAAGAGGCGGTTCTTGCGAATTTGTGCCAAACGATCCGCGCTGGCAACAAGACCTACGATCAGTGGTTTTTTTGCTGTAAAAAGATCAGGCGGAAGCGGCGTGCCGGGAACCAACGGTACATTTGCAGCCTTGATTCCGCGGTTTGCGAGATAAATGCACGTAGGTGTTTTGGATGTACGGCTAACACCCACGAGAATAATATCAGCATCGTCCAGATCACCCGCCGTTTGCCCATCGTCATGGGCCATGGTGAAATTCAGGGCGGCAATTCGGTCGAAATATTTGGCGTTCATTTCATGTTGAACACCTGGCTTGTGCGAAATCTCTCGTCCCAGATAAGTACCAAGCGCATTGATCACAGGATCTAAAACAGAAATGCAGGGCACTTCCAGTTCCACACAACGCGCAAGCAATTGATCACGCAAGGCCTCATTGACCATCGTGAACATGACCAATCCCGGCGCACGTTCTATTTCTGCTATTGCCCGGTCCAATTGTTTGGGGCCCCGCACAAGCGCATAGATATGTTCGACAGCACTGATGTCTTCATATTGTGCACAAGCGGCACGGGCCACAGCATTCAAAGTTTCCCCAGTTGCGTCTGAAACAAGGTGGAGATGAAAGTTACGAGCGCTTGTCATGAAGAGATTAAAGTCCGGTGTGATCGATGTGGAAAGAAGCTTTTGGTAAAACTACCCAGAGTGAGAAGCTTGTGCCAGTCATTCATTTGGACAGCTTCGGGAATCGATTTGGCTGCTTTGAGCGTCGAGCGGATTACCTTCTGGCCTGTGGATTATTGTGGATAAGGGGGAGAAATCCCCAGGTTTGCTCAGGTACTACTTGGTCATACCCGTTATTGATTTTTTATCTTCTGTTTCATTCCCCGTTAACTAAGCCATTTTTACGGTCTGGGGAAACCGGGGAAAAGTACGACCCGCGTAGGGCCGACTGACTTATCCCCAAGACTCGATTTGTCCACACCGAGGTTTTTCACAAGCCAAGTCATTGGGACTCCTTGGACTCCAAAAGTTTGTCGAAGATTGGTTCACATTCAAATTGTTCGGCTAGATAATTTGTTTCTTATAAAAAAAGGGGATGAGAATGTGAGCAACTTTTAATCCCCAATTTTCACAGGGATCCACTATCCACTACAACCTTTTTAAGATTCTAAATAAGTAGTATGAAACCTGCACAAGTCTGTAGCCTCTCGCTTTCTCCTCCCATCAGGATCTTCTTCAAGCCTCATGTCTGACCAAGCAAAAGCATCTTCTTCATCTAAACTATTTCTCAGAGCACTCGCAGGAGAGACGCTTGCAACACCTCCGATCTGGTTGATGCGACAAGCAGGACGGTATTTGCTGGAGTACCGGGAAACCAGAAAACAAGCGGGCGGGTTTTTGGATCTTTGCTACACACCAAAGCTTGCGGTCGAAGTAACGCTACAACCCATCAGACGATATGGATTTGATGCAGCGATCATGTTTTCAGATATTTTGGTGATCCCTGATGGCTTGGGGCAGAAGGTGTGGTTTGAAGAAGGGGTCGGACCTTTACTAGAACCAGTGACTGATCTGGAAGCCCTAAAAAAGCTCGATCGATCTCGAGTTCTTGGCCACCTGGCGCCTGTCATGGAGACGCTAAAAGGATTGAAGGCTTCATTGCCGTCTGAGACGGCGCTAATTGGCTTTGCAGGGGCACCCTGGACGGTTGCGACCTACATGGTGGGGGGCAAGGGTTCACCTGATCAAGGGGCGGCTAAGGCATGGGCTTATCGCGATCCTGATGGCTTTCAAGTTCTAATCGATCTGTTGGTGGATGTAACTGGCGATTATCTTGAAGCGCAAGTCGCTGCTGGTGCTGAAGTTTTACAATTGTTTGATACGTGGGCAGGCAGCTTGCCGGCCAGACAGTTCCGGCGGTTTTGTCTGGAACCTGTCAAAAGATTGCGCGCTCGATTGAAAAAATCTTGTCCAGACATTCCAGTGATTGCTTTTCCAAAGGGTGCGGGCGCGGGATATGAAACCTATTTTCGCGAAACGGGTGTAGATGCCGTGAGTTTTGATACCTCGGTTGATCCCGTTTGGGCGGCGGATCGCTTACAACCACTTGGAGCTGTGCAAGGAAATCTGGATCCTTTGCTTTTGGTAGCGGGTGGCTCGGAAATGGATCGTGCGATTGACCATCTGTTGGAGACATTAGGATCAGGCCCATTCATTTTCAATTTAGGTCACGGTATTGTGCCTCAGACGCCGCCGGAACATGTTGGGCAGCTGGTTGACCGAGTGCGTGGCAAAAAATGAACAATCCACAAAAAGTGGCTGTGGTTCTCTTTAATCTTGGCGGGCCAGATGCGCCCGAGGCCGTAAAGCCCTTTTTGTTTAACCTGTTTTCTGATGCGGCGATTATTCAAGTACCCCAACCATTTAGGTGGTTGATTGCCAAAATTATTTCCAGTCGACGCGCACCGATTGCGCGCGAGATTTATGCTCAGATTGGCGGTAGGTCGCCGATTGTTCCGGAAACCCAACGACAGGCAGAAGCTTTAGAACAGGTGCTCTCTACGTCCGATGGTTTAGATAATGTGAAATGTTTTCTCGCCATGCGCTATTGGCACCCGTTTAGCGAAGCTGCGGTTGAGGCCGTTTTGGATTTTGCACCTGACAAAATCGTACTCTTGCCGCTTTATCCGCAATACTCAACAACGACGACGGGCTCATCTCTTAACGCATGGCGAAAGGCCTGGGCAAAGCGAGTAGGGCCTGGCCATACTTCTAAAAAAGACCCAGAAACCAGCGAAATTTGTTGTTACCCGGAAGCCAGTGGTTGGATTGAGGCGCAAGCTGATTTGGTGCGCAAAGGGTTCAAATCTGCTGGAGAATTGAATAATACGCGGGTGCTTTTTTCAGCGCACGGCCTTCCTAAAAAAGTAATTGAAAGAGGCGATCCTTATCAAACGCAGGTTGAGAGAACCTGTGCAGCCGTGGCTAAAAAACTGGACATGCCAGGACTTGACTGGGTTACCTGTTTTCAAAGTCGTGTGGGGCCGCTGGAATGGATAGGGCCTTCGACAGACGCGGAAATTGAACGCGCTGGCGCTGAGGGTAAAAATATCGTGGTGGTGCCCATCGCATTTGTCTCTGAGCATTCTGAAACTTTGGTGGAGCTTGATATTGAATACCGGGATCTGGCAGAAAAGGCCGGTGTGGCAACTTATGTCCGTGTTGCAGCTGTTGGTACGCATCCAGCGTTTATCGGCACACTCGGGGACCTGGTCAGAGAAGCGCTTGTGAGCGATGAAATGATCTGTCCCGAGGAAGCTATTGGTGGTATTTGTCCTGGCAATGGTTTGGCTGAAAATCAGATTGTTTTGAAATCGTAATGACAGAAATTCTTACTCAGTTTTATCCGTGGATCAAAGCATTTCATATCATTAGTGTGATCTTTTGGATGGCCGGAATGTACTATTTGCCCAGACTTTTTGTGTATCACACAGAAGTAGAACCAGGTTCTGATCTGTCTGAAAACTACAAACAGATGGAAGTCTTGTTGCTTCGTCGGATCATCAATCCAGCCATGATGGCGGCCTGGATATTTGGTCTAACGTTGCTTTGGCTTTTGTGGGATGCCATCGGCAGCGATGCCTGGCTTCATGTGAAACTGGCAGCGGTTGTCGTTATGGCGACCTATCACGGGTTTCTGGCTCGATGGCGTAAAGCATTTGAGCGTGATGAGCGGCCTTTTACCTCTCGTCAGATGAGGATCATGAATGAGGTTCCGCCGGTTTTGACAATTGTGATTGTTATCATGGTGATCGTGCGGCCGTTCTGAATATTAGTGATCGTCAGTATCGAAGTGGTTTTCTACTTGTAGCTCGCGACCTCAGGGTCTATATGATGTTTAACACCCGCCGGACTCCTTCCGGACCGCGACTGTGTAATCTCTCATTTGCAGGGATCTTATCGGGCGCAGGGGCAGCCGAGTTTTCTCAAAACCCTTCAAAAAATTATCGGCGCTTCGTTGGGACATTCACAGATTGTATTTTGGGCTGATTAGCCTCATCGCCAAACGGATATGGCGTTTTGATTGTCGTTTATCTTTTGTGAGACCGTCCCGTTCCGGTTTCTTTTTCAAGACAGAATAAGAGAATTTTGATGCAGCAAATTAAGCTGAAAGATCTTAAAGCCAAGTCACCCACAGAACTTTTGGAACTTGCAGAAGAGCTTGAAGTCGAAAATGCGAGCACCCTGCGTATGCAGGAATTGCTGTTTGCCATCCTGAAACAGTTCGCGGAACAAGATACTGACATTATCGGCGAAGGCGTCGTTGAAGTCTTGCAAGATGGGTTTGGTTTTTTGCGATCGCCGCAAGCAAACTATTTGCCGGGTCCTGATGATATCTATGTTTCTCCATCGCAGATCAGACGCTTTTCACTGCGTACGGGTGACACCGTCGAAGGTGAAATTCGCAGTCCGAAAGATGGCGAACGCTATTTTGCGTTGATCAAAGTCAATACGATCAATTTCTCAGATCCCGATGATGCGCGTCACAAAGTACATTTTGACAATCTGACGCCGCTTTATCCTGATGAAAAGCTTGAGATGGAAATCTCAGACCCGACGCGGACGGATACGTCAGGTCGTGTGATTGATATTGTGGCACCATTGGGCAAAGGCCAACGTGGATTGATCGTGGCGCCGCCGCGCACAGGTAAAACTGTGTTGTTGCAAAACATCGCACATTCAATTGCGGCCAACCATCCTGAAGCTTATTTGATCGTGCTTCTAATTGATGAGCGTCCAGAAGAAGTGACGGACATGAAACGGTCTGTGAAAGGCGAAGTTATTTCTTCGACCTTTGATGAACCCGCCGACCGTCACGTGCAGGTTGCTGAAATGGTGATCGAGAAAGCCAAACGTCTGGTGGAGCACGGCCGTGATGTGGTGATCTTGCTGGATAGTATTACGCGCCTTGGTCGTGCCTATAACACGGTTGTTCCAAGCTCCGGCAAAGTCTTGACAGGTGGTGTTGACGCCAATGCCCTACAACGTCCAAAACGTTTCTTTGGTGCTGCACGTAACATCGAAGAAGGTGGATCACTGACCATTATTTCTACTGCTTTGATTGATACAGGTAGCCGGATGGATGAAGTGATCTTTGAAGAATTTAAAGGCACGGGTAACTCTGAAATTGTGCTTGATCGCAAGGTCGCTGATAAGCGGATATTCCCTGCGATGGATATTTTGAAATCCGGTACGCGGAAAGAAGAGCTTTTGGTGGATAAAGCAGCGCTGCAAAAAATGTATGTGCTTCGCCGCATCCTTAATCCAATGGGGACGACAGATGCCATTGAGTTTCTGCTCGATAAGTTGAAGCAGACGAAAGATAATGACGAGTTTTTCGAGAGCATGAACACCTAATGGTAGAACCTGGCCGTTTTTCTAAATCTTTGGGTTTAACGGCTTCTTACCATCTGTGTGTGACCTTATTCTTCTAGTCCAAACACGCACCTGCGGTTTTGGGCTGTTGGGGGGGATCGATTTGGAAGATCAGTCAGAACCAGCACTGCGTTGGGTGTCTGCTTATCTCAACCAAAACCATGCGGCGAAAATTCAAGCACGCTTGTCTGGTTCGCGCCCTGATGTGCCCGAAGAAATCAGCGGGTCCAGACCTGAGGGGTGTCGATCTCTTTGGGCATGGCATTCCGTAATCGATCCTGAATAATGTCGAGTGCGAAGGACTCGGTGCCGCCTTCAAACATTGTTTGTGGCCCTAAGGTTCGATAATTGTCGCGCCGGTCGTTTTCCTAGCTTTTAGATCAATGTGCGATTGGGCGGCATCTGCCAGAGCATAGCGCTGATTGATATCGACCTTTACAACACCACGGGCAACGACATCGAAAAGATCGTTGGTCGCAGCGTCTCGTTCTTCTGGTGTCATCATGTAATGCATCATTGTAGGGCGGGTCACATAAAGTGATCCCTTGCCAGCTAAAATGGATAAATCGACACCACTAACGGGGCCGGATGCATTGCCAAAACTTGCGAGCAATCCTCTTGGTGCCAAACAATCCAGCGAAATTTCAAATGTATCTTTGCCGACGCCGTCATAAACGACGGGGACTTTGGCGCCATTTGTAATATCCAGTACCCGTTCAACAACATTTTCAGTGGAGTAGTTGATGACGTGTTCGCAGCCGTGAGCACGGGCCATCTCTGCTTTTTCCTCTGAGCTAACGGTACCGATGAGTGTGACTCCCAATGCTTTAGCCCACTGGCAAGCGACCAGCCCAACGCCTCCTGCAGCTGCATGGAAGAGAGTTGTGTCTCCTTTTTTCAGTTTGAAAGTTTCTTTGAAGAGATATCGAACGGTGAGGCCCTTCATCATCAGGGCAGCCGCTTCGTCGTCCTTTATTGTGTCAGGTAATTTAATGAGACCGGCGGCGAAACAGTTTTGGGCTTGGGCGTAAGCACCGAGCGGCCCTGATCCATAAGCGACGCGGTCGCCAATTCTTACTTCTGTGACACCTTCGCCAATTGCTTCCACGACGCCTGCAGCTTCAAGACCCAGACCTGATGGAAGGGGAACCGGATAGAGGCCGGAGCGATGATACGTGTCGATGAAGTTTAGACCGATCGCTGTATGGCGAATTTGGGCAAAGCCTGGCGCAGGATCCGGCAGATCTACATCTTCGAGTTTCATGACCTCTGGGCCACCGGTTTCGTGAATGCGTATGGCTTTGATCATTTTTTGTCCGATCGATTTTTTTGGGTGTTTAGTATTGCTGAGAAAAGAGCGTCATGCCTGGTCCCAGCACCGGAATATTTGATTCGGATACGGAATAATCCAAAGTATGATTCATTCCCTCACCCAAATTGACTTAGAGATTTGCTTTGAAAAAATCCAAGGTGCGTCTGTTGGCAAGATCAGCATCTGCCTTATCGTAGTGTGCGCCCCCGACACGGGCGAAGGCATGGTCGCGAGCTGGATAATCATGCAGGGTTATATTTGAGTTGTTGTCTAAGCCTGCATGGATTTGTGCCTGCGCATCGGCGGGCACAAACTCATCCTGGCCTGCAATGTGCAGCATCAGTGGTTTGGAAATGTCGCTTGCTTCTTGGAGGCGGGTTTGAATGTTTACGCCATAGAAGCCGACGCTGGCGTCTGCATTTGTACGGGTTGCACTGAGATAGGCCAATTGTCCGCCGAGGCAATATCCGACGGTTCCGACTTTTCCGTTGCTGAGAGTGCGGGCGGTATCGATAGTTGCCTGCAGATCGACGACGCCTTTATCGACGTCAAAGGCATTGAAAAGTTCAAAGGCCCTGGCCCATTCAGCTTCACTCTGATCAGTAATGTCGATGCCGGGTTCTATGCGCCAGAAAAGATCTGGTGACAGGGCGAGATAGCCTTGGGCCGACAGTCTATCACAAATGTCACGCATGACGGCGTTGACACCAAAAATTTCCTGGATAACCACAACAGCAGGGAAAGGGCCGTCGCCTTTGGGCGTGGCAAGGTAGCCTGAAAAATTGCCATCTGGTCCAGAGATCGTGATTGTTTCTGCGCTCATGAGAGGCTCCTGTTGACTTAATGGGACGCCTCGAACGGGCTTTCCTGTTTGGCAGCAGAGTAACGCAAATTGTATCAGAGATGCGAGTGAGTTTGTGGGTCAGGCATCAGGAGCGAGGCGGCTTGCACGCAGGGCGATGATGAGATCATCTGGCGAGGTGACCGGCACGGAACAAACTGGGCCTGTACATACATATGCGGTTGGGCGACCGTTGATCATGGTCTTGTCCTTTGCTGGGTGACCATCTGGTAAAACCGTGTCTTGGTCCAGAACGATCAAAAGGCGTGTTGGCAGGGAGAGCGATAGGGCTGTGTGTTTGAGTGTTTCACGTGCAGCATCTGCCGGGTCGCCAATGATGACGATTTGGGTGAGGTTCACAGCAGTGTCAAAACTGGCGAGCCAGGCGCCGTGCGGAAAACCATTTTTCATAACGGCTCCAGCAAAAGCTTCAATCAGTTGATCTGCACGAGTGCGGTAGTGCTCATCGCCGGTGAGCGCATAGAGCTTCACAAAGAGAGCCGGGAGCGTGCCATTGGCGGCAGGGGTTGCGTCGTCAGAGGCTGTTCTTGTGCGCGTGATGAGAGCTTCAGCATCATCTGCGGTGAAAAAATACCCGCCAAATTCCTCGTCCCAATAGTGAGCATCGAGTTCGGCTGCAAAAGACTGGGCGTCGTCGACGTACCGCCAATCTTGTGTAGCTTCAAAGAGGGATAGAGCAGCTGCGGTTATATTTGCGAGCCCGTCTGACATGGCACGATGTTGGAGGCGTCCTGCACGGAAGCTGTGGAAAGTGCGTGAGTCTTTTTTCATGGATTCGGAAACGAAACGATAGGCGTTTTGACTCAACGTAAGCCAGCCAGGTCGGCTAAGTATCATGGCGGCTTTTGCCAGGGCGTCGATGGCCAGGCCATTCCAGTCGAGTAAGACTTTATCATCGAGAGCAGGGCGGACACGTGTCTCGCGGTGTCGCAGTAGAGTGGCTTTGAGAGCGAACAGTTTTTTCTTTTCGGAAGGAATTATTGTGGTGCCTATTTTTTGAAGGCGATTGAGGATGGATTTTCCTTCCCAATTACCAACCGGTTGGGCGTCATATTGATCGCGAAACCAGGGACCGTGCTCACCGAGGACATCATCTATCTCTGCGGCTGTCCAAACATAGAATTTTCCCTCTTCGCCTTCACTGTCTGCGTCCAGGCTAGCAGCGAACGCTCCTTCTGGTGTGAGCATTTCGGAGGTTAACCACTCAATCGTTTCGGCAATTCGGGCGGCATAAAGGTCTTTTTTATTTTCCGACCAAACCTCAGTAAGAAGGCTGATGAGGAGCGCGTTGTCGTAGAGCATTTTTTCGAAATGGGGAGCAAGCCAGTCTGCGTCCACAGAATATCGGGAGATGCCGCCCGCAAGGTGGTCGTAGATGCCGCCTTCGCACATGTGGGTGAGAGCGGTTGTAAC
>Ga0209344_10002866_pt1 | contig 18157 bp, 11 predicted proteins | sample Cruoilmetagenom6_FD_187293 | JGI IMG/M metagenome (GOLD analysis project Ga0209344, IMG submission 187293) | Oil polluted marine microbial communities from Coal Oil Point, Santa Barbara, California, USA - Santa Barbara Oil Seep Sample 6 (SPAdes)... | ecosystem: Environmental > Aquatic > Marine... | reverse complement strand
AGTTTATCGAAGCATATTTGATTACAGCCATGGTAGATTTTTATGGTGATATACCGTATTCAGAAGCAATTTTGGGTACTGATAATTTAAACCCTAAATTAGATAGTGGTGCAGAGATTTATAATGCGGCTTTGGCCTTATTAGATGTCGCTATTGCTAATTTTCAGTCTACACCAAGTGCGAATCCTGCAAATGATGCCTTTTATGGCAATGATTATGATTTATGGGAGAATGCGGCGAATACCTTAAAGATGCGTTTGTATCTGCAAAGGCGTTTGGTAGATCCTAGTGCTGGAGCTAGTATTCAAGCAATTTTAGATTCAGGAAATTATATTTCTGATTCAGCTGATGATTTTGAATATAGTTGGTCAGGATCAAGTGCTTCGGCACCTGATTCCAGACACCCTCGTTATGGTACTAATTACCTGTCAACAGGAGCTGTAGAATATCAGGCTAGTTGGTTGATGAATTTGATGGATACTTCTAATGATCCTAGAATACGTTATTATTTTTTTAGACAGAACGCTTTCACTCCTGGCGCTGAAGTTGATCCAAACGAAGAGACATTACAGTGTTCTTTACAGACTTCTCCGCAACATTATATAGATGCTAATATTCCATTTTGTTTTTTACCAAATGGATATTGGGGTAGAAATCATGGAGATGATGATGGAATTCCACCAGATGGTTTGTTAAGAACAACATCTGGAGTATATCCTGCAGGTGGTAGATTTGATGATGATAGTTTTGAAGGAGCCACTCCTGGAGAAGGTGCAGCCGGCGTTGGTATTACACCTATTCTAACTGCAGCATGGGTAGATTTTATGCAAGCAGAATTAGCTATGGTAAATGGTAACCCTACGGATGCCAAAACATTTATGGTAGATGGTATGACCAAACAAATTGCAAAAGTGCAAAGTTTTGGTGCTACAGATACAGGTGCTGATCTATCATTTGAGCCTTCTGCCGGTGATGTAAGTGCTTATATTGCTCAAGTTGAAGCTGCATTTGATGCTGCAGGCACAACAGGTCAATGGGATATCTTAGCAGAGCAGTTTTTTATCACTGCAAATGCGAATGGTGTTGAATCCTATAATTTTTATAGAAGAACTGGATATCCAACTACATTAGAACCAAATTTAGATCCTAATCCTGGTGTATTTATCAGGTCATTGTTCTATCCATCTAATGCGGTAAATACCAATTCAAATATTACTCAAAAAGCAGACCAAGGTCAGCCTGTCTTCTGGGATACTAATCCAAGTGCTCCAGCTGCTAATTAAAAATTTTAAAATTAAGAATTATGAAAAAAATTAAAAATTTTATTATACTTATTATCAGCGGCTTTGCAATTGTATCCTGCAGCGAAGATGATAAGGCCATCTCTGTACTTTTAGACAATGTAGAAAGAGGTGCAATATTAAGAACTACCAATTTTAATGGTACTTATAATATATTTAATCTAACTGATGATGTGTTTAAATTTGAATTGGGTTTAGAATCGCAAGACCAAAGTGGTGGAGATGATTTATTGGAAGTTAGACTATATCAATCTTTTAATGATAATACAGCTGATGCCACTGATAATTCTAAGCCAGAAGTATTGGTGAGCACTACGCCTAAATCGGCAATGGGAACAAGTGAAAATGGACTTCCTACGCTTTCAACAACTATGTTATTATCTGAAGCCTTAGCTGTAAATGGTCTATCTGTAGATGATGTCTTTGGTGGTGATCAATTTCTGTATCGTCTTGAATCAGAACTGACAGATGGTAGAATATTTACAAATACTGTAGGTGGTACAGTTTCTGGAGGATCATTTTTCTCTTCTCCATTTGCATATACCGTTACTGTAAAATGTGTACCGGTAGATCCTTTTTCAGGTGACTATGTTTTAAATTTACTAGATAGCTATGGTGATGGATGGGATGGAGCATTTATTACTGTTACTATTGACGGTGTAGCTACAGACTATACGGCTACAGGTTCAGGTACTACGCATACAGTTACTGTCCCAGACGGAACAGCAACTCTTAGTTTTGTATATACTTCAGGTGCTTTTGAAGGAGAACATACTTATGTAATAACTGGTCCTTTTGGCGTAACAGCCGCTGAGGATGGTCCCGGCCCTTCTACTGGAGAAATTATATTAAATATTTGTAATTAAATATTTTCAAATAGTTAAATTAATAAAAAAGGTTTCTAAAATTAGAAACCTTTTTTACTTTTAACGAAACTTAAGAATGCTCAAAACACATATTTACATATTATTTATTATTATTCTTTCCTGTGGAAAAAAATCACCTGAAGATATTGATTCGGGCAAAATTGATAATTCCTCAGAAATTCTGAAAAAAGAAGCACAATCGAATTTTGTAAAAGTAAGTTCTACTCACAGTAAAATTGATTTTAATAATCTTATTGTTGATGATATCTCTACGAGAGAAAATTTATTTGACTATGACTTTTTTTATAATGGCGCCGGTGTAGGAATTGAAGATATAAATAATGATGGCCTAAAGGATATTTTCTTTACTGGTAATCAAGTAGCAAATAAACTTTATTTAAATAAAGGTAATTTGGTCTTTGAAGACATTTCTGAATCCGCTAATGTCAATACTAATAAAAATTGGTCAAATGGCGTAACATTTGTAGATATAAATAATGACGGTTGGATGGATATTTATATCTCGCAGGGTGGTCCAAGGGATAAAGATCAAAGAAAAAACCTTCTTTTTATAAATCAAAAAAATCTAAGCTTTAAGGAAGAAGCCTTAAAATATGGTTTAGACGATCATGGTATAAGTACTCAATCTGCCTTCTTTGATTATGATAAGGATGGGGATTTAGATTGTATAGTGATGAATGAGAATGATTATTATGGTGTTGATCCCGAAAATTTTTATGAAATATTAAATGATAAACAAAAACTAAAAGAAAATTCGAGCCATCTTTATAAAAATGTTAATTCAAAATTTCATGATATTACCGAAGAGGCTGGGTTATTAAGACCAACTTTTGGTTTAGGACTCTGTGTAAGTGATATTAACAATGATAATTGGTTAGATATTTATATAGCCAACGATTATTATGTTCCTGACGCTTTATACATTAATAATAAAAACGGCACTTTTTCAGATCAAATAAAAACGAGTACAAATCAAGTATCATTTTATGGAATGGGTGTTGATATTGCAGATGTAAACAATGATAATTTAAAAGATATTTTTGTTTTAGATATGGCGTCTAGTGATCATGTACGGTCAAAAACTTTAATGGCGTCTATGAATGTTTCAAAATTTAATTTATTAGTCGATAAACTAAATTTACATCACCAATATATGTTTAATTCATTGCAATTGAATATTGGAAATAATAAGTTTCACAATGTAGCTCAGTTAACAGGAATGTCAAAAACAGATTGGAGTTGGGCAGGACTTATATTTGATACTAATAATGATGAAAAAGAAGATGTTTATGTAACTAATGGTTATAGAAAGTATGCTTTAGATAATGATACCAGAATTAAAATATTTGATACAAAAAAAAGATATAACGGTAATGTACCTTTAGAAATTAAAAAAGAAATATACAATAACCTACCTTCTGAAACATTACCAAATAAACTATTTAAGAATAATGGTGATCTACATTTCGAAGATGTTACACATTTATCTGATTTAAATGAATCTTCTTTTTCAAATGGAGCGGCTTATTCTGATTTGGATAATGATGGAGATTTAGATATTGTTGTTAATAATATTGATACTGAAGCTTTTCTCTTCAAAAATTTAACAGTCGAAAATAATCAAGGGAATTTTTTGAAAGTTAATCTTGTTGGAAAAATATCTGAAAACTTTGCAAAAGTCTCAATTTCTTATAATGGGAAAACAAAAGCAAAGGAATCAAAAAGAGTAAGAGGTTATTTATCTTCAGTTGATAATACCATACACTTTGGTTTAGGACAAGCTACTATTATTGATACTCTAAAAGTTAGTTGGTTATCTGGCACAAGTCAAGAATTTTATAACATTAAAGCAAATTCAATGGTATCGGTAGATGAAAACGATGCCGTTTTAAAGTCTAAAAATAATCAAAGTAAGAAGGATGTCCTTTTTAGAGAAGCAAATACTATTTTAGGATTCAAGCATGAAGAAAATGAATTCAACGATTTTGAAAAAGAGATTTTACTACCCTACAAACAATCAACCTTAGGTCCCTCCATCGCAAAAGGAGATATAAATGGTGATGCTAAAGATGATATTTTTGTTGGTGGTGCTTTAGGACAAGCTGGGCAATTATATGTACAGACCGTAAATGGATTCAAAGAACAAGCAAATAAAATATTTATTGATGATTCTGAATTTGAAGACATGGAAGCTATTTTTATTGATATAGATAATGACAATGACAATGATCTATATGTGGTTAGTGGTGGTAGTGAATTTACTGAACGTTCTGAAAATTTAAAAGATAGAATTTATATAAATGATGGCGCAGGTAATTTTACCAGATTGAATTCAACCGATATTAATGACTACACCATAAGTGGTAAAACCGTTACTAAAATAGATTTTGACAAAGATGGCGATTATGATCTCATTGTTGGAAACAGGATAAAGCCACAAAAATACCCCTTACACGACCCGTCTCTTGTTTATGAAAATGTTAATGGTTCTTTTAAAAATGTGACTGCAAGTATAGCTCCAGATTTTGAAAATTTTGGAATAGTTAATAAAGTTATCTCAACAGATTTTAATAATGATGGTTGGCAAGATTTTATTGCAGTGGGTGAATGGACACATATAGGTATGTTTTTAAACGAAGGTGGGGTTTTTAAAGATATTTCTGATAAAAGTAATCTAGATACAGAAAAAGGTTGGTGGTTTAATATAGTTGAAACAGATATTAATAATGATGGAAATAAAGATTATCTTATTGGTAATATCGGTTTAAACATCAAATTTAAAGTTAATAACGAAAAACCTTTAAGAATTTACGCCGATGATTTTGATAATAATGGTACGCATGATATTGTATTAAGTAATAAATATAATGATATGTTTGTTCCTGTTAGAGGTAAAGAATGTTCTACACAACAAATGCCCTTTATTTCCGAAAAAATTAAATCTTATAGTGAATTTGCCAATTCGAGTATTGAAGATATATATGGTGAAAAAATTCTAACGGCTTATGAGCGAGAAGCAAATCAATTTAAATCAATTGTTTTACTAAATGAAGGTAATGGTAAATTTAGAAGAATTGAGCTTCCGAATATGGTACAGACTATACCAATACTAGATAGTGACGTATATGATTTTAATAAAGATGGTTATGAAGATATTCTAGTAGTTGGAAACATTTATAATACTGAGGTAGAAACGCCGCGTTTAGATAATGGATACGCACTGGTATTAATTTCAAATCAAAAAGATGGGTATACTATTCTAGGACCAGATAAAACAGGATTATACACCAATGGTAATACAAAATCTATAAGATTACTAAAACACAATACTCTGAATAAAGTTTTTGCAATATTTGGTATAAATAATGCGAAAGCAGAAATTTTTGAATTAAATGAGGATTTCAATTAAATTCATGTTATAAACCCAAACTCATCATTTCAGGTGAGTTTATACCATATGCATAAGATCTCCAATAATCACCTTGTCCATTTCCATCAAACTTCCAAACAACTTCTCCACCAGGGGCTACTTCCCAAAAACCAAAATCACCTTCGCAAATTAGGGTATTACCATTTTTTAAACGAACAGCTCCAGAGATTCTTTGATAAAACAATTCAGTATCAGTAAAGCTCCATTCAATTTCCGGTTCATTATTAGTATTAGAAGTTAAACTAAAAGTTTCAGGCATTATAAGTTCATAAACCGCAGATTGATTGGCATTTTTATCTTTATTAACATAAATTAAAACATTACCCGCCCCCGGCTCACCGTTTTCCAAAAAATTTGGAAAATGGTTATTGTAAAACAAGCGTTCACCTTCCGGATTATTATAAGCATCAGGATTACCAAATCGGTATATTAAATTCCCTCCTTTACCAAAATTTCCACTTGAACTTGTTCTTGCCTCTTCTTTTGTTGTACTATGGTCAATAACCCAAACTTCACTATAAAAGTTAATACTAGCGTAAATAACATCCTTAGCACGATCATAATCTATACCGTTCGCATGCATAATATCTCCATTATCCCGTAGAGCATAATTAATGTCAATTAGTTGTGGATTATCTCCTATATCGCCAAAGGTTGATATGGTTGAAAATCTATCCTGAATAATATGATCAAAACTGTGCCATTCCCAAACAATCTCATCTGTATCCGGATCTACTTCAATTAAAACTTCAGGATAAATATCAAATTCAGTATCTACCCCAGCTTGTTTTGCTATAGCTGCAGTAATTTTTTCCCAAGCTAGAAAAAGAACATTACCATTTGGTAAGATTTCAACATCGTGATGTGCCAGGTAATTTTCCGAAAAATATTCATATTCCCAATTTATACTACCATCAACATTCAATATTCTGACAATTCCTCCATAACCTCCAAAAAAGAATGAAGGGGTCGGCGTCTTAAACATTCCTATAAGTTTGCCATCAGGTAAGAGCTCTAAATCATTCCCAAGGTTTAAATCAAATGTCCACTTGAAAATTTCCTCACCGTTTTTGTCAAATAAAAAAGATTCTGTACCTCCGTTCTTAACGGCTAAAACATAACTATTATCTATTACCGGTACAGGTGGAATAATCTCTTCTGGAATTTCATCGTCATCTGAACAATTTACCAGGCTAAAAAAAATGATAATGTAAAATAAATTATTTAGCAAATATTTCATCAAGTAGTAATTTTTATATATTAACGGGCATAAAACTAATCAATTTTAATGATTTTTATGTCGTTGCTATGAACTTTAACTTACAGTATCAAGTATAAATTACCAGATCGAAATCAAGATAAATCAATTCTTATAAATCACAAACTACAACTGATAAAATTGAATATCAAATAAAGAGATTTTACAGTCATAAAACTTAAATAAAAGAGTAAAATTACCATCTAGTAACATAGTGAAATTGAATTTACATAAACTCAAAATTAGTTGTACGCAACCTTTCATTATAAAAGCCATCTTAAATATAATCTGTTGGAGTTGTTTTAACAATTTATTAACTTAATTTTGATTTTTTTATGTTAAAAAATTGGTTTTTTAACTTATTATTAAGACTTTTGGCAGAATTAATTCAAATAATCATATAATGAAAACAAAGTTTAGTGGAATTTTAACGCTATTACTGGCGTTTGTTGTGCAATTTACTTTTGCACAAGAGAAAACTATAACTGGTACTGTATCAGATGAAACAGGTCCTTTACCAGGAGTTAGTATAATAATTAAAGGTACATCTACAGGTACCGAAACAGATTTTGATGGGAAATACTCAATAAATGCTAATACAGGTGATGTACTTGTATTTAGCTTTGTAGGTATGACTACTCAAGAACAAACGGTAGGCTCAGCCGCCGTTATTAACGTAATACTGGTGGCCGACAATGTTCTTGAAGAAGTTGTAGTTACTGCATTAGGTATTCAAAGACAAACTCGTGCTTTAGGGTACGGTACTGATGTCATAAAAGGTGACGATCTAGTTAAAGCGAGAGAAAGTAACATCGTAAATGCTTTACAAGGTAAAGTTACTGGTGTTCAAATTACGAACTCAAGTGGTAACGTAGGTGGTTCATCAAAAATTATCATTAGAGGGGTTTCTTCATTATCAGGAAGAAATAGTCCTATTTGGATTGTTGATGGAATTATCATCAATGACTCACAGACAGCAGGTGGTCAGGCAAACAGAATTTCGGGTAACAGAGATTTTGCCAACGGAGCAGCTGTTATCAATCCGGATGATGTTGAATCTATGAACGTTTTAAAAGGAGCAGCAGCGACTGCACTTTACGGTTCTAGAGCAGCAGGTGGTGCGATTATCGTTACTACTAAGAAAGGTAAAGCTAGTGCTGACGGAAGCGCTACAGTTTCTATAAACTCTACGGTTAGAATAGATGATCTATTTAGAATACCTGATTACCAGCAAGAATATGCTATGGGCACCAATGGTACTTATAGTGCAGGTTCTACTGGGTTTGACTGGGGACCTCGTATCGTTGGTCAAACAGTACCAAATGCTCCCGTAACGAATGCACCTGGAGTATTAAGAGCTGTTAATGACAATGGTATCAATGATTTCTTTAATACAGGTTATACTTATATTAATAACTTCGCTGTTGCGGATGCTTCCGAAAAAATGGACTATAGGTTAAGTTTGACGTCATTAAATCAAACCGGCATATTACCAGGTTCTAAATTGAACAGATATACTGCAAGTTTTAATGCTGGTGTTAGACATAATGCTAAATTAGAATCAAGATTTGGTGTTTCTTATATTAAATCGAAGTCAGAAGGTACAGGTGCTACTGGTGCTAATGATCCTAATATTATTGGATTAAGTTCTTTTAGTAGTACACTAGATCAAAATTTATTTAAACCTTGGAAAGATGCAAGTGGCAATCAAATCAATCACGTAGTAGATGACGCTGGAAACTTAGCAAATAACCCTCAATGGTTACGTAATGAAAATTCAAATGACCGTAACGACGATCGTGTTATCGCAAATGCTTCGGTAACCTTTAAACCTTTTGAAGGCTTTTCTTTAATTGGAAGAATAGGTATTGATATGGATGATGATAAGCGATTTATTGAAAATAGCAAAGGAACAATTCAAAGACTTCTTGGTGATTTTGATTCTGATAATCTAAGACGACAAGAAATTACATCTGATATTATTGCTTCATATCAAAGAGATCTAACAGAAGATCTTTCATTGAATGTATTGGGTGGTTTTCAATATAATTCAAGGTTAGTAGAAAGACAGAGAATTCAAGGTGTTGATTTATTAATTCCTGAATTATTTAGTCCTGCAAATGCTGCTCAAACCATCGCAAATAGAGATTTTGCAGAATCTAGATTGGTTGGTTTATACGGATCAGCAGAATTTGGTTATAAAAATTGGGCCACCTTAACATTAACAGCCAGAAATGACTGGTCTTCTACATTACCTAAAGATAATAATTCATATTTCTACCCATCAGCTAGTTTAGCTTTCGTATTTACAGATGCTTTCGATATTTCTGGTGATTTTATCTCTTATGGTAAATTAAGAGCAAGTTGGGCGCAAGTTGGTAATGATACACAGGCATATCAATTAGATTTTAACTTCTTGCCAGTTACTACTGCAACAGGGCAATATAGTTTAAATAATAACTTTCCTTTTAATGGGGCCTTGGCTTATTCAGCAAACCCAACAATACCTGCAGCTAACTTAGTTCCTGAAGAGCAAACTTCTTATGAGTTTGGATTGGATGTAAAATTATTTAAAGGAAAAGTTGGATTAGATGTAGCTTACTTTAAAAATGAAAACAAAGATCAAATTTTAAATGTTGCTATACCTGAAACTACAGGATTTGGTAATAAGGTATTGAACGTTGGTCAGGTAGATCAAGAAGGTTTTGAAATTGCTTTAGACGCAACGCCTTTAAAAATTGGTGACTTTACCTGGAATACTGCTATTAACTTTTCTAAAGTTGAATCAATAGTTGTTGAACTAACTCCTGAATTGGGACGTTTTCAAATTGCTTCAGCATTTAACAGTGTGCAAGTAGTTGCTGTACCAGGTGAACAATTTCAGTTATTCGGATTTGACTTTTTAAGAGATCCGGCTTCTGGAAGACCAGTAATTGATCCTACAACGGGTAGAAGAATTCAGAATGGTCAAGCTGAAAATCTTGGTTCTGTAATGCCAGATTGGACAGGTGGATGGACGAATAATCTTTCTTATAAAGGTTTTAACCTAACTGCTACCGTTGATGTAAGATGGGGTGGTGTTATGAAATCTTCTACTGTGGAAAATCTTCAGCAAGGTGGATTGGTACAAGAAACTGTTTTTGGTAGAGAAGGAGCCTTTATAGATACTGAAGGAGTTCTTGATGACGGCAATGGTGGTTTTATTGATAACAATGTGCCTTTATTAAATGCGCAAGATTATTGGACGGCATCCTTAGGTGTTGGATCTGTTGCTACTCCATGGGTATATGATGCTACTTATATTAAATTAAGAGAAGTAGGTCTATCGTATACTTTACCTTCTAAAATGTTAGAGAAAACGTTCATCAAAGGTGCAACTTTTGGTGTAGAAGGAAGAAACTTAGCGTTAATATATTCTAAAGTTCCTCATATTGACCCTGAAGCAAGTTTATTTGGTTCTGGTGCTGATGGCTTTGGTATAGAAAGATCGAATGTACCTTCTACAAGAAGTATTGGTTTTAACGTAAGACTAACATTTTAAATTTAAAAATTAAGAAAAAATGAAAAAATTAAAATTTATAATATTGGCATCTGTGTTAATGTTTGGTTCTTTACAATCTTGTGATAAGGCCTTAGACATCAATACTGATCCATTGGCTGCATCTTCAGCCGATCCTAATGCAGTGTTGCCATTTGTATTTGTGCAAAATTCATCTAGAAAGGTAACTGAATTAGGTACTAGAATTTGTGATGTATCACAATATATTTCGAACACTTTTAACAGCCCAAATAGAGGTACTGTAAGTAGTTTTCTTACCGGTAATACATGGGCAATGTTTTATGTACAGGTAATGGGGAATTTATCTTTGGTGAAAGCTGATGCTGCCACTGCAGGTGAAACCAGTAATAATGTGAATGCTATTGCTACCATTTTGATGGCTAGCACATTTTATGAAGCAACCAGTCTTTGGGAAGATGTTCCATTTTCTGAAGCTCTGAATGGTACGGATTTTCCTAACCCTCAATTTGATAGTCAACAAGATGTGTTAAACGGTGTAGTCGCCATGTATGACGAAGCTATTGCCCTAATAGATGCAATGCCTGCAACGGGTAACTTTACAATAACACCTGCAAGTGATATGTTCTATGGTGGTAATATTGCTTCATGGAGAGTATTAGCCAATTCATTAAAACTACGTACTTTGATGATGTTAAAAAGTGGCGGTGCAAGTGTAGATGGTCAAATAAACACAGCTTTAGGGCAGCCATTAATGGAGAGCAATGATCAAGCAGCTTTTATAAACTATGCTGGTGGTCCTGGTGCTCAAAATGGTATGCAAACTATTATTACAGCATTCTTTGGTCCTGATAATGAAAGCCAGGATGTTTTTGGTCCTGGAGATCCAATAGATGAATTATTAAGTGATTCTGGTGATCCTAGATGGGATTTATGGGTAGCTAGAAATGATCTAGATCCACCTGGAAATGATCTTTTTCCAGATCCTGAAACTTCTGTTCTAAGCAATAATATTATTAGAGCTACATTACCTGATATGTTAATGATGCCTGCAGAGATTGATCTGTATAAAGCACAATTAGCTTTAGAAGGTGTTGCAGCTGCTGGTGACGCTGATACCAACTATAAAAATGGTATAACAAATTCAATATTATGGTGGGGACAAGATATACCTGGTGTACTAAGTACAGTTTCATCAGCAAACATTGATGCATATGTAAACAGTTTATCAGCACCAACTATGAATGAAGTATATAACCAACAATATTTGGCAGTATTTTTACAACCTGTAATGGCCTGGAATATATGGAGAATTAATAAAGTTCCTGTTTTGAGTCCTCCACCAAATTCAACGATTGGAACTGTATTAAGAAGATTTGTGTATCCTCCAGATGAGATAGCTGCAAATCCTAATACACCCGCGGATAAGCCAACTAGTACACCAATGTGGTTTGAAAACTAAAAACGAATTTAAGATGAAAAAATTAATATATATATTATTTGCATCAGTTATGATTTTAACTGGATGCTCTGAAGATTTTGAATTGAATGACAATGATCAAGGTCTTAATGTTCAATTGCTAGATGGCAAATATGTTGCCTTTTCTGCTGACGGTGCTAATACAAGTATTGATCCTGAAGATGCTAAAGAAGGAGAGTCAGTTGAATTGAATGTAGAAATACCAACTGGAACAACTTCTGATGTTACAGTTAATTTTACCTTTGGAGGTACGGCCGTTTATGGAACAGATTTTACAGTTCCTGGAGGCTCTAGTGCTGGAGGTACTGTAGTAATCGTACCAGATGATGGTGGTGGAACTGCTAATATTATTGACAATGTTGATATCGTAGTAACTTTATTAACGGATGACAATCAAGATGGCAATAAAACATTAGAAGTGATTCTTGCAAGTGCTTCTAATGCAGAAGGTACGGTGAACGTTGGAAGAGGCGGAACAGATCTATTAAAATCTCAAACTGTAAATATTGCAGATGTTGATTGTGGAAATGTTGCCGGACTTTATAATGTTACTGGAACTATTTTAGTAGATGATTTCGGTTCAGGTCCATATGCATATGATGATAGAATAGCACTAGCAGATTGTTCTGTTGAAGGAGAATATTCTATCTCTGATATTACAGGTGGTTTATATACTAACGATTATGCTACTGCATATGGTGTTGCTCCAGCTGGAGCAGTAATTGAATTTGATTCAACTGTTGACGGTCCAGTTACTTGGAGTGGCGTTTCTGACCAATTTGGGGGAGATGTTCTTGAAGACCCTGCGTCTGCAACAGCAAGTAATTATAATGCTACAACAGGAGTTATAACTATTTACTGGACAGCTACTGCTTATGGCGAACGTGGTATCACAGTATATACATTGCCTGTTGTACCGTAAGGACAATTAATTTAAGTTATTGTTGATACAATTATTTTTATTTAACAATAATTACAATCAATATTTAAGACCTTTGTATAAACTATACAAAGGTCTTATTTTTTTAAAATCAGAATCTTGACAAACAGTAATTTAATCTTCGGTATACGGACTTCTATTGAAGCCATCGCTTCTGGTAGAACGATAGAAAAAGTATATATTCAAAAAGGTCTTAAAGGGCAATTATTTTCTACACTTAACTCATTAATTAAAGAACATCATATATCTTCGAGCTATGTTCCGATTGAGAAATTAAATCATCTTTCAAAAAATCAGAATCATCAAGGGGTAGTTGCAAAAATATCTGCTATTGCCTTTCATGATTTAGAGGATATTGTGTCCAACAATACTTCAGAAAATCCTTTATATTTATTATTAGATCAAGTCACTGACGTACGAAATTTTGGTGCTATTTTACGTACTGCAGAATGTACAAATGTAGACGCCGTAATTGTTCCTAATCAAGCTAGTGCTCCTATCAATGCCGATGCTATAAAAACTTCAGCAGGGGCAGCTTTTAAAATACCTATTTGCAAAGTAAATCACCTATTAGACGCAATATATCTACTACAAGCTGAAGAAATTCAAATAGTAGCAGTTACCGAGAAAACTGACAATAGTATTTATGACCTCGACTTCAAAAAACCAACTGCTCTAGTAATGGGTTCAGAACACAAGGGAATATCACCTTCTATTTTGAAAGTTGCTAATGCAAAAGGTAAATTACCCTTATTAGGTGATATTGAATCGCTAAATGTTTCTGTTGCCTGCGGTGTAAGTCTTTACGAAATAGTTAGGCAACGATTATAATTCTAAATTTTCATCTTCGCTTCTTAGATCAATGAAATTTCCATCCTCATCTAATAATATATCTGATTCTTCAATATAGTCATCACTTTCCCAATTATACATGGCTTTTTTAGGGCCACGTTTTCTATATATAATTGCAAACATTAATCCGATAAGAAAACCAGATAAATGACCTTCCCAGGATATTTCTTCTTTAAACGGAAAAATAAACCATATCATACTTCCATATAAAAAAATAACCATTAATGATACAGCTATCAATCTGGAATAAGACCTTATAATACCGCTAAAAAATATAAAACTAAATAAAAGATAAACAATTCCACTTGCTCCTATGTGGTAAGCATCTCTTGCTATTAGCCATGTTAAAATACCGCTTAATATTGTACCAAAAATCAGTATTTTAAATGCAACCGGTCTATAGAAATAAAATAAGGAGGTCATTAAAACAAATAAAGGCACAGAATTATTAAACAAATGTCTAACACCGCTATGAATGAATGGTGAAAGGAAAATACCTTTCAAACCATTCACCGTTCTTGGATAAACCCCGTATTTTGTGAAATTATACTCAAAATTTACTTCAAACCAATATATTAACCATAATGATAATACTGTATAGAGCGGAACGGCTATGGTGATTAGCGTAAACTTAAATTGTTTATTTTCTTCTTGTAAAGACATTCTTTAAAAATATAACAAAAATATATCCAATTAATTATAATTGTACAAATTGTCATCATTTTGTAAAAACCATACCAATTCAGTCATGTTTTATCTATTTTTGCAGTATGAACATCCCTTTAGCAGAACGTATCAGACCGAAAAGTCTTGATGACTATATCAGTCAACAACATTTGGTTGGAGAAAAAGGGGCTTTAACACAACATATTAAACAAGGTGTGATCCCTTCATTAATTCTTTGGGGGCCTCCTGGAATTGGCAAAACTACCTTGGCTAATATTATTGCCAGTGAATCTAAAAGACCTTTTTATACCTTGAGTGCAATTAGTTCTGGTGTAAAAGACGTACGTGATGTTATTGAAAAAGCAAAACAAAGTGGTGGTCTATTTACAACAAAAAATCCCATTTTATTTATTGATGAGATACACCGATTTAGTAAATCTCAACAAGATTCTTTATTGGGAGCTGTTGAAAAAGGCTGGGTAACATTGATCGGAGCAACTACTGAGAATCCTAGTTTTGAAGTAATTCCTGCCCTGCTCTCTCGGTGTCAGGTTTATATATTAAATTCTTTCGATAAAGATGATCTAATTGAATTATTAAAAAGGGCAATTAAGGAGGATGAATTTATTTCTAAAAAAAATATCAAGCTTAAAGAAACGGACGCATTACTGCAATTATCTGGTGGAGATGCGCGAAAGCTTCTAAATATTTTTGAATTAATTGTTCAGTCAGAAAATGAGCCAATACAAATAACGAATGATCTGGTTTTAGCAAAAGTTCAAAAAAATACGGTTCGTTATGACAAAACCGGTGAACAGCATTATGATATTATTTCTGCATTTATAAAATCTATCCGCGGAAGCGATCCTAATGGTGCCGTCTATTGGCTGGCTAGAATGATAGAAGGCGGTGAAGATGTAAAATTTATTGCAAGACGCATGCTTATTTCTGCTTCTGAAGATATTGGCAATGCAAACCCTACTGCGTTAATATTGGCAAACAATACATTTCAGGCTGTTTCAGTTATTGGCAATCCTGAATCAAGGATTATTTTGAGTCAATGTGCTGTGTATTTAGCAAATTCAGCTAAAAGTAATGCATCTTATATGGCCATACGACAAGCACAACAATTAGTAAATGAAACAGGTGATTTATCAGTGCCTCTTCACCTACGAAATGCACCAACAAAGTTGATGAAAGATTTAGATTATGGTAAAAATTACAAATATGCACACAACTTTGAGCAAAATTTTATCGATCAAGAATTTTTACCTGATGAGATAAGTAATACAAAATTGTACGAACCAGGAAATAATCTACGTGAAAATAACTTTAGAGAATTTTTAAAAAAACGCTGGAAAACTAAATATGATTATTAAAATTTGATGTTTAATTCTTTTAGAGTAAATTCATTATTTTCATAATACTCGATAAGCCATTTTCCCTTCTTCTTATATACAATCCCATTTTTATCTTTAAGTATAAAAAGGTCAACTACTGATGATTTTTGTAAAACATATACAACCTTTGGGCTACTATCCACTAATTGATAACCATTAGTTGTTCTTTGAGCATATAAAATATCGGAATCAAGAGCGTCAATTTTATCTATAGTCCCTACTCTAGTTGGCTGTATTTCTGATTCTTCAATTGGCTCTACTGCAACTATAGCCTCTGCCGCCTCAACAGTTTCATTGACCGCAACTTCAACTTCTTGAGGAATTTCTTCTTTAATTTTAGCAGGTTCTTCTTTATTAGTAACCACTGTAGAAATTAACTCTGGATTAAACTTATAATTTAAATTTTTTATAGGTTCTAATGCTTTTCTGATAGCTTCATGATAAGCCTTTTTATACTCTTTTAACTTACTTCTCCCATCACCCGAATAAACAACTTCATTCATACAATTCATCAGTTCAACATTTAATTTTGTAGTAAACATATTTGAATTATTATTAACCTTTACTATAAGATTTAAACAAGCATTATTAACTAATTCTTCAGGCTTGGTATCAACATCAAACAATGATTTAAAACCTTCTTTATTAAATAAAAATTTTGTAAGTGAATTTAACTGGTATTGATCGTCTGTTTTTTGAAAATCAAACTTCTTTGGTACCGTAATATATTTATAGTTATTTATTTGTTGCTGACCAATAATGGAATTGGAAATAATAACCAACAGTAGAACAAGAGTCTCTTTAATGCGCATAATTTAATAAATTTAATTACCATTTAAAGGTAAGAATAAATTTTGCACCAGACATTATTTATCAAAAATCAGATTCATCCCCAAGAGAATAGATATCTTTTCTGAACTATAAATGTTTTTATAACCTAGTAAATTATCAGCAGAAGCATAAAAATTAAATTTACCTAAATGGGTAGAAAATCCTAATCCAATATTTGAAAGAGAATATGAGTCGGCTGTATACGTTATTTTTGCCTTTAAAAAATCAGAAACACTCCTACTATAATAAAGTGTAGTTGCAAATTGTGGCTTTATTGGTCTAAAAATAGAATATAGTTGTATTCCTACTTCGTTTTGATAACTAATAGATTGGTTATTATTCAAATCAGCGCATACAATTGATCCACGTTTTTTTTTTGGTTCTCCAAACCCATATTTTATTGATCCATTTATTTTTGGTGATCTAAATGACACATATGTTCTATGTAAGGTGTCTTTTGGAATTTGTCTATTAAAATCCTCGCTTAAATTATCCCAATAATCAAGCGTGTCATCAACTGAGGGATCAAGCAAGCCAATGCCATTGATTTCAATATCTCCATTTACTTTATAGGTTTTAACATCATTAGAATAGGTCATAAAACCTATGTCTAAAATACTCCCTGAAATGGTCAGATTTTCTTCTAAATGATAGGTAAATCCAACATCAAATCCCAATCCCAAATTACCACCAAAGAGCATATTTTTAAAGGCATTGCCAATAACAGTTTTTCCATTAATTCCCGATAGTCCAGAACTACGAAATGTTGCATTGACATCAATTAATATATGTTGCAAATTATTACTTTGATCTAATCTTGTTGAAATATTCCCTTGGTTATGCAATGATTGTATACTAAAAGCCCCAGAATACAACTTGGCTCTGGCTCCAATATTTAATTTTTTATTTATCTTTCTAGATATTCCTGCGTGAAAAACCCCAATCATTTCACTTTTAAAATTAACATCGCTGATATCATGGTTCACATCTAAATTAATGTTTCCATTACCATCCGTATTCCCTTGATAGAATAAAATTGCCAAATCTCTCGGATAATAGCTTAATAAATCAAACTCCTGATAAAAGCCAAAACTTAAATAATCTTTATCGTTTTTAAGCTTATAACCTATATTAATGATGTCTAATTGTTCATTAACACTAATAAAGTCTCTCGAGTTTAATCTAAAAATCAAACTTCGTAAGTTATCATTCAAATTTGCTCCTTCATTAGCAAACAGTCCACTTATTAAACCATTATTTGTACCTCCTTTTACATAGACACCAGATAAAAAGGGAATGCCATAATGTTTAATAAAATTAACTTCACTACCTGGGTTTTCTAAAAGAGCTTGTGGAATTTCATGAAATCCGAAAAGAAACTGTTTGTTTTGAGATGTTACACCCGTACAAATAAATGTAAGTATAAAAAAAATTGAAACGGGGAATCTCATACATAAAAAACGACAACCAATTATAGATATTGTTTTATTTCTATGAGATTGTTAACACTTGTTATATTCTTATTTATAGGCTCATTATGATAATTAAAAAGTATGGTGTGCATACCTATTTGCCGCGCACCGTGGATATCAGCC
>Ga0209344_10002863_pt1 | contig 18181 bp, 15 predicted proteins | sample Cruoilmetagenom6_FD_187293 | JGI IMG/M metagenome (GOLD analysis project Ga0209344, IMG submission 187293) | Oil polluted marine microbial communities from Coal Oil Point, Santa Barbara, California, USA - Santa Barbara Oil Seep Sample 6 (SPAdes)... | ecosystem: Environmental > Aquatic > Marine... | reverse complement strand
TACTTAATTTTTTCATGATTTATTCGTTTTTAATTGATTACTATACTGAATAGACATCAGAAACCACGAATACGTTACAGCATGAAAACGACTTTAACAATTTCTTAACAAAACAAAAAGAGCCCTTTTCAAGAAGAAAAGGGCTCTTTTTAAATATATTACAATTAGCTTATGCTAAAACTGCTTGTACCTTATCTGCAGCTTCTTGAAACTCGATCGCACTCTGCACATCGAATCCGCTATTATCAATAATTTCTTTCGCTAGATCTGCATTTGTACCTTGCAAACGAACAATAATGGGCACATTGATAGTTCCCATTTTTTTATAGGCGTCCACAATTCCTTGCGCAACACGATCACAACGTACAATACCACCAAAGATATTTACTAGTATCGCCTTAACATTAGGATCTTTTAGAATAAGCTTGAAAGCTGCCTCAACACGTTCAGCATCTGCTGTTCCACCAACATCTAAAAAGTTTGCTGGCTCACCGCCCGCTTGTTTGATAAGGTCCATTGTTGCCATTGCAAGTCCGGCTCCATTTACCATACAACCAACGTTTCCGTCAAGGTCAACATAATTAAGCCCTACTTCACCTGCTTCTACCTCAACTGGGTTTTCTTCACGAAGATCACGCATTGCTGCATAATCTTTATGACGATATAGTGCGTTATCATCAATTGACACTTTTGCATCAACCGCGATAATTCTATCATCACTTGTTTTAAGAACTGGGTTTATTTCAAAAAGTGAAGAATCACTATTACTATATGCTTTATAGAGTGCTGTAACGAATTTGGTCATTTGTTTGAAAGCTTTTCCGTTCAAACCTAGATTAAAAGCAACACGTCGTGCTTGAAATGGCAACAACCCAACAGCTGGATCAATTTCTTCGGTAAAAATTAAATGTGGTGTTTCTTCGGCTACCGTTTCGATATCCATTCCACCTTCCGTAGAATACATGATCATATTTCTACCCGTGCCTCTATTGAGAAGTACACTCATATAATATTCTTCTGGCTCATTCTCTCCAGGGTAATACACATCTTCAGCAACGAGGACCTGATGTACTTTTTTACCTTCCGCACTAGTTTGCGGCGTGATCAAGTTCATTCCTATGATGTTCCCTGCAATCTCTTCAACTTCTTGAAGATTCTTGGCAAGTTTCACTCCGCCACCTTTTCCACGTCCTCCTGCATGAACTTGGGCTTTTATAACGTGCCATCCAGTTCCTGTTTCTTCGGTAAGCTTTTTAGCTGCAGCAACCGCTTCAGCTGGAGTTTGGGCAACGATACCGCGTTGGATTTCAACACCAAAACTATTTAATATTTCTTTTCCTTGATATTCGTGTAAATTCATGGGTTTTGTTCTTTTTTGGAAGCACAAAAGTAAGAAAATGTAAAACATCAACCGATACTTTTTAAAGGAAATATGGCTCGCGGTTCTGGGCTGTTAAAAATAGATCATACGTACCAAAGCTTTGTATTTATGCCTCGCGCGAATCTTTGGTCACGCTTCAAAAGAAAAATTTCAAAAAATTTAAGAAAAAAATAAAGTCCCGCTAAACCATATAGTTTTACTTTTACTCTCTTAATTTTTAATCTTTTACCAATTTAAATCGAATAACAAAATGACGCGCAAAGACCTTTTAGCGATCGCAGAAGAGCACGGAAGCCCCGTGTATGTGTATAATGCTTCCAAAATGGAAGCACAATATAAACGCTTAACAGCTGCTTTTAAGAGAGTCAAACGGTTAAAGATTAATTATGCAGTAAAGGCGCTTTCAAATATTTCTGTATTGAAATTTATGATAAAAATGGGCGCGGGACTCGATACCGTTTCTATTCAAGAAGTAAAATTAGGACTTGAAGCCGGTGCTACACCGAGTGATATAATTTTCACTCCCAACGGAGTTTCTCTGGCAGAAATAGAAACCGTAGCCGCATTGGGCGTGCAAATCAATATTGATAATTTGTCCATTTTAGAACAATTTGGAACCAAACACCCTAAAACACCTGTATGTATTCGTGTAAATCCGCATGTCATGGCTGGTGGAAATACAAATATTTCAGTAGGACATATTGATAGCAAATTTGGAATTTCAATCCATCAGCTCCCACATGTAGATAGAATTGTAAAAAATACAGGCATGAATATCAACGGTATTCATATGCACACAGGAAGCGATATCTTAGATATTGATGTCTTTTTGTATGCTTCGGAAATTTTATTCAACGCAGCTACGCACTTTAAAGACCTTGAGTTTATTGACTTCGGAAGCGGATTCAAAGTGCCGTACAAACCTGGAGATATTGAAACCAATATTGAGGAAATGGGCGCGAAACTTACCGAACGTTTTAATGCTTTCTGTAAAGACTACGGAAAACAACTTACGCTGGCCTTTGAACCCGGAAAATTTCTAGTAAGCGAAGCTGGAAAGTTTTTAGTGAACGTTAATGTGGTGAAACAAACCACCTCAACAGTTTTTGCACAGGTAGACAGTGGATTTAATCATCTAATCCGCCCAATGCTCTACGGTTCGCAGCATGAAATTCACAATATTTCTAATCCCGAAGGTCGCGAGCGTTTTTACAGCGTTGTAGGCTATATCTGTGAAACTGATACTTTTGCCAATAACCGTCGTATTGCTGAAATTAGCGAAGGCGATATACTGGCTTTTAGTAATGCTGGCGCCTACTGTTTTAGTATGGCAAGTAATTACAACTCTCGCTACAGACCAGCCGAAGTGCTTTGGTATGAAGACAAAGCACACCTGATCAGAAAACGTGAGACCTTTGAAGATATCATAAACAATCAAGTGGTTGTTTCCTTATAACAACGTCGTGTGAATACTTACGAACTAAACAAGAACACTTATAACAGCTTAGCCACCCAATACCAAGACCGATTCATGTATTGGGATGGCTATCATGCTAGTTATGATCTATTTTGTGAATTTCTTCCAAAGCGATCATTAGATGTTTTGGAAATAGGCTGCGGACCTGGAAATGTATCGAAGTATCTACTCCAAAAGCGACCCGATCTAAATATCTTCGGAATCGATTTTGCGCCCAATATGATCGCGTTGGCTAAAGAAAATAACCCTAAGGCCAACTACGAAGTACTAGACTGTAGAGATATTAGTACGCTCAATCAAAAATTTGATGCGATATTCTGCGGGTTTTGTGTTCCTTATATTGATCGCAATGCTACCGTACAACTTATAAGAGACAGCGCTAAATTAGTAAACGCAAATAGTCTTTTTTATTTAAGCACTATGGAAGGTGACTATAATAATTCTGGATTACAGGGTTCTGCAACACATTCCGAAAAAATATTTATTTATTATTATGAGAGCTGGTTTTTAGAACAGCAGCTGGAAGAAAATAAATTTCAAATTTTAGATATCCGAAGGCAAAACTATGTTTCACCCGATGGCCAAGAAGCAGTAGATTTGTTTATTATCGCTAAAAAATTATAATTTTAAGGCATGAAAAAGTTATTCGTATTGTTGATCGTAGTTTTAGCTATCAGCTGTTCAAAGAAACCCATTCCTGAAACTACATTAGATAAAGCACTTAAAAGTGAATTTCCTGCTATACAAGAGGTAATGGCCAATCTGAAAGCACATGAAATTCAGATCATGTACACCCACATTGCTAAGAATGAAACTGGTGAGGTAACCTTGACAGACGAAAGTTTTCAAGTAGATACCAACCACTATTTTTATCCCGCTAGCACTGTTAAATTGCCCACCGCTGTTGTAGCTTTGGAGTTTGTGGATGCAAATCCGAAGATAACACCGCAAACGCCCTATTTCATCGATGGCGACACGGTTTCTCATAGTCTTGAGGATGATCTAAGACAGATCTTTGCCGTAAGTAATGACGAAGCTTATAATCGATTATACGCTTTATTGGGAAGAGATTTTATAAATAAAAAACTACGTGAAAAAGGTGTATCACCCGTCCGAATCGCCCATCGCATTGAAACTGAAAATGCTTCCGAAGCAAAACGAAAAGCATTACATTTCCTTGTAGGCACAGATACCATTACGCTAGGCGGTGGAACTGATTCGGCGATCGAGAAAATTTCCGTAGAAAAGCTACAAAAAGGAATTGGCTTTATCAAAGACAGCCTACAAGTGAATGAAGCAATGGATTTTTCAGAAAAAAATTATTTCCCTGTTGCGAGTCAGCAAAATTTAATGAAACGGTTATTTTTCCCAGAAGCATTCAAAGAGACGGAGCGTTTTCAGCTTTCAGAAAGCAGTTTGGCGCTTTTAAAGAAAAGCATGTCTACGGTGACTCGATTGCAAGGATATCGTGAAATTGATTATTGGGACGGCTATGTCAAATTTTTTATGTTTGGCGACGACAAAGGACGTATTCCTAGCAATTTTAAAATATATAATAAAATAGGCTATGCATATGGAACACTTACCGATACAGCCTATATTGTGGACACCAGAAACGATATTCATTTTATCCTTACTGCAACCATTTTAGTGAATGAAAATGGTATTTTCGATGACAATAAGTACGAATACGAAAATAAAGGAGTTCCTTTTTTAGCTGAATTGGGCCGTGAGATCTATAGACTAGAAATTGCGAAAAAGCAATCAAACGAGTCGAATCAATAGCAGCATTAATACATTGTATTTGGATTGGCAGATTTCTTAGGAATTTGCTGAATAGCATCCCAATGCTCACAGATCTTTCCGCTTTCATCAAAGCGGAAAAAATCCATCGTAATATATTCATCATTATCTGGCCAAATTTGATGCGTATGTAACGAGACCAGATCCCCCTCAGCAATGCAACGCACAAATTTTATAGCCTTGTCTGGATATTCTGCCTGCATGCGCTCAAAATAAGTGATAAACCCATCGAGCCCGTCTGCTACATCCGGATTGTGTTGGATATATTGATCACCAACATAGGTTTGCACGGCTAGTTTCGGATTTCCCTCATAAGCCATCTTGTAGAAAGCAATAGCGTTTTCCTTATTCTTTTCTAAAGACATAGTACAATACTTTTTTCAGAAATTTTATAGCGAAGTGAATGGAAAACTATAGTGCGGAAATCGCTGCTTTTGCTTCTTCAAATTCCGTCAACATATCGGAAACAATTTCTGCTGCTGGTTTTATATCATGTATAAGGCCTGCAACCTGACCAATCTCCAATTCGCCTTCCACCAGATCACCTTCAAACATACCTTTTTTTGCTCGTGCTCGGCCCAAAAGTTCAATGAGTTGCTCCTTCGTTGGATTTGTCGCATAAAGTTCCATCACATCCTGAAAAAATTTATTTTTCAGCATCCGAACGGGCGCTAATTCTTTTAATGTAAGTTGCGTATCACCTTCTTTTGCGTCAACCACCAACTGCTTAAAAGCCCGATGCGCACTAGACTCTTCCGAAGCCACAAACCGACTTCCCACTTGTACGGCATCTGCGCCTAAGATCATGGTAGCTAGCATGGCTCGACCCGTTGCAATTCCACCCGCTGCAATTAAAGGAATTGATATCTTTTCCTTAACCATTGGAATCAATGCCAAGGTTGTGGTTTCATCTCTTCCGTTATGACCGCCCGCTTCAAAACCTTCGGCAACCACAGCATCTACCCCGGCTTCTTCAGCTTTGAGCGCAAACTTTACGCTACTCACTACGTGCACCACAGTGATCCCGTGATCCTTTAAATGCTGTGTGTACGTTTTAGGATTTCCTGCGGAAGTAAATACGATCTTCACCTCTTCCTCAATAATAATTCCAATGATCTCTTCCAAATTTGGATACAGCATAGGAACATTGACAGCAAACGGTTTATTTGTAGCCTTCTTGCATTTCTGAATATGCTCACGAAGCACATCAGGATACATAGAGCCAGCGCCCAAAATCCCGAGTCCGCCAGCATTACTCACCGCACTTGCTAGTCGCCATCCACTATTCCATATCATTCCCGCTTGAATGATGGGATGTTCAATTCCAAAAAGTGTTGTAATTCTATTTTTCACTACTTTTTAACGACTTTAAAACTGTTGCTTTTTTCTTCGGAAGTAATTGTGAGCACATACATACCTGCTGCCAAATTTGACATCATCAGCGTATTCTCTAAGGAAGTAACCATTTTTTCTGAAATTCTCTTTCCGAAGATATCGAACAGCTCCGCTGTTGCATTTTTTACTTCCTTCGGAAACGATATGTTCACTACATTGTCTGTTGGATTTGGATAGATCGCAAACTGTTTCTCTAACAACTGCTCTTCCACACCTAAAGTTTCAAGCAAATTATACGCCATCGCAAAATTAGGAATTCCGTAGCCCATCTCATCGGTTGGATTTTCATAGAGGTGTGCCGATTCACGAACCACTTGCATAATTCGGAAGTTAGGAACCTCAGGGCGCAATTGCCATAAAGAAGCAACCGCTCCAGCCATGATAGGAGAACTAAACGATGTTCCACTAGAAGAGGTTACATTTCCATTAGGATCTACCACAGCCGCATTCGCGCCTTTCGCCATAACATCAGGCTTTATTCTTCCATCAACTGTAGGTCCAATAGAGCTAAAAGGCGCATAATCTTCGCCAGAATCAACAGCACCAACGGTAAGCACACCCGGAGCATCGGCTGGAGTGGCAACATAGGTAAATGTTTGACCGTCATTACCCGCAGAGGTCACCAAAAGCATTCCTTTTTCCCAAGCTAGATTCGCACCGCGAGCGGCTATGGTAGTCTGACCATCGAGGTCTTCGTAACTATGATCATAAGCAGGATTGTCATAATCTTGATATCCAAGTGATGTGTTCACCACATCAACGCCTAAACTATCTGCTCGCTCTAGAGCTTCTACCCACCAAGCTTCCTCTACAGGGTTTTCTGTAGGAGCATATTCTGTTCTAAACAAATAAAACGAGGCGTTTGGGGCAGTTCCAACAAAATTGTCCTCAGACAATGGGTTTCCCTCAACAATAGCACCAATATCACTCGTTGTACTTGATCCGTGCGTACCCGTACCATCTACGTTATTTTGACGTTCGGCAAAATCATACGTTCCAAGTAATCTACCTTCAGAAACAATATGAGAAAACGCTGGATTGCTCGTGAAATTTGGAAAACCACTATCCAGAACGGCAATGACCATTCCTTCTCCAGTGAGATTTTCTGTATGTAAAAAATCAACCCCCAACATGGTCGTTTGATTGTTGGCAGCTCCATAATCATAAATGATCCTCGATGTCTCAGATTCTATGGCAAACTTATCTGGAGCTGGATCATTTCCGCCCCAAAAATTAAGCGACTTATCCATAAACTCAACACCAGTCACAAAGGCCAAGTTGGTTAGGTTGTCAATAGTTGCTTGCGAACCACGAACATAAACCGCATTCATCCATTTTGATTTAGACAAAACTTCAATACCCGCAGTATTCTTTAACTGTGTAATATAAGCCTCATTCACAGGAACATCACGCTCATCTATGACCGTGCCATGGAGCTCTTTTCTGTCAATGGCCTCTTGAGTTAAAATTGAAATTGGATTGGCAATGGAAGCGGCTACATCTTCTTTATCGGCTAAAAAAACGAGCGCGTCTTCTTGAGCATACACCACGCTAAGCGTCATGAATGCTAGTAAACATAAAAACTTTTTCATATACTTTAATTTAGGAGATCACTCCACTGCCTAGCAACTCATCGTTATGATACCAAGCGACAAACTGACCCTCGGTGATTGCAGACTGTGGATTCTCAAAGATAACATAAAGTCCGGAAACGGTTTGATACAAGGTCGCTTTTTCCAGCGCCTGTCTGTAACGAATCCGTGCCATAACTTCCATGGTTTCGTCTTCCTCGAGACGCAGATCTGGACGAACCCAATGTGTTTCTTGCTGTGTTACGTACAAGCCACGACGATAAAGACCTGGATGATCTTTCCCTTGACCTGTGTAAATAATATTTGCAGAAACATCTGTATCGATAACAAAAAGTGGCTCTGGGGTTCCGCCTACACTTAATCCTTTTCGTTGACCTTTCGTAAAATAGTGCGCTCCCTGATGTATTCCTACCGTTTTTCCATCGGTTTTACTATAGACCGGCTTTTTAGAAAGATACACCAGCTCTTCTTCTTTATTCTGAAAAAGCACCGCTTCTTTTTTGTATGCAGGAAATTGGGAAGACACCTCAATAATAACGCCTTCCTTTGGTGCTAATTGTTGTTGTAAAAATTCGGGTAAGCGAACTTTTCCTATAAAACATAAACCTTGAGAGTCTCGCTTTTCGGCAGTAATTAGGTTTTGTTCCGAAGCAATGTTACGAACCTCAGGTTTTAACAATTCTCCTATAGGAAATAAGGTCTTAGACAATTGCTCTTGTGACAACTGACAAAGGAAATACGACTGATCTTTGTTAGGATCTTTTCCAGAAAGCAACTGATAGGTTTCTTTTCCGTCTTTTTCAAGAATTCCTTTTCGGCAATAATGGCCTGTAGCGACATAATCTGCGCCAAGATTCAATGCTATTTTTAAGAAGACATCAAACTTGATCTCTCTATTACACAGAACATCTGGATTGGGCGTACGTCCCATTTTGTACTCGTTGAACATATAATCAACGATCCGCTCTTTATATTCTTCGCTTAGATCAACCGTTTGAAAAGGGATCCCTAGCTTTTCGGCAACCAACATAGCATCGTTGCTATCTTCCAACCACGGACATTCATTCGAAATAGTCACGGTATCGTCATGCCAATTTTTCATAAAAAGACCAATAACATTATAGCCCTGCTCCTTTAAAAGGTAGGCTGCAACGCTAGAATCTACTCCACCGCTAAGTCCGACAACTACTGTTTTTTTCTGCATCATTTCTAAAGTGCAAAATTACGATAAAATTATTTTGAAAGTAAACCTTGTTTCCGAAGGGTTTTAGAAGATACTTCGGAAACTTAAAATTAATGTGTTTTCTTTAATGGCTTCGGAAACGTTTCTTCATGATCCAAAGTTCCATTTTTGTAGTATTTCCAAACACCGTGTTTTTTATCATCTTTATAATTCCCTTCAATACTCTTTTTTCCGAATTCATCATAGTACACCGCTAAACCTTCCATCTTATCATTTGCATAGTTTAATGCCTTTAGCAATGTTCCATTTGGTGCGTAATACTTATTCTCGCCGTGCATCATACCCTCGCGAAAATTAATTTCTTCGGCAACATTACCATTAGGAAAATAAACCACTTTTGTTCCGTGTAATTTACCTGCTTTATAATGTTCACGAGTCATTATAGCATCGCCTTTTTTATGATAATATATCCATTCGCCGATACGATCTTTACCATCCATCTCTCCTTCACTCACCACTTTTCCCTTAGCAGTGTAGTAGGTTACTTTAGCGATATTATTGGTTGCGTTAAACGCTTTTGTAACCGATGGAACATCATTACATTCTTCACAATAAAATTTAAAGACCCCTACTTCTTTTCCATGTTCAAACTGACCGCGATAGCGTATTTGCTTACTATTTGGATACACCTTCTCCCAAACACCATGACGTTTTCCGTTGGCGTCTGTTTGATTGATATTGGTTTGTGAGAAAGCCGTATGTACGCCCACTAACATTCCGAAGAAAACAATAAATAGCAGTTTCATAGCATTCATTTTTTAATAAACGCACAAATTTGAATTGTATTGAATGTGCTTAAAAGTTTATCCAAAAAGAATGCCATACTGAAACGAGTTCAGCATGACAATTCGATTTTGTGAAGTAAAGATAAAAGTATCTATTACTTCTTCTTTTTAGTGGTTTTTTGTTGTTGTTCGGCCTGTTCCATCATATCAGCCATTTTCTTCTGAAAACGATTCTGCTTTTTAGGCTTGGCTTTTTTCACTTGGATCTTAGCGTGAATTTTATCCTCATCGATGATAAAGTTTTTGATCACCAACATGATACCAATAGTAATCAAGTTTGAAACAAAATAATACAATGATAATCCACTCGCGTAGTTGTTGAAGAATACCAACATAAATAAAGGCGACAAATACATAAGGAATTTCATGTTCGGCATTCCTGGTTGCTGTTGTGCCTGCATACTTTGTCCTGTGCTCATCATCATATAAACGAAAATTGCAATAGACGCCAATATTGGGAACAGACTTACGTGGTCGCCATAAAAAGGAATATGGAAAGGAAGTTCGGCTATGGTATCATAACTCGATAAGTCATCAGCCCATAAGAAACTCTTTCCACGGAGGTCGAATGCCGTTGGGAAAAACGTAAATAAGGCGTAGAATACCGGAATCTGAAGTATGGCGGGCAAGCAACCTTTTAAGGGGCTCGCACCAGCAGCATTTTGCACCTTCATCGTTTCCTGCTGAATTTTCATCTTGTTGTCACCGTATTTTTCACGAATCGCATCAAGTTCTGGCTTTAAAACCTTCAATTTAGCCTGAGACAAATATTGCTTGTATTGCACTGGAGACAACATTAATTTGATCAAGACCGTTAATACAATAATCGCGATCCCAGCCGGTAAAAAGCCACTTAGTAGACCGAACAACGGAATAATTAACCATTTGTTGATCATACCAAAAATACCCCAACCAAGTGGCATAGCTTCGTCTAAATTACGGTCGTATTTCTTAAAGATCTGATAGTCGGTTGGACCATAGTACATATTCATATTTTGCGCAATGTCACTACCTTTAATATCTAGCAACATTTTTGCTCCATATTTCTTTGTATAAATTGTATCAATTTCTTCGTCTTTTACCAAATCGACAGAAGAAAGCGCAACTTCCTTAAATGGTGTATCGGTCAAGAGCATAGAACTCCAGAAATGCTGACGGAAATTCATCCAGGTAACATCTTTTTCAACTTCTCCATCTTCTCCAGTTGGATCTAACTTTGAATGATCTCCATTTTCATACTCGTACGTAAGACGGGAATAACGATTTTCGTAGCTGATACTTTTTGCATGACGATATCCTTGCAGTTGCCAATCAAGGTATACAGGTTCTGATGTATTGATCACACCATCTAATCCCTGCGTTTTCACATTAAAGCCCATCATGTACTCACCCGGCGTAAGCTCATAGCGGTATTCAACATAACTGTCGGCGGCAGTTTTTAAACGCATCGTTAGCACGCTACTCTCTCCATTTTTCGATAATGAAGGCTCAAAAAACAGGTCCTTCGTATTTAAGGTTCTGTTTTCTGCTGAAAACTGAAGATTCAAGGATGCGTTTCCGTCTTTGATTAGATAGATCGGTTCACCATTGTACATGGTATGTTGCTTCACCATAGCTTTGGTGATATACCCTCCTTTGTTGCTTATTTCAAGACGAAGCATATCGTTTTCTAAAACGGTAATGGCATCGGTTGCGGAAGCTAATGTTGCTGAATATGCAAAAGAACCTAATCGGCTTTTTAGTTTTTCGATTACGACAGAATCTTGGGCATTAGCAGCCGACAGCTCTTCGGTTGCCTCAGTAAGGGTCGTTGTCTCCTTTTTCACTTCAGAAGCAGCTTTTTCGGCCGCTGCAGCTTCGGTCTTAGCCTTTTCTGCCTGAATTTCTTCCTCAGTTGGTTTGTTCATATATAACATCCAAACCAAGATTCCTCCTATAAGTACAAACCCTATGAGGGAATTTACATCAAACTTTTTACTTTCCATATGTAGTTCCGCGTTACGGTAATCTTTTTTCCGAAGCTAACTTCAGAATTATTTATAAATCGTTAGACCAACAATCTCGCCCCTTTCTACAAAGCGACATATTGTCGGATTCTTATTTTTCTGAATAATCATGCGCAGCCTTTACAAATGCCACAAATAATGGATGCGGATTTGCAACGGTACTCTTATATTCTGGATGATATTGAACCCCAACAAACCAAGGATGCGCTGGAATTTCAACGATCTCTACTAAGCCTGTTTCTGGATTTATACCCGTTGTTCGCAAACCAGCTGCTTCTAATTGCTCGCGATAGGCATTATTATATTCATAACGATGACGATGACGCTCATCGATACTGTCTGATTTATATACTTTAGAAACGATACTATCTTTTACAAGATCACATTTCCATGAGCCGAGTCGCATAGTTCCACCCATGTTTTTAATATTTTTCTGTTCCTCCATAAGGCTGATCACGGGGTGTTCGGTTTCTACGCTCATCTCGCTAGAATTAGCATCTGCAAGACCTAGTACATTCCGACTGTATTCTATAACCGCCATTTGCATGCCTAAGCAAATTCCGAGGAAAGGCAGTCCAGTTTCACGTGCAAAACGCACCGCTTCAATTTTACCTTCAATACCACGTTCCCCAAAACCTGGCGCCACCAAGATGGCATCCAATCCTTTGAGTTCTTTTGCTACATTTTCAGCATTGATATGTTCAGAATGTATTGGTTTTACTTTTACCTTAACTTCGTTCTCTGCGCCTGCATGTATAAAAGATTCGAGGATAGACTTATAACTATCTTGTAATTCAACATACTTCCCAATCAAACCAATACGCACTTTACCTTTAGGGTTTTTATGGCGTTTTAAAAATTGGTTCCAATGTGTTAGATCAGGTGCTTTTGTATCCTCCAGATTTAACTTCTCTAAAGTTACTTTATCAAGTCCTTCTTCAAGCATCATATTAGGCACATCATAGATAGTAGATGCATCAATAGACTGAATAACAGCTTCTTTTCTTACGTTGCAGAACAAAGCTAATTTTGCTTTAAGTTCTTCGGAAAGTTCATGCTCAGTACGACAAACAAGGATATCGGCACGAATACCGCTTTCCATGAGTAATTTTACAGAATGCTGTGTAGGCTTTGTTTTTAATTCACCTGCGGCCGAAAGATATGGCACAAGTGTTAAATGGATCACCATGGCATTATCATCACCCAGTTCCCATTTCAATTGACGTACAGATTCAATATAGGGTAGTGACTCAATATCACCCACCGTTCCACCTATTTCGGTAATGACAATATCAAAATCGCCACTTTTACCTAAGATCTGAATACGTTCTTTTATTTCGTTTGTGATATGCGGAATGACCTGTACGGTCTTTCCTAAGAATTCGCCACGACGCTCCTTTTCAATTACACTTTGATAAATACGACCTGTCGTTACATTATTCGCTTGAGATGTTGGAACATTTAGGAAACGTTCATAATGACCTAAATCAAGATCTGTTTCTGCGCCGTCATCGGTCACATAACATTCGCCATGCTCATACGGATTTAACGTGCCTGGGTCAACGTTAATATACGGATCTAGCTTCTGAATAGTCACGCGATAACCTCTCGCCTGCAACAGTTTTGCTAGCGATGCCGCTATAATTCCTTTTCCTAAAGATGATGAAACCCCGCCCGTAACGAAGATGTATTTTGTAGTGCTCATGAATGCCAATGCTAAGTTACCTTACGGGATGCAAAGGTAGGGATTTCTTGGAGAAGGCAATGCAGTTTCTTTTTAAAATTGGACGGTTTTTATAGAAAGTAAACCCATAGCATACGAACCAATAAACGCACAAGGCAAGATGTTAGAATCGCAACTCGTGGCGCCAACGTATTTGTAACGCATGAACCGCTCCATACTAACTGCTAGACGCGAATTGAAAGCCTACCACTTATGCTTCGAATTGATCAAAGGACGCAACATATCTTCAAGCCCGTTGATCTTGATCTCATGCATCTCGTGCATCATATTCCCTAGTTTTCCTTCAGGAAATCCTTTTTGTTTAAACCAGACATAATAGGTCTCGGGTAGTTGTATTAAGAGCTTCCCTTTATACTTTCCGAAAGGCATCTTATAGTTTGCTAAAATTTCTAGGTGCTTGGGATCTGGCCCCATAGTATTATTTCCAGCGATCATATAGTTCTAATTGTTCTGCTACATATTCTTCCCATTGCGCTTCTCCTTCTTCATCTTTAGAATGGTCACTCTCTAAATCAAAAGTATCCTGCATGGCTTTTCGTTCTTGCTCTATCCCGTGATAAATAGCTTCAACCTCTTGCTTTAAATTATCTGTAAAATTTGCTGCATCAAGCCGTTTTCGTAGTTTCCTTGCGTGTAATTCTGAAATATCAAAATGCGTTTGCTCATGCTTCAAAATATAAGCATTCACCTCTCCTCGTAAATACCAAGATTCAAAAGGGTAGAAAAAACTGTCAACTTCAAATTGCGTACTACGCACTCCGTTGTTAATTTTATAAGAATAGGAAAAAGAAATACCTGAATTTGTACTCGCCACAAATCCCAAGGCGGGTTGTGGTTTTCCTTTAAAATCGGTCCACCGCAACGGACGATCTTGATGCCACATCATTTTTTCTTCTGAAATGGACGGTGCCTCCGTAAAAACTGCGGAAGTAAACGAGCTCGCGATAAAAAAGAATAGGATAGTGATTATTCGCATCATTCTGAAAAACGGAAAATTTATCGATTTATTGGGCACTTTCTTCCGAAGCTACTCTAAAACCCAATTAAATTGCACTATTTTTTCAATATCGGGATGCAAACTATGATGTACTGGACACGTATTGGCTGTATTCTCTAAAATTTTTTTATGCTTTTCTGAAGCAACAACAGGCAAATCCATAGTCACTTCAATTTTAGAAATACGTCTAGGGTTTGTGGTCATGGTCTTGGTTACTAGCGCTACAGATCCATCTAAAATAATATCGAGATCTCTCGCTTTGATACCCATCATGGTGAGCATACAATTTGCAAGGCCGGTAGCAACTGTGTCTGTAGGCGAAAAAGCGTCCCCTTTACCATTATTGTCGGTTGGAGCATCTGTAAGAAACGTGCTCCCAGATTTTAGGTGTTCACATTCGGTGCGAAGATTCCCCAAGTATGTTACTTTAGATGTGCTCATTTTACTACTTCAAATTGGAGTGTAGGCGTATATTTTATAATATACATGGCGTTATTTTGATACCCAGAAAACATCTTTTTACTGTATCGAAATTTATTTTCAACATACTCCGTTTCATAATCGGTATCTGAGGCATCGTAAATATTATCTGCACTTGCTAAGCGCAACAGAATGTCATACGTTATATCAAATCCGCGAACCGCGTAGCGATTGGGAAGAACTCCGTATTTATTCTTGTAGCTAACCAAGAAAGCATCTTTATCCTTATAGTTGTAGCTTTTATTCACACTTGGAAACGTAAAACTCAATTTGGCGAGATTTCGGTTAGAGATGTCGTCAAAATCAAAAGCATCATTTTTATCGAGTGTAAATAAACGTAATTGATAATCGTCTGGCATTCCGTGTAACAAATTAACCACATTACTCACGATCACAGGATCTGCCGATGCTAAAATCACCCAATTATCTTTACCTTTTTCGATCTTGGATGCAATATCTGTTTCATACAAAAATCCTTTAGCACGTGGCATAGCCGATTTCGCATTGGGAAATGCAGCTAAAATTTCCGCTTTACTTTTCGCGTGTTTTGTATCAGAAATAATAATAAAATTCTTCCCCATTTGATTACGCTCAAGGTATTCTATCATTCCTTTTTTAAGCATTTCATCACTTGGAAGTGTTTGAAAAAGATTGGAAGACATCTTTACGGTTTTGTTGGTCAATGGCGAAAATACAGGTGTCTCGGTACTTCTCAGATCTAAGGCCGCTTGTTCTACATTTTTGCTAAGCAACGGACCAATAACCGCATCAGCATCCTTGATATGATTACTAGAAATAATACTACTCACCTTTCCAGCACTTCCTTGGGTGTCATAAACATCAATTCGTGATGAGATCCCCTTATCTTTTGCAAATTCTGCAGCCATTAAGATTCCGCTGTGAAAATCTAGAGAAACACGCATCATACCATTTTCTCTAATGAGATCAACATTTGTTTCCGTTGAATCTCCAACCGCTTTCTGAAGCTGAAATGGTAATAAAACAACTATTCGTTTTTGATCCCGATTGATGATCATACTCTCCAAATCGACTGGCTCGACCAAACCTGAAATGGACACGCTGCTTGATTGCTTCGGAATTTTAAGAATCATTCCTTCTTTTAAACCATCTTTAGCATACGGATTCAGCGCCACAATTTCTTCTTCGGACAGACCTAAATTTACTTTTAGCCTATAAAAACCTTCTTGTTTCTTTACTTCGTAAAAATCGTATTCCTCCTCCTCTATTGTCGCCGTTTCAGTAACCGAAGTATCAGGAACATTGAGCAGAACTCCTATCTGTAAACTTTCACCCAAATTTGGATTGAGCGCTTCCAATTCAGCCATCGTAATACCGTACATTCTTGCAATGCCGTATTTTGTCTCTTTGGGTTGAACAGGATGTTTCTTACTTGTATTAACACCAATCACATTGTCATCCTTTGGATTGATCTCTACCGTTGTGGTCGTTTCAAAACCAAGTGGAATCTGTATTTTTTCTCCTTTTTTTAACTGACGAGAATAAAGTTCTTTGTTATATTTTTTGATGTCATCTTGCGTAACACCATACTTTGACGCAATACTATACAACGTCTCTTTACGTCGAACCTTGTGCGTTTTAAACTTCATTTTTGCGGTACCCGTACTTACGAATGCTTCCGAAGGGATCACAAGCACGTCATTCTGCTGAAGACCACTCACGGCATTTGGATTCAATTTAAATATATCGACAGGTTTGATGTTATAGAGCCTAGAAATACTAGAGACTGTTTCGCCTTTTTGTACCGTGTGACTCTTATATTGTGTCTGCGCCGAAACACCAAAAGAGGTGACACAAAGCATAATGATGAGGATATAACTGAAATATTTCACGTACTATATAGGTTTATTTTCTTCTGAAAAATACAATAATGAACTGAGCTTCATCTTAAAATTACTTTAAAACTTAGACACTTACTCCCACTCTATGGTTGCAGGTGGCTTCGAGCTAATGTCATATACTACTCTATTAACGCCTTTTACTCGATTTATGATATGATTGCTTGTCTCTTGCAAAAATTCATAAGGCAGATTGACCCAATCTGCTGTCATACCATCGGTCGATTCGACTGCGCGTAAAGCAACCACTTTTTCATAGGTTCGCTCATCACCCATCACTCCAACACTATTCACTGGTAAAAGAATAGCGCCAGCCTGCCAAACTTTATCATATAGATCCCATTTGCGCAAACCGTCAATAAATATAGCATCTACTTCTTGAAGGATTCGCACTTTTTCTGCGGTGATATCACCCAAAATTCTAATTGCGAGTCCAGGACCAGGAAAAGGATGTCTTCCTAATAAAACAGGATCAATACCCATTTCGGCACCTACGCGACGTACTTCATCTTTAAACAACATACGAAGTGGCTCAACGATCTTTAATTTCATAAAGTCTGGCAACCCCCCCACATTGTGATGTGATTTGATCGTAACGGAAGGTCCGTTAACCGAAACACTTTCTATCACATCAGGATAGATGGTTCCTTGCGCCAAATACGTAACATCTGTGATAGAAGTAGCTTCATCATCAAAAACCTCAATGAATGCATTCCCAATAGCTTTTCGTTTTGCCTCAGGATCACTTTCTCCTTTAAGCGCGTCCAAAAAACGTGCCGAAGCATCGACGCCCTTTACATTGAGCCCCATGTGCTTGTATTGATCAAGAACACTTTCGAATTCGTTCTTTCGAAGTAAGCCATTATTCACAAAAATGCAATATAAGTTCTTACCAATAGCTTTATGCAAAAGCACCGCGGCTACAGTAGAATCTACACCACCACTTAATCCAAGGACAACGCGATCATTACCAATCTTATTTTTTAATTCTTGAACCGTAATATCAACAAAAGCAGCAGGCGTCCATGATTGCGCAACACCCGCAATATGCACTAGAAAGTTTTCTAACAATTGCTTTCCTTCTTTGGTATGATAAACTTCAGGGTGAAATTGAATCGCATATGTATCTTCTCCATCAATGCGATACGCTGCATTAGCAACATCGTTGGTACTTGCAAGGCGTACACCATTTTCTGGAAGCTTTGCGATAGTATCACTATGACTCATCCAAACTTGGGTATTTTCTGAAATACCAGCAAAAAGCCCATCATAACTTAAAATTGTCGACAGATTCGCTCTTCCGTATTCACGAATATTAGAAGGCTCCACGCTTCCACCGTTAAAGTGTGCTAAATACTGCGCGCCGTAACAAACCCCAAGCAGGGGTTTGTGTCCTTTTAT
>Ga0209344_10002862_pt1 | contig 18189 bp, 13 predicted proteins | sample Cruoilmetagenom6_FD_187293 | JGI IMG/M metagenome (GOLD analysis project Ga0209344, IMG submission 187293) | Oil polluted marine microbial communities from Coal Oil Point, Santa Barbara, California, USA - Santa Barbara Oil Seep Sample 6 (SPAdes)... | ecosystem: Environmental > Aquatic > Marine... | reverse complement strand
CTTGGCTGGATTTTGCGTTGCGCCCACCATTGCTATTGACTCTATCGATGGTGACACTGCAACTGTGTTTGGTGTTGCCTTTGTTAAATCCTTTTAAGCGTATAATCGATGCATCAGTCCTAGTAAGCTTTCCTTAATGCAGGGTAAAAGCTGGCATGGCTGAACTGCCGAAAGTTACTCATTATTATTAGCAATCACAGCGGTGAATATCATCCTCGAAGCACACCGAAAGTCTACTTGATTGTCAGTACTAGATCTTAATTATTTTTAACTGATGGTCAATCTAGCGAGTTATCATTGTTCAGGACTTGTTTTATCTGAAATCAGACATATTATGTCTTTAGATGTTTTTACTTTGGAATAAAAAATGCAAAGAATCGTTTTATTTTTACTGACTAACTTAGCCATTATGTTAGTGCTTAGCGTAACGTTAAGTATTTTAATGACCGTTTTTGGTATCGATAGACAAGGGCTAGGCGGGCTGTTACTCCTCGCCTGTGTTTTTGGTTTTGGTGGCGCTTTTATATCGTTACTGATGTCGAAATGGATGGCTAAACGCTCGGTTGGTGCCTATGTCATTGAGCAACCCAAAAACAATACTGAAAAGTGGCTGTTAGAGACGGTTAAACGCTATTCTGCCGAAGCCGGTATTGGCATGCCAGAAGTGGCACTTTACCAATCGCCGGATATGAATGCTTTCGCTACTGGAGCTAATAGAAATAATGCTTTAGTGGCTATCAGTACCGGCCTATTAGAAAACATGAGTCAAGCGGAAGCGGAAGCGGTTATTGGCCATGAAATTAGCCATGTCGCTAATGGTGATATGGTGACATTAACCTTGGTACAAGGGGTGGTGAATACCTTTGTCATTTTCTTAGCGCGATTAATTGCCGGCGTGATTGATAATGCAACACGAGGTAACAACAACCAAGGCGGTTTAGGCACTTTTGCCTATTATGGTGTGGTGTTTGTCTTAGAAATGATCTTAGGTGTGCTGGCCAGTATTATCGTCGCCTGGTTTTCAAGAAAACGTGAATACCGAGCCGATATTGGTGGCGCACAACTGGCTGGAAAGTCTGCCATGATAGGCGCGTTGGAAAAACTAAAGCGCAGCCAAGAAAGTCAGCTTGATGGGACTATGACCGCGTTTGGCATTAATAATAAATCGAAAATGCTCAGCTTGTTTGCCAGTCATCCTCCGTTGGATGAGCGTATTGCTGCCCTGCGAAACGCACCATAGTAAATGCTAGGTTGGGAATAATCTTTTTGACTACGTTGAGTGGTTGATTTCATCACACGATCCAATTTATAGCTGGCAAAGTGCCAACCTTATTTAGGATGGGACACCTGAAAATCGCCATTCATTCACCTCCCTGTGATCATGGCATACCGTTCCTCGTGAACATAAAAAAGCCAAACCGATGAGGTTTGGCTTTTTAATATCTTTTGAAAGACTACTTCGCGAGTCTGTTACAGTGATAAGTTATCTAAAATATCATCTTCAACTAAGTTTGCTAAGGTGACTTTCAGTTTTGGTGTCCGAGCCATTTCGCGTTTAATGGCAAAATTAGCTTCTTCATTACGGGCCCAGCTGCGACGAGCAATACCATTGTTGACATCAAACAATAACATTGATTTTAATCGGCGCTCTGCCGCTTCGCTGCCGTCAAGTAACATGCCGAAACCGCCGTTAACCACTTCACCCCAGCCGACGCCGCCGCCATTATGGATTGATACCCAAGTTGCGCCACGAAAGCTATCACCAATAACATTATGAATCGCCATGTCGGCAGTAAATCGGCTACCGTCATAGATGTTGGAAGTTTCACGAAATGGTGAATCAGTACCACTAACATCGTGATGATCACGGCCAAGGACTACCGGGCCAATTTCGCCATTGTTAATCGCATCATTAAAGGCTTTGGCAATTTCCATACGGCCTTGCGCATCAGCATAAAGAATGCGCGCCTGTGAGCCTACCACTAACTTGTTTTGTTTAGCGTCTTCAATCCAGGTGATGTTATCTTGCATTTGTTGCTGAATTTCTTCCGGCGACTCTTGCATGATCTTTTTCAGCACGCTGGCGGCAATGGCATCCGTTTTATCTAAATCTTCTGGTTTACCTGAAGCACAAACCCAGCGAAATGGTCCAAAACCATAGTCGAAACACATTGGGCCTAAGATATCTTGCACGTATGACGGGTATTTAAAGTCAATACCATTTTCCGCCATGACATCACCGCCTGCACGTGATGCTTCTAGTAAAAAGGCATTACCGTAATCAAAGAAGTAAGTGCCACGTGCGGTGTGCTTGTTAACCGCATCGGCATGACGCTTCAGTGTTGCTTGTACTTTTTCTTTAAATACTTCCGGCTCTTCACGAATTAAACGATTCGATTCTTCATAGCTGATATCAACGGGGTAGTAACCGCCTGACCAAGGGTTGTGCAATGACGTTTGGTCTGAGCCCAAATGAATATAGATATCATGTTGATAAAAGCTTTCCCAGACATCAACAATATTGCCAATATAGGCAATGGAGACCACTTCTTCATTTGCTTGCGCTGTTTTAACACGGGCAATCAGGGCATCCATGTTATCGATTAACTCATCAACCCAACCTTGTTGATGACGCTTAGTGGCCGCATTCGCGTTAACTTCAGCACAAACGGTGACACAATTGGCAATGTTGCCCGCTTTCGGCTGTGCGCCGCTCATACCGCCTAAACCGGCAGTAAGGAAGATTTTACCTTGTGGGCTTTCGCCCTTGTTGAGCACTTTGCGAAAGGCATTCATAACCGTGATAGTCGTACCATGTACTATGCCTTGTGGGCCAATGTACATAAACGAACCGGCCGTCATTTGGCCATACTGAGTAACACCTAAGGCATTGAACTTTTCCCAGTCATCAGGCTGAGAGTAGTTAGGGATCATCATACCGTTGGTAACAACGACCCGTGGTGCATCTTCCGATGATGGAAATAAGCCCATCGGGTGACCTGAGTATAAGTGTAAGGTTTGATCGCTTTCCATCTCACTTAAATACTTCATTGATAATAAGTATTGTGCCCAGTTTTGAAAAACGGCGCCGTTACCGCCATAGGTAATTAACTCTTCAGGATGCTGCGCAACCGCAGGATCTAAGTTATTTTCCACCATTAACATAATAGCTGCCGCTTGCTGACACTTAGCAGGGTAGTCAGCAATCGAGCGGGCTTTTAAATGATAGCTTGGCTTAAAGCGATACATGTAAATACGGCCAAAGTCTTTTAACTCTTGGGCAAATTCTTCGGCTAATTCTTGATGCCATTCTTTCGGGAAGTAACGTAACGCGTTTCTTACCGCTAATTGTTTTTCTTCAACAGATAGAATGTCTTTGCGTTTAGGGGCACGGTTAGCGTCAGCAGGGTAAGGCTTAGCTGCTGGTAATACACTGGGAATACCTTGCTTGATACTCGCTTGAAATAGCGCTAGTTGTTGAGAATTCATTGCTGTTTCCATGGTTTAGGCTCCTTTTATTCTGTAAAGCTAACAGTCAATGCTTGTGATCTTACTAAGGAGATCATGGCATCAATATCAGGCTTTAATAGTCTATCTTCTTCAAGTTTTGCCACTTTAGCTCTGATCACGGCGAAGTTCTTCTCAATAATCTCTGAGCATTTATTAGGGCGTCTAAAGTCAATGGCTTGCGCGGCATACATCAGCTCTATCGCTAATATTTTCTCTAAATTGCCTAAGATCTGGTTAAACTGTCGACTTGAAATACTGCCCATAGAGACGTGATCTTCTTGTCCCATAGACGTCGGAACACTGTCAGCCGACGGCGGGAAACAAAGCGACTTGTTTTCAGTCACTAACGACGCTGTAGTGTATTGTGGGATCATCATGCCTGAATTTAAACCACCTGAGGCGGTTAATAGCCGAGGTAAACCATGTAAGCCTTCTAATAGTAAGTAACAACGACGGTCTGAAATGTTACCGAGTTCAGCGGCCGCAATCGAGGCATAATCGAGTACCATAGCTAAAGGTTGGCCGTGGAAGTTACCACCAGAAATAGCTTCTTCGCTGCTGATAACGATTGGGTTATCAGTGACTGAGTTCATTTCAACTTCAGCGAGCTCTTTTAAATGGTTGTAGGCATTGCGAGATGCACCGTGCACTTGTGGAATACATCTTAGCGAGTATGGGTCTTGCACGCGATCGCAATTGGTATGTGATGCCATATTTTCCGAGTCAGTAAAGAAGCTTCTCATACGGCTAGCAACGTCTAAACTGCCTTGGAAAGGACGAGTCGCATGCAGCTCTTCTCTAAAGGGAGATTGGCTACCTTGCATACCTTCGATACTCATAGCACCCGTTAAGTCGGCTAAGTCTAATAAGTAGCGCATCTTGGTTAAGCCAGTGATAGCATGCGATAAGATGAATTGTGTACCGTTAATTAACGCTAAACCTTCTTTTGCATGCAATTCCATTGGCGCTAAACCGTGTTCTTTCAGGGCTTGTGCGGCCGGTATAATCTGGTCAGCTTGTCCTTCTTTACTCTGCCAGAACTCGCCTTCACCCAATAAAGGTAGGAATAGATGTGAAAGTGGTGCTAAATCACCTGATGCACCGACCGAACCTTGCTCAGGGACGACAGGAATAAGATCAAGCTCAAGAAAGGCGAGCATTCTTTCAACGGTTGCTAGGCGAATACCTGAAAAACCTTTACTTAAAGCATGTACTTTGGTGATCAACATTAACTTTGAAATCGCTTTGTCAATCGGCTCGCCAACACCTACTGCGTGGGTGATCAATAAGTTCTTTTGCAGTAAGTTAGTTTCTTCTGGGGTGATTTGCGTGTCACATAAAGGGCCAAAACCGGTATTAATACCATATACTGGTTTATCAGAAGCGGCCATTTTCTCAACTCTTTGACGGCTGGTCTTAATTTTATCTAACGCTTCTTGGCAAAGCTCGGCTTTGATACTACCGTTGGCAATACCGTTGACAATATCTAGATCTAAATGGTCGATACCATATTTAAAGGTCATATTAACACTCCTAAATTAAAAAACTAAGTGGCTACCTAAGCGGTACTTATTACCAGGTGCCGTCAAAATAGCTAAACTGACCACACCTTGGCTTGACCAAGTACGGCGTTTAACCTGTAAACAGGGAGTGCTATTGCTAATGTTCAATAACTCACAGACCTGCGGATTAGCAAGAATAGCTTCAACTTCATGGGTCGCTTCTGTCAGCGGCGCTTCAGCAGAGAGATATTCATGCGGGGTAATTTTAGTAAAGTCTTGGCGCAAATAATTAGCCACCAATTTCGGGTTGACGTAACGTTGTTCTAACTGAATCGGCACCTCGTTTTCAAAATGCAGCACACTGGAAAAGTAGGCGTAATAACCGACATCTAAGGCCAATAAAATCGCCATTTCTTCGTTTACTTTAACCGTCTGCAACTGCAGTTGCTTGGCATGATAATGGTGGCCGCGTTCGTGAATTTCATCGGCGATATTGCGAATTTCTAATAGTGAGGATTGCGACTTAAAGGTGGCAACAAAGGTGCCTGAGCCTTGTGAACGCAATAACAAGCCTTGTTCGGTTAATTCATGTAGGGCACGACGTGCGGTCATACGACTGACTGAGAATTGTTCGGCAAGCTCATTTTCTGACGGCACTTTACTGTGCTCAAGCCATTGCCCCGATTCTATCATTTCGCAAATGTATTGCTTGATAACCTTATATTTTGCAGCTTTTACTAGTGTCATTGTCATACCTAATATTGAATAATACGCAAAGTAAACTTTAACTTGTATATACAATCTCACCTTTTTATTCTCAGGTCAAGAGTTGTATATACAAGCTTGCTTGTTAATTTGTGATCGGCTAGAGTTAGCGCTATCAGAAACAATCGCTAACGCTTGTTTTAGCTTGATTGAGTTAAAGTTAAGTTAGCTATCAATAAATAATTTGGAATTATTATGTCGACAAATACAAAAACTTGGCAAACACTTTGGACTAATGTCAACTTAGCGACAATGACCGCGGGCGCTAAAGGCTACGCAAGTATTGAAAATGCTGCGCTAGCAATCGCTAATGGTAAAATAGCTTGGCTAGGCACTATGGCAGAGCTGCCAGCTTTTGATGCTAAAACGGTCAAGGTTATTGACGGCAAAGGCGCTTGGTTAACGCCCGGTTTAGTCGACTGCCATACCCATATTGTTTTCGGTGGCAACCGCGCCAATGAATTTGAAATGCGCCTTGAAGGCAAAAGTTATCAAGAAATCGCTAATGCTGGCGGTGGTATTGTTTCAACCGTAAAAGCAACCCGTGCTGCTAGCGAAGACGAGCTGTTTGCCAGTGCGTTAAAGCGTTTATCGGCTTTACATCAGCAAGGTGTGACGACCATTGAAATTAAATCGGGTTATGGTCTTGATACTGATAATGAAATTAAAATGCTCAAGGTTGCCAGTAAATTAGGGCAAACATTACCGGTAACAGTACAAAAAACATTTTTAGGAGCCCACGCCTTACCGATTGAGTACAAAGATCGCGCTGATGACTACATCGACTTGATCTGTCAAGAAATGCTGCCTGAAATCGCGGCAAACAAGTTGGCCGATGCGGTTGATGTTTTTTGTGAAGGCATTGGCTTTAGTTTAGCGCAAACCGAAAAAGTCTTTGCGGCCGCAAAGGCCCATGATTTGCCGATCAAAGTACATGCCGAGCAATTATCAAACTTAGGCGGAACTGAGCTAGCGGCGCAATACCAAGCGCTGTCTTCTGATCATATCGAGTTTTTAGATGAAGCCGGTGTTAAAGCCATGAAAGCCGCCGATATGACCGCAGTTTTGTTACCCGGTGCCTTTTACTTCTTACGTGAAACGCAGTTACCGCCAATGGACTTATTGCGCAAACACGGGGTGAGTATGGCGATTGCTACCGATGCTAATCCAGGCTCTTCGCCGATTTGCTCTATTCAGCTAATGCTCAATATGGCTTGTACTCTGTTTAGACTGACACCAGCAGAAGCATTGGCGGGGGTGACATGCCATGGCGCTAAAGCTTTAGGCTTAGCTAGCAGTAAAGGGCAATTAGCGGTTGGTTATGATGCCGATATCGCGTGTTGGGATATTAATCAGCCGGCTGAGCTATGTTATCAATATGGTGTTAATCCACTGACCCATCTGATGCAAGCAGGTAAAATAGTTATTTAGCTTAGGCTTCTATGAATTGTTAAGCTTTAGCTATGACGCTGAGGCTTAACGATTAAACAGGCCTTAGGTTGATATTATGCTTTGCGCTTATTTTATGCCAAGTTAAGTAAATTTGTTATTTGCTAACTGTACAAAGGTCGGGCGATTGCATAGTCTTAAAGGATACTGTCGGCTTGGATCTCCTTATGACTCACTACCGTGCTGCGCGCCCAGCTATATTCACCCTGTTTGCAATCATAGTAAACTTTTGCTTTTACTCGTTTCCAGCCGCTGCTGCGAGCAAGGCATTCACCTTTATTGAATTTAATATTGCCTTTATTCTAGGCTTAAGTTTGCCAATATTATTGCTGGTGTTTATCAGTAAACCCACATCAGCTATTCGCCAATACTTACCGATATTGTTGACCTTATCGTTACTTAGTTTACTTTATTTATTGAATAATCAGCCGCCAGAACGTCTTTTCCTGAGTGTGATTTTTAGTGGCTTGTTTTTGCAAGCTAGCTGCTACTGGTCACTCAATTATCAGCTTGATGATGAAAAGCTTAGTACGAAGTTATTGATAAAAAACGTTATCTTTGCCTTACTGTTATCTTTGTTCCTGTTTTTACTATTTTCGACTGTGCTGACTATTAACATTGTGTGGTTGTTATTTTCCAGTTTACAAATTTTGACAGTGTTGGGTTATATTTGGTTAATGGGTAATAGGCATGCTGAAAGCAATACGCGCGCTAAAGGACTGCTCATTGCTAATGTAATGTTTGCTGTCAGCGTGTATTTTTTCTTGCTTGGTCAGGTATCAATAAAGCTACTTGTTGGTATTAGCGTATTCACCTATATTGTTGCAATTGCCAATGGTTGCTGGCACTTAGTTAGCACCCTTAGCATCAAAGCCAATCAACATAATGCTGTGCCAAAACTACCTTCTGAGCCAGTGTCCTATGATCCCGCAACAAATTTGCCCAACTATCAATATGCCTTAGCGTTTTTTCAACAAAGTGTAAAAATCAATGCAGATGCTCAATACGCAGTAATTGTTTTTAAACCAACTAACTTTCAGCAAGTTAATGGTGTATTAGGGCATCATAATTCAGATATCTTACTATTGCAGTTGGCATATTGTTTACAGAAATCAATTGAAAAACGTACAGATTTACTCAATTTTTCAGAGGTTGAGCCCCCAGTGCGACTGGCGCGCTTGCAAGGTCTGCATTTTCTTGTGGTTATGGATATGTCACAAAATAAACACAGTAATAAAATTATCATTGAACAACTTTGTAATGAGCTCATGCTTGCCGTGCCTGGGCCAATGAGTTTTAAAAGTTTTTCATCATTTTTTAAGTTGGCTTTTGGGGTTGCTTTTGTCGGTAAGAGTAGCCATAACGTTAGTGAGGTTATCGCCTGTGCGGAAGATGCGCTATTACAAGCAGATACACAGCACAAGTCGATCAACTTTTTTAATCAAGAACTGGCCATTTTTAATCAGCAACAACTGCAGAAAATGGAACAACTTAAAGATGCGATACAACAACAAACTTTGCAATGGCACTTGCAACCCCAAGTTAAGCTAACCAATAAACGCATTAAAGGCTTTGAGCTACAAGTATCATGGCAGCTACAAGATGATGAAACCTTAAATCTAAGTGCCATGATGGCGATTGCACAACATAGTGGTGATGCTTATGCCCTAAGTCGGCAAATGGTCAGTCAGGCATTTAAGGCGCTGATCGAGCTTGAGCAACTAAATATTCAGGTTCCGGTAGCAATTAAGTTAGCCGGTGAGAGTTTACTAGAGCCAGACCTTGTTGATTATATAGAGCAGCAGTCAGTCGATTATAACATTGATTGCCGTTTACTTTTGGTTGAGGTGCAAGAAGCCATATTACTGATGGCATCGCCGCAAGCTAAAGCGAGCATTGATCAGCTGAAATCACTCGGGGTGCAAATTTTTATTGATGAATTCTCAGGTAGTTATCAAGCACTGCGTTATATACGTAGGCTGGCGATCAATGGGATTAAAATAGACTGTGGCACACTGGATATGGCGGTTGCGGGAACGTCGGATAAAGCTATTATCAACGCGTTGATCACGCTAACACGCAAAATGGATTTACCCATAATTGGCACTAATATTAACACTTTAGCCATTGAAGAAATATTTCTTACTATGGGAGGTGAGTACGCACAAGGGCAGCAATATGGTGCAGGCGTAAGCCCAGAAGCATTGCCACGCTGGCTGGCAGCGTGGCAACAGCAATATCCTGAAAAGACTTAATTTAGTCAATATCTAATGGCTCGGGAGATAAAATAACACCAGTGTTATCGGCATAAATATGATCGTCAGGCAAAAATGTTACCCCGGCAAAGTTTATCGCTAAATCGCTTTCACCAATGTCACTGTCGCTTGCGCCAACAGGTATAGATAATAAGCCTTGAATGCCGATATCTACCTCTTCTAAAGCATCGACGTCTCGAACGCTACCAAAGCAGATAATGCCTTCCCAATTATTTTCGGCTGCTTGTTCAGCGATATTAATATTGATCAGTGCTCGCCTTGTTGAGCCTCCACCGTCAATAACCAGCACTTTGCCAGTACCATCAGTGTTGCTGATCTCGCTAATTAGGCCATTGTTTTCGAAGCACTTTATTGTGACAACTTTTCCGCCAAACGAGCTTCTGCCACCATAGTTACTAAATACTGGCTCAAGTACATCGATTAAATCAGTGTAAATATCACACAACTCTGAAGTGTTATATTCCATAGTCAGTTTTTCCTCGTAGCGTATTATCTTATCTAGTATAACGGTTGCATACGCAGGCACAACAGCTAAACCAGTATAAGTTACTATAGTTGTTAAATAAATATTGAGAAAACTGTTACTTGTAATTGTCTAAAAAACATTATTTAATAACAGGCACTACTTTCCTATAAGAGTTATGTTCATGGCTGAACGGGCATTTACCCAAAGCTTAATTTATTCTGTAGAAACTCTTATTTTCAGCCTGCTTGCTTTACTCCTTCTTGCCTATTATCGCGGTTTAGGCCGTCAATATGTTAAATTTTGGATGCTAAGTTTGTCGGCATTAGCGCTTAATCAGTTGACCCTCGCCGGGCAGAATATTTTCACCGAACAAGCCGTCGGTAGTTTAATGGAGATCACTATTGCGCTAGTGCGGCAGATCAGCAACTATTTGTTTTTGCTTTTCTTTATGTTTGGGATTTATAGCGCGACCAAGCAAGAAAAAATATTACCTAAAGTTGTTGTTATAGGTGTTGTTGCCGCTATTTCGATAGGCTGTGCTGCTACACTTCTTTATGGCTTTGACGCCAATAGCGTATTTAATCGCTTCTATTTACGAGAGAGTTTAGCGGCCTTCATTTTCGGGGCGGGTTTTATTGCCGCGGCATGCTATTTGTACTCCGCAAATATCACACACTTTTCAGGAAAAATTTTATTCGTTTATTGTATTTTAGTTGGCATACGCTATGTGGCTTATTCATTTGCGTCAATTATTGCTTTGACCGAAGATTGGTTTCGCCATCTGACACAATGGCTAATATATGTCGATATCGGCATTAATACCTTACTGGGTTTTATTGTACTCATCTGGATGCAGGGTGCGGAAAGGTATGTTGCTGCAACAGCCATTAATAGAGCAAAATATTTAGGAAAGCACGACTCGTTAACTGGTGTGTTAAATCGCGAGCAAGTGCTTGAGAAGTTAACCAATGAAATGAAAAGCGCTGAACTTAAAACACAAAAGCTTTGTGTATTTTTACTTGATATTAAACGCTTTAAATTTATTAACGATACCTATGGACTAAAAGTTGGTGACATAATTTTGGGCGAAATTGCTCGTCGCCTGAACCAGAGTCTGCTTAAGCCTAAAGTGGTGGGACGCTTAAGTGGCGACTCTTTTATGTATGTCATCGACTTTAGCAATGAGCAACAACAAATAACCGCAGCAGAGCACTTACATGCACTTATTGCCAAGCCCTATCAGGCGGAACAGCAAGAGGTTCACTTACAATGTAGTCTTGGCTATTGTGATTTTCCTGCCGATGCAGAACATGCTGATGACTTATTGCAAAAGGCAAATTTAGCGTTATTCCATGCCGAAAGCCAAAATATTCAAACGGTTAAGTTTGAAGTTGGTATGCAGTCACACGGGCGACACTTGCTAGCAATGGAAAAAGAAATTCGTCGTGCTTTTGCCAATGAAGAGTTTATTCTGCACTTTCAGCCGCAACTTAACTTAAAAAGTAATCGCTTAGAAGGTGCCGAAGTTTTAGTACGTTGGCAACATCCAGAACAAGGTTTATTAGCACCAGGGCAATTTTTTGATGATATTGAGGCATTAAACCTGTTCAGTGAATTGGATAACTATGTTTTAGAAAAAACTTGTCAGACGATAGAAAAATGGTACCAAACCTATAAACGTCGTGTGCCGTTAGCGATAAATATTACCGCGGTTGAGTTTCAAGCGCACAATTTTATTCGTAATATTCAAAATTTACTCATAAAGTATCAGATCCCTCCTATCTACCTTGAGTTAGAAGTAACGGAAAATATCGTCATAACTGATATTGAGTTGGTGATGAAAACTATTATTGTTCTGCAAAATATGGGCATTAAAGTTTCCATTGATGATTTTGGTACTGGCTACTCATCACTGGCTTATTTACGACGATTGCCGATAGATAAAATAAAAATAGACCGAAGTTTTATTCAAGAAGTGGCCTCAAACGACTCCGATTTAACCATAGTAAAAACCATGGTTGAATTATCTCACGGTCTTGGTAAACGTGTTTTAGCAGAAGGCGTAGAAACCAAAGAGCAACTACAATTATTACGTAATATTGGCTGTGATGCTGCGCAAGGTTACTTTATCAGTAAACCTATTGGTGAAGAGGAGTTTACTAAGTATTTAAAGCGTAAATGATTTATGCGCAATTTATCTATGGTATTATTTAATGGTACAAGTTTAAATATTCTCATGGCCACTTAAACATGGGCTTATTTAACTTCTTTAATTTCTATGGTGGCTTCCCGGCTATTGATGGAGCTGTTTGCGCTTTGCAAATAAGCTTGCCAACGTGTTGGATATTCCTTGGCTAGTAACGTTAAATAATCACCACTATAAATATTGTTATGGCTATCATCAAAAATGAATCGGTAGCCGTGTTTGCCAACCGATTCAATTTTTAGCAGCTTGACTTGTTTCTTATGATAGATCTTAGGTGTCAGACCAATTGCTTGGCCTTTATCGTCGGTAGGAGCGAATACACGCAAATATTCGAAGCTTAATTCAACCGTTTTATCGTCATGCGCAACATTTTCAAATAGTATTGATAAACTTGCGGCTGAGCTGTTAATAACAAAACGCCTAACTTTACTCATGTTTCACTCCATCACTTTAGTGTCAGTTATTACAAAATAAAGCGACTGAGATCTTCGTCTTTCACTAACTCAGACAAAATATTCGCGACAAATTCTGCGTTGATGATAATGCTTTCACCGGCTCTGTCATTGGCGGTAAACGAAAGCTCTTCGATCAGACGCTCCATCATAGTATGTAGACGTCGTGCGCCAATGTTTTCCGTGCTTTCGTTAACTTGCCATGCGGCATTGGCAATGGCTTGAATGCCATCTTCGCTAAATGATATTTCAACACCTTCTGTGGCTAACAAGGCAATATATTGCTCAGTTAACGAGGCATTTGGTTCGGTTAATATCCGGACAAAATCTTCGGTAGTTAACGCTTTTAACTCAACGCGAATCGGCAATCGACCTTGTAATTCTGGAATTAAATCAGACGGTTTTGACATTTGAAAGGCACCAGAGGCAATAAACAGGATATGGTCAGTTTTAACCATACCGTGCTTGGTGCTGACGGTAGAGCCTTCAACTAAAGGTAACAGATCGCGCTGAACACCTTCTCTTGACACATCAGGACCTGAGCTGTCGCCACGTTTACAAATTTTATCAATTTCATCGATAAAGACGATGCCGTTTTGTTCAACCGCATAGAGTGCTTTTTCTTTTATGTCATCTTGGTTGACAATTTTCGCGGCTTCTTCTTCTTGCAAGGCTTTGAAAGCATCTTTAATTTTCAGCTTACGCTTTTTGGTTTTTTCACTCGACATGCTTTGGAACATGTTTTGCAATTGCGAGGTCATATCTTCCATGCCCGGTGGCGCCATGATTTCAACACCGACTTGTGGTGCCGCTAAATCGAGTTCAATTTCTTTATCATCAAGTTGACCTTCGCGGAGTTTTTTACGAAACACTTGTCGAGTAGAGCTGTTATTTGATTGTTCGTCATTACCAAAACCATCACGAGGCGGCGGTAATAATACATCTAAAATACGCTCCTCAGCCGCTTCTTCAGCTAAGTGCTTAACACGTGCCATTTCCTGCTCTTTGGTCATTTTTATCGCCATATCGGCAAGATCGCGAATAATAGTTTCGACTTCTTTACCAACATAACCGACTTCGGTGAACTTAGTCGCTTCCACTTTAATAAATGGCGCATTAGCTAATTTCGCTAAACGGCGGGCAATTTCTGTTTTACCGACACCGGTTGGACCAATCATCAGAATATTTTTAGGGGTCACTTCCGCGCGCAACTCTTCATTAAGTTGCATTCTACGCCAGCGGTTTCTCAAAGCTATGGCGACTGCGCGTTTGGCATCGCTTTGGCCGACAATATGGTTATCAAGTTCGTGAACGATTTCACGTGGTGTCATGTTTGACATTTTAATTCCTTACAAATTGGCGGTTATAACTCATCAATCACATGTTGCTGATTGGTAAATACACAAATATCACCAGCAATTTTTAATGATTTTTCGACAATTTCTTTCGCAGAAAGTTCGGTGTTTTCTAGCAGTGCCATGGCGGCAGATTGGGCGAAGTTGCCACCGCTGCCTATCGCAATGAGGTCGTGCTCTGGTTGTATAACATCACCATTACCGGTAATGATCAACGAAGCGGTTTCATCGGCAACAGCCAATAACGCTTCTAGTTTGCGCAGCGCACGGTCGCTACGCCAATCTTTGGCAAGTTCTACCGCCGCTTTGGTTAAATGGCCCTGGTGCATTTCTAGTTTGCTTTCAAAACGTTCAAATAGGGTAAATGCATCTGCGGTACCGCCGGCAAAGCCTGCCAGTACTTTGTCGTTATATAAGCGACGCACTTTGCGTGCGTTGCCTTTCATTACTGTATTGCCAAGGGAAACTTGACCATCACCACCAATAGCAACTTTGCCATTACGTCTGACCGAAACAATTGTAGTCACAATTAACCTCTTACCTGTTGCCCACTGAGATAGTCGGCTTGTCTAATGTAGATTAGATAAGGGGCAGTTCGGTATTTTTCAAGGGAGTGGTGACGAATTAAAGTCAGAAGATAGGTTGGTGAGTTTTTAGTTTTCAGCTTTCAACTGTCAGTTAAGGGTATTTGAGAAGCTTAAGCATGAAGTTTTCAGCGGTCAGTAAAAGCTGCAGCTGTCAGTTTTAGTGGGGGTTTAAATACTTATGCCTGCATTAAACCGTCGATTTTGCGGCATAAGTATTTAACGTTTTTGTTATTAAGTGCTAATAACGTGTCGATTAAATTAGCGCTAAATTTAATCCCAACCCCAAATTTTACAGTCGTGTATGGCGTTGTTTTTTAATTTGTGTCGATCTTTTTCTGCACTACGCTTCTTAGTATAAGGTCCTAAATACACTTTATACCAAGTTGAGCTAGTCCCGGCGGCTTTACTCACTTGTGCTTCTAGACCACTAAAGGCAATTTTTGCTTTTAATGACTCGGCTTGTTTACGAGTTCTAAACGAGCCACATTGCATTTTATAAGGACCTTTTTGCTTAACCTCGTATTCACCTACTTCAACTTGTTTGCTTTTAAGGTCATCAACGTAAGTCCACTTTTCTTCTGGTGGCTTGGGTAATTCTGCGACTTTTTTAGTCTTGGCCACTTTAGGCGTGATCACAGTTTCAGGCTGCTGATCTTTAATGCTCCACAACAGATAGCCAAAGCTAGGGATAGCCAGTACTAAAAAAGCGGTAATTAACTTTACTTTCAAGGAGGTATCAGGAGCTGGTTCGACAGTTTTTTTGTACGGGCTTTGCTTTTTATTTTTTGCTCGTGAGCGGGAAACGTAATCTTGATGTGCCATGGAAAACTTATACTGGAAGACTTTCGCCAATTCTAACCAACTGGTAAAAAAATAGCATCAATTGATAACACTTTATTTTGCCGTGTTAACCCTGATGTAAATCGCTCGCCACTTTTGTTGATTATCTAAGCAAGTTAAAGTTACCAACTTAAGTCAACCGGGTCGATATCAATCGACCATCGTACTTTCGAATGCCATTCGTTCGAGGCGCTATGATAAATGAGCTTAAAGACCGCTTGGTGAAGCTGTTTGCGCGACTTAGCTTGTAAAATTAAGTGAAAACGAAACTTACCGGCTTTTTTTTCCATCGCTGCAGGCACGGGACCGGCAAATTGGCAACCTTCAATTGGCATTTCAGTCATGGCACGTAAAAACTTCTCTGGGTAAGAAGGGTAGTTGGCCTCGGCTCTAAATAATGCTTGAAAGCTAAAAGGTGGCAATAACGCTTGTTGTCGCTCAATAAGGGCATGTTTGGCAAAGTGTTGATAGCCATTGTTAACTAAGTCTTGTAATAACGGGTGATCAGGGAAGTTGCTCTGCACCATAACCTGGCCTGGTTTGCTGGCTCGGCCTGCTCGGCCAGACACTTGCACTAACAGTTGCGCCATATGCTCAGCCGCGCGAAAGTCATAGCTAAATAGGGCGCCATCGACATCAAGTACTGCCACTAAGGTCACATCTGGAAAATGATGACCTTTGGCGAGCATTTGGGTACCGATCAGTAATTGGTGTTCTTTATTACTGACCTCGGTTAATAACTTAGCTAAGGCGCCTTTTTTGCGGGTACTGTCTCGGTCGATACGCACTGTAGAGTGTTCAGGAAACATCGCCGCTATTTTTTCTTCTAACTGCTCAGTGCCTTGCCCTAATGGCTTTATGCGAACGCTGCCGCAGCTTGGACATTGAGCCGGAATACGTTTTTGACTGGCGCAATGGTGGCATATCAGCAAGCCTTGGCCTTGATGTAAGGTATAGGGCTTGTTGCAGCGTTGACAATCTGCAATCCAATGGCACTCTTGGCAGTTTATTGCAGGCGCATAGCCACGACGGTTGAGAAATATTAACGCTTGTTCACCGCGCGCTAAAGTGTTTTTAATCGCTTGTTTTAAGGTACCGGAAAGACCGTGTTCCATTTGTTGTTGTGCGACATCAATTAAGCTGATTTTAGCGGTTGAAGCGTTACCGGCACGTTTGCGTAATTGGTGGTAGTGATACTTGCCTGTTAAGGCATTTTGCAGCGACTCAAAGCTGGGGGTGGCGCTGCCCAGTATTATAGGAATGTTGAGTTGCCTAGCTCTAAGAATGGCAATGTCGCGGGCATGATAACGAAAGCTATCTTGTTGTTTAAATGAACCATCGTGCTCTTCATCAACAATGATCAGGCCTAAATCATGCAGTGGCGTGAAAATAGCGGAGCGGGTACCAATAACAATAGCGGCGGTGCCACGTTGCGCTTCTAACCAAGTTTGTAAACGCTCTTTATCGTTCAAACCTGAGTGGTGCAAACTGATGGGAACATGAAAGCGCTGTTCGAAGCGGCTTAAGGTTTGCGGCGTTAAACCAATTTCTGGCACTAACACCAACACCTGTTTATTTTTTGCCAATATTTGCTCAATGGCTTGTAGATACACTTCGGTTTTACCACTGCCGGTGATGCCGTCGACTAAATGACAAGAAAACTGTGCTTGCAACTCTTTTACGGTGGCGACGATAATCGCCTGCTCTGCTGACAGCGACAGCCTATTTTCTTGTTGTAAATATTGCTCTTGCCAGGTAAAGCGAGTGATCTCACGAGCAGAGCTATAAATGAAGGCTTTTTTCTCCAGAGCATGTAGTTGGGCCTTATTAAAGCCTAGTGTTAGTAGTTCTGACCAGGTCATGCCTGGATGTTGCTGAAGATAAGTTAATAGCTCTGCTTGCTTCGGGGAGCGCTTGGCAGTGGTAAGCTGCTCAGCGGCGCTTAAGTCTTTTTTGGCGAACCAAATATGCGGTAAGTCAAGGTCGGGTTGTTTTATTTGACGTAACAGTACCGGTAACGCTTGTTGAAAAACATCACCAATCGGGTGGTGATAATAATCACTGCAGCGCTGAATAAAACTGAGTAACTTCGGGGAAAAGTTAAATTTATCATTAACACGGCTGAGTACAGATTTTAGTTTTTCAGCGGCATATTCGCTACTTTCATCAATTGCTAAAACAATGCCAATCACTTGCCGAGAGCCGAACGGGACTATTACCCGTTCACCCAACTGCAGAGCGGGAGTGGTTAACGCACTCGGTACTTTGTAGGTGAATAGCTGGCGCATAGGAACCGGTATCGCGACTTGTATGTAGAGGTCTGATGAAGTTATCGGCAAAAATACTGTCATATAAAAATTAAATGTTAAGCGTATTCTACTGCTTACTGAGGCAATGCCAAGCCTGAAAATTTACCTGCGAGTATTTTTTTGAAATAAAGCGACTGATTGCTTAATTTTTTAGCAGTTTTTTATTGCTATGGCAGTAATGATGCTATAACATTCGCCTCCATTATTTTTAACTCGTATGGTGCTTGGCAGCAATAATGACTGATCAAGTGGCGATGCGGCCTTAACAGAGGTTCCCCATGAAAGACGGTATTCATCCAAATTATGTAGAGTTCAAGGCAACTTGTTCTTGTGGTAACGTTATTACAACTCGTTCAACTGTAGGTAAAGACTTACACTTAGACGTATGTTCAGAATGTCACCCATTCTACACTGGTAAGCAAAAAGCTGCTGAGACTGGTGGTCGTGTTGATAAATTCAACAAGCGTTTTGG
>Ga0209344_10002861_pt1 | contig 18192 bp, 16 predicted proteins | sample Cruoilmetagenom6_FD_187293 | JGI IMG/M metagenome (GOLD analysis project Ga0209344, IMG submission 187293) | Oil polluted marine microbial communities from Coal Oil Point, Santa Barbara, California, USA - Santa Barbara Oil Seep Sample 6 (SPAdes)... | ecosystem: Environmental > Aquatic > Marine... | reverse complement strand
CGTTCAGCCACCAGCCAGATGACCGGGTGTTCGAACAATCGCGCTTATACGCGGATTTGACCGTATTGCAAGTGCGAAGCAGGCCAATCACGCCACGCGGAGCCGCCGCTCTCCCTTCTTTATCAGTCTGCCGCCGGCGGTGCCCGGGTTGCCGGGCATCTTGCCAGAATCGAAAATCGGGCAGACGGTGAGACCGGTTGAGCTGTCTTTTCGCATCTCCGTTCACATTGGTACGCATTTTGGTCCAGAACCGTCTTCCGCTCGTCGAGTTTCCTCCGGCCAGATCCGGCGTCAATTCATTCGCTATTCTGGCTGCGTGTGAAGCTTCAGCCAGGGCGACATTGATTTCGGTCTATCCGGTGTTGATGTTCCGGGCGCTGGGCAGCGCCGCTTCGGTGTCGGAGGCCTATGTCCTGATCGGCTTTACGGGACTGCTTTGTGCGTTGAGCGTACCGTTGCTGGCCCGCTTCGTCCCGCGGCGATGGCTCTACACGCTCGGCGCACTTATCATGATAGCCGGAAGCCTGCTGGGCGGCTTCTTCGATGCCCGGTTTGTGCCTTATGCGGTTGCGGCCAATTCCGTCGGGCTGGTCATCCTGGCGGTCTGTTTCAATGCTTATGTCATGGATTATGTCGAGCGCGCCTCGATGGGGCGAAACGAAAGCCGGAGATTGTTGTTCAGCGGTATTCCCTGGAGCGTTGGGCCGTTCCTCGGCGTGGTGCTGATGGATGTGCACCCGCAGATCCCATTCCTGATCTCGATCGTTGCCTGCTTGGTGATGCTTTCCTACTTCTGGTATTTGCGTCTTGGTAACGGCAAGGTCATCACCAAGGCCCGTAAGGCTCCGACCAATCCGTTGCGCTATATCCCGCGTTTTTTTCGTCAGCCCACTTTGGTCGCCGGCTGGTTTTATGCCACTCTGCGGTCTGTCGGCTGGTCGATCTACATCATCTACTTGCCGATCTTTGCGGTGAAGTCCGGACTGAGCGATCAGGTCGGCGGGCTGGCGTTGTCCATTTCCAACGGATTCCTGTTCCTCACGCCGTTCATGCTCGGTTTCCTGCAGAAAACCAGCGTTCGCAATGCCATCGTCACTGGATTCACCGGTAGTGGGCTCTTGTTTGTCGGCGCGACATTGCTCTCGGCTTACCCTTGGTCCGCAATTGCTGTTCTGGTTTCTGCGACCCTGTTCCTGATCCTGCTCGATGTCAGCGCCGGCCTGCCTTTCCTGCTGACCGTCAAACCCTCCGAACGTACCGAGATGGCGGCGGTCTATTCCACCTTCCGCGATGTCGCTGCGGTCGGCTCACCGGCCTTTGCCCGGCTGGTGCTGGTGTTCGTGCCGGTGCAAGGCGTGTTTGCCGCCATCGGCATGGTACTGATCGGCTGCGCCTTGATCGCCCGGCGTACTCACCCGGGATTGGGCCGACGCCGTCATTGAAGACGAAATCCGGCGGCCGCTGTCAAGGGAAGGTGCCCGGCGGTCATCGCCAGTTGCATGCGCGCAGAGCCGGTCCGGGGTCACGGACCTTCATTGTTGACGTCCACATGCAAGCGCCCCATTTGTTGGAGCCAAGCCGCCGATTGATCGATTGAGGGAATTTCGTTGACCACACCAACTGCCATCAGGACTGATTTCTCAAAGCTCGAGATCGTTGACACCGGACACATGGAGTGGATAGCTTCGCCTTCAGGTGGTGTTGATCGCAAGCCCCTCGACCGGATTGGCGGCGAGGTAGCGCGGGCGACCAGTCTTGTCCGCTACGCGCCCGGTTCGGATTTTCCGAGCCATACCCACAATGGCGGCGAGGAGTTTCTCGTTGTCGACGGCGTGTTTTCCGACCAGCACGGGGACTACGATACAGGCACCTATGTGCGCAATCCGGTTGGCACAAGTCATGCGCCGGGCAGCCGGGACGGCTGCGTCATTCTCGTCAAGCTCTGGCAATTCCAGGACGGCGACACGACGCCGGCCGTTATCGATACAGCGGCAGCGGACTGGCTGCAGGTCGGCGACGGCGTCGAGCGGCTGCAATTGCATCGTTACCGCGAAGAGGACGTCACCATGCTGCGCCTGTCCGGTGGTGCTGCGACGACCCTTGCAGAGGACGCCGGCGGAGCCGAAATCTACGTGGTTGATGGCGCAGTTGAGCTTGATGGCGAAACCCTGCCGAGGGGCGGTTGGGCCCGTTCCCCAGCCGGCAACGTCGTCAAATTATCGGCGCCGGACAAGGCCACAGTCTACATCAAGACAGGTCATCTCAAAGGCAAGATACAAGGGCCCCAGGTCTGAGCCCGCCAGAGTCAGCCGCCGGATCTGATGGATCAAGTCGGCGGCTGCTGGATCTGGAAACTGCCTGCTTCAGATCGGTAGCGGATGCGCCCGGCGGGCAGTGCCGATGTCGTCCAGAACCTCGTCCGACAGTTTCACGTCCTTCGAGCCGATGGCAGTCTTGAGCTGGTCCATGGTGGTCGCGCCGATGATGGTTGATGTCATGAACGGCCGGGTCATGCAGAACGCGATCGCCATTTGCGACGGATCCAGCCCATGCTTTTTGGCGACGTCTAGATAGGCTTGCGTCGCTGCTTCCGTTTCCGGACGCCAGCGGCCGCCGAGATTTTCCACCCGCTCCCGGCGTGACCTTTCCGGTATGTCGCCGCCCTGGTATTTGCCGCTCAGGATGCCTGCCGCCAGCGGTGAAAATGCCAGCAGCCCGACATCCTCGTGATGCGCCACTTCTGCCAGATCGGTGTCAAACATGCGGCAGATCAGATTGTACTCGTTCTGGATCGCGGCGACCCGCGGCAGGCTGTGTTCCTCTGCCAGCCGGACAAACTGCATCGTGCCCCAGGCACTCTCGTTGGACAGGCCAACAGCGCGAATTTTTCCGGCCTTGACCGCATCGCCGAGACCTTCCAGCGTCTCGCGGATGTCGTCGACGGTTGTTGCCTTGTCCTGGGTGCTGGCATCAAACGCCCAGTGCTTGCGGAAATGGTACGATCCGCGGTTGGGCCAGTGCAGCTGGTAGAGATCGATATGATCAACCCCCAGACGTTTCAGGTTGCCGTCAACGGCTTCCATTACCGATGCACGGGTGAAGCCTTGCCCGTCGCGAATCCATTTGACTCCGTTGCCACCCATCTTGGTGGCCAGAATCACATCGTCGCGTTTGCCGGAGTTGCGAAACCAGCTGCCGATATATTCCTCGGTCAGGCCCTGGGTCTCCGCCCGTGTCGGCTGGGTCGGATACATTTCCGCCGCATCGAAGAAATTGATGCCCTGGGTCAGGGCGTAATCCATCTGTTCGTGGGCCTCTGTCTCGGTGTTCTGTTCACCCCAGGTCATGGTGCCGAGACAGATCTCGCTGACCATCATATCCGTGCGTCCGAGCCGGTTCATTTTCATGCATCTTGTCCTTGGCTGATGTGTTGAGCGCACAATACCGGCGACGTCCGGAGGTGCAACCCGCCGTCCGGTAAAACTCTCAAATCACTGCAGGTTAAGCGCGTTTAGAGCAGCCAGGCGACATAGCCGGTATAGACCGCCACCATCGCCAAGCCTGCAATGCGGTTGATGCGTCCGGCAATCAGGATCAACGCAATCAGCGCAAGCGACATCACCACCATGAAGGGAATGTCGAAAGCCGCCATCGAAGTCTCAACTGGAACAGGGACAACGATAGCGGTGAGCCCAAGGATGCCCAGTATGTTGAAAATGTTGGAACCGATGACATTGCCCAGCGCAATTTCAGCATGCCGCCGGAAGGCTGCCACCACCGAGGTTGCCAGTTCCGGCAGGCTGGTGCCCACGGCAACGATAGTCAGCCCGATCACGGCTTCCGAGATGCCGAACTCGCGGGCGATTGCAGTGGCGGCATCAATCAGCAGGCTGGCCCCGAAAATGAGCCCGGCCAGTCCGCCAAGAATGTACAGAGCCTCTTTCCAACCTTCGAGTTTGACAACCAGTTCGGCTTCCTCGTCCGTCATGCAGCGGCGGTCGGTGCGTGTGACCCAGGCAAGATAAGCTGCCAGCAGGGCGAACATGGCAAGGCCCAGCCAGAAACTGACAACACCCCAGTACCCCAGTCCGAGCATGACGAGCGCTGCCACCAACATCATTGTCATGTCGCGCTTGAGATTGGGAATCCGCGCAGGGATCGGTGAAATGGCGGCTGCGACGCCCAGGATCAGAAGAATATTGGCAATATTGGAGCCGACCACATTGCCCACGGCGATGGCAGGCGAACCAGCAAGGGCTGCCTGCAAGGAGACCAGCAGTTCAGGCATTGATGTGCCAAACCCCACCACGGTCAACCCGATCAGCAATGGCGGCATGCCCAAACGGTTGGCAAACGAGATTGCGCCGCGCACGAGGAAGTCCGCACCAAGGGTCAGAAGCGCAAGCCCGGCGGCAAGCGACAGAAGATTGAACAGCATGAGGTGTTTCTTTCGTTCCGGGCCGTGCGTAAAAACGCATTGCTACAGGTATTGCTACAGGTAAAGCGCCACGCGTCCAGCTTGATGCGCAACGGGCGCTGCACTGCCTTGAAATACGAGGCTGCTTTATGCTTCAGTGGACGGCTCCGCACGACAAGCATTAGCCAGCGACCGGCCGCGTGGGGTCGGGATTGAAGCCATGGACAGGACGTCGCCTGAACGGTGACCGGTCAGTCAGCATTCTCCGGGCTCATCTCGGCCGAGATCGCCAACTTGGCTGTCATCCATGTTGCCCACAGGGCAATCGGCGCAACCAGCGCGGTTATGACAAGGTCGCCTGCCGTGGCCATGTCGAAGAGCCCGTGCAAGGCCCATATAGCAGCGATGGCGGCGAGCCAGATTTCCGAACCGATCAGGACGATGGCGCCGATGGCTGTGAGGAATGCGACGAATTTGGTTTTGGGGGCAGGCACGGTGATGTTCTCGACAGGCATGGCCAAGCCAGAGTGTGACGCTGAGTGCGACATCGTTGTTCGTCCGAAAAGGGCGCTGCTGGTTTTGAGCGCAACACGCTGCATTTGATCTCATGCCGTGGCGAATTCAAGATGCTGGCAAGCCTGCCAACGAAAATATTTGTGCCCTTGAGCCGGGCAGGTACAGTGAACAGCTTTCAGGCTGGAAACCGCCGATGGCAAAGAAGCGTGATCTGCCTCGCTGGGGCGCTCAAACCGCCCCGAGGTTGACACCGGCGCCATGAATGTGAATTGAAGCAGCAACGGGACACCAATGAACGGAGCCGAAATATGGCCATAGCATTCACTTTTCCAGGTCAGGGCAGCCAGGCCGTCGGCATGGGCAAGGATCTTGCCGCAGCCTATCCTGAAGCCAGGGCAGTCTTCGATGAAGTTGACGCAGCACTCGGTGAAAGGCTGTCTGCAGTGATCTTCGAAGGCCCCGAAGACGCGTTGACCCTCACGGCAAACGCCCAGCCGGCATTGATGGCTGTGTCGATGGCATTGATCCGTGCGCTTGAATCGCGCGGTCTCGACCTTGCAAAGACCGTAAGTTATGTCGCTGGCCATTCGCTTGGCGAATATTCCGCACTGTGTGCTGCAGGCATGTTCTCGATCTCCGATACGGCACGGCTGCTGCGCATTCGCGGCAACGCCATGCAGGCCGCAGTGCCGGCAGGCGAGGGCGCAATGGCCGCCATCATCGGGCTGGAAAATGCTGATGTCGAAGCTACCTGTGCCGAAGCGCGAGCACTCGGCGCCGTCCAGATCGCCAATGACAATGGCGGTGGTCAGTTGGTGATTTCCGGTCTGAAGCCCGCTGTTGAAGCCGCTGCCGCCTCTGCCACGGCCAAGGGCGCCAAGCGCGCGCTGATGCTTCCGGTTTCCGCACCCTTCCATTCGAGCCTGATGCAGCCTGCAGCCGACGCCATGCGTGAAGCTCTCGCCGGCGTAACCAAGCAGGCCCCGGTTGTTCCTCTGATTGCCAACGTCCGGGCCGCACCGGTCTCCGATCCGGACGAGATCGCAAATCTGCTGGTCGAGCAGGTCACCGGCCAGGTGCGTTGGCGCGAGACGGTTGCCTGGTTTGCCGCTAACGGCGTCGACACGCTGGCAGAAATCGGTGCGGGCAAGGTCCTCACCGGGCTAGCCCGCCGCATTGACCGCTCTTTGACCGGGCTCAATGTCTCCGGGCCTGACGACATCGATCCGTTTCTGGCCGCAATAAGCGCGTAAAACAGCCTGACCCTCAAATCATGACAGCCTGGTTTCAGGCTCAAACTGAAGAAGACTCCCGAAAGGACTTTCCATGTTCGATCTGACAGGCCGCAAGGCTCTCGTGACCGGTGCATCCGGTGGAATCGGTGAAGCAATCGCCCGCCAGCTTCACAGCCAGGGCGCAACCGTCGGCTTGCACGGCACCCGCGTCGAGCGGCTGGAAGCGCTGGCGTCAGATCTGGGCGATCGGGTGATGATGTTCCCCGCGGACCTGTCTGACCGCGATGCCGTCTCGGCTCTCGGAAAAAAGGCTGAGGAACAGCTCGAAGGCGTTGATATTCTGGTCAACAATGCGGGCATCACCAAGGACGGTCTGTTCGTGCGCATGAGCGACGACGCCTGGGACCAGGTCATGGAGGTCAACCTGACCGCTGCGTTCCGCCTGACCCGTGAACTGATGCACCCGATGATGAAGCGCCGCAATGGTCGCATCATCAACATCACCTCGGTGGTCGGTGTGTCCGGCAACCCCGGTCAGGCGAATTACTGCGCGGCCAAGGCAGGCATGATCGGCTTTTCGAAAAGTCTCGCCCAGGAAGTTGCTCCGCGCAATGTCACCGTCAATTGCGTCGCTCCCGGCTTTATCGAGAGCGCCATGACGGAGAAACTCAATGACAAGCAGAAGGAGGCGATCATGGGCGCCATCCCGATGCGTCGCATGGGCAAGGGCGCTGAAATTGCGTCTGCCGTGACATGGCTGGCATCAAACGAGGCGTCTTATGTCACCGGCCAGACGATTCATGTGAATGGCGGCATGTTGATGGTATGATTTGCCGCAGGGCGGATGTCGCGGGTTTATCATGCTGTCGGGAATCACTGTGATGGAGCATTTTCCGTCTTTGCCCGGTTGCCAAACCATGATACTTCGCCCCTTCTGTAGGCTCGGTAGCGGCCTGTTGCCTTCGGTCGAATATGCTGAAATCCACAGCTTCGGCTTTGACGGAACCGGGCATTGTGCATAAAAACGCGCAACGAGCTTGATTAGCCATGCTTGCGCAGGTAACCAAGCGCAACAACAATGTGAAACAGGTCGAGGAATCCGACATGAGCGACATCGCAGACCGCGTAAAGAAAATTGTCATCGAACATCTGGGCGTTGACGCTGACAAAGTGAACGAAGGCGCAAGCTTCATTGACGATCTCGGTGCGGATTCGCTCGATACAGTCGAACTGGTGATGGCATTCGAAGAAGAATTCGGCGTTGAAATCCCAGACGATGCAGCCGACACCATCCTGACCGTTGGTGATGCAGTCAAGTTCATCACCAAGGCCCAGGCCTGATTGGACTTCAGTTGACCGGCGGACCTTACGTCCGTAGTCAGGACCGGCGCAGCACATGCGCCGGTTTATTTGCATTTTGACATGACTGGGATTTGAGAAGATGCGCAGAGTTGTCATTACCGGCACTGGTGTTGTTTCTCCGCTCGGTTGCGGCACCGAGATCACCTGGTCTCGCTTGATCGGCAGCCAGAACGGCGCGTCACGGGTCACTGCTTTTGACGTCAGCGACATCGCGGCCCAGATTGCTTGTTCAGTTCCCACCGATCTATCGGTGGAGGGGGGCTTCAATCCAGACGACTGGATGGAGCCGAAAGAACAGCGCAAGGTCGACAAATTCATTCTGTTTGGCGTTGCAGCAGCCGACATGGCGCTCAAGGATGCCGGTTGGCACCCTCAGTCGCGCGAAGACCAGATCGCCACCGGTGTGATGATCGGTTCCGGCGTCGGCGGCCTCGAGGGCATCGTGGAAGCAGGCTACACCCTGCGCGACAAGGGCCCTCGCCGCGTCTCTCCCTTCTTTATTCCCGGTCGCCTGATCAACCTGATCTCCGGTCAGGTGTCGATCCGCCACGGATTGCGCGGGCCCAACCATGCTGTGGTGACCGCTTGCTCGACTGGCGCGCATGCCATTGGTGATGCGGCCCGGTTGATTGCACTTGGCGATGCCGATGTTATGGTCGCCGGTGGCGCGGAAGCTGCCATTTGCCGCATTGGCCTGGCCGGCTTTGCCGCCTGCAAGGCGCTGTCGACCTCCTACAACGACACCCCCGAAAAGGCCTCGCGACCCTATGATCGCGACCGTGACGGTTTCGTCATGGGCGAGGGGGCTGCAACCGTGGTTCTCGAAGAACTCGACCATGCTTTGGCGCGCGGCGCCAATATCATCGCCGAAGTGGTGGGATACGGACTGTCTGGTGACGCCTATCACATCACCGCACCGTCCGAAGACGGTGACGGGGCCTATCGGTGCATGCAGATGGCGCTTAAGCGCGCCGGCCTGACACCGGCCGATATCGACTACATCAATGCACACGGCACCTCGACGATGGCCGACACCATCGAACTGGGCGCTGTCGAGCGGCTGGTCGGGGACGCCGCCGAAAGCATCTCGATGTCGTCGACCAAGTCGTCGATTGGGCACTTGCTGGGCGCAGCGGGTGCCATGGAGGCGGTCTTCTCTGCACTTGCCATTCGTGACAATGTGGCTCCACCGACCCTCAATCTTGACAATCCCGAAGTCGAGACAAAAATCGATCTGGTTCCCCACGTGGCGCGCAAACGTCAGATCGATGTGGCGCTGTCCAATTCCTTCGGGTTCGGCGGAACCAACGCATCGCTTGTTCTGAAACGGTTTCAGAGCCAGTAATGAGACCGGCGGTTCGAGGTAACGTCCCTCGGACCGGTATTTCGCCACATTAGGCGGCAAAAACACTGCATCGGGTGCTGACCCTGTTCCAATTCCTGCGGAGAATGACCTCGTGAATGACCGCACTAATCAAAGCAAGGGCATTTTTGGCCGAGCTGGTGGCAAAAACAACGCACAGTCCGGGCCCATTGTACCGGTCTCGCCCTCACAGGCGCTGAAGCCGGAAATGGCACCGCCTCCACCCAAGCGGTCGCGTCGTGCCCGCAATCAGGTTGTGGTGTTTCTCAATTTCATTCTGTCGCTGATCATCTTCGTGGCGATCGTCGGGATCGGTGTGTTCTGGTATGGCAAGACCGAGTTCGAAGGAGCCGGTCCACTTGACCAGACGACCGATTTCATGGTGCGTGAAGGAGCCGGTCTCAACCAGATTGCTTCCGCGCTCGAAGGACAGGGCATCGTCACCAACCAGAGGATATTCTCGATTGGCGCCAAGGGCGTGCTCGGAGATGATACCCTCAAGGCTGGCGAGTACGAAATCAAGGCCGGCTCCTCGATGCAGGAGATTGTCGAGCTGATGAAGTCGGGCAAATCGATCCTGCATTCCTTCACCGTGCCCGAAGGTCAGACCGTACAGCAGGTCTTCGACCGGCTGAAAACAGATGAGATGCTGCAGGGCGATCTGCCGGCGGAAATGCCGCCGGAAGGCGCGCTGTTGCCGGAGACCTACAAATTTTCCCGCGGCACCACCCGTGCAGAAATTCTCGAACAGATGGCCAAGGCGCAGACAAGAGCGCTGGAGCAGGTCTGGGCCCGCCGTGCACCGGATCTGCCGCTCGAGAGCCCCGAGGAGCTGGTGATTCTCGCATCCATCGTAGAGAAGGAAACCGCCAGGGCCGACGAACGTCCGCGCGTGGCCGGGGTCTTCATCAACCGGCTCAACCGTGGCATTCGCCTGCAGTCGGATCCGACGATCATTTATGGCCTGTTCGGCGGCGCCGGAAAACCATCCGATCGCCCGATCTACAAGTCCGACATCGACAAGCCGACCCCGTACAACACCTATGTGATTGACCGTTTACCGCCCACCCCGATCGCAAATCCGGGCCGCGAGGCCATGGAAGCCGTCGCCAATCCGTCACGGACCAACGACCTTTACTTTGTTGCAGACGGCACCGGTGGACACGCCTTTGCCGAAACACTCGACGAGCACAATTCAAACGTCGCACGTTGGCGCCGGCTTGAGTCCGAGCGCGAAAAGGCGGTTGCAGCTGAGAAGGATGCGGCGGCGAAAGCTGCGGCAGACAAGGCCGCAGAAGATAGCGCCGACACGCAGGGCAATTGATCAGTCGCTGCCCTGACAGGCGATGCGGGTGTGGGGAAACAGGGGGCTGAACACATGGCAATCCAGTCGATGACGGGGTTTGCGCGCCACGAGGGCGAAGTGGACGGCTTCCGTTTCGTGTGGGAACTCCGCTCGGTCAATGGCAAGAACCTTGATGTGCGGCTCCGCTTGCCACAGGGCTTTGAAGCCATAGAGCAGCCTGTCCGAAAGGCCGTCGCCGCAGCACTGACGCGGGGCAACCTTCAGGTGTCGTTGTCGATCAGCACAGCCAGCACCTCGGTTGAAGCTGTGGTCAACGAAGCCGCACTCGATGCCGTGATCGAACTCCTCAACCGGCTGGAAAATCGCATAGACGCGCGCAAGCCGGCGCTTGATGGCATTCTCAACATCAAGGGCGTTCTCGAGTTTCGCGAGCCTGAACTTTCCGAAGATGTCCGGGAAGGGCGAAATCAGGCAGTTCTTGCCGGATTCATGAGGGCTCTTGAAGATCTCAGAATCATGCGCCTATCGGAAGGCGCCGCCCTGGCGAGTGTGCTTGGTGACCAGGTTGACCGTATCGGCGAACTCACGCTTGCCGTTGAAGCCGACCCTTCGCGCTCGCCCGAGGCCATTCGCGCCAGGCTTGCCGAGCAGGTTGCAAGCCTGATGGACACCGGCGCCACCCTGGATCGCGATCGCTTGCACATGGAGGCAGCGATGCTTGCCACAAAGGCGGACCTGCGCGAGGAAATCGACCGGCTCAAGGCCCATGTCGAAGCTGCAAGGGCACTGATCGCCGGGGAGGCCGCCGCTGGCCGCCGCCTCGATTTTCTCGCCCAGGAATTCAATCGCGAAACAAACACCATCTGTTCAAAATCCAATGCCGCGCCGGTCACAGCCATCGGGCTTGATCTGAAGGTCCTGATAGACCAGTTTCGCGAACAAGTTCAAAATCTGGAGTAGCGATGAGCCAGCCGCCCGCCCATCTTCCCTCGGCCCGCATCAAGCGGCGCGGTCTCATGTTGGTGATTTCATCGCCATCTGGCGCCGGAAAATCGACCATTGCACGCAATCTCCTTGAGAACGACGCCGGTCTCAGCCTGTCAGTCAGTGTGACCACTCGGCCGCGTCGCGGCAGTGAAATCGAAGGGGTACACTACCACTTCAAGTCGCGCCGCGATTTCGAACGCATGCGCGATTCCGAAGCTTTGCTGGAATGGGCAGAGGTGCACGGCAATTGCTATGGCACCCCGCGTGAAGCCGCCGAAGTGGCGATGGGCGAAGGCCGCGACATGCTGTTCGACATCGACTGGCAGGGCGCCCAGCAGTTGCAGGAAAAAATGAGCGTCGATGTGGTCTCGATCTTCATCCTGCCGCCCTCGATGGAAGAGCTCCGCGCCAGGTTGCACCGCCGGGCCGAAGATGCCGATGAGGTTATCGAGCAGCGGCTTGCCAATGCCCGCTCGGAGATCGAACACTGGCGCGAATATGATTATGTCGTCGTCAATGACGATCTCGACCGGGCCTATTCGGCGGTGCGATCCATAGTCCAGGCCGAGCGGCTGCGCCGCGACCGTCGCCCGGGGTTGTTCGATTTTGTCCAGGAGTTGCTGAAAGACTGAGCCGGTGGAGGCTACGGTGCCTGAGCCCTAAATCGCCTGCGCCAATGCGCAGAACTCCGCGACGCTCAAGGTCTCTGCGCGACGCGCCGGATCAATTCCGACCCGGTCCAGCAGCGCCTCGCCACCCAATGGCTTGATACTCTGCCTGAGCATCTTGCGCCGCTGTCCGAAGGCGGCCTGGGTCACGCGTTCAAGCTTGGCGAGATCGCAGGGCAGGCGGTCCTTCAGCGGCTCAAGCTGCACCACGCTGGAGGTCACCTTGGGAGGAGGCGTGAAAGCCTGTGGCGGCACGTCGAACAGGATCTCGCTGTGCGCCAGCCATCCGGCAAGTACGCCCAGACGGCCATAATGGTTGGATCCAGGTGCTGCGACAATCCGTTGGCCTACTTCCTTCTGGAACATCAGCGTCATAGATGTCCAGAACGGATGGTCCGGATTGGCTGTCAGCCAGTTGATCAGCAATTGAGTGCCGACATTGTAGGGCAGGTTGGCGACGATTTTCGCCGGTGCACCCTCCGCAATGGTTGCAAGATCAGTCTTCAGCGCGTCACCCTGAACAACCTCCAGGCGGTCGGGAAAGTGATCTGCGATTTCTGCCAGAATCGGCAGGCATCGCGGGTCGGTCTCAACCGCCACGACACGCGTCGCGCCCTGCGCCAAGAGCGCCCGGGTCAATCCACCCGGACCCGGTCCGATTTCAAAAACTGTAAAGCCTTCAAGTGGGCCGGCCGAGCGGGCGATCTTCGCCGTGAGGTTCAGGTCGAACAGGAAGTTCTGGCCAAGCGTCTTTTTTGGCGCGAGCCCGTGGGTGGCGACAACATCGCGCAGCGGCGGCAGGCCGTCATAAGTGGTGGCCATTATATTCTGCTCAATGCTTGAAGAGTGCTGGTTTCGATTTCGGTATTGGCCATTTTCGCAGCGAGCTTCAGCGCAGCAATCAGGCTGTCGGCACGAGCCTCGCCTTTGCCGGCCAGAGAAAACGCGGTGCCGTGGTCCGGGGAAGTGCGAATAAACGGCAGGCCGAGCGTCACATTGACGGAATCGTGAAATCCGAGCGTCTTGGCCGGGATCAGCGCCTGATCGTGATACATGCAAATGGCCGCGTCATAGGTCTCCCGCGCCTCGGCATGAAACATGGTGTCGGCGGGAAGCGGTCCGAAGGCGTTGATCCCCAGCGCCTGCAGCTCGGTGATCGCCGGTGCGATGACAGCAGCATCCTCGGCTCCCAGAGCTCCGTCCTCGCCGGCATGGGGATTAAGACCGGAAATCGCAATGCGGGGGGCAGGCATTCCGAAGCGGGATGCAAGATCGCGAGCCATGATACGCCCGGTCTCGACAATCGCGGTGGTTGTCAGGGCCTGAGGCACCTGACTGAGCGGAATGTGGATTGTAACCGGCGCCACACGCAACGCGGGTCCCGCCAGCAGCATGACCGGTGTCAGCGGATGCCCCGCAGCCCCGGTTGCCAGGTGTGCCAGATATTCGGTGTGGCCGGGAAAACCAAAGCCCGATGCATACAACACGCTTTTTGCGATCGGGTTGGTCACCACCGCCCGGGTTCGGCAAGCGCTGGTCAGCTCAACACCGAGCCGTATGGATTCAATGATTGCTCCGGCATTTGCTTCATCCGGAGTGCCTGGGATGGCAGTCCTGGCCAGCGCAACCGGCATGACGGGCAGGGCAGTGGCGAAATTCGCCGCCGCCTGTTCGGGTGAAGTCTCGATCAGTGCAACCTGCAGGCCAAGCAGATCAGCCCGCTCGGCCAGCATCTCCGGATCTGCAATTATCAGAAACGGCGGAACTCCGAGGGTAGCACGGTTTTGCCAGATCGCGAGAGCCAGATCCGGGCCGATTCCGGCTGGATCGCCCATGGTCAAAGCCAGCGCGAGGCGACGTCCGTTCATTGCAGACCCGTTCTTACTTGTTGGCGATGACCGCGCGTTTGCGCAGGTAGGAGAGGTGCTTTTTGCCCGTTTCGGACTCTCCCGCCTCTTCGTTCTCGGCGCGGAACACCATTTCTGCCGCTTTATCGTCAGAGACGGTTTTTGCCGAGCAAAGGATGATGAATTCAACGCCGCGGTCGGTAATGCGCGAGGATGTCGCCGAACCGGCTTTGGCCTTTTCGATGAGCGGCTTCCATTCTGGCGGCAACTGCGGTTGCATGATGCGGCCAAGCTGACGCAACGAAACATCCCGCAGGCCGGTGATGGCGGAGGCTGCGCTGTCGCAGCCCTGAATCCGGCCGCGCAGCTGATCAGCTTCACGTTTGCGGGCATTCAACACTGATTTGGACCGTTTGCTGGCTGGCACAACGAATATGACCTGCTGCAAGATGTATTCCGTGGTGGAGGCTTTGTTGTCGCCTCGTTCCAGCATCTTCGAAACCAGATCTTGCGTGGACATGTCGCCGCCACTGCTGCGACTGACGGCATCCACAACTCTGGGCCAGCTCATCTGAACCCGAATGAAGTTCTTGAAGTGTTTAGGCGTGACTCCAGCCTGGTTGAGAACCTGGGTCATTTGTTTGGGGGACATGTTGTTGGACTTGGCAAACCGTTCGAACGCAGCATCGACCGCTGAATCAGACACAAGCGCGCGGATACGCGCGGCTTCCTGCGATTTCAGGGCTTCATCGGTCAGCTGTTCTCGCGCCTTTTGCCCCAGGTTTCCGCTCTCACGCTGCAGCTTGAGGAACGCCACCCTGCGAGCGATATCGACGCTCGTGATGGCCTGACTGTTGACGATGATCTTGATTTCGCTCGCCGCACGGACGGCACTTGTTCCTGCAAAGGAGAGCGGAAACGCCACGACTGCGGCCAGCAGCAGGCCGGTGAGCCGGAAAATTGCGGGGATTTTCATGCTATCTGGTCCTTTTGTCCGGTCAACCTGTCGGCGCCAGTCTTGCAAATTCACAGTCAACCGTAAATGCCTGTCGCTTGCGGCAAAAACGAGGCGCAGCCGAACTGGTTGCACCTGCCGGGGATCGCATAAGCTTAGAAACTGGATGACAGCAACGGATTATCCAAGCTGCCTGCGCCAATATCGCCAAGTGTACGGAAGCTCAACCGCGCGCCGATACTCCAGTCCCGGGCATTGGTGGTGGTGTCATCGCGCGTGCTTGAATAGGCGAGGGAAAAGGCAAAGCACTCGTCTTCGTAAAGCAATCCGAAGGCGTTGCTGTTGAATTTCCTGTCGACAAGATCGTAACTGGCTTTGGCCGCCACGCGCCAGTAGTCATGGACTTTCAGGGATGCAGAGCCAGTCACCTCGCGGCGATCCAATTCCGTCAATGTGTTGGGGCGAGGGGCCTTGATCTCGGAGTAAGTCAGCGAGGTGCTGACGCGTTCCTGACTGAAACCGGCGCGAATGTCGGTCCGTTCAGCGCGGAAATCGTCCTTGTCAAAGCGGGCGGATGCTGCCAGCGAGAAGTTATTATACGCAATGCCTGCCATGCCGACGAAATCCGACACATCCTCTACAAGTCCGGAGTTCTCCGTTGCCTGTGCCAGATCCGGTGTGGCGAATGAGTTCAGGCCGGCCAGATGGTAGGATTGACCAAACACCAATTGGGTTTTCATGCCATTGTTGAAATCGCCGCTATAGCGCAGGCCGACATTGGCCCGGCTCCCGCCTTCGGTTCGGTCGAAGCCCGAAAACTTGTCGCGCTCGAAGAGCGAGGTTGCGTCAAAAACGAAGCTTTGCGCGTCTTCGTTGGGAATGCCGCCGGCCAGTCGTTCGTCCGGACGGATGAAGACCTGCGCGATCGGTTCGATCACATGGCTTGAATGGGCTGTCGTGACAAGCACCGGATAGCTGGTTTCAAGCCCGGCCGTGACCATGCCCCGTGCATGCGAACCGTTGCCGGCAAAGCTGCCATCATAATCGGACGGCGCAGTGTCGATGTTGACCGAATTCAGGTCACCCCGTGCAGCCAGAATTGGCGTAATGCGCAGGCCGTTTTGGGTGGTCAGGGTTCGCTTCCATTCCAGTTCCGTGCTCAATCGGGAGTTGGAGCCTGCGAAACCGTTGTAGACGTCAGCATTCAGCGGATCGATTGCTGCCAGTCCGGGACGTGTCGTGATGTCATCATTTGAACGCGACACAGAATAGCCATTGACGTTGAGCGCCAGCTCGCCGCCTGCGACCGGATCGGAAAATGTGCGGCTGTAGTCAAGCGATGGATGCACCGCGGCCTGCTGTTTTTCGTCAACGCTGAATTCGTCTGCATCCTGCAGGTCAAACCGGTAGGCGCGCAAATCGAAATGGCTGCGGTTTGACAGACCGGTCAGGTAGACTTCGGATTTGACGGTGCTGCCGCTATATCCGGTGATGCCGTAGGTCCGCGAAAAGTTGTTGTCGCTCTGGAGCATGCCGTCCCAGCCGAATATCCACCGCGGGTTGATTCTGAATTCACCGTTGGATGCGATCATGCCGCGATTGGTCACCAGCGAGTCCGACGTGTTCGCGTCGAAAACAGCGGGATGCAGCTGGGAGATGCCGGCCATCTTGAGCGTGTGCTCGCCATTGGCAAAATTCTGGCGAAACTCCGCTTCGCCAAGGAAGCCCTGGTTTGTATAACCGGTACCGGTGAAGGTCGCGTCCATGGTCGGCGATATTGCCCAGTAGTAAGGCACAGCCACCCCGGCGCCAAGGGTTTCAGCGGTCAGATAGCTCGGCGCCAAAAATCCGGATTTGCGCTTGGCATCATAATCGGGAAGTTCGAAGTAGGGCAGGTAGGCAATCGGCATGCCGAACAGTTCAAAACTTGCCTGCTCGAGCCGGACTGTCTTGGTTTCGGCGTTCTGAATCACCCGTCTGGCCTTGACTTGCCACAGAGGCGCCCGTTCGGGATCCTTTTCGCATGCCTCGCAAGCCGTATACACCCCGTTGTTGAATGTGGTGTTGCCGGAATTGCGTTCAGCGCTTTCAGCAACGATGCGGGTATTGTCAGGCGTCTCGATTCTCAACGCGTTGACAAAGCCGTCAGCGAAATCATCCGTCACATCAAGATTGTCCGCGTAGATGCGGTTGCCGGACGGTTCGATCATCTCGACCGAGCCGAAAGCCTGCATCCGGCCGCTTCTCTGGTCGTATTCGACCCGGTCCGCGACCAGCTTGTAATTGCCATAGTCGATCTGCACGCCGCCGCTTGCCACGACAACGCCTGTATTGTTGTTGTAGATCAGCTCGTCGGCCGCCAGCAGCATCTTTGCGTCTTCGGCAACAGTTATGCCGCTTGGCGCGAGGCTCCGCGCGGCAGCTTGCGGCGGTGCGAATGAAAAAATGGTGCAAAGGGCCACACCCGCGCACAGGACGCCGGCAAACACATCTACTCTTGACCGGCCCACACCCGCCACTATCCATCCTCCTTGTGGAGAAGTACTGTTGTACCACATGCCGAGGCGACCAACACCGGAAGCCAGGCCGCCACGATCGGCGGAATGGTCCCGGCGTTCGCAAACGCCTGGATCAACTCGGAAACGACATAAAGCACGAAGCCCGCCAGGATTCCACCCAGGATGACCGTTAAAGACTGGCCAAACCGAACAAATTTGAGCGACACCATGGCAGCAATAAGTGTCATCGCCGCCAAAAGTGCCGGAAGAGCCAGCAAACGGTGGAATTGCATCTCGTAACTGGTCGCGGGAAGTCCAAAGGACTTGGCTGTGGCAATTTTTCCACGCAACTCGAAAAACGGCACGGTTTCAGGTGATGTCAATGATTCGCCAATGAATTCAGCCTTGAGGCTGGTTGGCACGGTTGTGGAATCCAGTTCCTCTACCGGTCGCGAGCCGCGTATTCTCTTGACGTTGGTCAGTTCCCAGACGCCATCCCCAAGCTTGGCGCTTTCAGCCTCCAGTCGCTCCTTGATTCTCTGATCCTTGTCGAACAGGAAGAAGGTTGCACCGGACAGTCTGGTGCCTCCCTCCGAGCTTGCGCGGGCACCCAGGACCGTGTCGCCATCTTCTGTGCGCTGCCGAAGCCAGGGGGGCGCGTCTGATGTGCGTGCACTACCAAGGCTGCGCTCGACGACAATCTCTTCGGCCAGTCGCATGGCTTGGGCGGCGAGGGTGTTGAGCACTGTAATGGATACGACCCCGATCAGAATATTGGCCATGATCACCGGCGCCAGAAACTGCCAGGCCGAAATGCCCGCTGCCCGTGTCACCACCAGCTCGTATTTGCTGTTGAGCTGCATGAGTGTTGCGATGGAGGCGATCAAGACGACAAACGGGATGATCACCTGCAGGACGGTCGGGACACGCAGGGCCGAGACCAGCATTCCCAGGCCCATGGAATAATCTTCTGCTTGCGAAAGACGGCGGCTGGTTTCGTTGAAATCAACCAGCAGAATAACCAGCAGCAGACCAAGG
>Ga0209344_10002859_pt1 | contig 18204 bp, 18 predicted proteins | sample Cruoilmetagenom6_FD_187293 | JGI IMG/M metagenome (GOLD analysis project Ga0209344, IMG submission 187293) | Oil polluted marine microbial communities from Coal Oil Point, Santa Barbara, California, USA - Santa Barbara Oil Seep Sample 6 (SPAdes)... | ecosystem: Environmental > Aquatic > Marine... | reverse complement strand
GTTGCTAAAGAGGGGGCGCATACGCTAAAAAATGCGCACCTAAAACAGGGAACGCTTCACACAAAAGACTATTGGAGATGCAAGACATGAACACCACGAAGATTCTGGCGCTCGGCGTCGCAGCCGCCATCGCCGTTTCAAGCGGTTCTGCTTTGGCGAAAAGCAAGGGCGAGAAACTCTTTAAGAAAAAATGCGGCACCTGCCACACCATGGAAGCTGGCAAGCACAAAGTCGGCCCGTCGCTGGCTGGCATTATGGGCCGCAAAGCTGGTTCCACCGATTTCGGCAAGTATAAAGCTCTAAAGGACTCCGACCTCGTTTGGGACGAAGACAACATCGACAAGTGGATCCAAAACCCGAAAAAATTCATCGGCAAGCCGACCGCTATGACCGTTAAAGTCAAGAAAGAAAAAGAACGCGACGCGATCATCGACTTTCTCAAAGGCGAAGACTAATCGCGTTTCGTTCCATCTGGAACGAATGCAAAAAGCCCCGCTTTCACGAGCGGGGCTTTTTTTGCATCTCTTCAATTGCACAGCGATTTTTTGGATTTTTCACTTGCCTTCGTGAAAATCGAAGCTAACTTATGCTCAATGATAGGATTTGATCCGATCACATCATACTCTAATTTTGGTAAACTTTGGAGATCCCCCATGAAATCCATCCATATTGCAGCCGCACTCGCTTGTTTCGCGATGCTCCCCGCCACCGCAATGGCAGATGATGGTGCCAAGCTGTTCAAAAAGAACTGCAAAAAGTGCCACTCCATGACGCCCGGCAAGCACGCCATCGGCCCATCTTTGGCTGGCATCCTCGGCAAGCAAGCCGGTCAGCAGGACTTTAAAAAGTACAAAGCGCTTAAAGGCTCCGACATCATGTGGGATGAAGCCAATTTGAACGCCTGGATTGAAAACCCGAAAAAATTCATCGGCAAAGCCACGACCATGGTCGTTAAGGTCAAAAAAGCCGAGCAACGCGAAGCGATCATCGAATACATGAAGGCGAACTAAGAAAAGACGTTGGCCAAGCGCACGCGCCATCCCCAACCAATCAAGGGCCGATGTATTGCATCGGCCCTTTTGCGTTGCCCTCTTGACGCCGACCCAAGAACTTTACCCGAGACCAAGCACTCGCGTATGATCGAGACGCATATTCATTTCACACAACCGAACACTAAATCTACAAAGGGCCTGAGCGCACATGGATATTAAGGAATACATCCGGGGCATTCCCGACTTCCCCAAACCTGGAATTTTGTTTTACGACATTTCAACGTTGCTGGCGCACGCCGATGCATGGCAAGTCGCCATGGGCCGCATGGCGCGCATGGTTGGCGCGTATCAGCCCGATGTTCTGGTCGGCATCGAATCGCGCGGCTTTCTGGTCGCCGCGCCACTGGCCTTGAAACTGGGCTGTGGTTTCGTCATGGCGCGCAAGCCCGGAAAACTGCCCGGCGGTCTGGTCTCGCACAGCTACGATCTGGAATACGGCAGCGACACCATCGAAATTCAAGATGACGCCATTCACCCCGGACAGCGGGTTGTGATTCTCGACGATTTGCTGGCTACAGGCGGCACGCTGAACGCGACCATTGATCTGTGCAAAAAGGTCGGCGGCAACGTGGTCGGCACCGCAGCGCTCATCGAGCTTGCATTCTTGAAAGGCCGCGACAAGCTCGACGCGCCGTTCGAAGCGCTGATCTCCTACGACGATTAACCCAACCTGGAGGCTTCGCCATGCCCGACCTCGACATCCTTCGCCAACTGACCAGCGACGTCGGGGCGGACACGGCGCTTAAACTTCTGGGTATGTTTAAAGTCGATGCCGCTAAACGCGTCGCAGTCATTGGCGCATACCTGCAACACAGCGCCACCATATCAGACCTGCGTATCCAGGCCCATTCTTTGAAAGGGCTGTGCAACACTTACGGCGCGGTGGATGCTGGTGAAGCCGCAAAGATGCTGCAAGACGTGTGCGATGGTGGAAACGAAGCCGATATCTACGCCCAGGCCCAAACAGCCTACGACAGCATCGTCCAAGACGTCGCTGCAACCCTAGAGGCGGCGCAATCCCTCTAACCTTGACGCCACTCAAGCGTCTAGCTTTTCTTCCCAGTTTTGCCGTTTGCGATAAATCGTCGATGCACTGATGCCCAGATGCGACGCCGCTTGGGGCACATTGCCTTCACAAAGCTCGATGGCGTACTCGATGATTTGACGCTCCATTTCATCAAGCGGACGTAAATCTTCTTTGCGCGCAGGCATGAGGCTGCTGGTTACATGCTCGCCCATAGATATGGCCGGATGGTGCGCCCCATGAGCAATCGCCGTCAACGACGCCGGCAAAGGTTTGACGTTATCAACCAACTGATCCAAAGGTGCAGGCAACATAGAACTGTCGACCAGTTCACCGTCGTTCAACACCACAATATTGCGCACCACGTTTTGCAATTGGCGCACGTTGCCGGGCCATGGGTAGGCGCGAAACACGGCGCGCACCTTTGCATCAAAGCCTTTGAACGGCTTGCCCTCTTCACTGGCATAATCCGCAAGTAATTTGTCCGCGATGGCCAGCACGTCTTCGTCGCGTTCCTTGAGGGCGGGCATGTGAATGGGGATCACGTGCAGGCGGTAAAACAAGTCTTCGCGAAAGCGCCCTTCGGCGACTTCCACCATGGGGTCTTTGTTGGTGGCACAGACAAAGCGAATGTCCACGTCTTCAAGCTTGCTGGCGCCGACCTTTTGAAACGTGCCGGTTTGAATGAAGCGCAACAGCTTAGTCTGTAAATTGAGATCCATTTCGCAGATCTCATCCAAAAATAGCGTTCCGCCCGCCGCCCGCATCGCAGCACCATCGCGATCAGACACCGCGCCGGTGAACGCACCTTTGACGTGGCCAAATATCTCACTTTCCATCAAGTCCTTGGGAATCGCGCCACAGTTCAGCGCGACAATCGCTTTGTCCCCGCGCGGGCTTTGACGGTGAATGGCTTCGGCGCAGACCTCTTTGCCCGTGCCGCTTTCGCCGGTGATGAACACGGTTGCTTTGGAGCCCGCAGCACTGTCGATGATGCGATAAACCCGCTGCATCGCCAAAGACGAGCCGATAAAGCCTTGGTATTCCTGGCGATCGATATCGTTGCGGTAAGTTTCGACGATCTGTGTGAGCTGCTGGCGCTCCAACACATTTTTCAGCGTCACCTTTAAGCGATCTGCGGTGAACGGCTTGACCATAAAATCAAGCGCCCCAAGACGCATAGCCTCGATCGCGGTGTTCAGCGAAGCATTGGCCGTAACCACCACAACGGCGGACGGAATTTTTTCTGTCGAAATATGCTCAAGGATGCTGAGCCCATCCATGTCGGGCAACATCAAGTCCAACAGCACCACATCGGGCGGATTGTCAGCCAAAAAGGCCAAAGCCTCCTTACCGGTTTCAACGTGGGTCACGTCGTAAGGCTCATCTTCAAGATAAGCCTCATACGTGCGCGCCAACGGCACCGTATCCTCTACGAGCAAAACTCTGGATTGATCAACCATAATGCACCCCTTAGCTTCTTCCAATATGGGGAGATGTATGACGAATGGGAACCCTTTTTTTCGCATTTTGCAAATCTTCACGAAAATAAGGCGGAAACTTTCTTCATCACGCTGGGTAATGCTTGGTTGTCGATGTCGTGGGGCGGACACCACAAACCGTTCGTCGGCATCGCATCCACAGAGACCTTAATCACCCCCAGTTCGAGATGAAAATGGGTGAAAGTGTGCAGGACGATCTCATCGAGAACACGCCAAGGCCCTTCAAAGGACTGACTGGCCACCGCTTGTTCAGCATCAATAGCGTCGGTTTGCCAGTGGGTGGTGGGAAACCCCGTCATGCCGCCCAGTAAGCCTTTGTCGGGGCGGCGTTCCAGCAACACGTGACCGTCGGCGCGCTCGATCCAAAACGCCCATCCTTTGCGCGTGGGTTTTTCTTTTTTCGGCGCTTTAACCGGATAAGCCGTTGCGCGTCCCTGAGCGTAGGCTTGGCAATTGCTGATCCAAGGACAAGCCGCGCAGTTGGGTTTTTTCGGTTTACACACGGTCGCGCCCAGATCCATCAGGGCCTCGGCAAAATCACCGCTTCGGCCTTGGGGCAGCATTTTTGCGCTATATTCACCGACCACACCCTTATGTGCGGGCATTACATCCTCAATCGCGTAAAGCCGTGTCAGCACACGAATGACGTTTCCATCCACCGGCGCTGCGGGGCCTTGGTGGGCGATGGCGGTGATGGCGGCGGCGGTATAAGGGCCAATGCCGGGCAAGGTGAGTAAATCTTGCTCATGGGCGGGAAACACGCCTTGGCGCTCATCCGCCACGACTTGAGCGCATTTGACCAAATTTCGCGCGCGCGCATAATAACCAAGGCCCGCCCACGCACGCATCACGTCGTCGGTATCTGCGCTGGCGAGCGCCTTCACATCCGGCCACGTGGCGGTGAAATGATTGAAGTAAGGTATCACCGCCGCACAGGTGGTCTGCTGCAACATGATTTCCGACAGCCACACGCGGTAAGGGTCGCGCGCGCCGTACGGCGCATCGCGCCACGGCAGATCGCTGCGTCCAGTTTGACCAAACCAAGACAACAGCTTGTCAGTTAAAATGTGGGGAGATGTGCGGGACATGTGCGAGAGCCATTGTTTCGTGCCGTGTTTCGTGCGTCGTTTCCGGCATTGTTTCCGGGGGCGAGGCACCATACCATATGACCATGGCAGCAAAATCCACCACCGATAAATCAAAAAAGAAATCGCGCGGCATTGTGCCCAGCGAAACCCGCACCCGTTGGGCCAAGCCAGTTTCGCAATCGATCGACCGCCTGACCAAGGGGCTGCTGGGTAAGCACGGCTTAGCCCATGGCGCCATTGCCACAAAATGGCCCGATATTGTGGGTGAGAATATGGCCCGTCACACCCAACCGGAGAAAATCGTCTTTTCCCGTGACGGCGTGACCGGCGGCACGCTGCATTTGAAAACCGACAGCGGCGCGTACGCCACCCAATTGCAACATCAGGAGCCCCAGATTATTGAGCGCATCAACACCTTCTTCGGCTACAAGGCTGTGGTGCGCATTAAGCTGATCCAGGGGCCCTTGCCCCACCTCAAGGCCGATCCGTTGGGCAAAGCGCCACGTCCGCTGAACCCAACAGAAGCCAGAGATTTGGCCCAGGCCGTCGCCATGGTTGACGATCCGGAAATCAAGGAAGCCCTGGAACGGCTGGGTTCAAGCATTAAAGGGCGGCACAAGGACGCGGATTAAGCCGTCTCAGCGACCAGGAGCGCACATTTCGGCCAGTTATCCACAATTAGTTACCTTTTAGGGCCCTCGCGACGCTTGAGCAGCGTCAGCGAGTGCCATATATTCATCAACATCTAGTGGTGCGGGAGCAATCAATGTCCACATATACCTTTAAAGCGAAGGCCCTGAAAATCTTGACGCGCGCCGCGCCGTTCGCGCTGGCGGCTTTGTTGGTCATGCCCGGCCTTGTTGCGCCCACCAGCGCACGCGCGGCCATGGCGTCGGTGCAAGACGCGCTCAGCGAAATGAGCATCGGTTCACCCGACGCCCCGGTGACGCTGCACGAATATTCGTCTCTGACCTGCGGGCATTGCGCCAACTTCCACACCAAGACACTGCCCGACATCAAAAAGAATTACGTCGATACCGGCAAAGTGCGCATCGTGTTTCACGATTTCCCGTTGGACAACTTGGCGTTCGCCGCCGCGATGATCGCACGCTGCGCTGGGCCTAAGCGCCATTTTGAGCTGTTCGACCGCCTTTATCATTCCCAAGACAACTGGGCGCGTTCTGAAAAACCGCGCGCCGCGCTGGTCGCCATCGCACGGTTCTCCGGCCTCAGCGTCGAAGACGTCGATCAATGCCTCAACAGCGACGAATTGGCCAAAGGCATCCAAAGCACGTCTCAAAACGCACAGGATCTCTATTCCATCAGCTCGACGCCAACCTTCATTTTGAATGGCAAAAAAATCCAAGGTGCGCTGACCTACGACGATTTCAAAGACGAGCTGGACAAAGCTCTCAGCGCCAAAGGGGCCAACTGAGCGCATTCGCACTCAGTTCTACTAAAGGGAACATCACCACGTGCTGCGCTTCACTCGGCTCAGACTTTCAGGGTTCAAATCCTTCGTCGATCCGACCGAGCTCAAAATTGAGCCCGGTCTGACCGGCGTTGTCGGGCCCAACGGGTGCGGCAAGTCGAACCTTGTCGAAGCGCTGAAATGGGTGATGGGTGAAACCTCGGCCAAACAAATGCGCGGCTCGGCCATGGACGACGTCATTTTTGGCGGATCATCCAACCGCCCTGCGCGCAACGTCGCCGAAGTCGTGTTGCACCTGGACAACAAAATGCGCATCGCACCGGCGATGTTCAACGACGCCGAAGACCTGGAAGTCGTGCGCAAGATCGAACGCGACCGCGGTTCCAACTACAAGGTCAACGGCAAGGATGTCCGCGCCAAGGACGTGCAGTTGCTGTTCGCAGACGCGGCGTCTGGTTCACGTTCCACCGCACTGGTCAGCCAAGGCAAAATCGGCCAAGTGATTTCCGCCAAGCCCGCCGACCGCCGGGTGTTGTTGGAAGAAGCCGCCGGCATCACTGGCCTGCATTCACGCCGTCACGAAGCCGAGCTGCGCTTGCGCGGCGCGGAAAATAACTTATCGCGCTTGGACGACATCCTCATCACCTTGGAAGGCCAACTGCAAAGCTTGAAAAAGCAGGCCCGCCAAGCGACCCGCTACCGCAATCTGTCCGATCACATCCGCAAGGCCGAAGCCCTGCTGTTCCATATCCGTTGGGTCAACGCCATCGACGGTTTGGAAGTGGATCGCGAAAAGCTTAAAGAAGCCGAAAGCATCGTCGCCCAATTGACAGCCCAGGTCGCCGGCGCCACCACGGCACACGCGGGCACGGCGGACGTGGTGCCAAGCCTACGCCAAGCCGAAACCGAAGCGGCGGCGGAACTGCAACGCCTGTCGTTGGCGCGCGACGGCCTCGACGAAGAAGTCAAACGCATTGAAGACGCGCGCCTTGACCGGGTTCACCGTTTGGAACAAGTCAGCCACGACATTGCGCGCGAACGCAACTTGGCCGAAGACGCAACCCAGGCCTCGCAACGCCTCGCCCACGAAAAAGACGACATCGTCGGCGCCCAAGACGGCGAAAGCGAAGTCATCGAAAGCGCCCAGGTCGAACTGATTGAGGCCACCGCACACGTCAATGAACTGGAGGACAACCACACCCAGCTGACCGACAAGCTGGCCACCGACGAAGCCGAACGCGCCAGCCTGACCCGTTCGGTGCAGGATCTGGAAACCCGCATCGATCAGTTGTCGCACCGTCTGCGCGAACTCAACGACCAGCGCAAACACCTGGAACGGGTCGCGTCGGAAACCAGCGGCCTCAACGACGCCGAAACCGCACTGGCCGCTGCCGAAGACGCCATTTTAGGTGCGCGCGAGCACTTGGAAACGGCGGAATCAACCTCCGCCGCCACCCAAGAATCGTCGGAAAACGTCCGCCAGCACCTACAAGAAGTCCGCGTTGCGCTGTCGCGTCTGGAAGCCGAAGAGCAAGCCCTGGCGAAGGTTCTCGAAACCGGCGAACCGGAAATGTGGCCGCCGATGATCGAAGCCGTTTCGGTCGAAGCTGGTTATGAGGCTGCGTTGGGCGCAGCGTTGGGCGAAGAGCTGGACGCATCGTCCGACGAATCCGCGCCTGTGCACTGGACCGGGCTGGAGCCGTACGCCGACGCCCCCGCCCTGCCCGACGGCGCGCGCGCCTTGTCCGACGTCACCCAAGCGCCAAGTGCGCTAACCCGCAGCTTGTGCCAAATCGGCGTGGTTGACGACGCCGCCACCGGCGAGCGTCTATCGCACGATCTCAAGCAAGGCCAGCGCCTGGTCAGCCGCGAAGGCGCACTGTGGCGCTGGGATGGCTACACCATCACCGAAGGCGCGCAAACCGCAGCTGCGGTGCGTTTGGAACAGCTCAACCGCCTTAAAGACGTGCGCGCCCAGCTGGAAACCGCCGAAGCCCAGGTCGATGAAGCCGACGTCCGTGCGCTCACCGCACGCGAAGCTGCCGAAGACGCCCGCGAAGCGGAACGCACCGCCCGCCAAGCGCTGCGCGACCGCGAAATCGCCCACAGTCAGGCCCGCGATCAGGTCGCGGCGATCCGCACCCAAATCGCGGAACAAAATTCCAAGCTCGAAGCCGTGGTGGGCGCCGCCGAAACGCTGGAGCGCGACATTTCCGAGGCCAAGGAACAATGCGTCGAATCGCAAGTCGCGTTGGGTGAGCTGCCCAACACCGAACTGGCCCGTGAAGAGGTCATGCGGGTGCGCGAAGAATTGGCCAACAAACGCACCATTCAGGTCGAACGCCAAGGCATCTTCGCCGGTCTCAAACGCAACGCCGAAGAACGCGCACGGCGTTTGGCTGATATCGAACGCGAATTGGCGTCATGGTCCGAACGTTCTCAAGGGGCTACCCAGCGCATCGCCGACCTGGATGACCGCACCGGCCAAATCCGCATCGAGCTGGAAGAGCTGGCCCAGCGCCCCGAAGAGATCAAACAAAAGCGCGTCGAGCTGCTGGACTATATCGACGCCGCAGAAGCCAAGCGCCAAGCCGCCGCCGATCAATTGGCGGTGGCCGAAAGCAAGCTCGCCGAAAGCGACAAAGGCTTGCGCGAAGCCGAAAGCGGCTTGGCGTTGGCGCGCGAAACCCGCGTGCGCATCGAAGGTGCGGTCGAACAAGGCAAGCAGGCGTGCGCATCGATCGCCGAACGGGTGCGCGAAAAGCTCGACTGCGGCCCCGACGATCTCGCCGAAGTGGCCGAGCTTGAGGCCAACGCCGTTCTTCCCGACGAAGAAGCGATGGAACGCAAGGTTGATCGCTTAGGTCGCGAACGCGACACCATGGGCCCGGTCAACCTGCGCGCCGAAGACGAATCGCGTGAGATGGACGAACAGATCGAAACCTTGAAAACCGAGCGCGGCGACCTGATTGAAGCCATCGAAAAGCTGCGCCGGGGCATCAATGAGCTCAACCGCGAAGGCCGCGAACGACTGCTGGCCTCATTCCGCGAAGTCGACAAGCACTTCCAAGAGCTGTTTGTGCGCCTGTTTGGCGGCGGTCAGGCGCATTTGAAGCTGATTGAAGCCGACGATCCGCTCGAATCGGGTCTGGAAATCCTCGCCAGCCCGCCAGGTAAGCGCATGCAGGTGCTGAGCTTGCTGTCGGGCGGCGAACAGGCTTTGACCGCCACCGCGCTGCTGTTTGCGGTGTTTATGACCAATCCCGCGCCGATTTGCGTGCTCGATGAGGTCGACGCCCCGCTGGATGACGCCAACGTCGATCGTTTTTGCACCATGCTTGAAGAAATGGCGGCTTCGGGCTCGACGCGTTTCATGATCATCACCCACCACCGCATGACCATGGCGCGCATGGATCGCCTGTTTGGCGTTACGATGTCGGAACGCGGGGTCAGCCAATTGGTCAGCGTAGACCTTGAACAAGCTGAAAAATTTCGCGAGTCGCCCTGAGGCCAAAGAGTTAACTTCAGAACGTTCTAATATACACTGTATTATCAGTCACTTATATTAGAGATTGCTGTGCTTGACAGCACCCAACACATAGCTATGATGCCCCCGCTTCCGGCCCACAGTCTGAGGACTATTGGGCTGGCAATCGCGAAGGCGCAAGAGGGTCAAAAATGGCAGACCACGATCCTGAGCGATCATTGCAAGCTAAGGGCGACGATCTGAGTAAGCGTTTGCGCAAAGCGCGTCAGGTCGAACTGGGTACAGCCCGGAAAGAACCTAAGCTTCGCAATGAAAAGTCTGGCCTGGGACAGGCATTCCGCATGAGTACCGAGCTGATCTCGGCGCTTCTTGTGGGGGTCGGTTTGGGTTGGGGACTGGACAAGCTGCTCGGCACAAAACCTTGGATGATGATCATTTGCATCTTCCTCGGCGGCGCGGCGGGTATCTTGAACGTATACAACACCGCCATGCGCATGGCGGACGATGTGAACGAAGACTTGAAGGAAGATTTGAAGGAAACCGGGGCTTCTGGCGCAACAAATGGGAATGACACCGGCCCTGATGGTCGGCAAAGTCCCGAAAAGTGACAAAAACGCCAAAATTCCAGCCTCGGGGCTTGCCCTCACCCTTCAAGACGGTTAGGAAAGGTGCGCATTTTTAAATGCGCTCTAAACTAAGCAAACGAATTGATGCGGGCCGGGCCCAGGACTGTGGCCGGGACCGTTAAACTAAAGACAGACACGCAACCTGATCAGGCGGACATACGACGTGGCAGATCCAATTGCACAATTTAAAATCAAACCCCTGGTCGAGATCAGCCTTGGGGGCGTAGACGCCTCCATCACCAACGCCAGCGCCTTCATGGTGCTGACCGTGGTGTCGATCACCGCGTTTTTGGTCATGGGCATGCGCGGTCGCGCTTTGGTCCCGGGCCGTTGGCAATCGATGGCGGAACTGAGCTACGAATTCGTCGCGGGGCTCCTGCGCGACAATGTCGGCTCCGAAGGACGCAAATACTTCCCCTTCGTCTTTTCTCTGTTCATGTTCATCTTGTTCGCCAACATGATCGGTCTGTTGCCTTACAGCTTCACCGTCACCAGCCACATCATTGTGACGTTTGCCTTGGCAATGACCGTGTTCATCATCATCACGCTGGTCGCGATTGCGCGCCACGGCGTTAAATTCTTCTCTTACTTCGTACCTGACGGTGTGCCGATGGCTGTGATGCCGTTGATGGTGCCGATCGAGATCATTTCCTATCTCTCGCGCCCGGTCAGCCTGTCGGTACGTCTGTTCGCCAACATGATGGCCGGTCACACCATGATGAAGGTGTTCGCTGGCTTTATCGTGCCGCTGGGCTTCGCAGGCATCTTGCCTTTGGGCATTGACGTCTTGATGGTCGGCTTTGAATTTTTGGTCGCGTTCTTGCAAGCATACGTGTTTACGGTCTTGACCTGCTTGTATCTGCACGACGCGATCCACCTGCACTAAGTCCGCAGGAAACCTAAAACACTAAACTCAACCTCAGTTCATGACGAACGAGCATAAGGAATTGAACCATGGAACTCGAAGCCGCAAAGATGATTGGTGCTGGTCTGGCTGTTATCGGCCTGGGTGGCGTTGGCGCCGGTATCGGTAGCATCTTCTCGTCCCTGATCAGCGCGATCGCCCGCAACCCCGCTTCTGAAGGCAAAGTCTTCGGCCGCGCCATCTTGGGCTTCGCCCTGGTTGAAGCGGTTGCGTTGTATGCGCTGGTTATCGCAATGCTGATCCTGTTCGTATTCTAATCAGGTTACCGGTTTTAGGCGGTGGAGCTTAGTCTCCGCCGCCTCGCGACCTAGACCATTAGAGTTAACCAACAGGCAGGAGCCCGCTCATGCGGATTCTGAATTCAACAATTGCTGTAAGCACCATTACGACCCTGGGCGCAACTGTCGTTGCTTCGCCCGCGTTCGCTGCCGGTCTTCCGCAATTGGACCCAAAGAACTTTTCGTCGCAGCTGATTTGGCTGACCATCACGTTCGTCATTTTGTACGCGCTGATGGCCAAGATCGCTTTGCCAAAAATTGGCGAAGTCCTAGAAGAACGCCAAAACAAGATTGACGATAACCTCGCCAAAGCCGAAGAGCTGAAGTCGCAATCCGATGCAGCCGCTCAAGCCTATGAAACGTCCCTGTCCGACGCCCGCGCGAAGGCCCATGACGCCATCCGCGACGTGAAAGACAAGGCATATGCCGAAGCCGCCGTGCGCCAGTCTGAACTGAACGCCGACCTACAAACCAAGATTGCTTCCGCTGAACAGGCCATTAACAAGGCCCGTGACGCAGCCATGTCCGGCATCACCGATGTGGCGACCGACGTTGCCGCAAGCGCGATTGAAAAACTCATTGGCGAAGCGCCGAAAGACGCTTCCGTCACTGCAGCCATCAATGCCGCGCTTAAAGACCGGGCGTAAGGAGAGACGCACATGCTGATCAGCCAAGCCCACGCAGCCACCGAAGCCGGACAAGCAGTTCCCTGGTATCTGGACACAACGTTCTTCGTTTCCGTCGCCTTCGTCTTGTTTTTTGTTTTCTTCGGCAAAAAGCTCTTTGGTGCCATGAACGCTGGCCTCGACGAACGCTCGCAGAAAATTCAGGACCAGATCGAAGAAGCCACGCGTCTTCGTGAAGAGGCTCAGGAACTTCTCGCTTCCTATGAAAAGAAGCAACACGAAGCCCTGAAAGAAGCCGAAAGCATTGTACAAGCCGCCAAGGATGAGGCCGCCCGCCTGTCCGTGGAAGCCGCCGAACAGCTTGAAGCCAGCCTCAAACGTTCCGAGCAAATGGCCAAAGACCGTATTGCCCAGGCCGAAACCCAGGCTATCGCCGAAGTTCGCACCCTGGCCGTAAACATCGCCATGGAAGCGACCAAAAGCATCCTCACCAGCGATGTTTCCGACGCCAAGGCCAGCGCCCTGATCGACGATGCGATCAAAAATATGGACGGCAAGCTGCACTAAGCGTGCCCTGCATACTCAAATTCAAAAGGTCCCTTCGATATGAAGGGGCCTTTTTTTTGTGATGATTGGGGGGGATTTACGCGCCGCCGCTGCGCACAGTTTCAACCTCGCAGACGTCTTCCAAATAGGACAACATCGTTTGGATGACTTTCAACAGGTGCTGGGCGGAAACATCAATGTGTTCGATGTACTCATCGCGATTGACCTCCAGCCCCGGGTGCTCATCCGACAGTTTGATGGTTTGCGTAAAGCCAAGGATCGCGGTCAGGGGCGTGCGCAGCTCATGGCTCATATATGCAAGGAATTCAGCATGCCCGGCTTTATTGGCGGGGGAATTAGCTAGGCGCTTGCGCAAATCTATACAATTGAATTCTGCGCAAAGTGGGTAATGGGTTTCAGTTGACTGCGCATTGGGTTGATTCGGGTTCAACATGACAATCATCCTCGTTCCTGTGGGCACCGTTCCATTCTGGATGCGAAACAAAGCTTAAATGAGGTTGATTTCAGTTCTGTGACTCTGTGAAGAAAGAACAATGGGGGGTGCGGAACGGTTTTATGACGATGTAAAATCGATCCATTCTTGCTCGCTGAGAACGCTAAGGCCAAGCTCACGGGCCTTCTTTTCCTTGGACCCTGCCCCCGGTCCGACCACCACGAAATCGGTTTTTTTGGAAACCGACCCAGAAACTTTTGCGCCCAGGGCCTCTGCTTTTGATTTCGCTTCACCACGGCTCATGGCTTCCAGCGTGCCGGTAAACACCACCGTTTTTCCCGCGATCGGTGAGCCTGCAGTGTCGGGGGCGTCAAAATTTTCGACCGTGACGTTTTCCAGCAAATCACCCAGCACAGCGTTGTTGTGCGGTTCGGCGAAGAACTCGACGATGTCCTTGGCCATGCTCGCGCCGATGCCGTCGATGCACAAAAGCTCTTCCAAGGCTTCAGATCCGATCACCCGCGCCCCTTCCATGGCCGCGCGCAACGCCGCCATGGAACCGTACTGCTTGGCCAACAGCCGCGCCGTCGCTTGACCGACTTGGCGAATGCCCAGCGCAAACACAAAGCGCGGCATTTCGATGGTGCGTTTGGCGGTGATGGCATCCATCAAATTTTGTATCGATTTATCTTTCCAGCCTTCGCGCCCGGTCAGCATTTCAGGGCGCAGACGAAAAATATCGCCCGGCGTTTTGATCAAGCCATCGTCATAAAACGCCTCCACGTGCTTACCGCCCAAGCCTTCGATGTCGAATGCGTTGCGCGACACGAAATGCTTGAGCCGTTCGTGCGCCTGAGCCGGGCACACCAGCCCGCCGGTGCAGCGCGTCGCAGCCTCACCCTCTTCGCGCACCGCGTGACTATCGCACACCGGACATGTGGAGGGAAAGACATACACTGGGCGGTCCTCATGGCCGCCGTCGTCGATCACTTCCAACACCTGCGGGATTACGTCGCCGGCGCGTTGAATGCGCACATGATCGCCGACGCGGATATCGAGATCGCGGATGTAATCGGCGTTGTGCAAAGTCGCACGCCCAACCACCACGCCGCCAACCGTGATCGGCTCCAGTTCCGCCACCGGGGTCAGAACGCCGGTGCGGCCCACCTGAATGCTGATGTTGTTGATGATGGTGACCGCCTTTTCAGCGGGAAACTTATGCGCAATCGCCCAACGTGGCGCGCGCGACACGAAGCCTAAACGCTCTTGCCAATCTAGGCGGTTGACCTTGTAGACCACGCCGTCGATGTCATAATCAAGCTCGGCGCGATGGGTCTGAATGGTATCGTATTGGGCGATGATCTCGTCAATACCGTTACACACACGGGAGAACGGATTGACACAGAACCCCCAGCCTTTGAGCAGGTCGATAAACGCGCCGTGGGTATCCCACGCGGTAGCGCTGACCTCGCCATAGGCATACGCGAAGAATTTCAGCGGTCGCTTGGCCGTGATAGTGGCATCTCTCTGGCGAAGCGATCCGGCGGCGGCGTTGCGCGGGTTGGCGAACACCTTTGCGCCCGCAGCCTCTTGGCGATCATTCAGCGCCAAGAAATCGGCCTTGGACATATAGACCTCGCCACGCACCTCAAGCACCTCGGGCACGCCGGGTGGCAGCTCGGTGGGAATGTCGGTGACGTGACGCGCGTTGGCGGTGACGTCTTCGCCGACCATGCCGTCGCCACGGGTCGCGGCCTGCACCAGCTTGCCGTGCTCATACCGCAGAGAAATGGACAAGCCATCGATTTTAGGCTCGGCGACCATGTCCAACACCGTACCGGGCTTGTCGCTAAGCTCTTTCAAGAACCGACGAATACCATCGATGAAATCTTGCAGCTCTTCCTCATCGAACACATTACCCAGCGACAGCATCGCCTTGGCGTGTTTGATTTTACCAAATCCTGACGCGGGTGCGGCGCCGACCCTGTGGGTTGGGCTGTCGGGACGCACCGAAAGCGGAAAGCGCAGCTCAATCGCCGCATTGCGTTGACGCAGGGCGTCGTAGTCCGCGTCCGTAACCGTCGGCGCGTCTTTTTGATAATAACGCAGGTCGTGGTCTTTGATTTCGCGCGCCAGGGCTTCCAGCTCAGCGTCGGCTTCGACCGACGTCAGCTCTTCGACCGTAATAGAACGTAGATCGGAATTCATTCGGCAGCTCCGCTCAGCAGGCTTTGAGCAGCCGCGCGGGCCTCTGACGTGACGTTCGCGCCTGCCAGCATGCGGGCGATTTCGTCGGCGCGTTCAAACGTCGTGAGGGTCGTGACGGTGGTGCGCACCGCGCCGCCGTCTTCAGCTTTGGACACATGCCAGTGCGCGACACCGCGCGCAGCAACCTGCGGGCTGTGGGTGACGACCAAGACTTGAACGTCTTCGCCCAGACGCGCCAAACGTTGCCCCACCGCGTCCGCCACCGCGCCGCCGATGCCGCTATCGACTTCATCGAACACCAACGTCGGCACCGGATCCGATTGCGCCAACACCACTTTCAACGCCAACATGAACCGCGAAAGTTCGCCGCCCGATGCGATCTTGCCCAACGGCCCTGCGGGGGCACCGGGGTTGGTGGCAACTTCGAACGCCACCCGATCCCAGCCGGTTTCGCCCCAAGTGTCTTCTTCGGCGCTGGTGGTGATGGTGGTGCGAAAATCCGCTGCGCCCAACTTGAGCGGCTCTAGCTCCCCCCCCACGGCTTTATCCAAGCCTGTGGCGGCTTTCGCGCGCGCTTGGGACAACGTGGCGGCAATTTCCGCGTAAGCGCCACGGGCTTGAGCCTCGGCGCGGGCCAGTTCTTCGAGACGCTGCCCGCCGTCTTCAATGCCTTCCAACTGCTTTGACAGCTGGGCATACAATTCCACCAAATTGACCACATCGACATTGTGTTTGCGGGCCAGGGCGCGCAACGCAAACAGGCGTTCTTCGACCTGCTCCAAATGGCGCGGGTCCAGATCCACACGACCCGCAGCAATGTCGAGTTCGTTGATCGCCAACGACACGTGCTCCGCAGCGCCGTCCAAGGCTTTCAAGGTCGCATCCAAAATGCCTTCGGCCTTTTCCACCGCTGGTTCCAAGGCCCGCAACGCATCGCGCAGCATGCGTTCCACACCATGACCGCTGTCCAAGGCCTTGTTGGCGCTGTTCATGGCGTCGACGAGCTTTTCGCCGTGCATCAGTATCTGGCGTTCGTTGGCGAGGCGTTCTTCTTCGCCCGCTTCGGGGTTCAGCGCGCGCAACTCTTCGACCGCGTGGCGCAAATAGTCTTCATCGCGCTGGGCAGCTTGCAGTTCTTCTTCGGCGCGCTTGCGTTCCAACGCCACACTGCGCCACGCTTGATAAGCTTTGGCGACTTTCGTGCGCAACGCGCCATGCCCACCATGAGCATCGAGCAAGCCCAGGTGCGTGGCGGGGTTCAACAGGCGCTGATTGTCGAATTGACCATGAACTTCAACCAGCTCCTCGCCAACTTGACGCAACAGGCCGACGCTGACGCTTTGGTCGTTGATGAACGCACGCGACCGTCCATCGGTGCCCAACGTTCGGCGCAGCATCAGCGGTTCGCCCGCGACGCTGAGGCCGTGTTCATTCAACTGAGCGAAAACCGGATGATCGGGGGCGAGATCGAATTCAGCCGTCACCACCGACTGCTCCGCGCCATGGCGCACCAAGCGAGCTTCCGCGCGCGCCCCCAGCGCCAGGCCAAGACTGTCGAGCAAAATCGATTTACCCGCGCCGGTTTCGCCGGTGAGCACACACAGCCCCTGGCTGAAATCGAGTTCCAGTCGCTCGATCAACACCACATCACGGATAGATAAACGGCTCAGCATCGACGCACGATCCTTTTACGCTGCCTCGTTACGCAACCTGCGCGCATGTTCGAGGCGCACTTACCAAACCTTGTACCAGGGTTCATCTTTAGGCGCTTTGATGGTTGGGTCTTCCAACAAGGCATAGGCATCTAAGTACCAGCTGCTGTTCGGGAAATTGTGCCCCAGCACCGCCGCTGTCTTTTTCGCTTCGGCGCGTAGACCCATCGCCAGATAGCTTTCCACCAAGCGCAGCAGCGCTTCGGGCGTGTGCGTTGTGGTTTGGTATTGCTTGACCACTGAATCGAAGCGATTGATCGCCGCTAGATATTGGCCTTTGGTCTGATAATAGCGGCCGATATCCATTTCCTTGCCCGCCAAGTGATCGTAAGTCAGATCGATCTTAACCTTGGCGTCGCGGGCGTATTGGCTGTCGGGAAAGCGGCTCGAAAGCTCTTTGAGGGTTTTAAGCGCAAACTCCGTCATCATTTGGTCGCGGCCCACGTCGGAAATTTGCTCATAGTAGCAAAGCCCTTTGAGGTAATAGGCGTAGTCCGTATCTTTGTTTGACGGATGCAGCTGGATAAAGCGGTCCAAGGACACAATGGCTTCATCATATTGGTTGGCCATGTAGAGGCTATAGGCCGCCATCACCTGCGCTTTGCTGGCCCAGTTGGAATAGGGGTGCTGTCGTTCGACCTCATCAAATTTCGTCGAAGCGTCTTCATATTTGCCCTTTTCCAAGGCATCAACGGCGAGGTTATATAGTTTTTCGACCGGCTCTTCTTGGTACTCTTCGTTGACCACCGATTTTGTATCGGCGCACCCCGCCAACGCAAGCGCGCCAACAATCATCGAACTCATCATCAGGCTGCGTACGGTCGATTTCAGCGGTGAAGCCATGGGGGCGCTTTCTTTTCAATACGAGGACAATGCGGGGCCAATGCGGGGCCCTGCTCGAGCTACGTTGGGGCGGATTATATCACGCCTTCGCGCACCTCTGTCCAGCACCCCGGCGCAGCTTTTAAAACATCACAAAAGTGGGGGAAAACCGGGGCGAAATAAAGAAAAAAGTCCCCCCGTCAGGCAAACGAAAGCGCGCCCAGTGCTATACATGGGTGCGAATCGGAACATTTAGTGAATGTAGCGCTAAAGCTTTATGCCGTTGCCGGGCTGGCTGCGACCGAACCTTTGGCCCACGAAGCACCGACGGCGGCAGGGCGTACAGTTTCAGCGTTCATATCGACAATTTCATAATTGCTCGTGTCGGAAAACAATACATGCAGCAGCTGATTGTTCAGCGC
>Ga0209344_10002858_pt1 | contig 18205 bp, 15 predicted proteins | sample Cruoilmetagenom6_FD_187293 | JGI IMG/M metagenome (GOLD analysis project Ga0209344, IMG submission 187293) | Oil polluted marine microbial communities from Coal Oil Point, Santa Barbara, California, USA - Santa Barbara Oil Seep Sample 6 (SPAdes)... | ecosystem: Environmental > Aquatic > Marine... | reverse complement strand
GCAACAAAAAATTGAAAATGCAAGCACATCCTTCAATTATGGCGATACGCGCGATTCCATGAAAATTACGGATGAAGATCCCGAAAACAATAACAATGTTTTATTGCTTTACGGGTATGATGATACTGGAAGCTGCACTACAGACCGAAGCCGTGACAAGGATGATTTTGGAGGTGGCAGTTGTCAATACAACCGTGAGCATACTTTTGCCCGATCAAATGCAAATCCTTCAATGGGAAATGTAGATAATGGAACTACAGGAATTGGCGCCGACCCACAAAATATTCGCCCAACCGACCAACAGATGAACAACAACCGAGGAAGCAAAAAATTTGCTGCCGGATCTGGAAATGCCGGCAATGTGGGAAGCGGAAATTGGTACCCTGGTGATGAGTGGAAAGGTGATGTGGCAAGAATAATGATGTATATGTACACCAGATATGGCGATCGTTGCAATCCTTCATTAAATGGCACTGGGGCACTACAGGGTTCCACAGAAATGTTACAAATTTATTTACAATGGAATGCCGAAGACCCTGTTACAGATTTTGAAGACCAACGAAACCCCCATTTGGAAACTGTGTACGGAAACCGCAATCCTTTTATAGACAATCCCTATTTGGCAACACTTATTTGGGGAGGCCCCGTGGCGGAAGATCGTTGGGGTTTAGTTGGAACCGAAGAGTTTATAGCAGAAAATATTTCAGTATATCCAAACCCAACTTCTGAAATTATTTGGATTAAGGACCATACTTCTTTTTCAGTCGATCATTATTCAGTGTTTGATATTTCAGGAAGACGAATATTGTTCAACACTTTCAATGCTTCTAAAAAGAAAGTGGACGTTTCACATTTGGACAATGGAGTTTATCTTTTAGAGTTGGTTTCAACAGAAAGAAGAATTACAAAAAAGATAGTTGTGCAATAAACTTCCTTATCACAGGATGCATTGCCCTTAAAAAATAGTACTTGTGCGATAAACCAATACAAGTGAAATCTTACATTTTTAAGTAATGGGAAATCCTCTTATTTTGGTTATCTTTGCACCTTCTAAAACACCAAATATTCAATAGGATGATTCACTTTTTTGGCAACGTTGAAAACACTGTTTTTGCAGTCCAAACCCACGGAAATATTTCAGAAGAAAACACTAAAAAGTTGGAGTGGCTTTTCGGCAACCAACCTAAAATAGCGAAATCCGTCCTGTCCACAAACGCGACGGATTTTTTTGTGGGTCCCCGTGCCGCAATGGTTACTCCGTGGAGTACCAATGCCGTGGAAATCACGCAAAATATGGGGATTGACGGAATCATTCGTATCGAGGAGTTTCACAGCCACAAGGTTGAAAAAGGAACTTTTGACCCGATGCTTTCGCAGAAATTCAACCAATTGGATCAGGATATTTTCGATATCCACATCCAACCAGAGCCTATTTTGGAAATTGATAATATTTCAGAATACAACCAAAAAGAAGGTTTGGCCCTAAATGCCGAGGAGGTTGAATATTTGGAAAACCTTTCAAAAAAATTAGGCAGAAAACTTACCGACAGTGAAGTTTTTGGTTTCAGTCAAGTAAATAGCGAGCATTGCCGCCACAAAATCTTTAACGGAACTTTTGAGATAGACGGCAAGGAAATGCCCACTTCCCTATTCAAATTAATTAAAAAAACATCCGCCGAAAATCCAAACGACATTGTTTCGGCCTATAAAGATAATGTGGCTTTCGTAAAAGGCCCAAAAGTTAAACAATGGGCGCCAAAAAGTGGCGACAAACCTGATTGGTACGAAGAAAAGGATTTTGAAAGTGTGATTTCCCTTAAAGCAGAAACCCACAACTTCCCTACAACCGTAGAGCCTTTTAACGGTGCGGCTACCGGAAGCGGTGGTGAAATACGCGACCGTTTGGCTGGCGGAAAAGGTTCGTTGCCATTGGCGGGAACTGCGGTGTATATGACTTCCTATTCAAGGCTTGATGAAGACCGGCCTTGGGAAAAAGCGATGAAAGAGCGCGATTGGTTATACCAAACACCACTTGATATATTGATTAAAGCCAGTAATGGCGCTTCCGATTTTGGAAACAAATTCGGGCAACCGTTGATTGCAGGCTCTGTTTTAACTTTTGAACATGAAGAAGAAGCAAGAAGATTGGGCTTCGATAAAGTTATCATGCTCGCAGGCGGAATTGGTTACGGAAAAGCGAGCCAAGCCATTAAAGGCAAACCACAGGAAGGCAATAAAATTGTAGTCCTTGGCGGTGATAATTACCGTATAGGGATGGGCGGTGCAGCGGTTTCTTCAGCAGATACGGGGGAATTCCATAGTGGTATTGAGCTGAATGCAATACAACGAAGCAACCCTGAAATGCAAAAACGTGCTGCAAACGCCATCCGCGCCATGGTGGAAAGTGATGAAAACCCCATCGTTTCCATCCACGATCACGGCGCGGGTGGACATCTAAACTGCTTGAGCGAATTAGTGGAAGACACTGGCGGAAAAATTGATTTGGACAAACTTCCCATTGGCGACCCTACCCTTTCTGCAAAAGAGATTATGGGCAATGAGAGCCAAGAGCGCATGGGCTTGATAATCGGTGAGAAAAATATTCAACAATTGAAGAAAGTTGCAGACCGTGAACGTTCCCCAATGTATGAAGTAGGGAAAGTTACGGGCGACCAACGTTTCAGTTTCGAAAACGAAAAAGGCGAAAAACCGATGGATTTTGCCTTGGAAGATATGTTCGGCAGTTCGCCAAAAACCATAATGAAAGACAAAACCGTAAACAGAAATTATAAAAATCCTGGTTACGAAGTTTCAAAAATAAAAGATTACGTTGAACAAGTGCTTCAACTGGAAGCCGTGGCCTGTAAGGACTGGCTTACCAACAAAGTAGACCGTTGTGTTACGGGGCGCGTTGCCAAACAACAAACTGCCGGGCCACTACAACTTCCGTTGAATAATTGTGGCGTAATGGCTTTGGATTACCATGGAAAAGAAGGTGTAGTCATCAGTATCGGCCATTCGCCATTAACGGCTTTAATAGATCCCGCCGCAGGCTCGCGAAATGCAATTACAGAAGCATTGACCAACATTGTTTGGGCGCCTTTAAAAGATGGCTTAAAAAGCGTTTCCCTTTCCGCCAATTGGATGTGGCCGTGTAATAACGAAGGTGAAGACGCTCGTTTGTATGAGGCCGTAAAAGCGGTTTCAGACTTTTCAATAGATTTGGGAATCAACGTTCCAACCGGAAAGGATTCGCTGTCGATGAAGCAAAAATACAAGGATGGCGAAGTAATTTCTCCCGGAACGGTGATTATTTCCGCAGCTGGAAATTGTAATGACATTAAAAAGGTTGTCGAGCCTGTTCTTCAGAAAAACGGTGGAAGTATTTACTACATAAATATTTCACAGGATGATTTTAAATTGGGCGGTTCATCTTTTGGTCAGATTTTAAATACCATCGGAAATGATGCACCTACTGTGAAAAACCCTGAATATGTAAAGAATGTTTTCAACACCTTTCAGCAATTAATTAGAGATGAAAAAATCTTTGCCGGCCACGATGTAGCTTCGGGCGGATTGATTACTACTTTACTGGAAATGTGTTTTGCAGATGTAAATTTGGGCGCAGATGTGGATCTTTCAACTTTGGGTGAAAATGATTTGATAAAATTGCTTTTTGCTGAAAATGCCGGTATTGTAATTCAAGCTTCGGAAGATGCTTCGGTTGAAAGAATGCTTTCTTCAGCTAAGATTGATTTCAAAAAAATTGGCACTGTTTCCGAAAACGATACACTTTCAATAAAAAACCATTCAGAAGAAATAGACTTCAACATTTCTGAAATGCGCGATGTTTGGTACCAAACTTCGTATTTATTAGATAGAAACCAAAGCGGCGAAAATCTTGCAAAACAACGTTTTGACAATTATAAAAATCAACCGCTGAAGTTTGAGTTTCCAAAGTATTTCGATGGTAAACTCCCCTCCTTCGAAGGGGTCGAGGGAGGTCGACCTAAAGCTGCGGTTATCCGTGAAAAAGGAAGCAACAGTGAACGCGAAATGGCTTATATGATGCACCTTGCAGGATTTGATGTAAAGGATGTGCATATGACCGACCTGATTGAAGGCCGTGAAGATTTGGAAGATATAAAACTGTTAGTTGCAGTTGGTGGTTTCAGCAATAGCGATGTGTTGGGAAGTGCTAAAGGTTGGGCTGGATCGTTTTTGTACAATGAAAAAGCCAATAAAGCTTTGAAAAACTTCTTTGCAAAAGAAGATACGCTTTCTCTTGGCGTTTGCAACGGTTGCCAACTTTTCGTGGAACTCGGTCTTTTGAATCCTGAAGATGATGAAAAACCGAAAATGCTCCACAATGCAACCGGAAAATTTGAATGTGTGTTTACCTCTGTAAAAATTCAGGAAAATAATTCTGTGATGCTCTCAAGCTTTGCGGGAAGCACTTTGGGCATCTGGGCCGCGCACGGCGAAGGGAAGTTCTATTTTCCAAAAGAGGAAAACCACTACAACATAGTCGCAAAATACGGCTATGATAAATTACCGGCCAATCCAAACGGCAGTTCTTTTAACACTGCAATGATGACCGATAAGACCGGTCGCCATTTGGTAATGATGCCGCATTTGGAGCGTTCTACCTTTCCGTGGAATTGGGCGTATTATCCGAAGGAGAGAAAAAACGATGCGGTTTCACCGTGGGTTGAGGCCCTTGTGAATGCACGGAAGTGGATTGAAAAAGTAAAATAAATCCTGTGACATCATTGCGAAGGAGCTACCTTAGGAGCGCCTGAAGCAATCTGCCGTGGTGTAGATCTCATCATGATAACAAGTAATCTCATGAGATTGCCACGGCCTATCGACCTCGCAATGACGGTTGTGCACGTCATTGGCAACGTCATTGCGAAGGAGTGACCCTAGGAGCGACTGAAGCAATCTGCGGTTGTGTAGTTTCAATCATGATAACAAGTAGCTTTATGAGATTGCTTCGCTACGCTCGCAATGACGGGTTCAATCGTGGGATTTCCGCGCTGCGCTCGCAATGACGCTTTGAAATTATAAATTTATATAATTTTCCGTATCAACTTATTTTTGCGCAATATAAAACTCAATGCTGCGGATATAAGGATTCCTGAAATTGTAACCATAACAAATTTAAGATTGGTATCAAGTTCAATATCCAAAAGCATCATTTGAAGGCCTATAACAATCAATAAACGGAACAAATAAATACCGTATGCATTGTCTGATAAAAATTTAAAAAACATATTCATTTTAAAGCTTGCTATTTTAAATATGGAAATAAACCCCAAACATAAGCCTACGCACAAAAATGACTCAATAATAGCTTCACTCCATAGCTTTGGCAAGGCTTGATAAATTGCGTCTTTAAAAAAGAAGCTTAGCAGGCCTACAAACATATAGGAAAATGCAACAGCTGGTTGAATGGCATGTAGCCATTTGGTTTTATTGAATAAAGCTCCCAATAAAAACAAGCTTAAATATTGGGGAAGATGGGCAACTTCAATCGGAATTATCCACGTTACCCAATGGTCTATTGGATAATAATTTCTTACCCATATTGTAATTGGAATCAAAAAAAGCAAGTACAGCAAAGCATACCACCATTTAAAAGCTTCTGAAAACCTATTCTCCATTTTTACCCATTTTACTATAAGTAAGTACAATAAGGAAAATGCCAGTAAAGAGGCCACAAACCAAAGGTGCCCCAATGAAAGCGGCGGATGGTTGAAATGTAAATCCCACAAAAAGTAAAAATAATTGGATTCACTGTTGCTTAGCATATAATGCAGCGGTCCAAAAATTAGTAGCGCAAAGAACAACAGGGGTATTCCCAATCTCCTAAATCTATCCATTAAATAGCTGCGTATTGGTTTGTTGTTAAGGGAATAGTAGGTAAAGAAACCTGCAATAAAGAAATAAAATCCCATCATATATGCAGCATTAAAGAAAAAGAAGGGTTTTAAGTATCCCACCTTTGGGGTATGGGATACCAACCATACTCCGCCCGTATTTCCATAAGCCTGCCCCGAGTGATGGGCAACTACCAAACAGGTAAGAAAAACTTTTATAAAATCGATATAAACGATTCTGTTATTGTCATTTTTCATTTTCTCTCTACAAAAAATTATTGCTGTTAATTACATTTAAAATGATGCGTATCAAGGAGTTTAATGCTTAATACAACACTTTTTTCATTTGTAGGGTTAGTTCACTTTCCATAAGATGGAATAACTTTAGCCCGTTTTCTTCTCTAGTTATAATAATCATAGTGGCATAACCATATTCTTCGGTTCCAATTTTAACTTGCTGTTTGGATTTTTCATCTCTAAGCCTTTGATTTTTCACTTTTCACTTTTGAATCTTTACAGAATTTATAAAAGATCCAACAAACCACAATACAATTTCCCCGAACTTAATACTTAATTAGCTTGCTCGTAAAAACTCCAAGATTAGTTTCAATTTGCAACAAATACATACCCTGTGCAAAATTAGTGAGGTCTATTTCCTTGCTTTTTTTAGCATCAATTTTCATAATTTGATTTCCAGCTATATCGGCAATGGTAATGGCAAATATTTCTGAATCATCTGCCATATATAGCGAAGCTTTGCCATCCGTGGGGTTGGGATAAAGCGAGAAGTTGTTTATGTGTTGTTCTTGTATGGACAATATACTTGAAGTACCGTACACTTTTACCTGACCAGCATCCTCACCATTTCCATCATAGAAGGGTGCTCCTGCGGCAAGCACATTTCCCCTACTATTCAAGCTTACGGAATACCCGAAACAATCTCCATAATTAGCGCCCAAGAGGGTTTCATCCACTTGCAGCCATTCTCCATTTAAATATTGATACAGTTTTACCAATCCCCCATTGCCCGCAAAGCTAGAAGCTACGGCAACCACATGGCCATTTCCGTTTATACTTACGGCCCTGCCTAGATTATCAAATTCATTTTCTCCATCTATATCGGCACCTAATTGCAACCATTCATTATCCTGAAATTCAAATATCCTAACCTGCCCGGAAGATATACCGTTGGCATCATTATCTGCAGCACCTATGGCAACTATAGTTCCGGAGGCATTTAGGCTAACGGAACGGCCAGACAGATCGCCTGCTGCCTCTCCGTTTATATCTTCCCCTTGTTGCACCCAATCAGTACCATCAAATTGATACACTCTTACGTGTCCTGCATTATTACCTCCCCCACTGTTCGTTTTAGCACCTACAGCTATAATATTTCCGTGAAAATTTATACTTACGGCCTCTCCGGAATAATCCAAACCAAACTCCCCATTAATGTTATTTCCTACCTGAACCCAAGAATCATTCGTATATTCAAAAACCTGGGTGCTGCCTCCGTTGTTACCGTTACCATTATTGCCCGGGGAACCAATCACAATTTTATTTCCGGTATGGTCCAGTGCTATGGCCTGCCCAAACATATCGCCAAAAGATTGCCCTATTAAATCATTTCCCAACTGCACCCAAGTATTGTTTTCCAGGGTATATATCCGAACGAAACCATTGTCAAGCATGGGGTTTCCTATAGCCAGCACGTTACCATTGCCGTTCATACTTACCGCATACCCAAAAAAGCGCCCTTCTGGATCGCCTACTATGGTTTGTCCCAATTGCTGCCAGCTATCGTTGGTATATTCATACACTTTTATCTGCCCTAGATGCGTTATTACATTTTGGTCCTGCACCTCTCCCACTACTACTCTGTTTCCCTCATTATTCAAGCTTACGGAAAAACCACTGTAATCGCCGGCCTGAACACCGTCCAGGGTTTCCCCCAACTGATAAAATTGACTAAAGCCTACTAAGGGACAAAAGAAGATAAGAAATAACAGTGTTTGTACGGAAAGATTTTTAGGTGTAGCAGTATGCATTAGGGCTTCATTAAATTATTACAAACCTAATTAAAACTTCCCATAACTGGCTTCAATTTCCTTTCTTGAAAAACTCATTTGTTATTTATGATAATTAATATTTTATGACTGCGGAGGACAGGGGCGGGACGCCCACGCAGGCGGGGAAGAATGGATTATTGGATGGTTGGGATTTATAATTTGTTTAGCCCTTTCAGCTTTTCTAAATTCTCTTTATATCCATTTATCTTTTGGGTTAAAAGGGCGTCATAACCAATCACAATAGTTTCAAATACAGGATTGTCTATAAAATTATTTTGGAGGAATGTAAAATCACGAAGTCTTATATTTTCAAAAAAGAAAGGGGTTACATATTCATTTACATAGTCTGCCAATATAGCTTCTAGTTGAGAGGTGGTTTTATACGCATTATAAACGTCTATTAATTTTTCCCTATACTCAAAATCTCCAATTAGTTCAAAATCACCTGATTCAGTAATGTTTTCCATAGTTACCGTAGATGGATGAAAGTCCGATAGGGACATCATACTTACCGATAAATTTTTAACCTCCTCACTTGAATAATTTTTTGAAAGAAGAGTTTGTTTTAGGGAATCAATATCATTTTTAGTTTTCTGTGCAAATTCCAGGGCTTCAGTAAGACTCGCTTCGTTCTTGCTGTTTTCTTCGGAAAAACTTTTTAAATAAACACTTTCCTTTGTTTTCGCTTTGTTTGCCTCATTAAAGTTATTGAGTTGAAAAGCTATGGTAATGCCGATTATTACAATAAGAAGGTCAATCAATTTTGATTTCCAATCAATATCCTGAATCCATTTTATTTTTCCCATATAATGATAATTGATATAAATGATGTTTCTCGTTGAGTCGTATATCCCCCCGCTGCTTCGCGATTGCATCGCGTTCCTTTTATTTAAACCAAATATTAAATTTAACTATAATATCTATATCTATGAAACTGTCATTTCACGCGATGGAAATTGGAAGCTGGAAGTTGGAAGTGTCCCTTCGACAGGCTCAGGATGACAGTTTTGAGAAATGAGAAGTAAAAAATGGTTTGGATAGTACAAAAAAGGCTTCGATTTAAAAAAAATCAAAGCCTTCTTCCTATTTAGGATTTATCTAATTATCTATTATAGATAACTTCTGCGTCTTTTACATTTGCGGGTAAATCGTTCATTGTTGCTACATACATATTTCTATTGTTGTAGATTCTGTTCGGTTTTTTTCCAACAATAATATATTTTACATCCAGATCGGGTGCATTAAGAGTTACTTGATCTTGAACACGCATTTTTTTATCTCCAAGACTTGTTGTCAGCTCTTCAAGGGCCGCAATTACATAAAGCCTGTTATTAGTGGCCCTAATTTCCTTGATTTCTATATCGTGTTCTACTCCCTCAACTTCTGCATCAACAATAAGTTCTTGTTCATACTCTTCTTCATTGGGCATATCAACATTAATAGTTGGAACTTCCACTTTTTCTTCTTCCATTACCACTACAACCTTAGGGACCTCTACTGTTTTGGTAGCTGTACTCACATCGACGTCAGCCCAATTAACATCAAATTCCGGAAGATTACCTTCTTCCACGTCAACATCCACTTCCGGTAATTCAGTTTTGCCTTTTTTGTCGATATTACAACTTGTTGCCGTAATCAATGTTAATGCTAAAATTGGTACAATAAACCTTTTCATTTTTTTTTAGTTTTTTGTTCATTTATGGGAATAAATTTGAAAAATCAAATTTCATAACCTATAAATGATGGTTAATATAAAATTGGATTTAGTTTTTTCTAAATCAAGTTTAGATATAATTTAAGCCTTATTTTGAGATCAGTAGTTAACAAAATCTTATTTAGCTGTTTCTTAACTTTTTAAAAATTAATTTTTCTTTGGATGAAAATGCACAATGTGTAAAAAAATGTACGATTTTAAACACGTATCTGTCTCGTTATCATCACATTTAAAATACCTCCAAAACATTTGGGAATGGATTGAAATCTATATTTATCGGTAGGTTGAAGTTTTTTTTAATGCAGAAAAAATTGTTTGGGAAAAATGATATATTTAGCCAAAAAATACTTGAAAAATTTATGGGCAATGAAATCCTCAAACTTCATTCAATATGGGAAAAAACACAGCTCACAGCCACTAAAAATACTTCTTTAACTCAATTTAAATTTGAAGAATTAATAAACTCCATAATAAGTACAGGCCCCTTTTATTATTACATCATCGATTTTTTTGACATGTCACTGTCAAACGTGAGTAAATCTATAACCGACATACATGGATTTGACCCTGCCACGGTTAGCTTTAACGATATTTTAGCAACGATCCATACTGACGATATGGATTTTGTGGCCGCAGCCGAACAAGCGAATTTAGAATTTCTATATGGCACCCTCGGAAAGGATCTGGTTTTAAATTACAAATCCTGTTTTTCCTTTAGAAGCCGCATGAAAGATGGTAGCTATGCCATGTTAAACCATCAAGCACTGCTTCTAACCTTGGATGATGCCGGAAATTTTGGCAAATCCTTAAATATCCATACGCGCATAGACCACCTTACCAAAAACAATACCCATACCCTTTCTTTAATTGGGTTAAACGATTTGCCTTCCTTCTTAAATATTCCAGTGGCCGGTTTTACCAATATCTCCATAAAATATTCCAAAAGGGAAATTGATATACTCAAACTAATAGCTAATGGACAAGATAATAATGAAATTGCAGCTGCTTTATTCATAAGTCCACTAACGGTAAAAACCCACCGCAACAACATTCTCAGAAAGACGGATTGTAAGAATACTTCTGAACTTATAAAGAAGTGCATCTTGCAAGGGCTTATTTAAAAAATACGCATTTAGGTGTATTGGTTTATATGTTAACATCTTGTTAATTTGTTTAAACCTAAACCCACGTGAAATGAGATATTTAATTCTCTTCCTTATTTCGTTTCTGTGCTGCCAACTTACTTTTTCACAAAACCCCAATCAGTTTATTGGCACTTGGCAACTCGAAAAGATTTCCTATAAAAAGATAGCTGCAACCAATGATGGAGAACAGCAATTTCGAGATGTATTTAATACTGCCTTATACTCTAAATTGAATGAAAAGCAACGGTTGGATCTTTATGAATTGGAGCAACTTAATGAAAAAGCTGTCGAACTCGTGAAATTGTATTACCAAAGCGAGATTGAGTTTCAGGCTAACCAAGTTTTCTACAATCGTTCAAAAATGCTGGCGCAACCTACTTCTGGGGAATATCTTTTGGATGGAAAAAAATTGCTGATGGAATGGGAAACTGCTGATAGATACACTTATAAAATATTGAAGCTAAATAACTCACAGCTTGTCTGGATGGATGTGGATTTGGGGGTTGTTTATTATTATATAAATATTAAAACTGAAAAATTATGAAACAATTTATCTCAATTTGCCTTTTTGTTATTATCTCATTTATTGGGAGCGCACAAGGAACCAAACAATTTTATATTGTTTTTGAAACACAAGATTATGCTGCAAAACAGTTCGTAAATGGAAAACAAGATTGGAAACCTGAAGTGCCCTATAAAAAATATGTTCGTTTTGTTACCACACCATTTGAAGCTCCGACAGAATTAAGAGATGACAATGGTTTACAAACTGCACTAAGCAATCAATTGGCGGAATTTATTTTTAAAAACAACTTGGCTTTATTTGAAAAATTAAAACGCCAAAACACCAGCTTTAATTTTAGTTTAAGAGATTACAACGAACGGGATTATAATATCAGCACTAAAGATTGTGAAAGTTGTAATTATCAGTATGAAAAAACCATTATTGAAGGATTTAATTTCAAATCTGTAAAAGAAAATTCGTATTCAGATTATTACAAGCAAATGGCTGAATTTATTACAGGGGAAAAGTTTCCATATTAAAATTATCCCTAAAGCTTAATCTATGAAACCAAATCTAATCCTCGTATTTCTTTTTCTCATTTTAAATTTCCAAACAAATGCCCAAATCGAGAAAAAATATTATTCAAATACTACCACCTTAAAAGAAACAGGAAATCTAAAAAAAGGACTGAAAGAGGGAATTTGGGAAACCTTTTATGAAAACGGAAAATTAGAAACGGTTGGCAATTATACAGATGGTGAGAAAAAAGGCGAATGGAAAGTTTATTTTGACAACGGACAATTAGCTGGGGTTGGTAATTATACTTCTACAAATTTTCCAACTCCCGGTACTTGGAAGTTTTATACGAAAGAGGGTATAGAACAAACTTTTAATTGCAGTAACCCAACAAAAGAACAGTTGGCAGGTACTTGCCATGCCATTTATGAAAAACAAATGGCTTTAAATCCCAACCCTGGAGTTAGCTATGGATATCAAGAAAGTATTTGGGAAATGTCCTGCGCTATTACTGGGCAAGATATCATTGAATCTGCCAAACTAAAAATTCAATTGATGTGGAATAGAATTCGTACTTCTTTTAGATGTTATAAATATCCAAATTATATTTCTTCTGAAAGAAACATTACAAAATTTAGTTTGGACACAGGTTTCACCACATTTTTAACTGAGGCGGTAAAAAGATATGATTTAGATATGAATTTTATTGATCCTACTGACAATAAAACTATTCTAGATTTTATTCAAGAGAGGGAATCATATGTTAGAAATAGCCCACCGATAGATAATGAGAAAGCAGACGAATATAACCGAATCTATAAACTTCTAAGAAATAACGGTGCTAAACATGCCAGTGAATTATAACACTTGATAATGAAACTCTCCAAGGAAGAAAAAAAATTCTGGCAGCGCCATTTTCGCATTGAGAAATTAGAAAACATTCCAACAGAAATGTCAGGTTACACCGCAATTGATGAAAGTAATGACGATGAATTTTTCTATTATCTTTCAAAAAGAGTATCCATTATTCCTAAAATATATTTGAAAAGGACATGGGTTACCGATGAAGGCGTTGCGCACATCCGCAAGTTACAGCAATTAAAAGAACTTACGTTGCGCAGCCACCCAAATATTACCAAAGCCAGTATCCCCTACTTCAATCAAATGCCGCATTTAGAACGGTTGAACATCACCAGAACCCAAATCACACTTTCCCATTTATGTGAATCTTTAAACAACCAAAACTTGAAAGAAGTCTTTTTAGATTCGGAAGAAAACGAAACTGAAGAGGAAATCCTAGAAATGGGATTTATTTTAAAAGAGCGCATGCCAAATTGTAATATCTATTTGGATGTTTCCCATACGGAATACACATCGGGTTATCCTGAAAAACCAATTTATTAATAAATAACCTTAAAAAATAACCTTATGAAAAAAACAAGTATAATTTGTCTATTGATTATGATCTGTTCAGTAAACTGTAGCTTTTCACAAAATAAAGAATGTCCACCCATTCAAAAATTTTTAGAAAAAATTAAATTAGATGAGCATACATGGACAGGGAATGAAGCAGAAGTGTCTCAAAAACTTTCAAAAAACACCTTTATTTACACTGAAAAAGATAAAACAGACGGATTTAAAACATTCCAGAAATATGAAAATATAGATTGGTCTAGCTACAAAGGGCATCTTATTTCAGGAAAAATTGAATATAAAAATAATAAGTATCTAGGATGTATTTTTTTCTTCTCTACTGAATTCACTGAGATTTATTATAATGATGAAGAAATTGATGAGCCAAAACAAACGAATAAATTTTCATTTTACGTTTTAGCCGAAGATGAGAAAGAATTTTTAAAAGTATTGAAAGACTGGGAAGGTGAGTTATAATTATCATAACCTTAAAATTTTATTTTCTAAATTCGAAAGACGATGAAATAAATATAGAAGAAAAAAGATTTATCCTAAAAGAAAGAATGCCAATTCATAATGGCTATCTTAATGTTTTCCATTCTGAATATTTTAAAGGTATTCACCCCACAAAAAATTCTACAGAAATAAGAGTGTAAAGAAAATCTTTCTACATTATATACAATATAAGGAATGGCAAAATTTGCCATTCCTTATATTGTTTCTTACGCAAACTTAAAAAAAATTGCTATTTTCACTTCCTCAACAATACAATCATGACAGATCCAAAAAGACTCTTCGATTTCCCATATTATCAGCTTGAAAAATATCCTCAAGAAAAATCACTCGTTACAAAATACAACGGGAAGTGGAAAGCCACTTCAACCCAGGAATATATTGATAAAGCCAATGCATTAAGTCGCGCGCTTATAAGAATGGGCATTAAACCGAACGATAAAATTGCGGTAATCTCAATGACCAACCGTACCGAGTGGAACATCTGCGATATTGGAATTATGCAGACCGGTGCACAAGACGTACCCATTTACCCCACCATTTCTGAAGATGAATATGAATACGTTTTAAACCACAGTGAATCAGTCTATTGTTTCGTATCCTGTAAAGAGGTTTATGATAAAGTCCAGAAAATAAAAACTAACGTACCCTCATTAAAGGAGGTTTATACCTTTGATGAAGTTAAAGGCGCCAAAAACTGGCAAGAGGTACTAGATGAAGGTAAAGACAAAAGCAACCAGGACGAGTTGGATAAAAGAAAAGAAGCCATAAACGAGGATGATTTGGCAACCTTAATTTATACTTCAGGCACAACCGGAAAGCCTAAAGGGGTAATGCTTTCGCATAAAAATATCGCTTCAAACGCCAAATACAGCTCAGAACGTTTACCCATTGAACTTGGAAAATCAAAAGCATTAAGTTTTCTGCCCGTTTGCCATATTTATGAGCGCATGCTGCAGTATATGTATCAATATTGCGGGGTAGAAATCCATTTTGCGGAATCGCTGGAAACCATCAGCGAAAATCTAAAAGAAGTAAAGCCCGACGTTATGAGCGCCGTTCCGCGTTTGCTGGAAAAAGTGTACGATAAAATTTATGCCAAAGGTGCCGACCTTACGGGAATTAAGAAAAAACTCTTTTTCTGGGCCATAGAGCTTGGTCTTAAATACGAACCCTACGGCCAAAATGGCTGGTGGTACGAAAGTAAATTAAAAATTGCCCGTAAGCTTATTTTCAGCAAATGGCAAGAGGCCTTGGGCGGAAACCTAAAGGCCATTGCTTCCGGTAGTGCAGCCTTGCAGCCGCGCTTGGCAAGGGTTTTCAACGCTGCGCAAATTCCGGTGATGGAAGGCTATGGATTGACTGAAACATCTCCAGTAGTTTCCGTAAACGATATGCGCAACCACGGTTTTAAAATAGGAACCGTAGGCAAGCCGCTAAGAGAAACCGAAGTAAAAATTGCTGAAGACGGAGAAATATTGGTAAAAGGTCCACAAGTGATGTGCGGCTATTACAAAAACCAAGAACAGACAGAAGAGGTGCTTAAAAATGGTTATTTCCATACGGGAGATATTGGTGAAGTGGATAGCGAGGGCTTCCTTAAAATTACCGATCGCAAAAAGGAAATGTTTAAGACCAGTGGCGGTAAATATGTGGCCCCACAGCTTTTGGAAAATGCAATGAAACAATCGCGTTTTATTGACCAAATCATGGTAATAGGCGAAGGCGAAAAAATGCCGGCTGCCTTGATACAGCCTGATTTTGAGTTTGTAAAAGAATGGGGCAACAAAAAAGGACGCAACATACCTTCAGATCCTGCAGAATTGGTAAAAAACCAAGATGTTATTGACCGTATCCAAAAAGAAATTGATTTTTATAACCAACGTTTCGGCCAATGGGAAAAAGTAAAGAAGTTTGAGCTCACCCCTGAGCAATGGAGCATTGAAGGTGGCCACCTAACCCCTACTATGAAAATGAAACGTAAAGTCATCAAAGAAAAATATTTAGATCTGTACAATAAGATTTATGAGCATAATTCCTAAAATTCATGAACTGGCTCCTCCTTATAATCGCTGGCTTATTTGAAGTTGCATTTGCAGCTTGTTTGGGAAAAGTAAAGGAAACCTCCGGCCTTGATTCAAAATTATGGTTTGGAGGTTTTTTAATCTGTCTTTTCATTAGCATGTTTCTACTTATTAAGGCTACAAAAACATTACCAATCGGTACCGCCTATGCAGTTTGGACGGGTATTGGGGCTGTTGGGACCGTCTTGGTCGGCATTTTCTATTTTAATGAACCCGCTACTTTTTGGCGCATTTTCTTCCTTTCAACCCTCATTGCCTCCATTGTGGGATTGAAATTTGTTGTAAATTGATTTTCCAGTCAACTGTAAGCTGTAGGCAGTAGTCGGAATGTGATTATATGAATGTGTGATTTGTTGGTGGTTAATTTTACAAGATACCTACTCTCCTATCTCTGCTCTCTTATCTCTACTCAATACTCAATACTCAATACACAGTACAAATACCTAATGCCTAATACCTAACCTTAAAAAACATTCCCATATACTATGCACGCATAATAAATTTTTGTATATTTGATATTCCATTTTTTCAAAGGGTGTTAATGAAGGAAAAAACAATTGATTATATATTGCGCTCCACTTGGATGAGCGTAACAAAAATGTACAATGAAGAAGCTGGAAAAAAAGGAAGCACCATGGCTACGGGCTTTGCCCTAATTAGCATTGATCCCGAGGAAGGTACGCCCTCCACGGCCCTTGGACCCAAAATGGGAATGGAGGCAACGAGTCTCTCGAGAACCTTGAAATCTATGGAGCAAAAAGGTTTGATAGAGCGCAAACCCAATCCAGAAGATGGCCGCGGGGTTTTGATTCACTTAACGCCTTTCGGAAAGGAGATGCGCGATTTTTCAAAAGGGGTGGTTTTAGGTTTTGATGAAGCGGTAAAAAAAAATGTCTCTGCCGAAGAACTGGAGATTTTCAAAAAGGTTGCAAACACCATCAACGAATTAATCAATTCGAAAAAAATATACGACTCGGAATAAAGAATTAGGAATTAGGAATTAGGAAAATAGTTATAACCCAATTAACGAATAACTATTAACCAATAACTTTAAAAAACATGTCAAAAAGAAGAATTAACAAAGTAGCGGTAATCGGTTCCGGAATTATGGGAAGCGGCATAGCCTGCCATTTCGCCAACATAGGCGTGGAAGTGCTATTGCTCGATATTGTTCCTCGTGAGCTTAATGATGCCGAAAAGAAAAAAGGACTTACCCTGGAAGACAAAGTGGTACGAAACCGAATCGTGAACGACGATTTGCAGAAAGCCATAAAGAGTAATCCTGCACCTCTTTACCACAAAGATTTTGCAAAGCGAATTTCCACCGGAAATCTCCAGGACGATATTTCCAAGGTAAACACTGCCGATTGGATTATTGAAGTGGTTGTAGAGCGCCTGGACGTTAAAAAGCAGGTTTTTGAAAATCTTGCAAAACACCGAAAGGCAGGCACACTTATTACCACAAATACTTCCGGAATCCCAATACACTTAATGAGCGAAGGCCATAGCGATGATTTTCAGAAACATTTCTGCGGTACCCACTTTTTCAATCCGCCACGCTATCTAAAACTTTTTGAAATCATTCCCGGACCAAAAACCTCGCCAGAAGTTTTAGACTTTTTAAATGAATATGGCGAAAAATTCCTCGGGAAAACTTCCGTGGTCGCAAAAGACACTCCTGCATTTATAGGAAACAGAATCGGAATCTTCGGCATTCAAAGTCTTTTCCACCAAGTAAAGGAAATGGACCTTACCGTGGAAGAAGTAGATAAACTGACCGGGCCGGTAATCGGTCGACCCAAATCGGCAACCTTTCGCACCGTTGATGTGGTTGGTCTCGATACCTTGGTGCACGTTGCAAACGGAATCTATGAAAATGTGCCCGACGATGAAGAGCATGAAACCTTCAGACTGCCAAAATTCATCAACACAATGATGGAAAACAAATGGCTGGGAAGCAAAAGCGGACAGGGTTTTTACAAAAAAGTGAAGAACGATGATGGAAGCAGTGAAATCCTATCACTCGACCTGGATGCTATGGAATACCGAAAAAGCAAAAAAGCATCTTTTGGTACCTTGGAAAAAACCAAATCGGTTGATAATGTTGCCGACCGTTTCCCAATTCTTATAAAAGGAGATGACAAAGCTGGCGAATTCTACCGAAAAAACTTCGGGGCTATGTTTGCTTATGTATCCAAAAGAATCCCAGAAATAACCGACGAACTTTACAAGATTGATGATGCCATGAAAGCCGGTTTCGGCTGGGAAAACGGCCCGTTTGAAATATGGGATGCCGTGGGCGTGAAAAAGGGAATTGAACTAATAAAAGATTTAGGGAAAGAGCCCGCCCCTTGGGTAAATGAA
>Ga0209344_10002857_pt1 | contig 18205 bp, 14 predicted proteins | sample Cruoilmetagenom6_FD_187293 | JGI IMG/M metagenome (GOLD analysis project Ga0209344, IMG submission 187293) | Oil polluted marine microbial communities from Coal Oil Point, Santa Barbara, California, USA - Santa Barbara Oil Seep Sample 6 (SPAdes)... | ecosystem: Environmental > Aquatic > Marine... | reverse complement strand
TGAAACAAGCGGTTTAAAAGAAACTGTTAAACGTGATGATATTCGTACAATTGAAATTCCCGGGGTTACAACAGCTGCAAAAATAGGCAATGCCCTTGCACGCAACATGGTGCTTTTGGGAGCCTATATTAAAACTATAAACCCTTTAACCATGGAAGCTATTGAAAAAGAAATCACAACAAGATTTGAAAAAAACAATGCAATGCTGACACTTAATATCAAAGCTTTTCAAAAAGGTGCGGAAATAGTTGCAAAAGCAGCTTAAAAACTTTTTCACAATCTATGTGGATATAACTGCAATGGAGCCGGCGATGGGAGTTGAACCCGCGACCTGCTGATTACGAATCAGCTGCTCTGCCACTGAGCTACGCCGGCTCTTTACTGTTAGAATATATTTTTATTCTGTTAATATCATGACACAATAAATATGGTCAAGTAAAAATACATTTTATCACCTTCATTTATTAAATGATGTATTCCCAAAATATCACCAAACAGTTAAATCCTAATACAAATCAGCTCTTCTATTAGGAAGGAAAAAACGCATTTTGTGATTTCTCACTTTGTTAAAAGCATCTGCCTTCAAATCAACAATTATTATACTTTCTATACCACTTGTATCTTTCTTTATTATTTCTCCTGATGGCCCAATTATTATAGCTACACCTGGAAATTGCATTCCGTTTTTATTTTTACCAGTCTGATTACATGCAACAATGAAAATGCTGTTGTCATATGCCCTTGCAACCAGATGCCTTATCCATGAATTATATTTTTCCACAGGTGTCCCTCTGGGAGATGCATGTGGAATAAAAATTACCTCAGCTCCTTGTAAAGCCATTTGGCTTGAAAGCTCTGGGAAATGAGCATCATAGCAAAGCTGAATCCCAAACCTTACCTGTTTAGTTTCAAATAAAGGGATATCGTCTCCTTTTGTCAATACTGCCTGCTCTGGCGGTGCAATATGAAGCTTTCGATACACCTTGAAGTCCTTGTTTGGATAGGCAATAATATGGCTTGCATAAATAAGTCCTTTTTCATCTTTTTCAGCCATACCCCCAAGAATTATAATATTTTTTTTTACTGCCAAATCAACAAGTTGATTTGAAATTGAACCTGGAATATTTTCTGCAAAACGCCTTATCTCTTCATTGGTAGTATATCCTGTAATGTTCATCTCGGGAAAACAGATAATACTAGCGCCTTTTTCTGCGGCTTTTATCACCCATTTGTTTACACATTCAAGGTTATGCTGTATTTTACCCACAGGAGAGTATGATATGACAACAGCTATACGGATATCATGCATTATATGATTATTCCTTTAATTACATGGTAAACAATATTTATGAATATCAATATTTTTACACAGTTTCATATTTTTATGAACCAAAGGCTAAGGAACCAGGGTGTTATTATATCTGTGAAAGGTCAAAAAGAGCCTTTATTTTAAATACTTTTGTAGAGGGAAGGTTGATAATGTTTTTTATATTTGTCTCCTTTGCAATTTTTTCAAGATTCGCTTTTATTTCCTGCATGGATGACGCAATAAAAGTAAACCAAATATTATATGTATCATCTCTTAAATAATTGTGAGTCACACCAGGAAAACGGTTAACAACTTCAGCAAAAAAATCAATCTTATCTTCAGGAACCTTTGCAGCACACAAAGTGCTAACAAAACCCAATTTTTCAGGAACGAAATTTGCGCCAATTCTCCTGATAATACCATTTTCTTTTAATCTTTTCAATCGTCTCAAAACATCTTCTTCAGTAAGCCCAACCTTTTTTGCAATGTTTAAAAAAGGGGAAGATATTATTGGAAAATCCGACTGTATTATATTTAGGATATCCACATCAATGTTATCCATAGAATTTGAGATAAATGCCATATTTTTTTACCTCTTTACCGGTTAAAAAATCAGAATTTTCTATAAAGTGTTAAGCCTTATATTAATATAATATGTTGTCAGTAAAATTCTACAAAAAAAAAAGGTTCTGCATTGTTAAGTGCAGAACCTTTTAAACGAATAAAAAAAATAAAGAAAATAATTTACACACAGCCAGTTGGTTTGGGAAGACCGGCCATTTTGCAGGCTCCTTTACCCGGGCCTGATGGAAAAAGTTCATAAATATGCTTTAATTTAAACCCTGTAACCTTGGAAAGGACTCTAACCATAGGGGCAATACCATTTTTTTCATAATATTCCTGAAGCATGTTTATAACTTTTTTGTGCTCATCATTTAATTCTTCAATACCTTCTTCTGATTTTACATGCTGAACCCATTCATCGCATTTACCATTCTCATAAGAATCAATAAATCCGTCTTCATCTACTTCAAAAGTTTTTCCATTACACTCAACCGTAGGCATTTAAAAAACCTCCTAAAAAAATTAAAATAAATTTTTGCTGTCATACAGCAACTTAATATTCAGTTTGTACTTTATTTTATATATTTACTTTATAGATTTACTTTATATTGCTAACTAATATATGTCAACATGTAAATATTAAACACAGATATTAAAAAAATCAGTCTCAAACGTTACATCTGGTTAACTTTCCCTTGGGGTCATATTATATTGATCTAATGTAAACACAGGACCATCTTTGCAAACCAATTCCAACCCAATATTACATCTTCCACACATTCCTATTCCGCATTTCATACGATTTTCAAGCGACATTATAATATGGTCATGGGTAAATCCAAGCTTTTCAAGAACCGGCAAAGTAAATTTAATCATAATCGGAGGGCCACAAACAATTGCATAAGTATCTGAATTGCCATGTGGAGCCTTTTCTTCTGTTATTGAAGGAACAAATCCAACATTATATTTCCAATCTGGATCATCAGTTCCATCAACAGTTATATGCATATTTATATCGTCACGTTGTTCCCATTTTGCAAGTTCATCCCGGTAAAGCAACATTCCAGGTGAGCGTGCGCCATAAACAACATGAATATCTTTATATTTTGAACGATTTGCAGGATCTAACATGTATACGATTGAAGATCTCAGGGTTGTAAAGGCAAACCCTCCACCAATAATTACAACATTTTTCCCGTCAAGTACATCCCAGGGATAACTGTTTCCCAAAGGCCCTCTTATTCCCATTATATCACCTTCTTTCATTTGGTGAAGATGGGTTGAAACAAGGCCGACCTTATTAACGGTAAATGTTACAAATCCTTTTTCTGTGGGTGAGGAAGCAATTCCAATGGGAATTTCTCCTTTTCCTGTCACAGAAAGTTCAGCAAATTGTCCTGCTTTATAAGAAAATTTTTCCTCATCCCCGGAATTTTCAAATACAAATTTAAAAGTTTTTAAACTTTTATCTTCAGTTGCATTTGTTATTTCTTGTATATGAACCGGATAAGGTAAATATGGATTATTCATAGCTATCATTCTCCCTTATTTCACTTAACCGTGCTATCGCAGGCATTTGTATCGTGATTGTTCATTAATTCACAAATCCTGCGTATATCGATATTAACAGGACAAGAACGTATACATCTAGCACATCCCACACACATGATTCCGTCATTATACTTGTCGAGAAAATATTTCAGCTTATGCATAAATCTCTGGCGGACCCGCATGATTTTTTCCCCTCTGGGATTGTGCCCTGTTCCATGTAACGTAAACAAAGGATACATGCAACTGTCCCAGTTTTTAAAACGCTTACCTTCTTTACCGCAATTTTCATCCTGAATATCAAAGCACCAACATGTGGGACAAACATATGTACATGTCCCGCAGTTTATACAAGCAAATCCTGCATCCTTCCAGAAGGAAGCATCATACAAATCCATTATAGATGCTGATTTAATGTTACTATAAGAAACTTTTGATGTGATCAAGGCTTCAGCCTGCTTTTTTAACTCATCAATTTGTTTTTCAGCAGCATGATCTGCAACGTCTGTCCATCCAGCTGCTGTTATAAAAGCTTCACCTTTTTCAGTTAATATTTTAGCAAGAAAACAATCCTGCGATTCAACCAAAAGAATATCAAGGCCTTTTTCATCAAAAGGCCCTGTATTTGTACTGGTACTAAAATCAAGTGGACAAGGATTTGTCACTGCAAGCCCCACAAAGGTGCAGGCTTCATAAGAATTACACCAGTAAGGATCTTGATATTGCTCAGTGTCAAAATTTTTTTTTACAATAAGAAATGCAGCTGCATCATATGGTCTTATTCCGATTATGGCTCTTGGAGAATAATTTTTTTCAGGAACTTGCAGCAAATTGCAATCTTTGTTGTTTTCATCTGTTGTATATTCAAACATGACTTCAGATTGTGGAAAAACAACTGATTTCGGTGAAAGTCGTGTATCTGTTGCTGTCATGTCAGGCAGTTCACCTTTATCCAGCTCTTTAAACTCACTGAAATCATTATTTTTAATTGGGCCAAATAAATGATAAGCCGATTTTGCATTTTCAAGCCCATCTGCCCATTTTTTTTCGTCAATTTTTATGACCTTCATATCATTTGCCTTTATCAATAATTGTTTCAAATCCTAAAAATCCAGGCGTAAACAAATATTTATATAAAACAACTTAAAGTATAAAAGTTTTAAACTGTTTCATAGCTTTTTTAGAGCTAAAGTGCTCATTTCGATGTTATTTAATAAAATCATCAGGATCATCAGGTTTAAATGTATCAAGTGGAGGACGCTTATCTAAGGAAAGACCAGCCTCCCACCCATATAAATCAAAACAATCCTTTTCAAGTTTTTTATTAATTACTCTAAGATCAATACCCATTGGACAAGCCCTTACACATGAACCACAGTCTGTACACCTTCCCGCACAATGATATGCCCTCAGAAAATGAAAAGTCATAATATCTGTCGGGTTATCTCCCTTACCTACCCATTGAGGTTTTGATTCATCCACAAAACAAGTAGGGCAATAGCAAAGCGGGCATGCATTTCTGCAAGCATAGCAACGGATACAGCTTGACAAAAGGTCATTAAAATAATTTTGCTTATTTTCTGATGACATGGCTTCAATTTCCATGACATCAGCATATCTGTCTAAATTTTCCTGCTCATTGACCAAATCAGCAACAATTTCATCATATATTACAGGATTTCTATGCCCACATACCTTACAGTTTTCCTGAAGAAGATCAATTTTATCAACAGTTTTTTCGAACCCTTTGCCCTTTACTGTAATTTTACCATCATTTTCTGCAATCTCACTGATGCATTTGTCAAACATTTTATCAACTTTACATCTATCGATCATTCCTTTACACGGCACACCGATTATGGTCAGTTGTTCACGATCAATTTGATTTTCAATGATATGGGTTACAATATTTCTAGTATCACATCCCTTTGCAATTATCCCGATTCTCTCTTTTCTGTTTGTCAGGTAGTTTGTCAGGTTAATTCCGCAGTTACTGTCCCACACAAACTCCTTGACATCAGCAGGCTTTTTAGCTGCAAATGGCTCATTTGTCATCGGAAGCGTTCCTTTTTTAAAGCCGATGATCATGTCAACCTTATTCTCACTTAGAAGCCGCTCAGATATCTCTTTTATCTTATCGATATATCCTAACATGTTAAGCTACCTTAGCCCTATTTTTTACGAAATGTTGGTTTGGTCCAAGCGCCTTAACCGCTTTTGTAACCTTTCCTACAACTTCAACAAACTTTGTTGCTTCAGCTGAAGATATCCATGAAAAATGGATTCGGCCAGGTTCAACGCCAAAATGTTCCATCAAGTTAATAAAAAGTGTAAATTTTCTACGTGCATGGTAATTACCTTCCAGGTAATGGCAATCTCCTGGATGTCATCCAGATACCCAAACACCATCAGCTCCTTCTCTTAAAGCAGCCAAAGCAAATTTCGGATTCATACGACCTGTACAAGGAATTCTTATAATTCGAATATTAGACGGATATTGCATTCTGCTAACACCTGCAAGATCTGCAGCTCCATAACTGCACCAGTTGCACAGGAAACTTACAATTTTTGGTTCCCAATCCGACATATTTTATAATCTCCTTAAAATTAATTAGTTACAAGCTATTATGATACAAACCTGCAACATGTTACTTTTCTTTAGCTTACAGCATAAAGCTGTGCAAAAATCTGATCGTTATCAAACCCGTTAAGGAAAAGAGCTCCAGAACGGCATGAAGATACACACAAACCGCACCCTTTACATAAGACAGGATTAATCTGTGCCTTCCCTGGATTCATACGTGCATCAGGTTCAATAAATGACGGAGCCGAATAGGGGCAGATAGATACGCAAACACCACATGCACTGCATATATTAGGATCACTTTGTGCTACGGTTCCACTTGTAAAAATATTTTTACGCGCCAGCAGGGTAACTGCCCTTGAAGTAGCTGCCTTTGCCTGGGCAATAGCCTCATCAATCGGCTTTGGATAATGCGCAAGACCGCACAGAAAGACTCCATCTGTTGCAAACTCAGAAGGACCAAGTTTTGCATGCCGCTCTATAAAAAAGCCTTCATCATTAACAGGTACCTTAAAAAACTGTGACAGTTCTTCATCTTTGTTAGGAATAATTGCTGTAGCAAGGGTTAGAAGATCTGTTTCAATCTCAATGGGTCTATCTAATACATGATCAACAACCTTTACTTGAATTTTTCCACCTACAGATACTTCAGGTTTGTTATCAACAGAGTATCTAATAAAGATAACTCCTTTCTCTCTGGCTTCTTTATATTTTAATTCACGTTCTCCATATGTTCTTATATCTCTGTAAAGAATGTAAACATTCATATCAGGATTTATTTTTTTTAGCTCTATTGCATTATCAACAGAATGGGTACAGCATACTCTTGAGCAGTATGGGCGATCTTTTTCTCTTGATCCTACACATTGGATAAAAACTGCATTATCAAGCTTTTCAAGTGAAGAATCCTTTTCAATAAATTTTCTGTCAAGGTCAAGGCTCGTTATAATTCTATCATCTTGTCCATAACAATATTCTTCAGGCTTGAATGCAAAAGCGCCTGTGGCCAGAACTGCAACTCCATGCTCAATCACCTCTGTATTTCCATTTGAAGACAAAGTAGAAATAAAGTTTCCTACAAAACCTTCAACACCTGCAAGGGTGGTATTAGTATGAACATGAATTTTTTTATTATCAGTTACTTCATCAATAAGAGTTGCAAGATTGTTCTGAATATCTTCATCTTTTACTGTTTTATACAAATTTATTGCCTGTCCACCAAGCTTATTGCTTTTTTCCACAAGATGCGTGTCATATCCTTGTGCTGCAAAGCCTTTTGCAGTTGCCATGCCTGCGATTCCTCCACCTATAACCATAGCCACCTGACTGACCTGAAGCTCAGATTCCTCAAGGGGCTTCATAAGAGCTATCTTTGCAACGGTCATTCGCACAAGGTCTTTTGCTTTTTCAGTCGCAAGCTCAGGGGCATCTTTGTGAACCCATGAGTCCTGGTTCCTTATATTGGTCATCTCAAACAGATATTTGTTCAACCCTGCATTTACAAGCGTTTCCTGAAATAAAGGCTCATGGGTTTTAGGAGTACATGCAGCTACAACAATTCTGTTAAGATTTTTTTCCTTTATCAGCTTAACCATATTTTCTTGAGCATCCTGACTGCATGTATAAAGATTGTCATCTGCAAACTCGACATATGGTAAGGTTAAAGCGTATTGTGCAACATTATTCACATCAACTGTACCAGAAATGTTTGTCCCGCAACGGCAAACAAAAACGCCGATTCTTGGACGATCACCAGTAACATTAATCTGAGGAACAGGTTCTTTGAACTTTGTCAATGTACCTCTGACATCAGATAACATTTCACCGGCTGCAGAAGCTGCAGCACTTGCATCAACAACTGCCTGGGGAATATCTTTTGGCCCTTGAAAAGCACCGCAAACAAATATTCCATCCCTTGATGAAGAGACAGGTTCAAATGTTTTTGTATCACAAAAATTTTCAGATGTAAGCTTAATTCCTACTTTGTCTGCAAAAGCAATTGTCTCTTCTGTTATCTGCAACCCTACAGATAAAACTATCATGTCAAATACTTCTGTTTCTGCATCCCCTTTTTCAGATACATATCTTATTGAAAGCTGTTTTGTATTAGGATCTTCTGTAATACTATGAACACGGCTTCTTATAAAACGAATGCCACTTTGCTCTCTTGCGTTATCATAATATTTTTCAAAATCCTTTCCATGGGTCCTCATATCCATATAAAAAATAGCACATTCAAGATCATCCCCTGAATGCTCTTTTGCCATTACAGCTTCCTTGATTGCGTACATGCAACAGACAGATGAACAATATGAATTATCACACTTGTTCATATCCCTTGATCCGACACACTGGAACCATGCAATTTTTTTTGGATCCACATCAACCTTTTTTGACATTGATGTTATATGGCCTTTTGTTGGGCCAGATGCAGAAAGAATTCTTTCAAATTCCATGGATGTTATAACATTATCATAATTCAGATACTGATAATTATCAAACTCCATAGGATCAAACGGTTTAAAGCCTGCTGAAAGAACAACTGCTCCGACATTAATAGTTATTTTTTGTTCTTTCTGCTCATAATCAATTGCTTCTGCAGGGCAAATTTTCTTACAATTTCCACATTTACCCTTTGTCAAATATAGACACTGGGATACGTCAATACTATATTTAAGTGGAACAGCCTGCGCATATTCTACAGATATTGCCTTTCTTCTACTAAGACCTTCATTATATATGTCAGTAACTTTTGTAGGGCATTTTTCAGCACATGCACCACAACCAACACATTTTGCCTCATCAATATAACGTGGATGCTGAATAATTTCCACTTCAAAATTTCCTGCATCACCTTTGATATCTTTTATTTCACAAAGCGTTTTGAGCTCTATATTTAGATGCCGGCCGACCTCGACCAGTTTAGGGGAAATTATTCACATTGCACAATCGTTTGTTGGGAAAGTCTTGTCTAATTGGGACATGACTCCGCCAATAGACGGACTTTTTTCTACTAGATATACATAATATCCTGAATCAGCAAGATCAAGGGCAGATTGCATCCCTGCAATTCCTCCGCCAACGACCATAACTGATCCAATATTATCTTTTGGCATCGTTTTATTCTCCCGATAATAAAAACAGTACAAAATTCATATGCTTTGTTTTTTCTGTATCAATTTGATTTAATCTTTAACATCCTTAAAAAAATAAAAAACAAAGCCAACCTAACCTGCTACTTAATATCAGCTATTAACAAATAAGCTTTTAGGTTATATTATATATTAGCCTTTAGGTAACCCAAAATTATAATATAAAAACATTTAATAACAATATTATAATTTTGCCGAACAGCTCTAATTGTCAGGTTTATTTTTTACACTCTAGAAAATTGATTGTCAATAAAATTATATTTTACCAGAGCAACCACCTGTAAATATGAAAAAACAGTTGTCATGTTTTGGCAAATTCCAATCAGCAATGAAAATAATTTATTAAAATCATAATCAAAAAATACGCGACCAGTAAAAAACATCCGGAAAGCAAATATGCCATAATTGAATAATCCCTTTTATAACAATGAAGCTTCTTATCTTTAAGATTTAACGAATCTGTTATTTCTCTTTATAGCGCAACAATACCATTTGAAATTACTTTTCTTGCAGATCTTCTCATAATAAAATATACACCACAGTTAAGCTTGGAGACAATTGATGTTTTTTAAATTTGATAATAAAAAAACCAAACAATTAAGTTATATTCATCATCTCACTTCATTTTTAAAATTTTGCCTGTCTTGTCATGTAAATGACTAACAACTTCCATACCAAACGTTTGTATATCCTATCATAAATCTTCTTTTTTATTGCACATTATTGTAAGAAAACTTTTTTAAGATTAAATCATTTTAAAATTTACTCATAGGCAAGGATCACTTGCCATATCTGTCCCCAGCTATATTTTTAATATATTATTTTTTTGCTTGCTATTTTTATTTGAAACAAGTAAGTGACTCTATACATGAGAAAAGTTAAGCTATATTATTTTATAAAAATCGCGATAAACATTAAAAAAATCAGTATATATTAAAAGTTTTTATTGTTAAAGTTTAGATAGGGGTATTATTGTACAATAATACCCCTATCTAAACTTTAACATAACCTATTGTTATTTAAGCTATTTAGCTTTTAATTATTTTTAGTTTAATTACTTAAGAGATTCATTTTCCTCACCTAAAACATCAGGTTGAGAAAAATTTACTATATTTAAGTAATTGCAATGCAGATATAAAAAAGCTTAAAACAATTTTTCAAAAGCAAAAAAAAGTAAAGATGTTTCAAATATCCAGATTGCTTTTATAGCTTAAATTTTAAGTTCAAATAATTATGTTCACATTATTTTGTATTAAAAAATCTTAGATAAGGAGGCTTTAATTATGGTAGGGATTACTTCTTACGGCGCCTATATTCCGTTGTATAGACTGCCTTTGATGGAAATCGCTAAAGCATGGAACGTTCCGCCCAGAGGAAAAGGAGAACGTTCTGTCGCAAACTTTGACGAAGACAGTTTGTCTATGTCAGTTGAGGCATCTATCAACTGTCTTGAAGGTATTAAAAGATCAACAATAGACGGATTTTATTTTGCCACAACAACATCGCCCTATGCCGAAAAAATGGTTTCAACAATAGGGGCAACCGCTCTGGACTTTGCGCCTAGTACAAGGACTTTGGATTTTACAAACTCACTAAGATCAGGAACAGGAGCCCTGATTGCAGCCGTTGACGCTGTCAAAGCCGGATCACTGACAAATGTCCTGGTTGCAGCAGGAGATACACGCTTGGCCCAAACCCAGGGAGAACTGGAGCAGACATTCGGAGATGGTGCAGGTGCTGTTGTTATAGGTGATATGGATGTTGCAGCAGAAATAGTCGACATTGTCTCCATATCTGATGAAATTATAGACGTTTGGCGCCCTAGCTCTGAGTCATATGTCAAAGCGTGGGAAGACCGCTTTGCCTTTACAGTGGGATATTCAAAACTGATTCCACAGGTAGCAGGCATGCTACTTGAAAAAAACAGCCTTACACCGCAGGACCTTGCCAGAGTTGCTATTACAGGCCCAACTATAAGAAGACAGCAAGGTATGGGCAAAGCACTTGGCTTAAGTTCAAAACAGTACGAAGACTCCATATTGCCAAATACGGGCAATACTGGAACAGCTCTGCCCCTAATGATGCTTATAGAAGCCCTGGAAACGTCCAACCCTGGCGACAATATCATGGTATTGTCTTACAGCAACGGATGCGATGCAATACTTTTGAAGGTAACAGAAAACATTAAAAAATTAAAAAGCAAAATCGGCATAAAACACCAGCTTGAATCTAAAAAACAGATCCCAAGTTATCAGAAATATTTAACTTTCAAAGGACTGGTACCTGTTGCCCCTGCTGCGAGACCCGACAGAAATCCTGTGGCAGCAGTAACGTTGTGGAGGCATAGAAAAGAGTATCTGTCTTTATATGGATCAAGATGCACTGAATGTGATACTCAACAGTTTCCTGCTCAAAAAGTATGTGTTAAGTGCCATGCAAATGACCAGCGCGAAATGGTCAGACTCTCTGACAAAAAGCTTAGTATCTTCACATATACTCAGGATAATTTGGCAATCTGTACTGATCCGCCTGCTGTTGTTGGTGTTGTTGAATTCGATGGTGGTGGGCGAGCAGCATTCGACATGACAGACCGCGATCCAGGAGAAGTTAAAGTCGGAATGAATGTGGAGTTTACATTCAGAAAACTTTTCTTCAACAGAGGAATCCATAACTATTACTGGAAAATTAGACCATTACGCTAAGGAGGCTATCATGGGAGGAAGTATAAAAGATCGAGTTGCCATTATTGGCATGGGCTGTACAAAGTTCGGTGAACGCTGGAATGCTTCAGCTGAAGACATGATAGTTGAAGCTGCATATGAGGCGTATCAGGATGCAGGCATTGATCCAAAAGACATTGACGCAGCATGGGTAGGAACTTTATGGGGTCTAACCGGGATGACTGCAGCTAAACCTTTAAAGCTAAATTATATACCAATCACAAGAGTTGAAAATGGATGTGCCACAGGATCAGAAGCAGTAAGAAATGCAGCTTATTCTGTTGCAGCCGGAATAAATGATATTGTTTTGGCAGTGGGCTTTGAAAAATTAAAAGATCAGGGCTACAGCGGTCTGGATCTTCCATTTACAGCTTCTGGCGGCGGGCTGTCAGATGATGCAGCCGGTGTTGCGCCCACAACTACAGCACCTGCTATGTTTGCTGTCATGGCAACAAAATATTTTGAAAGGTATGGTCTTAGTCCTGAAGAAGGAAAAAGAATGCTGGCCAGAATTTCTTACAAAAGCCACAAAAACGGAGTACTTAACCCCAAAGCCCATTTTCAAAGAGAAATTTCAATTGAACAGGCCATGAATGCCCCTATTATCTCATGGCCATTAGGGCTTTTTGACTGCTGTGGTGTAAGTGACGGTGCTGCTGCTGCAATAATCGTAAGCGCTGAGAAAGCTAAAGAATTTCGTAAAGATCCCATGTACTTAAAAGCTCTCCAAATATCCATCGGAGGAGAAAACAGGCTAAGAGATGACTATGATTACACTCATGTTGAAGAAATTTATCAGTCAGGAATAGCTGCCTATAGAGAAGCCGAAGTCACCAGGCCCAGAGAAGAGATCGGCATGGCTGAAGTGCACGACTGCTTTTCTATCACAGAAGCTGTATTCATGGAAGATCTTCAGTTTAGTCCCCGAGGAAAAGTAAGAGAGGATATTGAAAACGGTTTTTTTGATTTAGACGGAGGACTTCCTGTGCAACCTGATGGGGGCTTAAAATGTTTTGGTCATCCAATAGGTGCTTCTGGAATCAGAATGTTATACGAAATGTATAAACAGTTTCAGGGAAAAGCAGGCAAAAGACAAATCAGCAATCCCAAACTGGGACTAACCAGCAACCTGGGGGGTGAACCTCCTGGATGCTGCATAAGCACCTTTATAGTAGGTGGTAAACTTGGCTGATAAAAACCTGTTTTATTTTTTATAATCTTCAACCGCTTTTGCCAATAAGGCAAAAGCGGCAAGCTGCATAATCCACATAAAGCAATAACGTCTATCCAAAATCCAATACCTAACAGAATAATGTTCATTACAATCTGATGCTATCATCAAAATTAACAATCACACAACTATTGCAAATTGATAAACGTCCTCAATGTCACTAATATGCTTTACTAATCTTTATCTCACTTTTTTAAACAGCTCTGTTTTTCTCCTTGTTTTTTTTCCCAGTCTATTTATAATAATTTAATTTTTATTTAACAATCTACATGCTGCCTGGCAGGATTTTTTTAATGCCAAAATAATATTTTATTATGTGAGGATTACGTTTTGATTAATACGACACATGCAAAATCTGAAAAACAAGATTTTATTTTCAGATATAACCTGCAAGAAACTGATGATGAAAATACAAAATGCAGATCCCGATCTGATCTTGCAAGAAAAAATCTTGAAAATATATTAGATATTTTGATTCCTTTAAGCGGAAATACAGAAGTCAAGATTGACGGGTTCAAGTTGCTAAATGACAGAAATATTATTCATAAACTTTTTAGTCATGAAAAAAATAACCATGAAGAGAATACAGGCAAACAGTTAGAAACAAAGCCCAAAAATAATATTTTACAAAATTTAAACCCAAAAAAAATAGACATAGCAAAACCTATTGAAAATGCAGCTTTTTATGAACCGATAATAGATTATATTAACAAACAGCTTAAAAACCTGCTGGATTTGGTTGATGTTGAAGTAGAGGAAAAGGTTGTAAAAATTGACGCTTTCAGGTTAAAAAATTTGTCACAGTGGGTTGAAGATTCTTCATGTGACCCCGCAGATATGCTAGGATATATAGCTACAAGGTGTAACTGCAGCTGTGTTTTTTGTTACAACAAAGGGTGCCCTACAAATCTATCTCTTAAAAGTTCAAAAATGTCATTTAATGATGAATATAGAGAAGTTAAGACCCGTTTAAAATATTTTTTCCCTGATAAAAAAAAAAATCTGTTTCCAGGTATTGGAACAAGTTATGAATCATTAATTCATCCTCATTTTAAAGATACACTTAAACAAATTCGTACCAAAACCGACCAGCTAATAAGAATATCAACAAACGGTACAGCGCTTACAGCCAATATGATTGAATACATATCAGGCTTTTTACCTTTGCATTTAGATATTGCCCTTCATAGTTCTTCACCTTTAAGACGTCAAAAATTAATGAATGATAAAAATCCTGAAATTGCTATTAATGCTCTGCCTATTTTAAAAAAATCAGGGATTGTTTATGATGTGGTAATTGTGCCATGGCCTGAAGATTCTTTCGAAGAAATGATAGATGATATGGAAAAAACCATTGCATATGCAGATGAAAACAAGGTTCGCCTAATAGAAATAAGTCTGCCCGGTTACTCAAGGTTTTTTTCAAAAGCAAAGTTGTTTGATCATGATTTAATATGGAAACAAATTACAAATAAAATAAAAGATATTAGAAAAAAATATTATTCTCCAATAGTAGTTAGACCTGCACTATATGAAGAGAACCTGCTTAACGATAATATGAATCTGCCTTTAGTAATTGGAATAGTTAAAGGATCTCCAGCTTATTACAGCAGTATTGTTTCAGGTGATTTGATAACAAAAATAGGCAGCAATATTATCCGCAACAGGCCCCAGGCAAGAGATCTTCTGTCAATATTGCAAAAAAGTGGGATGGAATCTATAAACATAGAGGTTTTGAGAAACAATCGCAGCCAAGAATTTTTGATAGACTTAAACAAATGTTCATATCCTTATGCAATAGCTGTTGATACCCACCTTGGTATTGTTTTTATGGGAACAGGTTTAAGAACAGGTTATATAGAAAGATTGCATGAAATTATTGACAGGAAAAAGGCCAAGAATGTACTTTTACTTTCATCACAACTTGTCAAACCGCTTCTTCAACAGATATTAACAAAAGCACCCTTTTGGAGCAGTAATGATATAAATATTGAAATTGGTGTTCCTTTAAACCGTTTTTTTGGCGGTAATATTTGTATGGGCGATTTGCTTGTAGTTCAGGATTATATAGACTATATAAATGAGTATAAAAAATCAGATAATGTTAAACCAGATCTTGTTGTAATTCCTTCGTCTCCTTTTAATTTGAGTGGATGGGGGAAAGATTTGACAGGAAGAGTATATTTGAATATTGAAAGGCAGACAGGGATAGATGTTGAACTTCTCGATTGTTTCACAATATATGATTAAATCAAATATACCGCAATTCAATTCTCAAAGGTGGACGCGTTTATGTATTTTATAAAACTAAAAACAAAATAATGGGGGATTTTTTCATGGACAATAAAGATGATTTGGGTGCAATAGAAGACACAAAAAAACAATGGGAAAAAAATGTATTAAAACCGGCAGCCAGAAGATTCGGTATGGAGAAAAGACCTACAAAGTTTCATACACCCCTTGATACAGACGGATTCGATTTTGAACGGGATGTGGGATTTCCTGGGCAATATCCATTTACAGCAGCAACTTATCCTGTAAATTTAATACCTAGCATAGAAAGAGGATCAAAACCTGGTGGTTTAAAAAGAGCTGGCATGTATTCAGGATATGGCACGCCTGAAGATACAAGAGACTACTACAGACTTATGGAAAAATTAAGCTGGAGCGGCGGGCCTAACCTTGCCTTGGATCTTCCCACCCAGTGTGGTTATGACTCTGACAATAAAACGGTTGAAGGTGAGGTGGGAAAAGTTGGAGTGGCCATAGATTCATTACGCGATTTTGAAGTTATATTCGAAGCATTTACGCAAGAGCAGGATTTGGATAAAATTGCAACAAATATTACAATCAATGCTCCTGCAAATATTTTAATTGCAATGTATATAGCTTTAGCTGAGAAAAGGGGAATACCAATATCAAAGCTTAAAGGTACTCCTCAAAATGATATATTAAAAGAGTTTGTATCACGGGGAACATACATTTTCCCTCCCAGACCTTCTATGAGAATGTTCAGAGACAGTGTGGTCTTTTTCACTGAAAATTTGCCTGGCATTAACATAACCAGCATCGGAGGGTATCATATTCGGGAAGGAGGAGCAACAAGAGAACAGGAACTTGCATTTAGCATGGCAATAGGCATTGATTATTTACGCGAAGGGGTCAATGCCGGTGTAGATATTGATGCATTTGCTCCCAAATTTACATTTAACGGATTTGGTGGCAGTATGGAATTTTTTCATGAAATTGCTTTTCACAGAGCTGCCCGTCGCATGTGGGCCAGAATTCTAAAAGAGATGTTTGGCGCAACAAAAAAAGAGAGTATGAGAATACGATGTCCTAGTACAGTAAATATCGGTTTAAGCAATACAACAAAACAAAGACCTCTAAACAACCTTACACGTTCTGTAATAGGAGCAATAGCTGCTGGTCTTTCAGGAGGTCAGCCCATGGCATTTCCACCTTATGATGAGCCATTAGGGCTTGGTTGGAGTTTGGAAGCAAGGCAACTTGCAGAAGATGCAACAAGGATAATTATGTATGAAACAGGCATATGTGATGCTATAGATCCACTTGCAGGTTCATATTATTTGGAATCACTAACAAACAATATTGAAAAAGCCGCATTAGAAGGAATGCAAAAGATTGAAGAAATAGGTGGCGCAGTTGTAGCTATAGAAAAAGGTTATATGCAACGCAAATCGGCGGCAAGCGCTGCTGCACGTCAGGACAGAATAGAAAAAAGAAAAGATCTTGTAGTAGGTGTTAATTGTTTTACTGAGGATTACGAACTGGATGTAAGTACAAGTAAAATTATAGAACATCCATATTCAGAAGATAAAAGATACAAGGCAGAACAACTTCAAAAAGCAAACCTTGCCGAGGTGAAACGAACAAGAAACAATAGAAAAGTAACAAGACTGTTAAAAGAACTTGAAAGTGCTGCAAAAAATGATCAAGTGAATTTAATGCCATTATTTATAGATTTATCAAGAGAATATGCAACTCTTCAAGAGCAGTGTGATTCCTTAAGAGAAGTATTTGGTGAATGGAATTCTGATACATTTGTCTAAAAGTATTAAAAACTGTATTAAAAAAATAAGATTCTAATAGTATCATACTTTATCTTTCAGGGTGGGAAAACAAATAAAACAATAAGGCTTTAACTACAATTTTACACCCACCCACAAATTAAAACCAATATTAATAAAACCAGGGATTAATAAAATCATGAATAACGGAAAATTAAATATACTGTTAGCTTGGGTCAGATTTAGATTTATTTTACAACTATCCTGGATTTTACTTTTTTCATTTATTTTATTATTATTCTGTTTTAAAGCAAGTTATGCTTGTCGGTTATACGCAATTATGTTTAAAAATAGTTCAGCAACATTGTTAGAAGAACATCTGTTATTTGGTAATAGATCGTTAAAAACTCTTTCAAATTATCATAACAATGGTTGGGGGATTGCATGGTTTTCTTTTTCAGGATCATTGCAAAATATTGAACGTGGAGCAATAAAGGCAGCAGCAACAAGTAGTAACTTTAGCAACCGTGTAGAATTCATAGCCCGCCAAAACCCGAAAATAGTTGTTGCCCATATCAGAAAAGGCACATCAGGTTGTGGGGGCAAAGTTAAAAATCCTCATCCATTTCATCGACGAATGGATGGTAAAGAATGGATATTTGCACATAACGGGAGTCTTAACAAAGCCACAATCCAGAAAATAATCAGTGATCAATATCTGAAAAAAAATTATCCCAATGGTTCTGGTATAGAAAAATGCATAAAAAATCCAGTTGATTCTGAATTTTATTTTATTCTACTTTTAAAAAATATTAAAAAAAGCGTGACCGTAATTGATGGAATTGTTGAAACTGTACACTTACTGTCTCACGAGTCTGAAAAAGGTTCAATGAATTTTGTATTAAGTGATGGGATAAATATCTGGGCACTGCGCAACAGGATAAATAGTTATTTAAATCCACCAACTCTTTATTATATTTATGATGACAAATATTCAGCTGTGGCATCATCAAAAATTTTTTTACCTGGGCAAGGTAAAAAAAGTAAATGGATAGAATTAAAAAAC
>Ga0209344_10002856_pt1 | contig 18210 bp, 20 predicted proteins | sample Cruoilmetagenom6_FD_187293 | JGI IMG/M metagenome (GOLD analysis project Ga0209344, IMG submission 187293) | Oil polluted marine microbial communities from Coal Oil Point, Santa Barbara, California, USA - Santa Barbara Oil Seep Sample 6 (SPAdes)... | ecosystem: Environmental > Aquatic > Marine... | reverse complement strand
CAGGGCTTCCTTGCCGGATGCAACGACTGCCTTCACAGATTCCGAGATGTTTTCAAGGTTCTCTTCATTGGTGCAGCCGAGCGCCACCCGCACATGGTAGTCCCAACTCTTGGCGACCAGACACACAGCATCCGAATTTGACTGGATCAGCGCCGACAACCCGGGATCATTGGAAGCCGAGACACCTGCCCGCTTGGTCATTCCGAAAGCGACAAAACTGCCAGACCGTGTACGTTTCTTGGAGAAAAACGCAGTGTCCGTCGGGTTCGCCCCGGGATAGCCTCCCTCAATGTAATCAAGCCCGAATTCATCAAGCATGTTGCAAACTGAAATCTTGTCTTCCAACGAGAAATCAATGCCGGGTGTTTGTTGCCCATCCCTAAGCGTCGTATCAAACAGATAGATGCGTTCGCGATCAGCCATCAGATTTCCCTCTCCCGGAAGTTTTTGTCCTGCACGTCCTCGCCAGTCACCCGGCTGCGGGCGCGCGGGGGTGTCTGTTGCCCATCCCTGAGCGTCGTATCAAACAGATAGATGCGTTCGCGATCAGCCATCAGATTTCCCTCTCCCGGCAGTTTTTGTCCTGCACGTCCTCGCCAGTCACCCGGCTGCGGGCGCGCGGGGGTGTCTGTTGCCCATCCCTGAGCGTCGTATCAATAAGATAGATGCGTACTTTTTTCATTTCATTTTTCCGCCGCATGACACACCGCCTCGATATTGTTGCCATCGGGATCGAGCACGAACGCGCCGTAATAATCAGCATGGTAATGCGGACGCAATCCCGGCGCTCCGTTATCGCTGCCGCCTGCACCAAGCGCTGCTGTGTGAAAAGCATCCACTTGCGCGCGGCTTGTTGCCACGAGCGCCACATGAATTGGTGGCTTGTTTGGCGCGCCTTCCGAAATCCAGAACACCGGACGCTCGCGGCCATATCCACCGACTGAACGACCGCCGGTAAACTCTTTCGGTACTTCCATAATGTAGCTGCCTTCCAGCGCTGCAAACGCCGCATCATAAAAACTGCGCGCCTTGGCAAAACTCAAAACTGAAATTCCCGCATGATCAATCATGTGATTTACCTACTTCCCTGCAAACCTGTCGGTTGCCGCTATCAATTGGTCTAGAATGCCAGGTTCGGAAAAGGCATGACCTGCACCTTCGACAAGATGGAAATCGGCCTTTGGCCACGCCTTGTGCAGCGCCCAAGCATATTTGGCCGGGCATGGCATGTCATAACGACCATGAATGATTGCGCCTGGAATGTCAGCAAGTCGGCCCGCATCGCGCAGCAATTGGTTTTCCTCCAGCCACCCGCCATGGACAAAATAATGGTTTTCAATCCGGGCAAAGGCCAATGCAAAATGGTCCTCACCAAACTTGTCGCTGGTTGATGGTTCCGGCAGCAGGGTAATTGTCTGGCCTTCCCACTGGCTCCAGGCTTTTGCGCAGCGCAACTGCTCTGCCTTGTTGTCGCCGACCAGCCGCTTGCGATAAGCACCCATCATGTCATGGCGCTCAGCCTCGGGAATTGGCGCAACGAAGTGCTCCCACTTGTCAGGAAACATATCCGAAACACCGGATTGATAGTACCATGACAGTTCCTTCGGTGTCAGCGTATAGACCCCGCGCAAGATCAGCTCGCTCACGCGCTCCGGGTGCTTTTCCGCGTAAGCCAACGCCAGCGTTGAGCCCCATGAGCCGCCAAAAACCTGCCACTTCTCGAACCCTGCCATTTCGCGCAGCCGTTCAATGTCTGCCACCAGATGCCAGGTGGTGTTGACTTCAAGCGATGCATGCGGGGTCGACTTGCCGCAGCCGCGTTGATCAAACAGGATCACGTCATATTTTGCCGGGTCGAACAATCGTCTGTGTACGCCGGAAAACCCACCGCCCGGGCCGCCATGCAGAAACACCACCGGTTTGCCGCCACGTGTTCCCGAGCGCTCCCAATAGACGCGGTGTCCATCACCGACATCCAGATGGCCACTGTCAAATGGTTCAATTTCGGGATACAGACCGCGCAACTGGCTCATTATTCGCTCTCGGGTGATTTGGTTTCGGGGTTTACATTTTTAAATGGCCAAGCATCCGTATCATGGTCGGGATGCTGGAGATTAATTGAAGTGATGCGCTCGAGACCAACCGGCAAATCATCACAATTGACTGCCTGCTCAGGCAAATTCCCAAGCGCTGGGTGAAAGGGCAGCCGCCGTTATGAACCTGCCCACTCACCGTTTGACTTCCCATGTGGTGACACGCTCACCGGTCTCCGGGTCCTTGCCGTCCTTGAGCTGAATGCCCTGCGCCAAAAGCTCATCACGAATGCGGTCTGCCTCGCCCCAGTTTTTGTCGGCAATGAACGCAAGGCGCTTCGCAACATATTCTGCCAGATCAAAATCAGCCTGCTTTGGTCGAAGGTCGATGCCAATCAAATCCCCGCCAGCAATCAGGGTCGATGCGGGGAGTCGCGCTGCCTGCAATGTCTTGATGAACTCTGGTGTATTCAAGTCATCAGATAAACACTCGACAAAGGCCGAATGCAAAACCGTGGATTTTCCACCTTCTGCTTTGCGCCGCAGCTTTTGAATTATGTTTTCCGCCTCTTCCAGCCGCTTCACCGAGAAATCAATCGGCTCGCGATAGTGCGTCATCAGCATCGCCAATCGCAGCACTTCGCCGGGCCACTTGCGGCCGCCGAGTTTATCGGTTTCCAGCAGCTCATTCACCGTGACGAAATTACCGAGGCTTTTGGACATTTTTTGCCCTTCCACCTGCAGGAAACCGTTGTGCATCCAGACATTAGCCATCGACTTGCCGCCATGGGCGCAGCTTGACTGGGCAATCTCGTTTTCATGATGCGGGAATATCAGGTCCAGTCCGCCACCATGAATATCGAAAGTCTCGCCGAGATTGGCCTCGCTCATCACTGAGCATTCAATATGCCAGCCGGGGCGACCGTGAATTTCCACCGCTTCGCCATTCTCGCTGAATGATCCCAACCAGCCCGGCTCATCAGGATCGGATTCCTTCCACAGCACGAAATCAGCCGGATTGCGCTTGTGTTCTTCCACCGCCACACGGGCACCCGCTTGCTGGTCTTCGAGTTTGCGGTTTGACAGCTTACCATAAGATGGCATCGAGCCGACAGAGAACAACACCTCCCGCCCATCCTTGCCGGTCGCCACATAAGCGTTGTCGCGCTCAATCAGCGTTTGGATCATCGCCACCATACCCTTGATATGTTCCGTGGCTCGCGGCTGAACCGTCGGCTCAAGGCATCCCAGCGCCTTCATGTCAGAGAAATACTGGTCCGCGGTTTTTTCGGTGACGTTCCTGATTGCTTCATTGAGTGGCAGATCGGGAAAATCACGCAGCGCGCGCGCGTTTATCTTGTCGTCAACGTCGGTGATGTTACGCACATAAGTTACGTGCTCATTACCATAGACATGCCTTAGCAGCCGAAAGAGAACATCAAAAACGATGGCCGGGCGCGCATTGCCGATATGAGCATAGTCATAGACCGTCGGTCCGCAGACATACATCCGCACATTGTCTTCAACGATGGGGACAAATGTCTCCTTCGACCTGGTCAACGTGTTGTAAAATTTCAGTGTCGGCTTGTTGGACATCGCAGACATAAAGCTCCCGTACCCCTGGCGCTGGCCGGGTCGGTTTCCATGTCGGTTTTGGAGACGAAAACATCCGGGCCAGCGATTAGCTAGCTAATAATATTCCGGCAAATGCAAATAACGGTGAAACCGTAACGCGTTTTCATGGTGCCGTTATGGCGGTTTGCCAATGCGCGGTCAAGCTAGCATCACATTACCCACCGCTGTATGTCGCTTTTCGCCCTAACCGATAGCCGGTGCGTTAAACCGGAATCATCCAGCTCAACTGCTCATGAACCGGTAAAGCAGCGAAAGCGCCAATCCACCCATGATCAGGGCAATCAGCAGATCCAGAATGCGCCAGGCTGCCGGTCGCGCAAAGAGAGGTTCAAGCAGTCGCGCACCATACCCAAGAGCAAAAAACCAGACGAATGAAGACGACATCGCCCCAACGGCAAAGGCCAGTCGTGCCGAACCTTCGAACTGGGCTGACAAGCCGCCCACCAACAGCACCGTGTCAAGATAGACATGCGGATTGAGAAAGGTGAATGCCAGACATGTGGCCAGCGCTGCTTTCAACGAACCGCCGCCATCAGTGGCCGCCTTCAAGGCTTCGGGATGAAATGCGCGGCGCAGTGCCAGCAATGCATAAACCGCCAGAAACGCCGCACCACCCAGGGTGACAATGGCAAGCAGAACCTCATTGCCTGCGATAACCGTTCCCAGGCCTGCCACACCCAACGCTATCAACATGGCGTCGGACAATGCGCAAACCAGACACAGTAAGAAGACATGGCTGCGCAGTAATCCCTGACGCAGGATGAACGCATTTTGCGCGCCAATGGCGATAATCAACGATCCGCCAAGAAGAAATCCCGAAAACGCGGGTGCAATAAATTCGGGCATCGGCGATCAATAACCTGTCAGATGAGCTTGAGTTGGTCTGTATCGTCGGACACGTTTTTTGCGGATTTGCTATCAGTGCTTCTACCCGACTTTACAACTGGATCCTGAAGTTCAGCGCCCGTATTGGCTACCTTGTTGACCTTGTCGGAGACTTCAATTGCTTCAAAGAAATCATTCGGGGCAGGTTTCAGAAGATCAGCGACCTGTCGCGGCTCCTGATCCTTGCAATCGAGCCATCGGGCAAAATCTTCGGGGTGAATGACCACCGGCATGCGATTATGAATAGGCGAGATTGCATCATTGGCGGCAACCGTCAGAATTGCGCATGTATCCATCTCGCCGCCATCGGCAGAAAGATAGTTTTCCAGCAAACCGGCAAAAGCCACAATTCCACCATTGGCCGGACGGATCCAGTAAGCAGTTGATTTCTGTCTGGTTTCCTTGGCTGGCCGGTGCCATTCGTAAAAACCGGAAGCAGCAAACAATATCCGCCGATGGCGCATGGAAGCACGAAACGAATTCTTCTCCGCAGCGGTTTCCGAGCGGGCGTTGATCAACAACGGAAAATCATTCGGATCTTTCACCCAGGATGGAATGAGCCCCCAACGCGCCAAGAACGCTCGCCTGTTGGACCTGTTGTCCCCCGTTTCGCGTGGCACATCTCCTGCAACAATCAATACCGGTTGGGTCGGCGCGATATTGTAGCGCGGCGGAAAATCATCGATTTCCTCCAACCCAAAGAAGTCTTGCACTTCTTCAGGTGTTGCGGTCAGCGAAAATCGTCCACACATCCATTCATCCCTGTGTTCGGAACAGACTACGACATTACCTGACAAACGCAGGTTTTCAACGCGGCAAACTGGCTTTCGATGCTGCTCTATGCTTGATCATTGGAATGTTCATCTGCGGAATCATGTTCTGTGGGATGACCTATTGTCTGGGCATCTACGCAGGCATGTCCTGCGCTTTCCAATTCCAGCATAATGTGGGAAACGCCGAATTCGTCGACCATGCGTTTTTTGGTCTCCGACTTTATCGCATCCGCATCTTTCCAACGGTTCTGTTCGATGACCAGATGCGCATCGATGGCTGCTTCATGTTCCTGCATCTGCCAGAGATGCAGATGATGGACGTCTGATACGCCGTCAACGGCACGCAAACTATCAAGCACTTTCCCAATTGGCATTCCCTCGGGCGCGCCAAGCATGAGCATGCGAATGGCGCTGCCGATCTCAGAGATTGCCTGCCAAAGAATGTACCCGGCAATCATCAGCGTGATGACCGGATCAACCCACCACCAGCCGTAGATCAGGATCAGCGTTCCGGCAAAAATGACCGCTACAGATCCGAGCGCATCGGCAACATTATGCAAAAAAGCAGCGCGGATGTTCATGCTGGATTTTGACAATGTGAAGGTCAGCATCGCTGTCACCACATCCACCAGCAGAGCAACTCCGGCAATAATAACAACCAACCAACCATCAATTTCAGCAGGCTCGAAAAAGCGCATCACCGCCTCATACGCCAGATAAAGCCCGATCACGATCAGCGTTGTGTAGTTGATGAGTGCCGCCACCACTTCGGCACGACCATAACCAAATGTCATTATTGCATCAGCCGGGCGGCGCGCGATCTTTCTGGCCGCAAAAGCGATGATCAACGATATGGCGTCGGAAAAATTATGCAGCGCATCGGCGATCAGTGCCAAACTGCCCGACAAGATCCCACCAATGACCTGAACTACTGTCAGTCCCAAATTGACCATGACAGCCCAAAACACGCGGGCATCACCCGCGTTCGGGTCAACGTGGTAGTGATGGTGGTGGGCCATGAAGCATCCTCTCAAGCCATTGCATCGCGTCTATCACCCTATATATAATTCCTCTAGTCACTAGAGCTTCAAGGGTTATTTTCATGCTCTCAATCGGTCAGGTTTCGCAACGAACCGGCATCAAGGTTCCCACCATCAGATACTATGAACAATTGGGTCTTGTTGCCGCAACCGAACGATCTGACGGTAATCAGCGCCGTTATGAAGAACTGGCGGTAACCCGCCTCAATTTCATCCGCCATTCCCGCGAGCTCGGCTTTTCGCTCGACGACATCCGCGAACTGTTGCGCATAAGCAAACAAGACGACGAGCCATGCAGCGATATTCATGCCATTGCCGACCGTCATTTGGCTGGTGTTCGTTCAAAGATTACCAATTTGAAACGATTGGAAAAAGAACTGCACCGGATTTCGCGCTGCGATGCTAATGCCACATCTGATTGCGCGGTGCTCGAAACACTGGCCGATCACAGCCATTGCAAGACGGATCATTGAGCCATGCCCGAAGCGATCAAATCTGTGAGTGAAACCGAAGTCCCGATCAACAGTCAAAACCCTGCGGCAGTTTCAGCTGTTGTCAGGAGAGGCAACAAATACCTGCTGGTTCTGCGCGCAAATCCACCCGCGCAGGACATGTACGCTTTTCCCGGTGGCAGAGTGGATCCCGGAGAAGCGGCCGCAGATGCGGCATTGCGTGAGTTAAAGGAAGAGACGGGCATTGCCGGAATCTCCGCCCGCACCTACGCTACCTATGATCTCAATGCATCAGGTGTCGCAGGAAAAACCGCTTATCATCTGACAGTTTTTATCGTTGATGAGCCGGGCGACGTGATCCCACTGCCGCTTGACGATGCCGCCGCACTTGGTTGGTTCACCATCGATGAAGCCGGGGCACTATCAATGCCGCCAAGCATGCATCATTGTTTTTCGAAACTGGCAAACACCTTCGCCAACGGTTAAATTCACACTAACTTGCCGCTGGGTTTCCCAAGTCTGTGAAATTTGTTTCACCCACATCACTTCTGGTTTATACCGCCCGCCATGAAGATGTCCGTTTTGCGTGCAGTATTGGTTTTTGGCACTTTTCTGAGTGCCGCACATCTCTCCACTGGTCCCGTTTTCAGTCAGACTGACGAGCCAGCGCAGAGCACGCTGCGGTCCTTTGGAATTCCTCTCTACGACGACAAACTCTTGCGATTGGCTGAAATTTTGGGGTCGCTCCAATATCTGCGCACCCTATGCAGCAAGGATGATGAAACCGTCTGGCGTGCAACCATGGAGCAGCTCATTGAAGTTGAAGCTTCCGATGAACCACTCAGGCGCGAAAAGTTGACGGCAGCCTATAATCGGGGGTTTCGCACATTTGCGGCAGTCCATACCGCCTGTTCTGATACCGCCATCGCTGCAGAAATCAGATATCGTCGTGAAGGTGGAACATTGACGGCAGACATCCTGGCGCGCTACGGAAATTGAGAAATTGTTAACCTTTTGAAGCAGCAACACGTGCCGAATTCGAACAAGCTGTGTTAGGTTGGTTAACGAGTTAGTAAGAAATGGTTGAACAATGACCCAGAATAGCCTTTCGCCGGTAGAAGACCTGGACGACCTGATCGTCCAGGAAAAAATGCAGGTTGCGATGGAATACCAGCACGACGCTTGGGCGGACGGTGCTGCCGAGGGCATTGAGCCTGAAATTCTTGCAGACGCTGCAGTCACGACTGCATTGCGGGAAACCGTTCGCCTTCTGGGTGAAGAACGTGCCGAGGAACTCATCTCTGAGCTTCGGGAACGTGTGCTTTCCGGCGAATTCTCACCCGACCGTACGCTTCAATAGAATGAGAAAATCGGTGCGGCAGTGGCACAAGGCATAATACACCCACTGAGATGGTTGAGCGTAGCCGCTATTGTTTTGTTGCTGACAATCGCGGCGGGTTTGACTGGCGCTTACCCCGCCTATGCACTTTCGGAAATCAAACCAAGCGATGCCGGGCAGCCTGAAGAGACCCCGATTGATGTGCAGGACAACAAATTGCCGCCCTTGGAAGGTCCGCAAGTCGGTCCCGATGGTGGCCTTCCGCAACCCGACCCTGTGATCCGGCGCAGTGATGATGAAATTGCCCCCACTGAGCAAGTAGAGCCCACAGAGGTGCAGAAAGACCCTTCGGCCAAACCGGTTGTCGAGGTACTTACAGATCTCGCGCGATTGCCCGCTCCAGCGGCGCGCATGCGCGAACTCATCATTCAGGCAGCCAAGTCCGGTGAACCGGAAAAACTTCGGATGTTGCTCGGCACTGGTGCGTCAGCCACCAGATTGTCCTTCGGTGGAACCGACGAAGATCCAATTGAATATCTCAAGTCAATTTCCGGCGATGGGGAAGGTCGCGAGATTCTCGCCATCATTCTTGATCTTTTTGACTCTGGCTTCGTCCATCTCGATGAAGCGACGCCCGATGAAATTTATGTCTGGCCCCATTTTGTGACCAGCGACCTCGACAAACTCACTCCGGTGCAGGAAGTCGAGTTGTTGCGGATCCTGACTGCGGGCGATCTTGACGATATGCGCTCATTCGGTGGCTACAATTTCTTTCGCATCGGCATCAGTCCCGATGGTCAATGGCGATTTTTCCTCGCAGGGGATTGATGCCATCGCGCGACTATGGCCTCCGGCAGCAAATACCACCATGTTGGCATATGCTGTTGTTTTGGTGCCTTGCTCCACCGGCCAATTGTTCCTACTTAGTTGACAAGCGCCGATTAAAGCAATCGGTCGACAGAGAGGACCATGCCAGTGCCGATCGTACACCTCCCGGAACGAACTTTGATAGCAGTCGGCGGCGCCGACGCCCGTGATTTTCTTGAGCGTCTGATAACCAATGATGTTGAGACCATGATTGGCGAACAGGTTGTGCCATCCGCATTGCTCACCCCTCAGGGCAAGATCATGTTTGATTTCCTGATCTGTGAAACCGCAGGCAGGTTCCTCATCGATATACGCAGCACTTTGGTCGAAGACTTCTTGCGGCGCATGACGATGTATCGCATGCGCGCCAATGTGACCTTTGAAACACTTGCCGACCAGACAGTCTTTGCTCAGTGGGGACCTGAAGGGCCGGAAACAGGCCTTCCCGACAGCAGATTTCCCACTCAAGCCGGGGTAAAGCGGGTTTATGGTTCCAGCGATAAAGCAACTGCGGATATAAGCGACTGGCACCGCCTCCGGATCGCCCATGGAGTGGCTGAATCAGGATTAGACTATTCACTTTCCGACGCCTTCCCGCACGATCTCCTGATGGATATCAATGGCGGGGTCAGCTTCTCGAAAGGTTGTTTCGTCGGCCAGGAAGTCGTCTCCCGAATGAAGCACCGCAACACTGCCCGACGTCGTGTGGTGACGGTCAATGCATCTGCTCCGCTCCCCGCATCCGGAACATCGATTGAAGCTGATGGCCGCCCGCTTGGCGCACTGGGCAGCGTTGTTGATCAATCTGCGCTGGCCATTGTCCGCATCGACCGCGTCAGCGATGCACTTGCGGCAGGCAATGCGATAACCGCTGGACAAGTGCCCGTTTCGCTTTCGTTGCCAGAGTGGTCCGGACTGTCATTTCCACGACCCGACTCCAATGCACAATCGGCTGACGGAGACTGAACCATGGCACGCAAGCCAGAGGAAATCAGAGCATGGCAGCGCATGCTCTCCGGGCGCAGACTGGACCTTCTCGACCCGTCGCCAGTCGACGTGGAACTTGCCGACATTGCTCATGGCCTTGCGCGAGTTGCCCGCTGGAACGGACAGACCCGTGGCGACCACGCTTTCTCGGTTGCCCAGCATTCGATGATGGTCGAAACAATTGCGACCCATATTTGTCCTGATTACAGCAGCGAAATCGGCCTTCTGACATTGCTTCATGACGCACCTGAATATGTCATTGGCGACATGATTTCACCCTTCAAGGCTGTGGTCGGTGGCGGCTACAAAACGGTCGAAGCAAGATTGGCATCTGCCATTCATATTCGCTTCGGACTGCCTGCCATTACCCCCGCAGAAATCAAATCCATGATCAAAAAAGCCGACACGATATCGGCCTATTTTGAAGCCACTGAACTGGCCGGATTTACTGCCAGCGAGGCACGAACCTATTTCGGCCAACCGCGTGGCATTACTCGAGACATGCTGGAGATTGAACCGATGCCTGCGCGGGAAGCACAACAGCATTTCATTAAGCGATTCAATGAACTTGAAGATGAACGTTCAACCAAATTGACGAAAATTTCCGGGCGATCCCGATGAGCGAGCTATTCGTCTGTCGCCTTGACCAGATTGCCGAAACAGCGGTTAAGACCGGCGCACGCGAAATGGTTACGCTGCTTTCCGCCGGACAATCCTTTCACCGACCGGCTGTCATCTCCGCAGATCGGCATCTGAAGCTTGGCATGAACGATATCGACAAAGCCCATGGCGGATTGATAGCGCCCGAAGAAGCCCATGTTTCAAAGCTGATCGACTTTGTACGCCATTGGGATCGATCAGCGCCCCTCATAGTTCATTGCTGGCTGGGGATTTCCCGTTCGCCCGCCGCAGCTTTGGTTGCAGCACTTGCCCTCTTTCCGGATCAAGACGATTTGATCCTGGCTCAACGACTGCGCGCGGCATCACCTTATGCGACACCGAACCGCCGTATCATTGAAATCGGCGACAACATACTCGGACGTGGCGGATCATTGATCAAGGCGGTAGCACGGATTGGGCGTGGCGCGGAGGCCAGCCAAGGCAACGTGTTTGGATTGAGACCGGACCCTGAAGCGGCGAATGAGGATCAAGGCGCTGCCGATGGATGATCTCTCGGTTACACCAGTCAACATCGCGCTCAACGCTGCCGTCGTTGCAGTTTCAGACCTGTCCCCGCGCATTCTCTGCGTTCCGATTGACGACAAGACCGCTACCAATGCCAACAGCCTTCCCTACGGCGCTTTTGATCCCACCCGCCACCGAACTTTCGAAACCGGATTGCGGCAAAGTGTGGAAACCCGCGCAGCGCTTAAATTGGGTTATGTCGAACAGCTTTATACCTTTGGCGATCGCGGTCGCCACCGGGTGGAAGGCGGCGATCGTGCCCATCCGGTCTCCGTAGGCTATCTGGCGTTAGCGCGCATAAATCCACATGTTGGTGATGCCTTGCAACGAACCGGCGCGCGCTGGCGCGACTGGTACGAGTTCTTTCCATGGGAAGATTGGCGCAATGGCAGGCCAGCTCTTCTTGATGAAATCATCCTGCCACGCCTGAGGTCATGGTCCTTTGAAGCGGACAATTTGGAAGCCGCAAACCGTCGACAATCGAGGCTGCGATTGGCTTTCGGCACCGATGACTTTCCATGGGACGAAGAGCGCGTTCTCGACCGCTACGAGCTTATCTACGATGCGGGCCTTGTTGAGGAAAGCGTCGTCGATGGTCGATACCCGGCAACAGGACTTACCCACGCTCTGGGGTACCACATGCGCTTTGACCACCGGCGCATTGCTGCTACTGCAATCCAACGTCTGCGCTCCAAGATCAAATACCGCCCGGTTATTTTCGAATTGATGCCGCCGGAGTTCACGCTGACAGATCTACAGACCACAGTGGAAGCCATTTCGGGTCGCCATCTCCACAAGCAGAATTTCCGCCGTCTGGTTGAAGGTGCGGCGCTGGTGGAAGCCACCGGCCAAAATTCGGCAAAAACCGGCGGCAGGCCGGCGGCTCTCTATCGATTTAGATCGCAGATTCTGGAAGAACGACCAGCTCCGGGCTTGCGCTTTGGCCGTCGAGCGAACAGTTGACCTTCAGCCAATTGAGATATCGAGTCCGATATCGAGCGTGGGCGCCCCCATGGTGATTTTCGACGTCGAAATGAAATTCACTCCGCTCTCCGCAATCGCTTTCACCGTATCAAGGTCCACATTGCCGGAAGCCTCAAGCACGACTTGACCATTATTCATCGCCACAACTTCGGCGAGCTTCTCTGGCCCCATATTGTCCAACAGCACCACGTCGGCCCCTCCATGGGCAAGCACCTTCGCAAACTGTTCCAGCGTATCGACCTCGATCTCGATCTTGACCAGATGCCCGGCAAAAGTCTGTGCCGCCGACAAGGCCTCAGTGACACCGCCTGCAACAGCAATGTGGTTGTCCTTGATCAAGATAGCATCATCGAGCCCGTACCGATGGGATGAGCCACCACCACACCGAACCGCATATTTCTCTGCCGCCCGAAGTCCTGGCAACGTTTTACGGGTACAGGTGATCTTGGCCTTGGTATGGCTGATCCTGTCTGAAAACCGTGCTGTATGCGTGGCAATCCCGGCCATATGCATGAGAAAATTCAGCGCCACTCGTTCGGCGGCCAACACACCACGCGCCGATCCTGAAATCCGCGCCAGATCAGCGCCTGCAACAACAGTTGCACCATCATCAACCAGTGCTTCAAACTTGATGGTCGGATCGATTAGCCGAAATGCGGTTTCAGCATAGATCATACCCGAAATTCTGCCCGCCTGCCGCGCGTTCATGGTGCAGGTGGCTACCATCTCCGGACCAATCGTTGCTTGGCTGGTGATATCCCCGGCGCGGCCAAGATCTTCTTCGAGTGCGGCGCGAACCTGCGCTTCGACCATCAACGGGGGCAATTCCGGCAAATAGGCATGTTTCTGGGTCATACAAGTGCCCTTTCGGCAACGGCAGGATCAATTATCAGGGTCATTTAAGCCTCCAACAGGTCTGGAATGATGGCGTTGGCCTCGTCAAGCGACACGATCGTTCGCCGTGTCCACTCCGCTTGTTCGTCCGGACAATCAGTACGGAAATGCCCTCCGCGGCTTTCAGTCCGGTTGAGAGCGCAGACAGCAATCAGTTTCGCTGTGGTTATCACGTTGTCAAACCGGACTGAATGACTGTCATCGGACAATTGCATGATCGTCCTGAGCGCCGCCTGCATACCATCAGCATCGCGCAGCACACCAAGATTGGCACTCATGGTTGCTCGGAGTGCAACCATGTTCGGGTGGTCTTTCTCGGTCAGATATTCCTTGCTCGAAACTGACCCGGCTTGCCAATCGTCGGGCGCATCAACCTTGATTTCAGACTTCAGCGCCTCAGCGATGCGGGCGGAGAAAACCACAGCCTCCAAGAGCGAATTCGACGCCAACCGGTTGGCACCATGTGCACCTGTCGATGTGCACTCGCCGCAGGCCCAAAAACCCGGCAACGAGGACCGGCCATCGCTGTCGGTCCAGATGCCGCCCATGAAGTAGTGCGCCGCCGGAATGACAGGGATCATCTCCTTGGCCGGATCAATGCCAGCTTCCTGGCAATAGCCGTAAACAGTGGGGAACTTGGCTGCAAAATCCGGCACCGCAGAGCGGCAATCAAGAAACGCCCCTCTACCGGCTTTCACTTCGGCGAAAATCCCGCGCGCCACCACATCTCGCGGTGCGAGTTCTGCATCCTTGTGCAAAGACAACATGAAGCGTTCGCCGGAATGATTGTGCAGCGTAGCACCATGACCGCGCAGGGCTTCTGTGGCCAGAGGTGCCGGGTCCTTGCCCAGATCGATTGCAGTCGGATGAAACTGCACGAATTCCATATCCGCCAGTCGTGCTCCGGCACGCGCCGCCATACCGATGCCGCCACCGCGTGCTTCGGTAGGATTGGTCGTCACATTGAAGAGATGCCCGACACCACCGGTAGCCATTACCACGTTGGAACCGGTCACACGATGTAACTCTTCACCGCTTCCGGCATTGACGCGCGCGACGACGCCGATCACCTTGCCGTCTTCGACAACAAGGTCCTCAACCACGTATCCTTCCAGCACCCTGATCGATGGCGTCTTGCGCACCGCAGCCACCAGCGCTTCCATGATGGCCCTGCCCGCCATATCGCCTTTGACGCGGACGATGCGGCTCTCGGAATGGGCCGCCTCACGGCTAACTGCCAATTTACCTTCCAGATCGCGATCAAAAGGCACACCGTAGCCGAGTAGATCATGAATCCTGTCCGAGGCTTCGCTCGCCATCATGCGTATGATCTTTTCGTCGACGATCCCGTCGCCGGCAACAATGGTATCTCTGACGTGGCTTTCAACAGTGTCTCCAGACCCAACAGCAGCGGCAATGCCGGCCTGCGCCCAGGCTGAAGACGCGCCCCTGCCAATAGGCGCAGCCGCCAGCACCGTGACAGCCTTCGGCGCCAGCTTGAGCGCACAGAACAGCCCCGCCAGGCCGCCGCCGATAATGACAACTTCGGGACCCTTGGAAATGACCGGTGGGGTGTAGTGCGTCAATGACGTCATGGCAGGTTCCGGTCTTTCGGATGTCCAGGGAATACGAGGGAGAAAACGGTCAATTCTTCAGATTGATCATCCGTTCAACTGCCAACTGCGCCCGATCAGCAATCAACGGATCGACGGTTACCTCTTCGGTCATGCACAGCAAACTATCGAGAATTTTCGGCAAGGTAATACGCTTCATGTGCGGGCAGAGATTGCACGGCTTGATGAATTCCACACCTTCGACTTCAGTTTCGATATTTGACGCCATCGAGCATTCGGTGACCAGCAGCACCCGCGAAGGTCGCGTATCCTTGACATAATTGATCATCCCGGATGTCGAACCCGAATAATCACAAACTGCAATCACATCCGGATGGCACTCAGGATGGCCGATGACTTCAATGGTCGGATCAGCTTCCTTGTAGGCCAGCAATTCTTCTGCGGTAAAGCGCTCATGCACTTCACAATGGCCTTTCCAAGTCAGGATTTTCTTATGCGTCTGTTTGGCGACATTCATCGCCAAATATTCGTCGGGAATACAAAGGATGGTATCAGATTCAAAACTTTCACAAACAGCCACCGCATTGGACGAGGTGCAGCACATGTCTGTTTCAGCTTTCACGTCGGCTGACGTGTTGACATAGGTGACAACCGGAACGCCGGGATAACGCTCCTTGAGCAACCGAACATCGGCACCGGTAATCGATTCCGACAAAGAGCAACCAGCCCGCATGTCAGGGATCAAAACGGTCTTGTCGGGGTTAAGCAGTTTTGACGTTTCCGCCATGAAATGGACGCCGCACTGAATGATGATTTCGGAATCAACCAGTGTTGCTTCACGCGCCAATTGCAGCGAATCACCGACGATGTCAGCAACGCAGTGGAAAATCTCCGGCGTCTGATAATTATGGGCGAGAATGGAAGCGCCGCGCTCTTTCTTCAGTCGATTGATGGCATGAACATAAGGCGCATAAACCGGCCATTCAAATTCAGGAACATGATGGCGAACACGCTCATAAAGATGCGCGGTTTCACGGGCAACAGCCGGGGTGTAGGCGAGATCCGGGCGCTCAAGTACACCGAATCGCTTCGCAGCTGTCATCTTGCCAGCCGCTGCTTGCATGCTATTGGTTCCGCTTTCAGTAAGGGCCATAGGTGGCCTCCTTCAGGTTCGGTCTTCCATATTCACATCTTTTGCTCAAATTGAGCATAATTGACGCCAAAAGAAACCGGCAGTTGCCGGGTACAAACTCGACATAAGCATATCGCATAAATTATTCAAGTCGACTTCGTGATTTACACGCCTATTCAGGCAGCAATTTTCGCCGAGCGCACTTCATTTTTCATCAGGGAGACCATCTGGCGCAGTCATCGCTGGCGGCTTTGCGCCACCACCAGTTTTGCCCGACGCCAGAATGCGTTGATAGAACCGCCCGATCAGGATCAGCACGAGACCAAGCCCGATAAACGAGAACGCACGTAGCGCACCGGTCAACGCTGACATGTCGATCAGGAAAACCTTGGAGACAGTCAGCAAAATGACCCCGGCAGAGGCGATCCGCAGTGGCAATGAGCGCGAAAACAGCCCTGCCGCCAGCAGCAACCCGCCCAAGACCAACCAGACGACAGAATAGGTCCAAACCTCGCTGTCGGTGCCACTGCGCCAGAACCCGAGCCTTTCGCCCTGAAAACCATGGCGCACCATCAAACTGGCATAGAAGAAAAGCAATAGTCCGGCCATCGAGCCATATCCAAGCCGATACCAGCGCGGGCGCCCACCAACTGAAAACAGCGTAACCAGGCCAGCCAACAGTCCGGTCAGCAAATAGCCGGGCAGCAGTAGATTGAATATACGTCCCTGCCCCACTGTATCATCAGTCAGGAGCGGATTGAACCAGATGACAAGCCCTGCAAATAGCATGAGGATGCCCAGCCCGCCGGCAACCAACGAGGCGACATTGAAGACTGCCGCACCACTGCGTTGGGCGGAGAACTGCAACCCGATGGCAAACCCAAGTGCGGCAATTGACTGCGCCGCCATGTCAGCCAAACCAAAGCTGGTTGAACTGATGTTTCCACCGCTAATGAAATGGCGAAGCTCAAGCGCAACAAACAAGGCCAACAGCGCAAGACCGATTGCTGTTTGCAAATCCGCCCAGCGACCGGCCTGCGACTTTCGCAATGTTTCACCGGCAGCAATCAAAGCCAATGCAGGCAACCCGATGATCAGGATCAGCTTGTTGAAGAACGGTGTTGTGCCGATCATGTCGCTGGCAAAAGGCGCATTGAAATAAAGCCCCGTAAAGGCCAGAACAGCCAAGATTACTGCCACTATGGGGAGCGCAGGAAATGGTCGGTCGCGATAAACCCAGGCCACACCAAAACTTGTCAGTGCCATTCCAAATGGCAACCACAGCTTGGTCGAGACGACACCCAAGGCCAGCGCAAGAAATGCAATCGCCGCTACGGCAAAAACGGCGGGCGCAGGCGCGATAAAATCCCCTTCGCGACGCCGCGTGAAGGCTTCGGTCAGGACGACACATAGTGCGGCCAGTAAAATGGCGGCAAATGCTGTCGGCCAACTGACCTGCCAATCAGAAACACGCAGATAAATTCCACACAGGCCCAAAACCGAAATCAGTGCAAAACTGATTGCACGATGACCCGCACTCCTCGGCGCTTCGGCAGCTGCACGCCAACTGCCCCAAAGAGCAACGGCTGCAACCGGCAGGCTGGCAATCAACCAGGATGTAATAAAGGCAGCAATATCCGGAGGAACAGGGAGTCCCGTGTAAAGCCGATCATCGACGATGGCAGGTTCAAATGCGAAGTCCAATTGCAATCCAACCGCCAGAGCAGTTGTCAGCAATGCCGCCCATGGCGCGGTCTTGGTGATATTCGGCGCCCAGTTTCCTGCGCCTGCAAGAACAGATCCGACCAACAGCACCAAAACCACATTCAACGGATTGTCAAGGCCCATCACAAAAGGAACCGCCAGGATCGTCAGCGCTACAAATGAACCATATGCAAGACGGTCCGCTGGCTCATCGATGAAGGCGGTTAAAAACGGCCCATTGGCTCCGTTGGATTGCCAACCAAAACCCGCGGCAAATATACCAGCCAGACCAACGGTTTGCAGCAGCGTCGCAACATCCGCATCATCATTGAAGAACAAAATGATTGCAGTGGTCCACATGAGCGAACCGACAACACCGCCCAAGGCCAACCATCGCCAAGCCCTGATCCGCACAACGGCAAATACGCTGGCAGTGACCACCAACACATGCAGCGCCAAGGCTGGTTGATTGGGCTCGCTCGATGCTGTGAGCGCTGGGGCAACAAATGCACCCAGAAGCCCCACTGCAGCCAGCTTTGGACCATGCACCGAAGCAAGCACCAGGCTTGCAAGCCCGATCGCTGTCATGAGTACAAAGGCAATGGCAGGCCCTACAAAGCCGTAAAGGGCGTGAGCAGCATATACGCTACCAAAGGCAGCTATTGCTCCCGCGCCCGTCAGCACCCCCGGAATGTCTGCACTCATCATTGCCGGAAGCCCGATCAT
>Ga0209344_10002855_pt1 | contig 18211 bp, 19 predicted proteins | sample Cruoilmetagenom6_FD_187293 | JGI IMG/M metagenome (GOLD analysis project Ga0209344, IMG submission 187293) | Oil polluted marine microbial communities from Coal Oil Point, Santa Barbara, California, USA - Santa Barbara Oil Seep Sample 6 (SPAdes)... | ecosystem: Environmental > Aquatic > Marine... | reverse complement strand
AATCGCTTTGTTACCAGCTTCCGGCACTTATGCAGGATGGCACAGCTATAGTAGTTTCCCCACTTATTGCACTTATGAAAAACCAAGTGGACGCACTGCGTTCCCTTTCTGCGGAAGAAGGCATAGCACACGTTTTAAATTCCTCACTTAACAAAACAGAAGTAAAAAAAGTAAAAAGTGACATTGCCAACGGAGTAACAAAATTGCTTTACGTTGCGCCAGAGTCACTCACAAAGGAAGAATATGTAGATTTTCTTCAAACCCAGAAAATTTCTTTTATGGCAATAGATGAAGCCCATTGTATCAGCGAATGGGGTCACGATTTTAGGCCAGAATACCGAAACCTGAAAAGTATTATACAGCGAATAGGGAACAATATACCTATAATAGGACTTACCGCCACCGCAACCCCCAAGGTGCAGGAAGATATATTGAAAAACCTAAATATGCAGGATGCCAATACTTTCAAGGCTTCCTTCAACAGACCAAATCTTTATTACGAAATACGGCCCAAAACCAAAAATGTTGATTCAGACATTATTCGTTTTGTAAAACAGAACGAGGGCAAAAGTGGTATTATTTATTGCTTGAGCAGAAAAAGAGTGGAAGAACTCGCCCAAACGCTTCAAGTGAACGGTATAAAAGCCGTACCCTATCACGCTGGCCTTGATGGGAAAACCCGCGTAAAACATCAAGACATGTTTTTGATGGAAGATGTAGATGTGGTAGTTGCGACAATCGCTTTTGGAATGGGGATTGACAAACCGGATGTTCGTTTCGTTATTCATAATGATATTCCTAAAAGTATTGAAAGCTACTATCAAGAAACTGGACGTGCGGGACGCGACGGTGGTGAAGGACACTGTCTTGCATTCTATAGTTATAAAGATATAGAGAAACTTGAAAAGTTCATGAGCGGAAAGCCCGTTGCCGAACAGGAAATTGGCCATGCGCTTTTGCAGGAAGTGGTCGCTTTTGCTGAAACTTCTATTTCCCGAAGAAAGTTTATCCTTCATTATTTTGGGGAAGAATTTGACAATGAAACGGGGGAGGGTGGTATGATGGACGACAATATGCGCCATCCTAAAAAGAAACACGAGGCAAAAGAAGATGCCAAACAGCTTTTGGAAGTGGTTTCAAAAACCAACGAACAATATAAAAGCAAGGAAATAGTACATGTTTTGGTGGGCAAAGTAAATGCGCTCATAAAATCCCACAGAACCGATGCCCAGGAATACTTTGGCTCTGGAGCAAATCACGACAGCGCTTATTGGATGGCATTGCTTCGTCAGTTATTGGTAGCAGGATATCTGAAAAAAGATATTGAAACCTATGGCGTGATTCATTTAACCGCAGAAGGAAAGAAATTTATAAAATCGCCCACTTCCTTTATGATGACGGAAGACCATTCATTTAAGGATGCCAATGACGATGTGATTGTTGGAGCCAAAAGAGGAGGCGATGCTGCAGATGAAAACCTTTTCAAGCTTTTAAAGGCCGAATTAAAAAAAGTAGCACACGACTTGGATCTACCGCCATTTGTAATTTTCCAGGAACCATCCCTAGAAGATATGGCACTTAAATACCCCGTAACTATGGAAGAACTTTCCAATGTGCACGGAGTAGGGGAAGGAAAGGCAAAAAAATACGGCAAGCCATTCTTAAAACTTATCCAAAACTATGTGGAGGAAAACGACATTATACGCCCCGAGGATTTTGTTGTGAAATCAACGGGCAGTAATAGTTCCCTCAAACTATATATAATTCAGAATGTGGACCGAAAGCTTGCCCTGCCAGACATAGCCAATGCCAAAGGTCTTGAAATGCCAGAGTTTATTAAAGAAATGGAAGCCATAGTGTACAGCGGTACCAAGCTGAATATAGATTATTGGATTGACGAGGTGCTTGATGAAGACCAACAGGAAATAATTCACGAATATTTCTTAGAAGCAAAAACTGATAAAATTGAAGAAGCCCTCGAAGAATTTGACGGCGACTATGATGAAGAGGAACTGCGGCTGTACCGTATTAAGTTTATTAGTGAGGTTGGAAATTAACCGAACGTAGAGACGCACGGCAGTGCGTCTCTACGATTTCTGTTCCTTGTTGAAATAAACCAAATAATAATACATCTGCTTTTCCTCGTCCCAACCTTTTTCAACAAATTTTTCCGCACTTTCCGGATTGATGAAATCCAGCTTTATCTGAATATTGGTGTCGAGATTGATAACGTTTTTAATTTTTTTACGCGCAGCGGTTACTGCGGTATTGGCAATAGGGAAGGTTGTTAGGTCCTCGATGCTGTACTTGGGGGCCTTTTCGCTTTTGTAATGACGGAATTCCGGCATCAAATCGGGATTGTCTATCACCTCGTTCATAAAGGCCGTTTCCTCAAATTGGTCATTTTTCGCAAAATGGTTCACGGCGCGGTTCATAAACATAACCTCCTGTTTTTTATCTTCGGCGGGAAGGACCACGTCCTTTGCAAAATCCTGGCAGAATTTTAAATACTTCTTTGTGTAAAAATTATCATCGGCAAAGGCTTCCACGCCCAAAAAACTTTCCAGCCAATAACGCGCGTCATAACGGTTGCTGTCCACCGAAAGGATTTTGTAGCCCTCTTCTTTTTTTGAATTGAAAATAATGCAGCCCTTGTCCAATTTGTTCAAGCTAACCCCATGCTGCAGCATGGCTTCCAACTGGTTTCCCTCTTCGGCAAACTGAAGAAAATCCTGTTTCAGTTCACTTTTAAATATGCCGATGGCATCCATTTTTATATTGTCCAATTGCACATTTTCAAGATAGGCCACATAAACTTCGCCACTTTTTATATGTGGATGCTCAGACTGATTGTAAAGGTAGGTTGCAATCTTTCGGCTTTCTTCATGAATGTTTTGTGGATTGTCAAAAATTTTATTGGCACTATTGTACAATTCGTGAAATTCCAAATCTGCCTCGTGGGAAAACTTAAAATAGTTTTCCTCCTTCTCACGGAAAGGTTTCAGAAAAAATTCTTTCAACAATGGCGTTATTTCATCGTCCATTTTATAAGGTTCCGCAGAAAGAAAAATTGCTTCATTCCTACTTTTATTACCCACTCGGTGGATGGAAAGGGAGGCAATGTGGGTATTGAAAAGGTTGATCATTGGGGTTAGAAGTTAAGGGTTAGGCGTTAAGCGTTAAGGTTTAAGGGTTAAGCGTTGGGTAATTTCCTCTACTTTTTCGAAACTGAAAACTGAGACTGCGACTGATCACTGAACCTAATTCCAGTTTTCGTCAAAATCAAGATTGTCGTAATCTTCCGGATCTAGGTCAAATTCCTCATCGAAATCTTCTTCGCCTTCAATGGGTTCTGAAGTAAATTCCTTTTCGGGTGCTTCTTCGGGGATTTGTCCGTGGGAGTACATCAAGTTCGGGTAAATCTGTCCAGCTTCGGCCTCGGCAATATCGGCAAGTTCCACCATAAATGTCCACATATTCAGAAAGTCGTAAACATATAAAAGCCGCGTGTTTTCCTTATCTACCACGGTCTCTAAACTGGTTTCACCCATAAAACGGATGCTTCCGGGTTCGTCGCTCACGTCAAAAAGCGGTATTTCCTCGTCTTCTTCCCAGAATTCATTGGTGGTGTAAAACGAAGCCATTTCCTGTCCATCAAACCCAAAGGCTTGGGTAATGGCGTTGTGAAAATCTTCCAAAGAATTTGAAGCTTCTATTTCGATGTCGCGGAAAACGTCTTCGTGGGTGTCGAGGATAATTCTGAAACGGTAAATCATTTTCTTAATTTCTTAGGGTTGCAAAGGTATAAAAAAAGTGTTCAGTATTCAGTGGCAGTTGGTAGTGATTATTCTGAATTTCTCTTGAAAACCGGCGCAATGTAAGACTGTATTATGAGTCTTTCAAATTTTCAATTATCTCGCTAATTTGTTTTTTATTTTCAGGTAAATAGTTGTAGGCTAAATCCCAAATTATTTCATAGTCAATGCCAAAATATTCGTGGGAGATTTTATTGCGAAGGGAATACATTTCTTGCCAAGGCACGTCAGGATATTTTTCCTTTAGGGAAATCGCAATATTTTTTGAAGCCTCCCCGATTACTTCGAAGTTCCGTATTACGGCATCCACCGTTTTATAATCTTTTTTAAACCCTTCAAGAGAATGTCCTTCAATATATTCGGCTATTCTGTTCATCGCCAAAAGAATATCTTCAAGATATAAAACGTAATTGCGTCTTTCCTTTTTCAATTTAAATATAGATTACTTGGTTCAGTATTTTCTCCCGCAATTGCAATTTTAATGCGTTTTTGGTAACTATATCAATCTTGCGTTTAAAGATATTTTCAAGGAAGGGTTCTAGGGAAAAATATTTCCAGCCTATGGGTTTTTCAAGTTCCACCAATAAATCTATATCGCTTTGGGTATGGTTTTCATTTCTTGAAAACGACCCAAACAGCCCAATTTCCTTTACTGCAAATTCTTTTTGAAGTGTAGGTTTGAGTTCTTTTAGCCTTGAGATGATTTCTTCCTTTTGCATATTCATATAAATTTTAGCGGCAAAACTTTCCGTCTGTATCAAAGATACTCAAATATTGAGCTTAATCTTAAAAGATTTTATTTCGAAAACCGATGTAGCACAAAGGTCATTCCGGCCAAAAGGAAAAAAGCCGTTACTTGGTGCAAAACGCCCAGAACCACAGGTACTTGGAGGATTAGGGTAAACACGCCCAAAATAAATTGCACCAAAACCAATATCATAAGCAAATTGACTCCGTTTTTTTGCGGGACGGTAAGCTGCAATTTTCGGGCTTTGAACCAAATATAGAAAATAACTGCCACCACCACATAGGCCATATAGCGGTGCACAAACTGAACGCCGCTCTTTCCTTCCACAAAGTTTCGCCATAACGGAACCTGTTCGGTGTAAACGGTTTCGTGGATCAACTTGCCCTCGTTCATCAAAGGCCAATGGTTGTGAATCCAGCCCGCGTCGAGCCCGGCCACAAAGGCGCCCCAGATAATTTGGATCAACAATACGGCCATTCCCACCCGAATGATATTCCGGAAATGTCCGTTGATTTCCTTTTTCACGGGATACCATAGATCCAACGCGACCCATAAGGTGTAAGCAAATGTTATAAACGCTGTAGTGAGGTGCATGGCAAGCCGATAATGGCTCACACTGGGCCGGTCCACCAGGCCGCTTTTTACCATATACCATCCCAGAAATCCTTGGAATCCACCCAAGAAAAGCAGAATCAAGGCTTTTTTTATTGTGGGTTTGGTAAGCTGTTTTTTAATAAGAAAATAGAGGAAGGGGATAATAAACACAATACCCAGCAACCTGCCCAACACCCGGTGGATATATTCCCAGAAATAAATATCCTTAAAATCCTCCAGATCGAAGTGATTGTGCAGCTTTTGATACTCGGGGAATTGCTTATAATGCTCAAACTCGGCTATCCATTCGGCTTCGTTTAATGGCGGAATGGTGCCGGAAATCAACTTATAACTGGAAATTGAAAGACCCGAATGGGTCAGGCGCGTAATTCCGCCTACTACTACCATTACAAAAATCAGGAAACATCCCGTTAACAGCCAGTAGATTACTTTTTTATTGTCTTTCTTTGCCACTAATTCTCGAATTATTTTTTAATACTGATATTCTTTTTACTACAAAGTTCGTGGTGATTAATTTTGACCACGAATACTCGAATTGTTTTTTATATCAATTTGCACGCGATAAATCGCGAACCTACACCTGAAAACTGCAACTGCGACTGTCTACTAATTAATCGCCTTTAATCCAATTTCAGTTCCTTTTTTCAACATAAATTCCCGTGCCGCTCCGTATTCATTCGGAATTTCCCCTTCAAGGATTGCTTCCTTTATCGCGTCTTTTATGATGCCAATTTCCCGAGAAGGTTTTAGATTAAAAGTCTCCATAATTTCCTCGCCGGTAACGGGCGGTTGAAAATTCCTGACGTGGTCACGTTCTTCAACTTCCACGATTTTATCGCGCACCAACTGAAAATTGGCGTGGTATTTTTTAAACTTTTTTGGATTTTTTGTGGTAATATCGGCTTCGCAAAGTGTCATTAAATCTTCCACATGATCGCCAGCGTCAAAAATCAAACGGCGCACGGCACTGTCCGTTACTTCCTCGTCGGCAAGCCCGATGGGGCGGGAGCTCATCAATACCATCTTTTGAACAAACTTCATCTTTTCGTTCAAGGGCATTTTCAATCTTTTGAATAGTTTATAGACCATTTTTGCACCCACAAATTCGTGTGCGTGAAAGGTCCAGCCCAGTTTTTTGTCAAACCTTTTTGTGGGCGCCTTTCCAATATCGTGTAGCAATGCGGCCCAACGCAACCAAAGATCGTCCGTAGCTTTTGAAATATTGTCCACCACCTCTAGCGTATGCCAAAAATTGTCTTTATGCGTCTGTCCTTCCTTTTCGTCTATGCCCTGTAAGGCCACCAATTCCGGCAAAATAAAGGGCAGCAAGCCGGTTTTGTGCAAAAGGGCAAATCCTTTGGAAGGCACATCGGCAAGTAAAATTTTGTTCAGTTCGTCTACAATCCGTTCTTTCGAAATTATTTTTATGCGCTCGGCATTTCGGGTAATGGCTTCCAACGAATCCTTTTCAATAGTAAAATCCAACTGAGTCGCAAATCGAATGGCGCGGAGCATGCGCAGCGGATCGTCGCTATAGGTAATGTCTGGGTCGAGCGGGGTGCGGATTATTTTATTTTGAAGATCTTCAACACCGTTAAAGGGATCCAGCAATTCGCCGAAATTATCATCGGAAAGACTGAGAGCGAATGCATTTATTGTAAAATCCCTTCGGTTTTGGTCGTCTTCCAAAGTACCGTTTTCCACGGCGGGATTTCTGCTTTCCTCGGAATAGGATTCTTTGCGAGCACCAACAAATTCAAGTTCTATGCCACCGCTCTTCAGCATGGCAGTCCCGTATGTTTTGAATACGGAAACTTTCGGTTTTCCCGGAAGCAATTTTGAAACTTCCTGCGCCAATTCAATACCACTTCCTACGGCAACTATATCTATATCTTTCGCTTCGCCGCGTTTCAAAAGGAAATCGCGTACGAAACCACCAATAACATAACTTTCCAAGTTTAAGTTTTTGGAAGCTTTTGAAATGGTTCTAAAAATTGGGTTTTTTAAAGCGGATATGTAGGATGGGTTTACCACGGATAATTTTTAAAAATTGATAGAGGAGATTTTTACCACGAATGCACAAATGTTTTTATATGTTTAATGCGGTGAATTTTTACCACGAATAGACAAATTGTTTTTTAGTTCGCACGCGATAAATCGCGCGCCTACGATGGTTTAAAATCATTACTTATACTATATTTTTATTTGTGGATTCGTGGTGGATTTTTTTACCACGAATGCACGAATGTTTTTATAGAACTATTCTTTTGTATTCTAAGCCTTCTCCCTTGAAATTAGCTAAAATGGCTAACTTGTTTTTTGAAACTTTCAAATAATTAATACATTGACCAAGATGCATATCTGTAAGTACTTCAACAGTTTTTACCTCTAAAATTATTTTATTAAAAACTACGAAATCAGCATAGAATTTATGTTTAAGTACAATGTCCTTATACGCCACTGAGAATTCTTTTTCTCTCTCGAAAGGGATATTTCGTTGGGTAAACTCATATTCCAAAGCGTCTTTATACACAATTTCCGATAAACCATTTCCCAAGCAATTAAATACCTCATATAAACAACCAACAATGTCGTAACTTTCCTGTCTATAGATGATATTGTCCAAGCCTAAGTAAACAAAACAACTACATAAATATTCGTGTATTCGTGGTAACCTTTTTATTGCCGAATTACCTTCACCGAGCCATCATTTTTCAACTTAATAATAGCCGAAGGTTTTCCTGATTTTTTTTCGTGCTGCAAATTTACAACATAGTCCACGCCTTCCAAAATTAAAGGGTCTATTTCGGCGTAACTTTGTGGGGTTTTTTCCCCGGAAATATTTGCCGAAGTTGAAACCAAGGGTCTGCGAAAACGCTGTATTAATTTTTTACAGAATTCATCCTTTGCCACGCGAATGGCCAGCGAATTGTCCGCTGCAATAATATTTTCCGCAACACGAATAGGATTATCGTAAATGATAGTGGTGGGTTTTTTGGCGTATTTCAAAATATCGTATGCTACTTCCGGTACGTTTTCCACATATTCATTGAGCATTTTAAAATCGTGCACCAAACAAATCAGCGATTTCTCATCACTTCTTTGCTTTAGCTTAAAAACTTTGTCCACGGCATCGGGGTTGGTGGCATCGCAGCCTATTCCCCAAACCGTGTCGGTGGGGTAAAGGATTAAACCGCCTTTCTTTAAAACGGCGATGCAATTTTCAATTTCAGTCTTCATTTAAAAAAGTAATTTTTTGTTTCTGTTTCAACGATTGGGTTTGGTTGTTGCTTTTCAGAATAATGGGCAGTAGATACCATTTTTTCGGTTTGATTAAAATGGCGATTGTTAAATACATTCTAATGAGCAAATATTTTCCATAGCCGTAATTTTTCCGAAGTACATACAAATACGAAATATAACTTTCCCTGTTCATCGCTTTTGAAGTACCTGTACTTACGCCCTGATGGTGCAGGATATGCGCTTCGGGCACCAGCCAACTTTCGTAGCCCAATTTTTTTAGGCGATTGCAAAGGTCCATTTCTTCCCAATACAGAAAAATGTTGGTGTCGAAACCGCCAACCGCTGCAAAAGCCTTATTGTCAAAGAATAGAAATGCGCCATTAACCCAATTTACATTTAAAGGTTCTGTGTATTCTTTTTTACGCTTTGGATATAATTCTGGATTGTTTTTTTCGAGAAAACTTCTTCCGAAAAGCAATCTTCGCAGGCCCTTGTTATGGTCAAATGACGGCACGAAATTGTTGTTTTCGTCAAAATTCTGCGCCGTTGAAACGCCCACTTTTGGATTTGCTTTCATAAAATCCAGCAATATTCCCAAACAATCATTCAGCAACATGGCGTCGTTGTTCAGAAAAAGGAGATAATCTGCTTTTGCGAATTGCGCGCCGAACATATTCCCGCCGCCAAAACCCGTATTGATAATGCTTCGGTGTAAAGAAACGTGTGGTTTTATCGGAAAATTATCTCTTAAAATTTTATATTCCGAAGCCGTTGAATTGTTATCCACCACAATTATTTGGTAGCTGATACCTTCCGAAGTCTTTTCAATTACAGTGTTTATGCACTCCAAAGTATATTTTGAAGAGTTGTAATTGACAATGATAACGGCTACATCCATCAAATTAATTTTAATCGGGAAACTTTTTTGACTGCTTTTGGCAAAGATACAATTACTGTCCGTGGGAGTTTGTCCAAAGTTTTAATAAAGTTGGTTAGAGCAAGCTTTTATAGACTTCAATATACTTTTCGGCCGTGGTTTTCCAATTGAAACTTTGGGCGCGCGCCGTGTACCAGTTTTCATAAAACGGTCTATTGTTGTTGAATTTTTCCATTCCCGCTTTTAGCGTTTGCGCCATATATTGGGGGTCGTAATGGTCCCAAAAGAAACTGTGCTCCCCGCCAATTTCGGGGAGGGAAGTATTGTTTGAAAGAAAAACGGGTTTCCCAAAACGCATCGCTTCAATGGGAGGAATTCCGAAACCTTCCCGTAACGAAGGAAAAACAAAGGCTTCGCAATTTTGAAGGTAGTATTGTTTTTCCAAATCGGCTATTTTCCCAGTTTGAAATACCCTATTTTCAAAACCGTACTGTTTCACTTTTTCAGTAAGCTTTTCGGCGTAACTTGAACTATTACTTCCCGCCAGGACCAAATTATATTCGGGCAGAAAACGCAACATTTCCACCAGGCTCATAAAGTTTTTGCGTTCGCTGAAATCGCCAATCGAAAAAAGATAGGGTTTTGGCGACAAAAGCGAAGGTTTATAATCCTTCGGAAGTGTGATTTCGGTAATTGTATTGCCGTTGTAAATTACGTATTCCGGAATGTTGGGGACTTCAAAATGTGCGTGCGTATCCTGTTTTGCAAACTCTGAAATATAGGCGATGGCGCTGCTGCGCTTCAGTTTTTCGTTGAATTGTTTTTTCAGTTTTTTCTGCAATTCCACAGAGCCTTCGGTTACAAAATGCACGTCGTGAACCGTTAACAAGTAAGGAACATTGAAGAAAGGTTCAATTTTTATATTTTGATTTAAACAATGCCAAAGATTGTATTTTTTCTTTATTCGAAAAAGCTTGTGGCGCGTTAACGAGCTGTATTTTCGATATTTAAATGTGTCGCCAAATTCTTCTTTCAGTTCTGAAATATTTTTCACATTCAAAACTATTTCAAAATCGTTCTGCGGCAAGGCTGCCAACGCTTTTATGAAATGGTAATTAAACTGCCCAAAGCCAGAATAACGGTTTTTTAAATTATGCGATTCTAAAAAAACTTGTTTCAAAGTAGCGATTTAAGATTAGTCAATTTTTCGGTATAAAAGCCAAAGGTTCACGTACCGTTTAAACACTGAAAAGGCGCTTACGTAGGCGAGAATGAAACCTTCTTTTCCGTCTAAAATACCCAATCTAAAAATAAACTGGTTCCAAAATCTATAAAACGGACGGAACAGAAAATGGTAATAATTGGGTTTCTTCCCTTTTTTGTAAAGCATTCTGGCTTGCAACGCACTGTATTGGTGCATTTTTGCCGTATAATCGTCAAAGGATTTATAGGTGTGGTGCGGCAGGCTGCTTTTTAAATTTTCAGTTTTGCCGTCGGCTTCCAATGTTTCGTGGACCAGGTTTGCGTTGTATTGGCAATGGTTTTTATTGAAAAATCGGATGGTGTAATCATTCTGCAAACCGCTGTATTTAATGCGTTTCCCCATAAAATAGAAATCGCGTTTTACAAAATAGGCAATAGCTTTTGGGTTTTTGAACTTTTCAACGATTTCATTTGCAAGCTCGGGGGTTACTTCTTCATCTAAATCGAAAAAGGTTACCCAATCGTTTTTCGCTTTTGAAATTGCGAAGTTTTTCTGTGCCGAAAAATTGTCGAACGTCCGTTGGTAAACCGTCACTTTTTCGTGATTGGAAGCCAAAGCCACCGTATCATCGCTACTAAAGGAATCCACAATCACAATTTCGTCCGCAAACCAAAGGCTCTTTAAATAGCTTTCAATATTGTGGGCCTCGTTGAGCGTGATGGCAAGGGCGGTAATTTTTGCAGGGTTTTCCAAAAACAGGCTGTAGTTTGCGTAAAAGTAATAATTTTACAGGTATAAAATTGAAAACCGTTATGGCGAAACTTCCTATTTTAATGTACCACCACGTTACGGCTGAAAAGGGTGAAGGTTTGACCATTTCCATAGAAAAACTTGAAAAGCATTTTAAACATTTGGCTGAAAACGGCTATAAAACCTACCATTTTCGGGAGTTAGACAAGTTGAAGACGCTGCCAAAAGGCAAAAACATCGTCATTACTTTTGACGATGGCTATGTGAGCCAAATGGAACTGGCGCTTCCGTTGCTGAAGAAATATAAATTGAAAGCTACCTTTTTTGTGCCTTTGGATTTTTTGGGAAAAACCGACACTTGGAATACTTCTTCCCTAAAAATAATGACGGCGGAACAGTTGAAAAACCTCGAACCAAAAATTGTGGAGCTCGGCTTCCATTCCTTTTACCACAAAAAATATACGTCGCTCTCAAATGCCGAAATTGAAGCCGATACCCGCCGTTGCCTGGAATTCGTTTCAGAAAATGAATTGAATTTTTCGCCCGTTTTGGCCTATCCGTACGGCAAATTCCCAAAGGAAAAAAAACTGAATGAAATTTTTAAAAAGATACTTTCCAAAAACGGTATTGAATACGGTCTGCGTATTGGTAATAGAATAAACACCTATCCTTTCAAAAAACCGTATGAAATCCAACGGATTGATGTTAAGGGAGAATTCTCCATGTTGAAGTTTCGACAGAAAATTCGGTTTGGGAAGCTATTTTAAAAGTTATTTCATTCCTTTTTGAAGTAACATCAACTTCACATATCTTTCAAAAACGCCATAGGCATTAACGGCTGCAACTGTCATTCCGGGCACTCCGTCGAGGAACCCACCTTTTAAGATAAAAGAACGAAAAAAGCGATAGCTGGGCTTAAAAAAAAGAGCGAACCACGTTACTTTTTTTCCTTTGTCAAACTGTTGTTGCGCCTGAAACCACGCGTATGATTCCTTTTTTACAATATAGTTCTCCAAACCCTTATAGGTAAAATGGAGCATTTTGTTTTTCAATTTCCCGATACTGCCTTTGCAGATAAGTTTTTCATGAACACTACCGGAATATTCAGCGCCTTCCCGTTTTACCAATCGAAGCACATCATCACTGTGATGGTAGAGAAAACGGTTCATATAAAAATGCGGGAAATTTATTTTGTAACCACCGTGCTTTGGGTATTTGATGGTTTCTTTTATTTCGGCTTCCAAAGAATGGGTTACACGCTCGTCGGCGTCCAAAAATAGAACCCAATCGCCAGTAGCTTCTTTTAAAGCGAAATTTTTCTGGTTCGAAAAGTTATCGAATTTTCGCTGAAGAAATTTGGTGGCGTATTTCTTTGCTATTTCAGGGGTTTTGTCTGTGCTGAAAGAATCTATCACAATAATTTCATCGGCGAAAGCTACTGAAAACAGGGCATCTTGTATGTATGCTTCTTCGTTGAAAGTAGGGATGATAACTGAAAGGGTTGGCATAGCTAGCTTTTTATTCTCCTGAAAAGGTCTCTGGCTCCATGATGGACCATTAAAATATGAACTTTTTTTGAACTAACTGTCCTGTAAAAATTCTGTAATTTCCTTCTACTAATTCCCTGATATTTGGATCCTTCATTTCTTCCACAAGCTTACCAATATTTGGATGCGTTTTAATAATTTCTGTAGCTCGTTTTATTTTCTCTACCTGCTGCCGTGCGTATAACCTTGAATCAGTCGAAATATATTCATAAATTTCCTTTAAATCAATGCTAGCATCACGAAGCCATTTTATTTGAACCATTGCTGCATTTCGTTTTCTAATTCTTCTTCACTAATTGTGTCGTTTCGATTAGATTTTTCAATTCGTTTTTCAAGCTTGTCTATAAATATGAAGCGTTCAATCAACTCCTCAATAGTAAATTCATCGGGAAAATTATCGATATGTTTTTGCAGAAAACTTTTAGTAATCATCATTCTGTATTTTTATCTAAATTACAACTTTTCAATTTCTGAGGCAACTTAGTAAATAACTTTATCTTTGGAGCTTAAAGCAATTTTCAATTTATGGGAAACACTTGCAGAATTTGTGGCAATTCCGAAGAAAACGAAACTTTTACAGCAAAAGAAATGATGTACGGCTTGCGCGAAACTTTTGAATATTTTCAATGTTCCAGTTGTGGTTGCTTGCAGATTGCGGAATTTCCAGCGGATATGGGCAAGTATTATCCCGGCGATTATTACAGTTTTGACACTTATGACGGCAAGAAATTTACTGGAACAAAAGGCGCGATTAAAAAGAAACAATACGAAGCTGCGGTTCTTGGCGGACCTGTTTACCAAAATACCTTGGGGAAAATTTTAGGGAAAAAGGAATACGCCATCTTTATAGGATTAAACGTAAATAAGGAAACCCGCATTCTTGATGTTGGTTGTGGCAATGGTAGAAATTTCCTGTACCCCTTGGCCGAAGTGGGTTTTAAGAATGTAATGGGCTGCGACCCCTATTTAAAGGAAACAATTCACTATGAAAACGGGCTCACCATACAGAAAAGCAGTGTTTTTGATATGGACGGCACCTTTGACATCATAACCTATCACCACGCCTTTGAACATCTGCCCGACCCTTTGGAAAACCTTCAAAAAGTGCACGAACTTCTTGCCGCGGAAGGCGTTTGCATCATTCGTATCCCGACGGTTTCTTCGTATGCCTGGGAGCATTACGGCGTTAACTGGGTACAATTGGACGCACCACGGCACTTTTTTCTGCATTCAAAAAAAAGTATGCAATTGCTGGCAGACAAGACCAATTTTGAATTGTATAAAATTGAATACGATTCCACGCACTTCCAGTTTACCGGCAGTGAAAAATATATAAAGGATATTCCGCTTTCCGCACCCAAGGAGAAAGGTTTTTCAAAATCATTGCAAAGAAAAGCTGAAAATTTTAAATACAATGAAAAGGCCAAACAACTCAATAAAGAGGGGCGAGGCGACCAAGCTGCTTTTTATTTACGCAGGAAATAGCTTTATCTTTGCCAAACTATGACTGCAATTGATACTTCCGTAATTATCAGTACCTACAATTCCCACGAATGGCTGGAAAAGGTACTCTATGGTTATAACAATCAGACATACAGACAGTTCGAGGTTGTAATTGCGGATGACGGCTCCAATGATGAAACGCGGCAGTTGCTAAAAAGAATGGAGGCCGAAGTCTATTATCCCATCATCCACGTGTGGCACGAGGATAAAGGTTTTCAGAAATCGCAGATTCTCAATAAGGCAATTTTGCAGTGCAGCACCGAATATATTATCATGAGCGACGGCGACTGCATTCCGAGGAAGGATTTTGTGGAGCAGCACGTTAAATTTCGGGAAGAGGGTTATTTCCTCTCTGGCGGCTATTTTATGTTGCCCTTGGATATTTCAAAAAGCATAACGAAGGAGGATATTTATTCTGAAAAATGCTTCGATGTTTCCTGGTTGAAAAAGCACGGACTACAATCTTCCTTTAAGAACAACAAGCTGTATTCTGGCCCCTTCAAGGCGTACCTCCTCAATAGGTTTACCCCAACCAATGCCAGTTGGAATGGCCATAATGCTTCAGGGTGGAAAAAGGATATCATTGCAGTAAACGGGTTTGATGAACGCATGCAGTACGGTGGGCAGGACCGCGAACTGGGCGAACGCTTGATAAATTACGGTCTGAAAAGTAAACAGATTCGCTACAATGCTGTAGTGCTCCATTTGGACCATCCACGTGGCTACAAGAACCAGGATTCCATCAACAAAAATTTGGCCATCCGAAAGCAGACGAGAGGCAAAAAAAAGAAATGGACGCCTTTTGGAATTGTAAAAGATGATAATATTGCTCCATTTGTTTCCGTAATCGTTAGCACCTATAACCAACCGGAATGGCTTAAAAAAGCACTTTGGGGTTTTGAACAGCAGTTGGAAAAGAATTTTGAAATTATAATTGCCGATGATGGTTCTACTGAAGAAACAAAAAAATTAATCGATTTCTTTATAGTAAACTCTTCTCTGAAAATCACACACGTTTGGCAGGAGGACCACGGTTTTCAAAAGACGAAAATCTTGAACAAAGCCATAAAAGTTGCTAAAGGTGATTATTTAATTTTTACCGATGGCGACTGCATTCCGAGGAACGATTTGGTTGCAACCCATTTGGGATTGAGCCGTCCAGGTTGCTTTCTCTCCGCAGGATATTTTAAGCTTTCGATGAAGATTTCAAAACAGATTACTAAAGATGACATTGAAACCCAGCGTTGCTTCAATGCAAAATGGCTTTTGAAGCACGGTCTGAAAAAAACTTTTAAACTAAACAAACTAACATCTTACGGCTTGAAGGAAGATATTTTAAACACCTTTACGCCCACCAGCGCTACCTGGGACGGCAACAACGCCTCTGGATGGAAAAAAGATATTTTGGCGGTAAACGGATTTGACGAACGCATGCAGTACGGTGGTGAGGACCGCGAAATGGGTGAACGTTTGATGAACTACGGCATTAAACCATTGCAGATTCGCTATAGCACGGTTACACTGCATTTGGACCACGAGCGCGGTTATGTGCGAAAGGAAATGTTTATAAAAAACAAGGCCATTCGAAGAATAACAAAGAAGGAAAAGCGGGTTTGGACGGATTACGGCATTGTTCAAAAGAAAACGGAAGTTGCCAATTAAAACAGTTTAACTCTTTTTGTAAACCCCGATTTTCCAATAGCGAAGCTCTTCATCTGTAGTTACAGTAGTAAAATCAAGTTCTTTTAACCTTTTATCTTCCTTGAAATATTGCCAACAGCCGTGTCCTTCCCGATATATTGAAGTTATTATAATTCCATCTTCTGTAAGACTCTTTAGCATTCGGTTTAAAACATTTTGCTTTTCAGTTTCGTGAATGTAGTAGAATGCTTCGTTGAAAATGATAACATCAAATTTTTGTTTTGGGTGGAATTTTACAGCATCGGCAGTAAGAAATTCTGCTTTTGGCAATCTCTTTTCAGAGGCTATTTTTATGGATTCATTTGAAAAATCCAAGCCCAAAAAAAAGGAGTAGTCTTCGGGACTGATGCGTTCGGTAAGCAAACCGTCACCGCAGCCAATATCTAAAATACTTGGGTTTTTGGATGAAAAACGCTTTATAAATTCAATGATTTTATTGTAGCGAATGGCTTCCTTTTCGCTGCGTAGGCTTTTCCATCTTCCTTTTTTGTACTGGCGGTTCCATCGTTGTTTTCTGCGCCAGTTATGAAATTTGTCCAGTAAATTCAAGTGCCGTGGTTGTTAAGATGATGCGCCAAAAACGGCTTTAATTTTTCAAAAATCATTTCGGGGGTCAATTGTTTGTAAAGTGAATGTGGGTCCTGCTCAATTCGCCTTCGTTCCTCTAAAGTAAAACTGCTGAAAAGATCGGGCTTTTCTTCCAATAAATGAATTGAATCGTGATGGTCGCCATCCTCAAAACTGCACCAATGCTCTTTGTTTACATAAGGCGAATAAATAGTGAAGGTAGGTTTTTCAAGCGCTTTGGTAATATGAACACTTCCGCCTTCGTTAGAAACCAACAGGTCGCATTGGTTCATCAGTTTAATGAACCCACGGATGGAGTCTTCGTAAATATCGAGGTTTATTTGGTCTTTATTTTGGCACATTTCGTAAACCTTCTGCGCTTCGTCTTTTTGATGGGGAGCATAGTTAAAGAGAATGGTGCCATTGTAATTTGAAGTGATAAAGTCAATTATTTCAACCATATATTCGTAAGGCATCGATTTTTGGGGCGTACTGCCCAAAATGCCCAACATAATTACCGGTTTTTGAAGGGAATCAATCCTGTCGTAATTTTTTTCAGCTTCCGTAAGAAATATTTTTGGAGCGTACTCAGGTTCTTTTAAGTCGAAAACCGAAACAATCATATTAATTCTATCTTCAATTGCCTTGCCGCAGTTTTTGGAGCGATGTTCCAAAAAACTGATTGGGTGGGTGTAGAATGGAAGCTTCAATTCTTTGTGCGCCCGTTTTAGTCCAATTCTGTATTCCGCGCCAGAAAATAAGCAAATCATTCTACTTTGAAACTTGGAATACGGGTCGAAAATAATATCGTATTTCTCCTTTCTAATCCTCGCAATAGTCTGTAAAAGTTTCGGAAATTTTTTGAGTTCCTTTTCCTTTACTGAAATAATCTTGGCAATATTAGGGTTGTTTTCCAAAACCCCCGTGGTATAATCATAGACAAAATAAGTCACTTCGCTTTGCGGGAAGACTTTTTTAATATTATTGGCAATGACGGAGCTAATTAGTACATCGCCAATTCTTTTGTTTTGTATAACGAGAATTTTCTTCATATAGATTACCTTCGCAAAATACCTTTTTTGGTTTTATCTTCTTTCAAAATGCAGGAAAATTTTGTTATTCACCCAGATTATTCCCAAATGGCCGCAAAGCTACGTGATGTGCTCCATAATTTTTTCAAAACAGGTGAATACGTGACCAAGGGCGAACGCAATATTATTAAAACCGTGCAGCTCGAAGGCCGTTCCCTAAATATAAAAAAGTTTAAAACTCCCAATGCCTTTCAGTCGCTCGTGTATCAATATCTGCGGAAAAGCAAGGCCCGGCGCTCTTTTGAATACGCTACAAAATTAATTGGCTTTGGAATAAAAACGCCCTTTCCAGTAGCATATCTTGAGATTTTTTCGGGAGGCTTGAAGGAAAGTTATTATGTAAGTGAACACGTAAATTATGATTTTGATTTTCGGGAATTGATACATAATCCCCGATTTAAAAAGCGTAACGAAATTTTAAGGCAGTTTACCCAATTCACTTTTAAGTTGCACGAAAACGGCGTGAATTTTTTAGACCATTCCCCGGGAAATACCTTGATAATGGACAACGGCAACGACAATTACGATTTCTATTTAATTGATTTGAACC
>Ga0209344_10002854_pt1 | contig 18213 bp, 18 predicted proteins | sample Cruoilmetagenom6_FD_187293 | JGI IMG/M metagenome (GOLD analysis project Ga0209344, IMG submission 187293) | Oil polluted marine microbial communities from Coal Oil Point, Santa Barbara, California, USA - Santa Barbara Oil Seep Sample 6 (SPAdes)... | ecosystem: Environmental > Aquatic > Marine... | reverse complement strand
CATCCGGTCAGGGCACATCTGATTACCTACAACGTGTCTATGGGTTGAAGGCCAGTGTGTTCGAGGTGGACGTGCCCGAAGACAGCCCTTTGGTGGGGCAGGTCTTGGCCGATATAAATCTTGAAAATCACCTCTATATTATTTCGACCTATCACCGGGGCAAGGTGTCGATGGTCCAAATCCTGACTGCCGAAATTGCAGCGCCCTGTCGTTTGGCCATTGTCGGCAAAGACGTGGTGGTCGAAGAATTTGCCGAAAAATTCGATCTGACAATTCGGCCCGCTCTGGACGTTTTTGCCGAAGAATTCGCGCCCACCAATGCCGGTATCGCCGAATTGGTTATACCGCCAGATTCGCAACTGATCGGTAAAAGCCCGCGAGAATTGTTGCTGCGCAAGACCTATGGCCTGAGTTTGCTGGCAATTCACCGCGGCGAAGAAACGCTAAGCCATGTTGAATACGGGGATCATGCGGCCACGGCCATCGGATTGGAAAAATTCCGAACAGGTGACATGTTGGTTGCGCATACCAGATGGGAAAACCTTGTTCGGATCAAACGCGACCGTGATTTTGTCGTTGTAACGGCTGATTTCCCACAGGATGAATTACGTCCGCACAAGGTAAACTGGGCCTTGTTTTTCTTTGCAATCTCTTTGGGCATGATCCTGTTGACTGACGTGCGGCTGTCGCTGTGCTTGCTAACCGGGGCCGTCGGCATGTTGCTGAGCCGGGTTCTGAGCATTGACGAAGCCTATCGCGCTGTCGGCTGGAACACGGTGTTTTTATTGGCCAGCTTGATACCGCTTGGACAGGCCGTGCAAAACACCGGCACCGCAGAATGGATCGCGCAACAAATCCTTATCGCGCTTGATGGCTGGCCGATCTGGTCGCTACAGGTGGGAGTTGCCATTCTTGCGACGGCATTTTCGCTTGTCATGTCCAACGTCGGAGCAACCGTTTTGCTGGTGCCTTTGGCGGTATCAATCGCGGTTGCGGCGGGGGCCAACCCGGCAGTTTTTGCATTGACGGTTGCGATCTCGACTTCGAATTCGTTTATCATCCCAACCCATCAGGTGAATGCCCTGATTATGGGGCCAGCGGGGTATAAGGTGACGGATTTCGTTAAGTCCGGCGGCATCATGACGGTTTTGTTCCTGATTGTATCAATGGTAATGTTGAACCTGGTTTATTAATCCGCCGGGGCGGGATGAAACCCGCCCTCCGTTGATTGCGATCCCAGAGGGGGTGGACATGTCTAAACTGTGTGTTGTGACCGCCCAGAAAGACGGTCAAATCGAAGAGGTACAACAGCTGTGCCGTGATTTCGTAACCTGGTTGTTGGAAGAATTCCCCGAACAACGCGACGCGATATTAACATATTTCGAGCCTGCGAAGTGGCAAACGACGTTGTCTGAACTGCCCAACATACATGCCCGCCCGAAGGGGGCTATGTTGCTTGCAACGCTCAATGACAAACCCGTCGGGTGCATTATGTACCATCAGATGGAGCCCGGTATCGCCGAGATAAAGCGATTGTTCGTCTCTCGTAGTGCACACGGAACCGGGGCTGGTAAAGCGCTTGTCGCAGAGGTTTTGGCGCGCATCCGGGCGGATGGGTATGACAAAGCACGACTGGACACCACGCATTTCCTTAAGGCGGCTGTCAGCCTTTATGAAAGCGCTGGATTTAAGAAGGTTGATCCATTCATAGACTTCCCCGAAGACATCCAAAACGTGGTGGTGTTTATGGAGCGCCCAATTTAGAACTATTGTCGGTTCTTGAGCTCCGTGGCCGGGCCGGCCGACAAGTTCGAATGGCCGTATTGAGCGAAAATCGGCAATTATTTTGCCATTCAGCAACCGCGGAGCTTTTGTTCTGCTCGAATTCTACTTGTGATGATCAATGGTGGACGTAGATCGTGGCCCACTCACATATGAACCCGGTCACAGCTCGCATGTATGGGGCACAATATAGCGCCCATTTGGCCCAGGATGACGAATTGAGAATGCGTCGTCGTCGAAGTAGTGCACTCTGTAATCGGCGGCGGACACCGTCGCCGCGATCAATGGGTCATCCAACAACGTTTCGAGATGTCTTTGTAGGTTGCCAAAATCTTTCCAACGGAAGCCCAGAATTTGAAACGCTCCATGATAGGCAACATCAAAGCGCACAGCGGTCGGAAACAACAAAAGGTCGGCTTCGCTGAAGGTGTTGTTCCAAAGATACGTATTGTCCCCCAGCCGGGCATCCAATGATGCCAGTGCCCGCTCTAGGTCGCCATATGCCTGATCATAGCTGAATTGATCTTGCGCAAACCCGATGCGGTAAACACCGTCATTTATATGTTCTTTGATCCAATCGCACAGAGATGCAAGTTCTGGGTCCTGCCTTGACGCTGCAATATCGGGTCGGTCCATTTTGCCGGCATAGGCCTTCAAAAAGCTCTGGGTTATTTCGTCCGATTCCACACTGACGATGGCATTTGCTTTCTTGTCCCACAATGCAGGCACTGTGACGCGACCCGTATAGGAGGGATCACTTGCCGCGTATACCTGCCAAAGCTTGGTTGCTTGGGCGACCGGCGCGGTTTGGTCAGGCGGGAAAAACCAGCCATCCGGGCCGCCCAACCAAGGATTAATCAACGTGACCGGCAGATCGATGTCCAACAGCGCCCTCGCAAGAAGGGTCCGATGGGCAAAAGGGCACGCAGGCGCGGCGTATAGATGAAAGGAGCTTGGGTTATGTGCCAAACGATCGATGTCAATTTCATCTCCTTCAGAGAGGGAAATCGGAAAGTTTGACAGCTTTGCATACTGTTCCGCCCTCTCTTTGTGGATTTTGGCGTGCCAGACGCCATTAATCATGCCGCGCATATCGCGCCCCTTTTATAATCTTTCTTATCCGGCATTTGACGCTGATGGTGTCAGTGTATCAGATCGTGAAAGGGCGTAGGCTCCGCTGCCAAGCAATACCTGGGTAACGCTTGCGATGATCAGGAAGGCCGGGTATTCCCACCCGCCATCCGGAGCATTGAACACCCACCCATTTGCGCCGTGCACCCAAATAATTGACCCGAACAGTGCGGGCAAAAGCGCAAGGGCAACAAGACGGGTTTGCACTCCGAGTATAAGCATGATCCCACCAATAGTCTCAGCCGCGAAAAGCAAGTAAGCAAGCCAGCCAGGCAGGCCAATTGCAGCAAAGAACCCGGCTGTACCTTCAAGGCCGAATGTCATGAACTTTAGGACAAAGCCATGCGCGAAATACATTATGCCGAGTCCAACGCGAAGGACAAAGGCGGCCAATTCTGTTTGTCGAGACTGTTCCATATCAAACCTCAATGCGCTGTATGAGAGCCGTCACAAAGCACTGGGTGCTTTGACTGCTTGCATCCGCAAAAAAATAGTTTTTCGTTCTTGGTCGCCTCAAATTCAGTTGGCGAAATATCTGTGCCCGTGTGGGCTCCGTCGCAAAAGGGCTGCTTCTTGCTTTGACCGCAAGCACACCAAAAATACTTTTTTCCGGCTGCAACCTCCACGGCATATGGCGATTTCTGAGCAATAATCGGGTCGGTCATGTGGACTCCTCTGTGTCATGGTTCCTGTTTGAATCGCAAAGCAGCAATTCGCCTGGTGCGTAGTCACTGAAACTACATGCAAATGCATTTAAATGGTGCGCGGTTGAATGTCAATGCAAGTGCATGTAAATTGACCTTATGAAGAATCCACAGAAAGTCACAGTTCGCGCCTGGACACAGTTAATTCGCGCCCATGGGGTGGCATTTTCCGCAGTCGAGAAGACGCTGAAAGACAATAAACTACCGCCGTTGGTTTGGTACGATATCTTGTTTGAATTGGAACAAGCAGGACACAACGGCCTGCGACCATACGAGTTGGAACAACGCTTGTTGCTGCCGCAATACGGCATATCCCGCCTTATCAATCGGATTGAGAAGGCCGGATATTTGGAACGGAATGTCTGCGAAGATGACGGTCGAGGGCAATTCCTACAGATTACCTGTTCCGGGCGAAAACTACGCCAAGACATGTGGCAGATCTATGGACCTGCAATCGACGCTTCAATCGGGGAAAAGCTCTCCCAGGAGCAACAAAAAACCATGTCGGGTTTGCTAGACAAGCTGATCACTTAGCTGAGAGGCGTGGAACTTCCGGTACGGAATCCAAACTGGAACTTTTGCTTTACAGCAGTAAGGAAAATCGATGGCGTGGCCACTGTAAATGACAGGTGCTATTCTATTTCAGACCTACCAGAATGTATTTCATTCACTCAGTATCAACCAAGTGACAAAGCCTTTCCAATACCGGTCGAAGCGGCAAACGGCTGAAAGTCTCGCAGTGCAGTCGTTTGAAATGCCGAAAACTACCCGCTGTTTGTCAACCCATCCAGCATCACCTGTGCGGCTACGGCGGGGGTGAGGCCTCCGTCGGCGACAGCCTGACCGAGGCGGGTCATTTCGGTACGGGCCGTATCGGTCGACAATTGCGCAAGAAGCGCCTGACGGACCTCTTGTTCGAACCAGTAACGGGCTTGGGCGGCGCGGCGGGCGTCGAAATGCCCCTCAGAACGGCGCCAGTCGTTGAGGGCAGTCATTTCACCCCATGCAGTTTCAAGGCCGGTTATTTCCAGCGCGGACACCATCATCGCTTTGGGAAACCCTTCTGGGTCTTGGGGGCGTTTGCGTAAAAGGCGCAGGGCCCCGGCGTAATCCGCGCAAGTGCGCGTTGCGACCGGTTTCAGATCACCATCGGCCTTGTTGATCAGGACAATGTCCGCAATTTCCATAATGCCGCGTTTGACACCCTGCAATTCATCACCGCCTGCCGGGGCGAGCAGCAGGATAAACAGGTCCGACATTTCCGCCACGACGGTTTCAGATTGCCCGACACCCACGGTTTCAATCAGCACAACGTCGAATCCAGCGGCCTCACAAACGGCAACCGCTTCGCGTGTGCGCCGTGCCACGCCGCCTAGGTGAGTCTGGCTGGGCGATGGTCGGATAAACGCATTGGGATTTCGGCTGAGCAATTCCATCCGGGTTTTGTCACCCAAGATGGACCCGCCGGAACGCGCCGAGCTGGGATCGACAGCAAGAACAGCAACCTTCAAGCCCTGTTCGGTCAACAACCCGCCGAAGCCTTCAATAAAGGTCGATTTCCCGACGCCCGGTGTGCCTGACAGGCCGATGCGGATCGCCTGACGCCCAGATTTACGCACGCGATCGACCAATTCCGCAGCTTGGGCGCGGTGATCTGCGCGGCTGCTTTCAACCAAGGTGATCGCACGCGACAGCGCACGACGGTCACCTTTGACAATTCGGTCGCTAAGTTGTGCAATATCCATTGGGTCGCTCGTTTGATCTGATGCTGTCGGGGCCTACATGCATTGGCGACAGCGGTGTTGTCCAGTGCACGCGCGGTCGGTGCGTCCATTTAACTAGGGAGGCGGGAATGCTCGCAAGGTTGGTCGTCTGTTTCTGGGTGCTGGGCGGTATGGCCTTGGCGGACATGTCACATGGCAGCACCGCCGCCACCTATGATGTTCGGTTGTTGGGGGTGAAGGTGGGGCAGATGGCCATGGCGGGGCGTGTCAAAAAGAATGCATATGTGGTCAAATCCGAATTTTCCACCAAGGGTCTCGTCGGTACGATGGCACGTGCCAGTTTTGATTTGCAGTCACGTGGACGGGTCAAAAACGATGCCTTTCAGCCAACTTACTATTCCGAAGACATCAATACGGGCCGACGGCAATCTTCGGCGCGATTGGTTTACACCAATGGCGTTCCGGAAGTCGCGGGCGGAACGCTGGCTGCGGAAGACGATCTGTTGGATCCCCGCACGGAAAAGGGAACGCTTGATCCGCTTTCTGGCATGTTTTTTGCAATGCGGGATCAGCATCCGGATGAGGTGTGCAAGGTCGGAGTCACGGTTTTTGACGGCGCGCGCAGGTCGCGTTTTGAAATGACAGAGCGGATTGAAACAGATACTGGATTTCATTGCACCGGCGCATACCGTCGGATTGCAGGGTTTTCTGATCGTGAGCTGAAACGCCAGACCGTGTTTCCCGTCGCTGTAGATTACAGGTTCAAAGGCGAGGTCCTGCAAGCAGTGCGTGTCGAGGTGCGTTCTGTCTATGGCAAAGCTGTGCTGGTTCGCAGATAAGTCGGTATGAATTTTGATCTGCCCATCAATGATGCGCTTGACCCGTTGATCCAAGCGCTGCGCGCGCACAAACGTGCGGTGCTGCAAGCGCCCCCGGGCGCAGGCAAAACAACCGTTGTGCCATTGGCGATGTTGGAGGCCGGGGTGGTCAAAGGCCGGATCGTTATGTTGGAACCCCGCCGATTGGCCGCACGCGCCGCAGCAGAGCGTATGGCACAGACCTTGGGCGAGCCGGTTGGACAAACCGTAGGCTACCGCGTTCGGGGTGAAGCAAAGATATCGACCAACACCCGGATTGAGGTTGTCACTGAAGGTATCCTGACCCGGCGCATTCAAAATGACCCCGAATTGAAAGGGGTCGGTGCAGTCATTTTTGACGAGTTTCACGAACGATCCCTGAATGCGGACCTTGGCCTTGCCCTGTGTCTGGAAATAGCAGGCGCGTTGCGGGATGACCTGCACCTGTTGGTAATGTCGGCCACATTGGACGCGGCCCCGGTGGCGGCGTTGATGGATGATGCACCGTTGGTCACATCAGAGGGGCGCAGTTTTCCTGTGGAAACGCGGTGGCTGGACCGCCCTACCCCGAAAAAAGCACGGTTTGAGCAGGCACTGAGCGATCTGGTGGTTGAAGCGGTCAGTGAAACAACAGGTGGCGTTTTGGTGTTTTTACCCGGCGAGGGTGAAATCCGTCGCACAGAGAGTATCTTGCGCAGCCGCCTGCCGGAGGGCTGCCATGTCCGGCCCTTGTTTGGCGCCATGGACTTTGCCGCCCAGCGCGCGGCGATTGCCCCGTCAGAGGCGGGTCGCAAGGTGGTTTTGGCCACCTCAATTGCCGAAACATCGCTGACCATTCAGGACATTCGCGTTGTGGTGGATGGCGGGCGCGCCCGCCGGGCGCGGTTTGATCCCGGTTCGGGTATGTCGCGATTGGTGACTGAACCTGTTACGCGCGCAGAGGCCACCCAACGTGCCGGGCGCGCGGGGCGCGTCGCGACAGGCACCTGTTACCGATTGTGGACCAGGGGCGAAGAAGGGGCGTTGCGCCCCTTCCCGCCTGCCGAGATTGAAGCCGCCGATCTGGCCGGGTTGGTGTTGGAGCTGGCCCTGTGGGGCGCGGATGTTGAAACCTTGCCGTTACTGACCAAGCCCAACCCCGGAAGTTTTGCCGAGGCGCAGGCGTTGCTGCGCATGTTGGGCGCATTGAGTGAAAATGGGCAGATAACCCCACACGGCAAAGTGTTAGCCACCCTGCCCCTACACGCGCGGTTGGCCCATATGGTGACGCTTGCGGGGCGTGATGGCACGTTACTGGCCGCGTTGTTGGCGGATCGCGATCCGTTGGCGCGAAGTGCGCCTGTCGACCTTAACCTGCGCCTTTCAGCACTCCGTAACTTGCGTGGTTTTACAGATCGGTATTCATATGATGTTAACCGCGCCGCGCTGAGCCGGATCAAGGCCGAAGCCAAGCGATTGAACGGGCGTTCTAAATCAGCAGGCGGCAATTATAGCGATGCAGAGATGGCGGCACTTGCCTATCCTGACCGTGTTGGATTGCGCCGCTCTGGTGATGCGCCCCGGTTCGTTCTTTCGGGCGGTAAGGGGGCGGTTCTGCCAGATGGCGACACTCTGTCCGGTGCACGGTTGATCGTTGCGACCGATCTGGATGGGAATCCGCGCGAAGCGCGTATTCGGCAGGCCATTCAAATCAGCGAGGGCGAATTGCGGAGGCTATTTGCCGATCAGATCACATGGCAAGACACATGTGTATGGTCAAAACGTGAGCGCCGTGTATTGACGCGAAAACAAGAGGTTTTCGGTGCTCTAACGTTGGATGACCGGAACTGGCCGGACGCGCCGCCCGAGAATGTTGCGCGTGCTATGTTGGACGGAGTTCGCGATCTTGGCTTGTCGTGGAGTGACGCAGCGCGACGGTTTGCGGCCAGGGTTCATCTTTTACGGGATGCAGGAACGGAATTGCCCGATATGTCCGACGATGCATTGCTAAATCGGTTGGAAGACTGGTTGTTGCCCTGTCTGACAGGCGTAAAAACAGCCCAAGGATGGCAACGGTTTGACATGTTGGATGCGTTGCGCGCCTGTCTGAACTGGGATCAGATGCAGGAGTTGGACAAAGCCGCACCTGCACATTTCACAACGCCCTTGGGACGCAAAATTCCAATTGATTATTCAGGTGAGCATCCTGAAATCAGCCTGCGTTTGCAGGAAATGTTTGGCCAGACATCCCACCCTACGGTTGGAAATACTCCGATGCGGGTTACCCTATTGTCCCCCGGCAGGCGACCGGTGCAAACCACGTTAGATATACCCGGTTTTTGGACAAACAGTTACGCGGATGTGCGCAAGGACATGCGTGGGCGATATCCCAAACACCCTTGGCCCGAAGATCCAACAGAGGCCGACCCGACGCTTAGGGCAAAGCCCCGCAAATAAGAGTATTTAGCTCATGATTTGCCTTTTGCATCAAGTAGCCGTATATACAAAGTCATAACAATAAAAGACGCGAGCAGGTTAGACGTATTACATGACGGATGGTTTGAAAAAAGCCTGGGCCGAAATGGTCCAGCCCCTTCTGCGGCGCCCACCGAGGTTTCAGGTTGCTGCGGTCTGTTATCGGGATAATGCAAAAGGCAGAGAAGTGTTGCTGATCACCAGCCGTGACACCGGACGATGGATTGTGCCAAAGGGTTGGCCCATTGAAGGTATGAAATCTCCCGAAGCCGCTGTTCAGGAAGCATGGGAAGAGGCCGGGGTGACGCCGGTTACCAAACGGGTATCCCCTATTGGCACATTCGCCTATGATAAACGGCTGGGTGGCGGATACGACGCCCCGGTCGAAGCACAAGTATACAAAGTAAAAGTTGAGCGGCTGTCGGATGATTATCCAGAGGTCAAACAACGCCGTCGCGCGTGGTTCAAACCCGATGAAGCGGCGAACCTTGTTGATGAGCCCGAACTAAAGGAGATTTTGCGGCACATCTGAATTTTTTCTCGGATTTTACCTTTTGGTAATTGATCTGAATCACGACTCCGCCTAACGGGATTTTGTATGACACAAATCCTGGAGGATACATTGTGGCTGAAAGACCCGATAGCAAACACTGGACCACACTGGACCGTGATCTTGGGCGAATATCACAAATGGAACTTGCGACCGCTTATGTGTCGCGCCCGCTTATTGCGCCGGGTATTGCATTGGCCTTTATGGTCATTGCAGGCTTGGGAGCGGCTATATTTCTGGGGCAAAGCTCGGGCAGCATGATTGTTGTCGCGGCGGCGGTGTTTGGCGCCTATATGGCGATCAACATCGGCGCCAATGACGTCGCCAATAACATGGGCCCGGCGGTGGGTGCCAATGCTCTCAGCATGGGGGGGGCGATTGCAATCGCCGCCGTTTTCGAAAGCGCCGGGGCCTTGTTGGCCGGGGGCGACGTTGTTTCCACCATTTCCAAAGGTATTATTGACCCGTCAGGCATGTCCGAAGTGCGGGTGTTTATCTGGGCAATGATGGCGGCGCTGATCAGTGCCGCCCTTTGGGTGAACCTTGCCACAAAGGTCGGTGCACCGGTTTCAACCACCCATTCGGTTGTGGGCGGCGTCATGGGCGCAGGTATTGCTGCAGCTGGATTTGCCGCGGTGAATTGGCCGACGATGGGTAAGATTGCCGCCAGTTGGGTCATCTCGCCTGTTCTGGGCGGCGTGATCGCGGCGGCGTTTTTGGCGCTTATCAAATACAAGATCATTTACCAGGAAGACAAAATCGCGGCGGCCCGGAAATGGGTTCCGATCCTTGTTGGTATCATGGCCACGGCATTTGCGGCTTACCTTGCCCTTAAAGGTCTGAAACGGATCGTTAAAATCGACATCACCACGGCACTTGCGATTGGGGTTGCCATTGGGCTTGTCACATATTTAATAACCAAGCCGTTGATCCATAAGCAATCCGAAGGATTAGAAAACCGTAACAAATCGCTGAAGGTTTTGTTTGGCATTCCTCTGATCTTTTCTGCGGCCTTGCTATCATTTGCCCATGGCGCCAACGACGTGGCCAACGCCGTTGGCCCATTGGCGGCAATTGTACATGCCACCGAAGCAGGTGATTTCGCGTCCAAAGTGGCGATCCCCAGCTGGGTTATGATCATCGGCGCCTTTGGTATTTCGTTTGGGCTATTCCTGTTTGGGCCCAAGTTGATCCGAATGGTGGGCAGTCAGATCACCAAGCTAAACCCAATGCGCGCCTATTGCGTAGCATTGTCTGCGGCGATCACCGTCATCGTGGCCAGCTGGCTGGGCTTGCCGGTCAGTTCCACGCACATCGCTGTTGGTGGCGTGTTTGGCGTTGGGTTCTTTCGCGAGTGGCATATGGAACGCCGTCGTCGGCGCAATGCGCCCTCTGTCGCGGAAAAACCGTTCATCGCCAAGGAAGAACGCCGTCATCGCAAATTGGTAAGACGCAGCCATTTCATGACCATCATTGCCGCTTGGGTGATCACGGTTCCGGCGGCGGCATTGATGTCCGCCATGATATTTTTCTTCCTGAACAACGTGGTGGGTTAACGCCGATCACATCGCATTGAACACGGCCTGAGGCCCCGGAACACGTCCGGGGCCTTTCTATTTATGATCGACGTTGGCGACGCGATTTTAGCCGCTCATGCGCCTCGGGTGTCCCGTCGTGAAACGAGCCGAACCATTTGTCCCACGGCATTTCCAGATTACCGTAGTTCACCTCGAAATACCGGTGATGCATTTGGTGGTGGAACGTTCCCAAGGCCAATGTTTTTTGGTCTTTGACCAGAAAATCCTCGTAACCTGTATGCGAAGATGCCGCCAAAAGCCCCTGATTTTGCATGTGAAAGATAACATGCAACGGATGCGCCGCGACAACCGCATGTATCAAAATTGAACTAAAATAGATCAGATGCTCAATGGGGTGCATCGACAAGCCTGACCATGGGCCGACGTTGATGTTGCGGTGATGCAATGCATGCGCAACCCTGTACAATGGCCCCCAATGCAACGCCCGGTGCACCCAATAGAAATGGAACGAAATCCACACCGGTGTCAGCAGGAATATGGCCACAAACCACACCGGATTATCGCGCCACATCAACACCGGGAACCACCCGTTGCCCATGCCCCAATACATCAACACTTCGAACGCAGTCCAAAAGCCCACACCGCTTGTCAGGCTCCAGAACATGTTATCCTTTACCTGACCGCCAAAGGTGAATTGCCGCCCCCTTGTCATCAGATCGCGCGGATCAAACTTGAGGCGCATGCCCTGCCCTTTGCGCATGTAGAAAAACCAATGCAGTCCGCCAGCAACGCAGAACAGCAGAAACATGTTGCGCAACCAGATCACCGCGATCCAATCAATCGACAGGGTTTTGGCTGTTTCCAAGGTTGGTTGAAACCACATCCATGTAACAAGTGTAATCGCCATCAGGATGGTGTTTTCCGCCAGGCTTAGCCAACGTGCAGCGAGCCATGCCATCATCCGTTTTGGATCGGGTGGCCAGCAGAAAAACGGTGACACCTGAATTGGCACATCCGGTTGATGGTTCCACCCGGGAATAACAGGTTTTGATGAGGAACTCGTGTCCTGCATGGCGCAACTCCTTCGGCCAGGGTTGGGTGCACTTTGGCATAGTTTATTACCGTGGAAAAACAGAACTATTTGCGATGCGATATCTGAAATTCCGGGGAATAATTCATGCCGACAGACATTCGTGTATCCCTGCGTGCTTTGCGGGCCTTTGTAAGCGTCGTTGAACATGGATCGACACCGCAGCCACAAAGGCGTTGAATGTGGCACCTTCGGCAATGGCAGCCGCGTTGGAACAGATTGAGACGGAACTGGGGGCAAATCTGTTAATCCGCACCCGCGCATGCGGGATGGATGCCACTACAACGTAAGCGCACAAGAGACACTGTTGGCGGGGCAACTGGATGTCATTCTATTTGCAGGGCAGGATGTACGGCGCGGGATTGTCACCACGGATGTCCTGGACCTTCCACCCTACGTATTGGCACCAGAGGGGCATGAAATCACGTCATCAAAGCAGACGACCTTGTCGGCAGCAGCGAGGTATCAGATCATTTTGTTGGATAAACTGACCGCGCGGCCGCGTTTTAACGCATTGTTTGGTTCTGAGGGGATTACGCCCAACATCGTTGCCTACGCAGATAGTACCGAAATGGTACGGGGGCTGGTCGGCGCTGGAGTTGGCATCGCTGTGCTAAGCATGCGTCCGCTGATTGATCGCTCAAATGGTGATGATTCTCTATGTGCTGTGCCCCCGTCTTGTGAATTACCGCAGATTAATCTGGTTCTGGCGCGCGCGGAAGGACGTCCGCGCCGATTGGTGACAGAATTCATAGATCGATTGAACGGCTGGGCGCAAAGGGACGAAACCAGGCAGCTGATCGCACCGCCATAAGGCGAGTAAGCCTTTAGCTCCCGGCGATAACTATTTCTTGAAAATGCATAACGAACTTGTAGGCAACATATGTTTTCGCCAAATTGCTCTCTGTACATCACGCACAAATGCGTGGAAGAAAACAAAAAATGTTGATTTAAGCGTACTGATTGAGGTTAACACTATGTCCAATGAAAAGCGGCTATCTTTTGGCGCTATGCGTGCATATGCTGCCGTCGTTGAGCACAATTCGATCGCAGAGGCCGCAAAAGTTCTGGATCAGACACCTACGTCGGTTTCCTTCGCAGTCCAACAGGTTGAAGATAAGTTCAGAGCCAGCTTGTTCATCCGCGCTCGCGACCATGGTATAGTGGCGACCCCCGAAGGAAAAGCGCTGGCTGAACAATTCCGTTCCTTGCTTGAAGAATACGAGAATGTTATTGATGCAGGTCGCAGCATGTCCGGCGATCTTTCTGGCACGTTGCGCATTGGATATGACGCACCAGCGGCCTCGGCATTCCTGCCCCACATATTGCGACCGATGGTACAAGAGAATCCAAAGTTCAATCTGGAATTGCGCGTTTATGACAATGAGGGCGTACAAGAAGCTTTGCTGACGGGAAAAATCGATGTCGCGATTTATGGTGAACATAACCTGCGCCAAGGAATCATAACCCATGAATTGCTCAGGTTTCCACCTTATATCCTTGCCCCTGCTGGCCATATAATTTGCAAATCACGGCCTGCAAAATTGGCGAAGGTCACTGAACACCCACTCATTGTGTTGGACAGGCCCGGCGCACGCCCATATTTCAACTCGCTGTTTCGCGCTCAAGGCCTGCAGCCAAATATCTTGGCATATGTGGACAGTGCGGAAATGATGCGAGGCATGGTCGGCGCGCGGCTGGGTCTTGGGATATTGAACATACACCCCAAAAGCGATCGATCTAACGGCAATGACCCATTGATCGCCGTCGCTCTTGAACGCGGTTTGCCGCCAATCAGTCTTGTTGTGGGACGCGCCAAAGGACAGCCGAGACGTTTGGTGGCTGATTTCGTGAAGCGCCTGCAGATCGGGATGCAGATGGATGAGATGCAAGGGCTTATTGTGTCCTAATATGTCCTGTGGGATCAATCCCACCAAGGGCCGTGGTGTTTGCCCTCTTCGCCCAATCGACCAAAGCCGTGATAGCCAAAGAAATCACGCTGTGCCTGAATGATGTTGGCCGTGCCATATCCCTGCCGCATGGTGTCGTACCACGCCAATGCCGCAGACATCGCTGGAACAGCATGTCCGCCGGTCACCGCCGCCGCGACGGTTTCGCGCAAGGCCGGGATGGTTTCGGCCAGAAGTTCAACAAACCGCGGCGCGAGGATCAACTGCCGTTGTGGCAGATCATTGGCGAAGGCCTCAGATATGTCATCCAGCAACGCCGAGCGGATAATGCAACCCGCGCGCCAGACCTGTGCAATTCGGGCAAAATCGAGCGTCCAGTCATATTCTTCCGACGCGGCGGCCAAAATGCGAAACCCCTGTGCGTAGTTCAGGATGCGCGCGGCAAGAAAGGCGTTTAAGAGCGTGTCTTCACTGAGATCCAGGGAGGCGCGGCTGCCGCCGATGATCTCTTGGGTTTTCAGACGGGTTTCTTTTTCTGATGACCAGCTGCGTGCGCCAACTGCGGCCTCGATCATATTGGCAGATTGCCCCATGCGCACAGCCTCGACCACGGTCCAGCGCCCGGTGCCTTTTTGCCCGGCGGCGTCCATAATCACATCAACCGCCGGGTGGCCGGTTTTTGGGTCATCAAATTGCAGCGCTTTGGCGGTGATTTCGACCAGATAGGATTTGAGCCGCCCATTGTCCCAACGCGCGAACATCTGGCCAATTTCGGCCGGCGTGTGTGATGCGCCATAGCGTTGCAGGCCGTAAACCTCGGCAATGGCCTGCATATCCGCATATTCAATCCCGTTATGCACGGTTTTCACAAAGTGCCCCGCCCCGTCCGGACCAAGATGATCCACGCACGGGTCATCGTCAAACCGCGCGGCTATGGCCCGCAGGATCGGCTTGAGTTGGGCCCAACTGTGATCGGTGCCGCCAACCATCATCGAGGGGCCGTGGCGCGCACCCTTTTCACCGCCCGACACACCCATGCCAACGAAATGCAGGTTCTTGTCGCTAAGCTGTGCCGCACGGCGACGCGTGGCGTGAAAATCCGCATTGCCGCCATCGATGATCGTATCACCGGGTTCCAGCAGGGGAATGATCCGTTCGATCATGGCATCCATCGGCGCGCCGGATGGGATCATAAACAGGATAACTCGTGGAGTATCGAGGGAGGCCACAAACTTGATCAGCGAGGAATGCCCGTAGAGTTTACCGGCAAGCGGTCCGGCCTCGGTGATGAAATCGTCAATCCAGCTGGCCTCGCGATTGGTGACCGCAACTTCAAACCCTTTTTCGGCCATGTTCAACGCCAAGGCGCTGCCCATGGTGCCAAGCCCATAAATACCGATTTGCGCCATACTCAACCCCCGGTCACGCCATACATTATGCTTAAGCTAGGCCATTCGCACGGGCGTGGCCAGAGGGGGAGAGAGGAAGAATCACCCGAAACCAAAGTGGTTAAATCAGATGCAGATTGTTAGAAAGCAGCCTTCCATTGTTCGGTGTCAATGAACCAGCGTTCTTCAGTTATCAGATCATCATCGCCAAATTTGAACAACACGGCGCATTGCGACCCTTCCGGTAGCTTGTCAGACGTAAATTCAACGATGTTTGTGATTTCGTTGTCCCCCTGGCAATACCGAAGGTCCTTAATCTCAAAACCCGGGGGCAAGGCCTGACCGATGCCATCAAGGGCCGACCGAAATGCTGCGCGCCCTTCGAGGACGTCGTTTTGACCCGGTAACACAAAAATCATGTCATCCGCGTAAAAGCTGGCAAGCTTGTCCATGTCGCCTTCGGCCAAAGCGGCCCATCCGGCCTTTAGATCCTCTAACTGTTTCACGCTTCCCATTTGCAGTACCCTCCGGTTGTTAATGTGTTTGTCCAATCTTCAGACAGTATCACAACTAAGGGGTTTCTCTAAATTGTCGCCTTATAGGCTTTTTCCGTCGTAGATGCTTTCCGGCAGGCGCAGCGCATCCAGTTGATCGACACATCCCAGATTTATCCGATAGTGTCCCGGGATCAGGCGCGTTTCGACAAAGGTGTGGATGCCACAGCGGTTGCAGAAATGATGACGCGCGACCCCTGTGCCAAACTGGTAGGTGGTCAGAACGTCACCGTCGGTGGTGATTTCAATATGTTCACGCGGGACAACGTCCGTTGTCATGACCATGCCTTTGCGGGCGCAGATAGAGCAATCGCAGCACATGGATGATTCAATTGTCCCGGACGAAAATGCAAATCTAACAGCGCCGCAATGGCAACGTCCCTGATACGTCTGCACCTTGAACTATTCCTTCAGTACATCATCCGTTTTCATCACCGTCGCGAATTCGCCGTGCAGATTGGCAAGCGTGACCGAATGAATTTGATCCGCGGCGTGATATGTCCCATCGGGCCCGGTGGCATCGTATGCCCAAACTGCATCGGCCACGTAAATTGTATCGAACCCTAAGTTTCCGGCCGAACGGGTGGTGGATTCAGCGCAGTGATTGGCGGTGGCACCTGTCACAACCACACGTTCAATGCCGTCATTGCGCAGGTCAGATTCCAGCGATGTGCCGACAAAGGCGCTTGAAACGTTTTTGATGACCACGGCCTCGTTTTCCAGCGGTGCGGCGCATTGTTGGACGGCAGCACCCGAATTGTCGGGGTGAAACGGATCGCTTGGGTCCACGCCGTGGTGGTGAATATGGATGACCTTGTCACCACGCGCACGGAATTGGGTCAGTAAATGCCCGATGTTCTGCTCGGCCTCTGGGCAAGACCGGGATGCGCCTGCCGCATCGTCATCGGCAAGGGCCATTTGTACGTCGATTACTAATAGGGCTGTCTTCATCGTTATGTGTCCTGTGTTGGTTGTGTGTTGGCGGCGCGATCCGCCAAAATCTTTTCGACCCGTTTGCCATAAATGCGAACGTTGATGTCGTCGCTGATGACGCGACCCGGTTCTTCGTCATAGGTTAGTATTGCAGAAATACGCGGGCGACTACCCTTTACCTTGGTTACCCCATGCAAAGAATAGCCACCCCTGAACAGGGTGAAGGTCCCTGCCCCACGTGAAAAGGTGCTTGCCGCGGATAAATCATCCGCCAGAATGCGATCCACCGCTTCGCGATCTTCTGTGTCGTCCGTGCGCGAATTGGGCAGGAAAGCAAATTCGCCACCATCTTCCGCCGCCTGTAGCAGCAAAGTTACCGTGCATTCGGTCGTGTCGTAGTGCCAAGCGTGCCAGCTTTCTGGTTGGAGGGCGACAACATTCAGCGCCTGAAATTCATCCGCGCAACGGTATAGCTGCGATTTTCCCTGAACACGGCGCACAAATTCCGTCAGGGTTTTGGAATGGTAGAGGCGTTTGACCAGTGTTTCACCCGGGATCTGATCATCCGCCAATTGCACGGCGACATGCATGAATTCTTTACGACGTGGGTGATCTTTGGGCAGCGATGGATCAATCGAACCCTGATAGATGTTGCGCTTGATCGTCAGGACGTCTGCGGTTGGAAGCAGATCGTTGGATTCAGCCGCCAGATTGGCCAAGGCATCAGGACGGATAAACCCATCAAGGTTGCACCACCCGTTGTCTTCCATTGTTTGTTGGCATTCAGCCAGAAACGCAGCGCCCCTGCCCTGATCCAGATCGGCGATTGGGAAACGATCCAGATCGACAAGATCCAGGGCGATGTCTTCGGCCACCTGACATTGGGTATCGTTCATTTTTGCCTCCCTTTTCGGATGTGCGGGTTGTCGAGGGCATCCCCCGGCTGGGACCACTATGCTTCGGAAGAATACCCAAATAAAATGAAAGATTATTGCCTCATGCACATAAAAAACTTATGCATTAGGTATGCGTCATAACCTTAATCTAAATTGGCTTCGCAGCTTTGAGGCCGCCGCGCGATTGTTGAGCTTTACCCGTGCCAGTCAGGAACTGGGCCTGACACAGACGGCCGTCAGCCAGCATATCAAGGCGCTTGAGCTTAAGCTTGGTGAGGTATTGTTTGTTCGTCGTCCAAAAAGTTTGCAATTGACCGATATCGGAAATGCCTACCTCACGTCGGTGCGGGACGCGTTGGAAACGATCGAATTGTCGACCAACGGATTGTTTGGTCCCAACCTGACCAGCACGGTTGTTGTGCGTGCCTCGATGGCCTTTATCGTTTGGTTGTCGCCCCGGTTAGGTACATTTCAGACGGATCACCCGGATGTCGGAATCAAACTGGTCACATCGATCTGGGAACGGGACGCGGATAAGCAACCTATTGATATAGATATAATTTTGGCCCCGCAAAAGCACGCCAAGCCACATCTTGAGAAGCTTTCAGATGAATTTATCGTTCCGATTTGCGGGGTAAAAACATCCCAATCCATAAAGCAGGTCCAGGACCTGGTGGATCAAAAACCCATCCATATTCTGGG
>Ga0209344_10002852_pt1 | contig 18245 bp, 15 predicted proteins | sample Cruoilmetagenom6_FD_187293 | JGI IMG/M metagenome (GOLD analysis project Ga0209344, IMG submission 187293) | Oil polluted marine microbial communities from Coal Oil Point, Santa Barbara, California, USA - Santa Barbara Oil Seep Sample 6 (SPAdes)... | ecosystem: Environmental > Aquatic > Marine... | reverse complement strand
TGCAAACATATTATTATATATTTTTTCGTTTTAGCTTATGTAAAATCATCCCACTTTTGTTGCGTAATGCCATCGGTTATTGAACGAACAAACGCTTGCATAAGAATTCGGATCGTTACGAAAACGGGTCAAAACATCAACTAACCGTAACTAACAACTGTCGTTCCGGCGAGAGCTGATGTGTTTAACAATCCACGCGCGGTTACGGATGGTGTCACAATATGGGCGCGGTTGCCCATTCCCATTAAAATAGGACCAACCTCTAAGCCATGCGCAACTTCTTTTAAAATATTTCGCGTGGCCCCGGCTGCGTCAGAGTTTCCATACATTAAAACGTTGGCGCTGCCATTAATTTTGGAGTTTGGGAACAAACGTTCACGCAATTCCGGGTTCAGGGCTGAATCAGAATGCATTTCGCCATCATATTCGAAATCCAAATCCATTTGGTCCAATAGTCTTATAGCTTCTCGCATCATAATGCCGGATGCACTATCCAGATTGCCAAACTGAGATGATGAACACAAAGCTATTTTTGGCTCAACGCCAAAACGTCGTACGTGCCGGGCCGCTGCAATTACAATATCAACCATCTTTTGTGCGTTTGGCTCAGCGTTCACATGTGTATCTGCAACAAATAAAGGACCATCCTCGAGCATCAATACGGAAAGGGCTCCTTCAGGATGTAATCCATCTCTGCCCAATATCTGACTCACATATTTCAAATGCCATTTGTATTGTCCGAATGTGCCACAGATTAAACTGTCTGCTTCTCCAAGGTGAACCATCACTGCACCAATTGCAGTTGTGTTTGTTCTTAATATTGCTTTTGCAGTGTCAGGCGTGACACCTTCACGCTCCATAAGAGCATGGTAGCTAGTCCAGTAATCCCGGTACCGCGAGTCGCTTTGAGGGTTAACAATTTTAAAGGCTTCAAGAGGATTTATCGAAAGGCCGATTTGTTTGCACCGATGTTCAATTACGTCCGGGCGCCCGATAAGAATTGGCGTATGTGCGGTTTCCTCTACCATGGCATGTGCAGAACGGATTACACGCGCATCCTCTCCTTCGGCAAACACAATTTTGCGTGCTGACTGGCTTGCGGCACTAAAGACAGGCCGCATAAGCATAGCTGTTTTGTGAATAGAGGCTTCTAATCTGGCGGCATAAGCCTTTAGATCAATCGGCCTCTTCGCAACTCTGCTTTCCATTGCCGCGCGCGCAACAGCCAACGTTACAATTGATAAAAGCCGTTGATCAAAGGCTTTGGGAATTAAATACTCCGGCCCAAATATAAGTCTCTCATCAGTATAAACTTCCGCAGCCTCAGCCGAAGAGGCACTGCGGGCCAACTCTGCAATTGCATTCACGCAGGCAATTTTCATAGCATCGTTTATTTCAGTCGCGCCAACGTCCAGAGCCCCACGAAAAATAAACGGGAAACAGAGTATATTATTTACCTGATTTGGAAAATCGGATCGACCGGTTGCAATAATTGCATCCGGAACTGCAAGGCGTGCTACATCGGGCATAATCTCGGGTGTTGGGTTGGCAAGTGCAAAGATAATCGGTTTTGCCGTCATCGATTTAACCATGTCCGGTGTTAGAACATTCGCACCTGACAAGCCTAGAAACAGATCAGCACCTTCAACAATTTCAGCCAATGTGCTTTTTTTGGTATCATGCGCAAAATCTTGTTGCTGAGGTGTTATTGGTTCTTTGCGGTCTTTTCGGATTACACCGTCTTTGTCCGCCAACCAGATGTTTTCACGCTTCACACCTAGCTTCATAAGCATGTTTAAACAGGCAATTCCTGCGGCACCACCACCGGCTGAAGCGACTTTTATGTCTTCAAATGATTTTTCAACGATGTGAAGTGCGTTCGTAACTGCTGCAGAAACCACAATTGCCGTGCCATGCTGATCATCGTGCATAACGGGAATATTCATTTTTTTCTTACAAAGTTCTTCAACAATAAAGCACTCCGGCGCTTTAATGTCCTCTAGGTTCACGGCACCAAATGTAGGCTCTAAAGCCGCGATAATGTCTGATAGTTTTTCGGGATCCGTTTCATTAACTTCAATATCAAAACAGTCAATTCCTGCAAATTTCTTAAATAGAACAGCTTTGCCTTCCATAACGGGTTTTGACGCGAGAGCACCAATATTGCCAAGACCAAGTACAGCTGTTCCATTCGTAATAACTGCAACCAAATTCGAGCGTATGGTATAACGCCCGGCATCATCTGGATTACTTTTAATCTCCATACACGCATCCGCAACACCAGGACTATAGGCGCGAGATAAATCACGGCCATTTGCCATCGGTTTGGTTGCCCGAATTTCCAATTTACCGGGCACTGGAAACTCATGGTAATCCAAAGCTTCAGATCGCGATTTACTTGTATCTTTTTCTTGCGGCATATTAATCCCTTATGTCATTAGGTGTATTTCTAATGACACCTTGGCGGATTGAAAAGCTTAATTAAAAAACTGTAACATGATCTTGAATTCATTATGTGATTTAAGAGTAATCTTTTACCATGATTACCAACAATAAGACAGAGAACTGTCTGGCATAAGTGCCTTTCTATTTGCCATTTTGTAGTTCAGTAACTATCTCTTTATGTAGAATAGTTTCCACTTTCGGATTATTCAAACAGGAGATCAAACATGTTGCCCGGTAAGATGAAGACGATAGAAATGCGTGAGTTCGGAAAAGCCGATGTCCTTGGGATTGGAACACGTGATTTACCTGAATTACGCAGTACAGAAATCTTAATTCGCGTCATTGCTGCCGGGGTAAACGGGCCGGACTTGGTGCAGCGTCGTGGGCATTATCCCCCTCCGGCGGGGGCATCAGATTTACTGGGGCTGGAAGTATCGGGAGAGGTTGTCGTGGTTGGAGGAGATGTTTCTAACTGGGCGGTTGGTGATCGCGTGTGTGCTTTGACAAACGGTGGCGGATACGCTGAATATGTTGCGGTTGATGCAACCCATTGCCTGCCAATTCCCGCACATGTTTCCGATATTGATGCCGCGGGTTTATGTGAAACTTATTTCACGGTTTGGAGCAATCTATTTTTTCAACAAACCATAGCTGAAAATGATTTGTTATTGGTCCATGGCGGTGCCGGTGGCATTGGTTCAACCGCAATACAACTAGGCAAAAATCTTGGAATGCGTGTTTATACAACCTGCGCCAACGCAGATGATTGCAACTACGTAAAAGGCTTGGGTGCCGAGCGCTGCATAAATTACAAAGAAGAAGATTTCGTTGATATTGTCCGCAAAGCCGGCGGTGCCAATCTGATATTGGACATCATTGGCGGAGATTATATTGCGCGGAATATTAAGGCTGCAAGTCCGGACGCACGTATTGTCCAACTTGCGTTTAATGCTGGATCAAAAGTTGAGATTAATTTGATGCCGATTATGCTGAAACGGTTGATATACACTGGCTCTACATTGCGATCGCGACCTGAAAGCTTCAAAACTGCTGTTGCCGCAGATCTTGTGAAAACTGTCTGGCCGATGTTTGAACAAAAGAAACTTTTTGCACAGACACACAAGGTTTTTCCATTCGAGCAGGCAAGCCAAGCGCACTCTATGATGGAAGCGGCACAGCACCGTGGTAAAATTTTGCTATCTCCTACGGCCTGCTAACATCAGGAGTTCGGGTTTTCATATTATCCCCATGAACCGACGGTAAATTTTTTCTCGTCGCTGATATTCATTTTTTCAACACACTCGGCGTTGTTTTGGCTAAGTGTTTGCACACCAGCTTCTTGGGTTAAGCCAAGATCATCCAAATTGAAATCAGGATTGCCGGGGAATTCATCACTTTTGTAAACCCATTTCCCGGCGTTCGTTTGCCCATATATTTTTGCTGTTTTATGATCAGCAAAAGTTACATTTTCTATTTTATCAACACATGTCTTGATAAAATCTCCCTTTTGCTTTTCATCATTTAAAAACACGTCTTCGGGTCTTCGTGCCTCAATATTGATGTTCTGATAATCAATGATGTGCTGCATACATTCCATGTCCAAAATTGTTATTTTGTCATTCCATCCAAATGCGACTGTTCTGGGTAGCTGACCAAGTGGCACATCATTGTCAAGAAACTCGAAGTGAATTTTCTGCTTGGTGGTTGTAACCCACGAAAAGAATAGCTGAGGCATTCCTGTATACGCTTCAATATTATGAAACAGCAAATCATCCACGGCTTTATATCGACCAGTTTTGCCACCCCTCGCCCAGGCGCGCTCCACGGTTTCACCAGGTGATGTGATGACAAAGAAAAGATATACAGTATCGCCAAAACGACTGATCAATGTACTTTCTTTCTGTCTATCATGCGAAGGCGTGAAGCTGTCAAAACGAAACCTGTCAATCAGCAAATGTGGCATTTCTGATTTCGCAGCTTTAGTAGCCATATATGTATCAAGTTTCTTATCAATTATTTCCAGTTCTTGGCCTGTTAACATAGCGGCATATTTGAAGTCATCGCCCAGGCTATCATAATCAAGTAAAAATTTTCTCCAGTAGTCAGGGCTTACCAATGCAAAGTCTTCCCACGGAATATCAAGCCTTTCCGCAAGCTTTCTTTGCAGTGGACGAATGGTACTTTTCCCAGCAGCTGAAGCGCCTTTGACATTCATGAAAAATGGAGATTTTTGATAGGGTAAAAACCTGTATCCTTCATTTTTCACCGCTTCAGCGACAAATGGCTCTATCCATTTTCCAATCATTTGGCTGCCGTAATTGTTGCAGATAAAATTAGTGGCAAAACGGCAAACCATATCTTTATCGGCAATAAGGCGTCCACGGTCACCAACCATACTTCCGACAAAAACAAGCAAACTCTCATAACAGGCCAAATCAAAACCATCTTTGCTTGCCGAAACATTTTTCTGCCAGTCGGCCAGCGCTAAAATTTCCGGCAATTCTACCTGTACCGACTTTGCTTCTTTTCGAAAAAACCGTATAAAAAAAGACGCATTTTCTTTCGGTGGCGGTGCACTGCTGCGATTATAAATATCACTGTCGAGAATGGCGTTAATTTTTCGCTCTACCTCTTGCCTGAAGTGATCGAACCTCTGTTCCAATTCATTCATTCTGGGCTGGATGTATTCGTTTAGAATTTTCCCCACCATGTTACGCAGGTTTATACCAAGTTCTTCATAGCTTGGGCCATCAGGCACATAAAGGTCGGCTGTGACACGGATAAGCAGTTCATGAACAACTAACCTGTTGACCTTGAATGCAATAACCTTATGCGTCTCAAGCCCCCAGAATTCCGAGGCCTCTTTTGCAGTAGGGTAGTCCGTATCCGAGTTTTCTTGCCGATATAATGTAACAAGAGGCAAAAGCCTGCCGGGGATTTCGGAATTCAAACCTGGATTCCATGCATCATACTTTTGAGCGTTTTTAGACATCGCGTTCTTTATGAGTCATATTCACGTCCTCTAACTTCTAAGCGCATGAAGCATAAATAATCATTATATAAATGGCACCTAATTTATTAGGCGCCATTGTATTAAGCTGTTTTTGTGATCTTATCTTTTATCACTTTTAACAATGGTAAGAATATCAAGATCAATGCAATCACAGTAATCGGACCTGCAATCGGGCGCGTAAAGAAGATAGAAAAATCACCATCGGAAAATAACAGCGACTGACGTAATTTCGGCTCAGCAATCGGCCCCAACACAATGGCCAGAACCGCAGGTGCGACCGGATAATCCAAAATTCGCAAGAAGAACGCGGCGATGCCGACCAGCACCATAAGCGATACATCGAACATATCAAGATAGGCCGCATATGTACCGACCAGCGACAGAACGAAAATCATCGGCGCAAGGATTGTGAATGGCATGCGAAGCATCCATAGGAACACTGGAATAAAGGCAAGATTAACTAAAACAGCAATCACATTGGAGACGTAAAATGAACCAATTAGCGGCCAAACAAAATCAGGTTGATTGGTAAACAGCAGCGGCCCCGGCTGAAGTCCCCAGATCACCATACCGGCCAATAAGACAGCGGTAGTGGGCGAGCCCGGAATACCCAAAGTCATCATTGGCAACATAGCACCTGTCGAGGCAGAGTTATTGGCAGCTTCAGGTGCTGCAACACCATCAATTGCACCCTTGCCGAATTGACTTGGATCCTTCGATGTCAGTTTCGCAACACCGTAGGACATCAATGATCCGGGTGTTGCCCCTGCTGCCGGCAAAATCCCCACAAAGAAACCCAGAGCAGAGCCGATTAACGTACCGCGCCATGCATACCGGAATTCTTTTATAGCTTCAATAATACTGCGGGCACTTACGTCCACCTTAGCCATAGAAGTTCCATAGCGGTTTGTATTGATGGTCCAAAGCATTTCACCAATACCGTAAACACCAATTGCCAAAACAAGGAAACGGATACCGTGGCTAAAACCCGTTATGTCAAAGAATATCAAGCGCGGTTCGCCCGAAATAATATCAAACCCAACAGTAGCCAGAACCAAACCAATACAGATCGAAAAGATCGTTTTCGGAATATCATCGCCGCCAAGTCCCACAAACGTTGCAAAGGCCAAAAGCATCAGTGCAAAAACTTCCGGATCCCCAAAAGATAGGGCAACCGAGGCCAGCAATGGCGCAAAAGCTGTAAACATAACATTGGACATCGTACCACCAATGAAAGACGCAAGGGCCGCAGTAACCAGCGCCACATGCGCCTTGCCGGAAAGTGCCAACGGTCGTCCGTCAAAGGTGGTTGCAACAGCTGTAGAGGCGCCGGGTATTCCAAGCGTAATCGATGAAATCGCCCCCCCGTACATGGCACCGTAATAGATCGCAGCCAAGAAGATCATTGGCGAGGTAGCGCCGCCCGTGTAGCTTTGTATCACAAAGGTAAAGGGCAGTAGGATTGCAACACCGTTCACGGACCCAAGCCCCGGCATCGCACCGACGAATAGACCAACCACGACACCAAGCACCGCCAAACCCAAATTGATAGGCTCCAAAGCTACTAAAATACCGTCAAATAAGGATATCAGAACGTCCATTTTACTGTCCTTTTAATCTGTTTTTATGCTGATCTTTAAATGCAGCTATCATAGGAAAATCTCATAGAGCGGGATGAACAAAGGTTCCAAATACCCCTTTGGAAGTACAATCCGCATCGCTATGTCAAAGAAGAAAAAGCAAAATATTGTCATGCCAAACGAGACAGATAATGTCAGTACCCAATTATGCCGCCCCAAAAATCGCATATAATATATTAAGAAAGCCGGGATCGCGCCATAAAATCCAAGCACATAGATTATAATCAAAAATCCGATTAAGCCACCACCGACAACCAACAACATACGTTTCCCGTAGTCGTCCAGAAATGGTTCTTCGGATTGTGACGGCGGTGAGGTTTGGCGATACCAGTTGATCCCAATCCAAACACAACAAACGAACATTATAAGTGACAACCAGAATGGCCAGAAACCACTTCCCGGGCCTTCTCCATCTATCAGGCCGATGTTGTCAAAGCGGGCTATGTCGGGATTCCAAGCTGGTGCTTCCCCGCTTTTCCACATTATGCAGAGTGAGAGAATTCCTAGGATAATTGCTGTTACTATTTCGGCTTTGCGCATATCGTCAAAACTCCCTTACTCTTCGCTTATAGACGCTTATTTAATTGCGCCTGATGCTTTCAGGATCGCCGTGTGCCGATCTATTTGCACTTTCCAGTAGTCTTTCAACTCTTGACCGGACATGAACTCACCCATCAGTGATTTCTTGGTTTTGTATTGCTGCCAGTCAGCAGATGCATAAACTTTACTGAACAAGTCGGTGTAATAAGCCAGAGCGTCATCAGACATGCCCGGAGCACCAACAACGGCACGTTGCATAAAGTAACTAAAGTCGCCGCCTTTTTCTTTTAGAGTTGGCACATCTGGGAACATTGGCAAACGCTCGTCAGTGAATGCAACCAATGGAACCATGTCACCGCTTTCATAGAACCCAAGAGCTTCTGACGGGTTGTTCACAGAAGAATTCAACTGCTTACCGGCAACCTGTTTTGCGACAGCACCGCCACCTTTGTAAGGAATATACTTCATTTCCAAGCCATAGTTGCCGTTCAGGTAATCGGTGATAATGTTATCTTCCGAGTTTTTACCTGTGCCGCCCATGACCCAGCCATTGCCGTCGGCTTTTGCTGTTTCCAGGAATTGCTCAAATGTGGTAATACCGCTATCCTTGTGTACCCACAAAAGGAACGTATCCTCAGCCATACGGCCAACCGGTGCGAATGCCATACTATCCACTTCAAGGCCAGGTTGGCGCAATGGTGTTGTAAAGAATGAATTCAGTGTCACCATGATTGTGTGATCCGGATCCGTTGCGCCTTTTGCTGCAATCAGAGCCTCTGCGCCTGAACCACCTGATTTATTGGTTGGAACCAGCGGGCGGTTAGAAAGGTTTTCCTTTTCCACGATTGCTTGCATGAGACGGGCCATCTTATCGGCACCACCGCCTTTACCTGCCATGATAATAAAATCGATTGGCTTAGTCGGTTCAAAAGCAGCAGCAGCTGACGACAGCATTCCTGTCATTACCGTTGCCCCAACAAGCCCTATAAATAATCGTTTCGTAAAAGTCATCTTATCCTCCCTTGGATTGATTGTAATTTACATGCGCATTACGCGCAGAGTTTCTATTTATGTATTTCGGTCCTTTTTAATCTTCCTCCTTTTTCAGTATACTGGCCTTTTGTTTCTCTCCTCAGTGAACCAAAATGACCGGCATATTTGCATGATCGACAATATATTGAGTATTGCCTCCAAATAACACTTCACGTTCATGGCTATCGCCATATGCACCCATGACCAATAAATCGGCACCCAGTTTTTCGCTTAAGGCCAATAAGTCTTTTGCCACAATCCTTGATGGTTTGAATGTTTCAACTTTTGCACTGACGCCCCAATGAAACAGATACTCGACCAAATCTTCAACAGAAGGTGTATTGGGTTCTGCACCGGCTGACAGAATTGTAATATTGTCAGCCTGCGAAATTATCGATTTCGACATCGCAACCGCGCGCGTTGCCTCTAACGACCCGTTCCATGCAATGGTTATATTCTTACCAATCACATCGGGTGGATTATCTTGCAGCGGGCACATTAAAACAGGGCGAGCAGTGTGGAACAAGGCAGCCTTTAAAGTATTCGTTCCCAAATTAAGATCTTTGTCTGGCTGGGCAACGGCAATTACGCTGGCTAACCGACCATGGTGCCGAATAACATCCACCTGGCGTCCTGCCTCTTCGGTATATTCAGCCGTGGCAGTTTTTCCTTCAGACACGTTTGACATATCAAGATTAAATGCCTTGCAAAGCGCGGTGACTTGTTCGCGCAACCCAATTCCCTCTTGATCGGCCAAATTATCAAACTGCGCCAACATTTGTTTTTGCATTACTTTTGGAATTGAAACGCCGAATGGCATCAGATCTTTTGGGCGTGGACGGCAGCGGGATATTTCAACATGCACTTTCATTCTGCGTGCCAAAGCTGCTGCATGCGCAATAACATTGTCGCCTTTGCCATCTCCGCGTATTGGTACTAAAATTTTTCTCATCGTCGTATCTTTCCTTAGATCACACCGTCGATCTGGCCTTCGTCGCTAATACGGAATATCAAGCTTCGCAGCTATTTCCTGAACAGGACGTTTCTTCGCATCACGGACAATTTGGATATCGGTCTTGTATGACATCATTCTTAATTTCCTAAGTTGTCTTTTATTTTCAACCCAACGGCTGCAGCCCATTCGGCAGCGGGTTGTTTTGATTCACTTTCCGGTTTCACACGTTTCACTAAGATACGCCCACCGATACATTGTATCGTCACGCCTTCTTCTGAAATCGCCATAACACGCCCTGAAACACCGTCGCCGGGAACGCGCACACTGTCATATATGCTTACTTCAGTGCCATTAATTGTTGTCCATGCACCAGGTGCGGGGTTGGTCCCGCGAATTAGATTGTACACCTGCGCCACTGGCTTGTTCCAATCAATATGCGCATGTTTTTTTGTACAACGGCGCTCATAGCTTGCTTGCGCTTCGTCAGCCACAATCCGGGGTGGATTGCCCGTACGGAATAAATCACAGACCTGCAGGACTGAACTTACAGCAGATGGATAGATCTTTTTAAAATAGAGGTCGATTACCGTATCATTTGCATCAATCGGACATTCCCACTGTAGCAGGCTGTCGCCCTCATCCAATCCATCAGAAGGATAAAACCAGCTGTAGCCGGATTTTGTATCACCCATAATAATCGGCCAGTTCACAGCTGAAGGCCCACGATACTTTGGCAGAAGACTGGGATGAAAACAGATGGAGCCCAATTTTGGAGTATCGCGCGCCGCTTCAGGCACAAATACATTCACAAATGCCATAACCAGCAAGTCAGCATTAAAAGAAGCCAATGCGCTCAATGTTTCTTGATCATTGAAATTGGCAGGCTGCTGAACCGGCAAGCCTTTTTCCAATGCGAATTCCTTGATGGGATCAACTGGTTTACCTTCTTTATCCGGCTCGCAGTAAACAGCCACCAACTCATCGGTGCCGGTTTCCAGCAGCTTGGCCAGAACATCCTTTCCAAACGCCTGTTGTCCCATCACAATCAGTCGCATTATTTCATATCTCCTACCGCTCCGGATCCAATAACCCGATCCAATTCATCGCCGGAATAACCCAGCACGTCTTCCAGTATCTCTTTGGTATGCTCACCCAGCAGCGGCGAGCGTTCCACTTCAACAGCGCTATCCGATAGTTTAATCGGGCAACCCACTGATAGGTACTCGCCGCGCTCAGGGTGAGGCACTTTCACGAGCGTACCCGTGGCATACAGACCTTCGTCTTCTGCAATTTCTTTCATTGATAGGATTGGACCAACAGGTATATTCACCGGATTGCAGGTGTCCATCACTTCAAATTTGGTTTTGGTCATTGTCCATTGTTCGATACGGTCAAATATCTGGTTCAGTTTATCCAAACGCTCTAATGGCTTGGCGTATCCTTTGGCGGTTTTCCAATCCGGCTCGCCGATTACGTCACACACGTTACCCCAGGCTGCAGCCTGCATGATAAAATACGTATAGGCGTTGGGATCTTGTTCCCAGCCTTTACATTTCAAAATACGACCCGGTTGTCCGCCACCACTGTCATTGCCGGCACGCGGAACAGCATCACCAAATGGAATACCTTCCCCAAATTGTGAATATTCTTCAAGCGGGCCACTTGCCAATCGTTGTTGGTCACGAAGCTTTACCCGTGCCAAATTCAAAACAGAATCCTGCATCGCGGAAGTAACTTTCTGGCCGCGTCCGGATTTTTCACGTTGGAACAAAGCCGTCACAATACCAAGGCACAGATGCAAACCTGTACCGGAATCGCCAATTTGCGCGCCTGTCACCATAGGCAGGCCGTCGTGAAAACCAGTTGTCGAAGCAGACCCGCCGGCACATTGTGCTATGTTTTCATAAACCTTACATTCCTGATATTTACCTGGACCGAACCCTTTTATCGACGCCATAATGATGCGCGGATTGATTTCCTGAATACGTTCCCAAGTGAACCCCATACGGTCCAAAGCGCCCGGAGCAAAATTTTCGACAAGCACATCACATTCTTCAATCATACGGGTTAAAACTTCTTTGCCCGTCTCATTCTTAGAATTTAGCTCGATTGATCTTTTATTATGATTAAGCATAGTGAAATAAAGACTGTCTGCACCCGGCACATCAACAAGCTGTTTGCGCGTAGCATCCCCGACACCGGGACGCTCAACTTTAATCACGTCTGCACCAAACCACGCTAATAATTGCGTGCAGGTTGGCCCAGACTGAACGTGGGTGAAATCTAGAATTTTTATGCCTTCAAGAGCTTTCATTATGTATTCCTAATTATTACTAAGTTATTTTTTTGCTGCTCTTTTCTTAGCAACAACACTTTGCGGGTTAAGACTTCCGATATTACCGCTTTCTTTTCCAGCGGCAGGGTCAATCACCGCATTAATCAGAGTCGGTTTGCCAGAATCCATTGCTTCATTCACAGCACGTTTCAGTTCATCGGGGTTTGTCACATTAACGCCCACACCACCGAAGGCCTGCATCATCTTATCATATCGGCTGTTCTTGACGAACACAGTTGTAGCAACATCTGAGCCGCCAGAGGGATTTTCGTCCGTGCCTCGGTATATGCCGTTGTTATTGAACACAACAATACAGACAGGTAAATTATAGCGGCAGATAGTTTCAACTTCCATACCGGAAAACCCAAACGCACTATCGCCTTCAATTGCAAGCACCGGTTTGCCGGTTTCGATCGCAGCAGCGATGGCACTTCCCATGCCAATTCCCATAACGCCCCACGTACCTACGTCCAGACGTTTTCGCGGCTGATACATGTCGATAATGCTACGGGCAAAATCAAGTGTATTCGCACCCTCATTTACAAGTATTGCATCCGGACGTTCCTTAATAATAATACGCAACGCACCAAGTGCTCCGTGATAATCCATTGGCGTATTGTTGTTTTGTAGTGATGCGGCCATGCGAACCAGATTAGTTTCTTTTTTAGCATTGATTGTATCAGTCCAATCAGATGGCGGCGTCGCCCAATCGTTACCCATTCCATCAAGCAATGCGGATAAGCACGAGCCAATGTCGCCGACAAGAGGTGCCGCAATTTCCACATTGCTGTCCATCTCTTTAGGTTCGATGTCGATCTGGACAAATTTTTTGGTATGCGGCTCACCCCATTGCTTGCCCTTACCGTGAGATAGCAACCAGTTTAAACGCGCACCAACCATAACCACGACGTCCGCTTCTTTTAAAACCAATGAGCGCGCCGCACCGGCAGATAAGGGATGTGTATCAGGCAATAATCCTTTAGCCATGCTCATCGGTAGATATGGAATGCCGCTTTTTTCAACAAAGTTGCGTACATGCTCATCTGCTTGTGCGTAAGCAGCACCTTTACCAAGGATAATCAGAGGCTTTTTAGCAGTTTTCAATACTTCCAGCGCACGATCAACTGCATTCGGTGCCGGTATTTGGGCTGGAGCAGGATCGATAACTTTGACCAGCGACTTAGCACCGACATCTTCAAAAACAATTTGGCCAAGCAGCTTTGCAGGCAAATCAAGATAGACACCACCAGGGCGACCTGAAACCGCTGCGCGAATTGCGCGTGCCACAGCAATACCGATATCTTCAGCATGCAACACGCGGTAGGCAGCTTTACAAAGTGGTTTGGCAATAGCCAATTGGTCCATCTCTTCGTAGTCACCCTGCATCAGATCAACAACTTCGCGTTCCGATGAACCACTAATCAAAATCATTGGCCAACAGTTGGTTGTAGCATGCGCAAGCGCAGTTAGCCCATTCAGAAAACCCGGAGCCGAGACCGTAAGACAGACGCCGGGTTTTTTGGTTAAAAAGCCTGCGATGGCAGCTGCATTGCCTGCATTCTGCTCATGACGAAAAGAGATAACACGAATGCCCGCACCCTGCGCAAACCGACCCAAATCCGTAATCGGAATACCGGGTACGCCATAGATAGTATTAACATCATTAAGCTTCAGGGCATCAATTAATAGATGGAAACCATCTGTCAGCTCACGCTCAGCATCGTCTTTCACTATATTTGTCTCCGCGCTTTCGCTTGCTTTGGATAGAGTCATTTTATTCTCCGTATTCTTTATTTAAAACTGGATGGCTTCGGCTTCTGCAGAGTTTAAACTTTCCAATCTAGTCCATGTTTTGTGGATATGGTCATGCAATCGCATTGTGTGTTCTCTGACGCGTCTGGATGCCAAATCCGCATCTCTGGCTTCTAGTGCGTCGATTATTTCCATATGGTCTGCAACTGATTTGGTAACGCGATCGCCCTCGCCCATTGCGCGGCGACGCACTGCATGCATATGGTCAAACAACCCATCTGCCATTTTACCAAGCGCCTTACATCCCGACAGTTCTAGAATATATTGATGAAACTGGATATTGGCATCCGAGTATTCTTCTATTTCCGCGCTCATTGCGTTCATACTGTTTTTCACCGCAAACTTGCGTAGCGCACGCAGGTCATCGTCTGATGCTTTTTCTGTAACCAACCGGGCAGCCATGCTTTCCAGTGCGGCCCATATAACTACCATCTCGAGTATTTCAGTACGGGATTTACGATGAACAAACACACCTTTTCGTGGAATTATCTCTACCAAGCCATCTTGCGCCAGACGCGCTAGTGCCTCCCTGATAGGGGTCCGTGAAATAGCAAGGTTTTCAGCCAACTTACGTTCATCCAACCGCAAATCCGTTTCAGGCTGATAGATATTCATTTCAAGGATAGCTTTACGCAACACGTCGTAAGTATGATCTTTTAGCGTAAAGTTAACTGCAACCGGACTTAGGTTATCGCTAATCGACATGTGTTTCTCCCAATGAAACCCTCATTATAGCAATCTGCCATAAGTAGAATCTGCATTCATTATGTGGTATACCATACACCCGACCCTAAGCCAGTCAATACAATTATTTGCATGGCGATAAGTGAAAACAACTTGACATATACGTCTCTGGTATACCACATACCAAACTAAACATATTATGACATTTGGCCCAAAAGCCAATATTTATATACTGTAAAGAGATCTAAAAGCATGCTTATAAGAGCGACAGATTCAGCTTTGATAGTCATAGATGTTCAGGAACGTCTGGTGCCTGTTATGCAAGCTCCGGCACGTACGGTACAAAACACGAAATTGTTACTTCACGCCGCGCGGATAAATAATGTCCCCGCAATTTTAACGGAACAATATCCCAAAGGACTAGGCCCTACTCTTTCGGAAGTTAAAAAAGCCGCGGGCGAATCCATTGTACTTTCCAAAATGCATTTTTCCTGTATGGAAGATCCAATCTTTGCGAAAGAGTTCAAATCACTTGGGCGTAGGCAGGCGATATTAGTAGGTATGGAAGCACATATTTGCGTTGTACAAACTGCGGCCAGCCTGTTTGAGGACGGCTACGAAGTTTTTGTAGTATCAGACGCAACGGCTTCCAGAACAATCGAAAGCGAAAAGGCCTGTCTGGAACGATTAAGTGCTGCAGGTGTCAGTATCGTAACAACAGAAATGGTCGTATTTGAATGGCTCGGTAAGGCTGGTACAGCTTCATTTAAAGAACTACTACCTCTTATAAAATAACATACACAGGGAGAACGACATGAACATCCATGAATACCAGGCCAAAGAAGTTCTTAAGGGTTTTGGTGCGCCCGTCGCAAAAGGTGTAGCAATTACCCAACTAAGTGAAGCAGATGCTGCAATCGCTGCCCTTCCCGGCCCGGTTTGGGTTGTAAAAAGTCAAATCCATGCGGGTGGGCGCGGAAAAGGAACTTTTAAAGAACTGGGTAAAGACGCCAAAGGTGGGGTGCGTGTGTCTTTTTCAGCTGAAGAAGCCCTGGCAAACGTGAATGAAATGTTGGGCAAAACGCTGGTCACCAAACAAACCGGTCCAGCCGGCAAACAGGTTAACCGTCTTTATATCGAGGACGGGGCAAATATCGAACGTGAGCTATATCTATCTATTCTGGTGGATCGTGAAAACGGAAAAACGTCTTTTGTTGCATCAACAGAAGGTGGCATGGATATTGAAACTGTTGCAGAAGAAACGCCGGAATTAATTCACACAATTGGTATTACAGCCTCAAAGGGATGCACAACTCAAGACGCCGAGAGGATTGCAGACGCTTACAAGTTGACTGGCAGCGCGCGGGATCAGGGCATCGAACTGTTCAAAACGCTTTATGAAGCATTTACCAGTAAAGACATGAGTTTGCTGGAAATTAATCCACTGATCGTAACAAAAGAAAATGATATCCAAGTTTTGGACGCCAAAGTTTCATTCGATAGCAATGCTTTGTTCCGTCATCCGGACATCATGGAATACCGCGACATAACAGAAGAAGACGAAAAAGAAATCGAAGCATCCAAATTCGATCTTGCCTATATCGCATTGGATGGCGAAATCGGGTGTATGGTTAATGGCGCAGGCTTGGCGATGGCCACAATGGACATCATTAAAATGTATGGTGCCGAACCTGCCAATTTTCTGGACGTAGGTGGCGGTGCGACGACTGAAAAAGTCACCGCAGCATTCAAAATCATCACCTCTGATCCAAAGGTTAAAGGTATTCTGGTAAACATTTTTGGCGGGATTATGCGTTGCGATGTTATTGCGCAGGGTGTTGTTCAAGCTGTCAAAGACGTGGGGTTGGAGGTACCCTTGGTTGTACGTTTGGAAGGAACCAAGGTGAACGAAGGGAAAGCAATCATAAACGAAAGCGGCCTGAATGTAATTGCAGCGGATGATCTGGATGATGCTGCACAGAAAATTGTTAAAGCGGTGAAAGGATAATATCATGTCTATCTTAATCAACAATGACACAAAAATCATCGTTCAGGGCCTGACAGGCAAAACCGGCACCTTCCACACTGAACAAGCCTTGGCTTACCACGGAACGCAAATGGTTGCGGGCACACACCCTAAAAAAGGTGGTACAAACTGGACGGGTTCGGATGGCCAAAGCCTACCGATTCACACATCTGTGACAGATGCAAAAGAGGCTACAGGGGCTACAGCGTCTGTTATTTATGTGCCACCATCAGGAGCCGCCGCCGCTATAGAAGAAGCGATCGACGCTGAAATTGACATCATTACATGCATCACAGAAGGCGTTCCCGTACAAGACATGGTTCGCGTCAAAGAAAAGCTTGATGCATCCAAGTCCCGTTTAATCGGACCAAACAGTCCTGGAATAATGACAGCTGACGCATGTAAGATCGGCATTATGCCCGGTAGCATCTTTAAAAAAGGCTCTGTTGGCGTTCTGTCTCGTTCCGGCACACTTACCTATGAAGCCGTATATCAAACAACAGTAGCAGGTATTGGCCAATCTTCTGCGGTCGGTATTGGTGGAGACCCCGTCAAGGGCACTGAGTTCATTGACATTCTGGAAATGTATCTTGCGGATCCCCAAACAAAATCAATCATTATGATTGGCGAAATCGGTGGGTCTGCAGAAGAGGATGCAGCCCAATTCCTGATAGACGAGGCAAAAAAAGGGCACTCAAAACCTACAGTCGGTTTTATTGCAGGCCGCACTGCACCGCCCGGAAGAACAATGGGACACGCAGGGGCTGTCATCTCTGGTGGCAAAGGCGGCGCAGAGGATAAAATCGAAGCCATGAAAACCGCTGGTATTCGTGTGTCGCCTTCCCCCGCTAAATTGGCTGAAACGCTGGTTGATTTACTGGGGTAATTTTTTTATTAGGTAAGAAGCATAAATTAATGGCCAATATCCTGACTTTATTTTTATCTAAATCCAAAGGAAGTTACTAATGCCCTACAAAATCCTTATTCTAGGTGCCTCTTACGGCTCACTTCTTGGAACAAAGTTCATAGCAGCGGGGCACGATGTAACACTTGTCTGCCGCGCTGAAACCGCCGCTCTTATAAATGAAAAAGGGACGGAAGTTCGTATCAAACTCCGTGATGAAGACGAACATCGCAGCTTTTTCTCTGGAGCACTCACGGGAAATATGACTGCTGCAACACCGGAAGATGTAAGCCCAGAGGATTACGATCTTGTATGCCTTGCCATGCAAGAACCGCAATATTCCCACCATAGTTTAAAGGATTTACTTGCGCGGATTGCAAAAGCTAAAGCACCGTGCATGTCGATAATGAACATGCCGCCGCTGCCTTATCTAAAACGCATACCATCTCTTGATTGTTCAGGGCTTGCGGATGCTTTCTTAGAGGCCGATATTTGGGACCAATTCGATCCGAAACTAATGACACTTTGTTCACCAGATCCACAGGCTTTCCGCCCACCTGAGGAAGCCCCAAATGTCTTACACGTTGGCCTTCCGACAAACTTTAAAGTCTCTAAGTTCAATGATCCGAAACTGGATGCAATGCTGACTGATCTGGAAGCCGGCATTCAGGACTATCGTATCGATGGCAAAGACGTCCCTGTTAAACTTCGTGTTTATGATTCACTTTTTGTACCATTCGCAAAATGGAGCATGTTGGCAACCGGCAACTATCGTTGCATCACATCAGACGGCCCACGTGCAATTCAAGAAGCCGTTCATAGTGATGTTGCCAAATCAGAAGAAATTTACAATTACGTG
>Ga0209344_10002850_pt1 | contig 18263 bp, 17 predicted proteins | sample Cruoilmetagenom6_FD_187293 | JGI IMG/M metagenome (GOLD analysis project Ga0209344, IMG submission 187293) | Oil polluted marine microbial communities from Coal Oil Point, Santa Barbara, California, USA - Santa Barbara Oil Seep Sample 6 (SPAdes)... | ecosystem: Environmental > Aquatic > Marine... | reverse complement strand
AAACTATGGAAAAAGAAGAAAAACATTTATATTCACTCGACGAACTATCAGATTATAAAGTTGCAAGTGACGATCCAGACGTACGCGGTTGGGACGTACGTGATGCCGACAACCGATTGATTGGAGAAGTTGAAAATCTATTGGTAAACAAAAATCTAAAGAGAGTGGTTTATCTGGATGTGCATGTGGACAAAACAATAATTGATGCAAATCACGATCCATATGGTCGGCCCAACAATGTTGACATTCGGGAGTTTGTAAATAAGGATGGCGAAAATCACGTAATAATTCCTATTGGAATGGTAAACTTGGATAAAGAGAATGAAAATGTACTGTCCACCGGTATTGACCACCGCACGTTCGCAGAAACAAAACGGTATCCAAAAGGAACATCCATAAATAGGGATTATGAGAGTGTAGTCTTAAAGTCATATAATAGAGACACTCCATCCGAAAAGGTCTATGATGACGATACCTTTTATGATAGGGATGAATTTGACAGGAATAAATATTCTAATAGGAATTAAAATTTCCTTTTTAGGAATTATAAAAGAGGGAACTTTAGTTCCCTCTTTTTTTTATATATAATTGTTTTATTTTTTATCTGAAAGGTTTATTAGCTGTACTTCTATAAAACCCCAATCCGTTCTGAATGTGCGATAGCTTCCTCGCTTTTATTGAAGTAACAGGTGGCTACCTGCATAGATTCTATATTTTTTAAGACTGCTGCTGTTTTTTGTTTTTTGTGTTTAGCGGTTTGCCGAATGTAGATGGCCTTTATATTCTTAGGGAAAATTTTTACAACCTTTTCGTATAGATGAGGATCCCGTTGCGAATCATCACCCAATAAAACGTATTCAAGCGTGGGATAAAACATAATGATATCCTTAATTTTTTCAAATTTATGATCGTGGTTTCCCCTTCCGGTGAAAAGAAAATCTGAGATACCGGTTTTTATTTTTTTAAGTTTAATTACTGCCTTCGGAAGTTTGTGCATACGTGCTATTGAATCTATAAATTCATAAAGGTTCCATTCGCTGCTGGAGACATAAAAAAAGGAATTGGAGGCAATTTCATTTTCCTGCCCGGCTTTACTCAACGCTTGGTAATACGGCACCACATTATTAAATACTTTGCGCTTATTTATATTTTTCAGCAGAAGCACGTAAAGTTTTTTTAGAAAATTTCCACTATGGGAAACTAAAAATGTATCGTCAATATCGGAAATAACCGCTACCTTACTTTTAAAAGGTTTCAGCAATTCAGAATTTTCAATTATTCCGAAATCGTAAAGTTTGCAAATTACCTCAAACGGGTGCCAGCCGCTCTCAAGTTTTTCGGTATAAGGAATGGTAAAACGAAAGTAACCATCGGCCAAGGTTTTGGTTGAAATTTCAATATCTTTAAACTTTAATGTTACGGTAACGTTTTCCAACGGTTTAATACGAAACATATGTATAACCGATACCGCATGGCGAATTCCCTTTCGGTCCAATCTATATTTATCGGGCGCCCATGATTCAAAAACGTGCCCAAACACGACCAATTCCTCATCATTTACATAGCCACGATAAAGTTTTAAATCAAGTTTCACTTATTGAGATTTCGTTAACGGTTTAGCATTTCCAAAATAGGTATTTTTAAATTCAATTCTTATTAATGAAATCAGAAAATTATATTTTATTGGTTGTGAACCCTATAGCGGGTGACTCTGAAAAAAACGATATTATTGAATTTGTAAAAAAGGAAGCCGCCGCAAGAAATTACCTTTTTGAACTATATAAAACTACGGGCAAGAATGACAAAGAAGCAATAGAAGGGTTTATTGAAAAAATAAAACCATCACGGATTTTAGTTGCCGGTGGCGATGGAACTATTTCAATGGTAGCGCAATGTATTTATGAAAAAGAAATTGTCTTGGGCATTATCCCTTCAGGTTCAGCTAATGGTTTGGCAGTGAATTTTGACCTTCCCCCTTCAATACTGGACCAGATAAAAGTTGCTTTTTCAGATTGTACTTTAAAAATCGACGTTCTTTTTATCAATGGCAAGATTTGTATTCATATCGCAGATTTAGGAATAAATGCCGAATTGGTCAAAAATTATGAAACCTCCGGCGTTCGCGGCAAATGGGGCTATTTTTTACAATCAATTCCTACGATTATAAATTCAGATTCGCCCTTTCATTTTACTGTGGAAACCGAAGAAAATACTTTTGAGGAAACAGGAATACTTTTGGCCATCGCCAATGCAAAGAAATTTGGAACCGGCGCAACCATAAATCCCGATGGAAAAATGAATGATGGCAAGTTTGAGATTCTTATTTTCAAAAATTTTGATTTTATAGAAATCTTTAAGACAATCCAGGAAAATCCCGAAATGTCGTCAGATTTTGTCCGTATTATTTCAACCGAAAAAGCAAGAATTATTTCAAAAAGAAAAATACCTTTTCAGATAGACGGCGAATATTTAGGCGAAGTAGATACCATAAGCGCTACAGTACAAAAGGAAAAAATAGTAGTGGCATTGCCAGAAAACTTCTGTAAATTACCTACTCCAAACAATCTAAAATGAACATTCAAAAAGTAACTTTTACAAATAAAGACGAAGAACAGCTCGCAGGTAGGCTTGAACTACCTTTGAACCAAAAGCCACATAATTTTGTCATTTTTGCACATTGTTTTACCTGTACCAAAAATTTGACCGCTGTCAAGAATATTGGCCGCGCCCTTACAGATTCCGGTTTCGGGGTTTTAAGATTTGACTTTACGGGCTTGGGCGAAAGCGAGGGTGATTTTGAAAATACAAATTTCTCTGGAAATGTGGATGATTTAGTGGAAGCCGCCAATTTTCTTGAAAAAAATTTTAAAGCTCCCACGCTTATTATTGGCCACTCATTGGGTGGCACCGCGGCTATATTCGCTGCCGCAAAGATTCCTTCCATTAAAGCAGTGGCTGTTGTAAATGCTCCCAGCCATCCTTCGCACGTACTGCATTTGCTAAAGGAAAGCAAACAGGAAATTACAAGAAACGGAAAAGCCAAGGTAAATCTGGGCGGAATTGATTTTACAATTAAAAAACAGTTTTTAGACGATCTAGAAGATAAATCCCTTTTAAAGATTGTAAGCAATTTAAAAAAAGCACTCCTTATTTTACATTCGCCACAGGATAATATCGTTGGCATTAACAACGCCGAGGAAATATACATCGCAGCCCATCATCCCAAAAGTTTTGTTTCACTTGATGGCGTGGACCATCTTTTAAGTAATAAAGAAGATTCAAAATATGTTGGGCAAGTAATTGCCGGCTGGGCATCCCGTTATTTAAAAATTCCAGCAGGAGTATCAGTAAAAAGCAAAAGCAAAGTTGCCGCAAGTTTAAGCAATGATGAAAAATTTACGACATATTTAAAACTTGGCGACCATAATTTAATTTCAGATGAACCCACAAGTTTTGGCGGAAACAACTTTGGCCCCTCCCCTTACGAGTTTCTTTCCGCCGGGCTGGCGGCCTGTACAGTAATGACAATACAGATGTATGCTAAAAGGAAAAAATGGAATGTAGAAAAAGTTACTTGCCACATCAACTATACTAAAGACCATGCGATAGATTGTGAATTATGTGAAGAAGATTCAGCCAAAATAGATACTTTTACCCGCGAAATCAGTATTGATGGAGAATTGACGGACGAGCAGAAAAAAAGGATTTTGTGGATTGCTGATAAATGCCCGGTCCATAAAACCTTACATACCAAAACACAAGTTATTACCACACTTCTTTAAAACTTTTGCATTGACAGTTAAATGCTAAGGTTATTTTAAAATTTTGTTTGCTCCCTAATGAAATCTTATCTTTAATATTCATATAAACTAACATTAACTATAAACTATTGTAAATGAAAAAATTAGGAGTTTTATTTGTAGCTACTACTTTATTTGCTTTTGTAGGCTGCAAGAACGAAAAAAAAGATATGGATTCCACCGACGGAATGAATGATTCCATTTTGATGGAAAAGGAAAATCAAGAAAACCGGTTAAAAGAAGAAGCCAAAACTGTTTCAGTTTCCTTAGAATCTAAAAGCGGAAGTACAGCTGTAGGTGAAGCATATTTTAGCGAAACAGATGGCAATGTGAGCTTTGAAGCTAAATTCTCTGGCCTTAAACCCGGAACTCATGCTATCCACATTCACGAAAAAGCAGATTGTAGTGCAGCTGATGCAACCTCCGCTGGTGGACACTGGAACCCAACCCATGAAAAACATGGAAAATGGGGTGATGCCGAAGGATATCATAAGGGAGACATCGGGAATTTTGAAGTAGGTGACGATGGAATTGGCCGTATTTCTATGCAAACTGACGAATGGTGCATAGGCTGTGGCGATGAAAATAAAGATATACTTGGCAAAGCCTTAATTGTACACGAAGGAAAAGACGATTTCACAACCCAACCTACTGGTGATGCAGGTGGAAGAGTAAGTTGTGGAGGGATTATAAAATAAGTTTTGATCTTATTTCATAAAAAATGTCGGCCAAATGCCGACATTTTTTTATAATTATGTTTCCTTTATTAAATATGCAAGGAGCGGTCATCAGTCGCTGCTAGGGCGGCTTCTTTCACGGCTTCCGCATAGGTGGGATGGGCGTGGCTCATTCTGGCAATATCTTCAGCGCTGGCACGAAATTCCATGGCCGTAACGGCTTCCGCTATTAAATCGGCAACGCGCGCTCCTACCATATGGACGCCCAAAACCTCATCGGTATTCTTATCGGAAAGAATTTTTACGAAACCATCCGTATCGCCGCTCGCTCGGCTTCTTCCCAAGGCACGCATTGGGAACTGTCCGCTTTTGTATTCTACTTTTGCTTCTTTCAGCTGTTCCTCAGTTTTTCCAACCGATGCAACTTCCGGCCATGTGTAAACAACTCCCGGAATTAGATTATAATCAATATGTGGTTTTTGTCCGGCAATAATTTCAGCAACCAAAACCCCTTCTTCAGAAGCTTTGTGCGCAAGCATTGCACCCCTCACCACATCACCAATGGCATAAATATTCTTAATGTTTGTTTGAAGGTGGTTGTTAACATCTATCATTCCACGCTCCGTAATTTTTACACCGGCGTTTTCAGCTTTCAAACCATCGGTATAGGGCTTTCTTCCAACCGAAACCAGACAGTAGTCACCATTAAATGTCACCTCTTTATCATTTTTATCTGTTGCGGTAATGGTTACCTCTTTTCCTTTTTTGGATACTGCGGAAACTTTATGCGAAATAAAGAATTTCACCCCTTGCTTCTTCATCACCTTCATCAATTCCTTGCTTTGTGCGGAATCCATGGTTGGGATAATTCGGTCCATATATTCCACAACGGAAACTTCAGAACCCAAACGGTGGTACACTTGCCCGAGTTCCAAACCAATTACGCCACCGCCAATTACCACAAGGTGTTTCGGAATTTCCTTTAAACTCAAAGCTTCCGTTGAAGTGATAACTCTGTCTTTATCCAATTTTATAAATGGTAGTGTAGCGGGTTTACTTCCGGTAGCAATTATGGTGTTTTTGGCTTCAATGGTTTCTTTTTTTTCTCCATTCGTAATTTCAATATGAGTAGCATCCTTAAAAGCACCCATACCGGTAAAAACGTCTATTTTGTTTTTATCCATCAAAAATGCAATTCCCTTTGTAGTTTGGTCAACAACCGAAGCTTTACGTTCAATCATTTTTTTGAAATTCAATTTTATTTCACCCGGAATTTCAATCCCGTGTTCCTCAAAATGCTTCAAGGCATCTTCGTAATGATGCGACGAGTCTAGCAATGCTTTGCTGGGAATACAGCCTACATTTAGGCAAGTTCCTCCCAAAACATCATATTTTTCAATGATTGCGGTTTTCATTCCCAATTGTGCGCAACGAATTGCCGCCACATAGCCACCGGGACCAGAACCAATTATTGCTACATCATATGTGCTCATAAAGTTTTGATTTTAAATTGAAGTGCCAAAGGTACGATACTGTTTAAGAGTTTAAAAGTTTATTTGATTGGATTTTTGGATGTTTGGATTATAAGAAAATTGGAGTTTTGATAAAGTGATTTTCATTAAAAACCAAAAGGAAGCGTTTATAATTTTACCAATCTTTTAAATTTTTGCACTTTTGCCGCACAACTAGAAAAAATACTATAATGGCTTTTAAACCAGCAGACAAAATTCAGGATTTACAATACTTCGGCGAATTTGGAGGCGTTAATCCTTCCATTTCAGATTCATCAACCTATACCTTTCTTTCGGCAAAAACAATGTTCGACACCTTTGAGGGAAATGCGGATGGCTGTTATTTATACTCCCGCCACTCCACCCCTTCCAATCTTTATTTGGGGCAAGCTTTGGCCGCAATGGAGGGTACCGAAACCGCAAATGTTGCAGCCAGTGGAATGGGAGCCATAACCCCAGCAATTCTTCAACTCTGCAAAGCGGGAGACCATATTGTGTCCAGCCGTACCATTTATGGCGGAACCTATGCTTTTCTGAAAAACTTTGCTCCGCGATTGAATATTAAAACTTCATTCGTAGATATTACAAAGCTCGATGAAGTTGAAGCTGCTATTACAGACAACACAAAGATTATATATTGCGAAACCGTCAGCAACCCTCTTTTGGAAATTGCCGACATTGAAGCGCTTTCAAAAATTGCAAAAAAACACGGTTTGCAATTATTGGTTGACAATACCTTTTCGCCGTTGAGCATTTCGCCAGCTAAATTAGGAGCTGATGTGGTGTTGCACAGTTTAACCAAATTCATAAACGGAAGCAGTGATACTATGGGCGGGGTAACTTGTGGCTCTCAGGAATTTATTGATGATTTGCGAAATGTAAATGATGGCGCCAATATGCTTCTTGGCCCAGCAATGGATAGTCTTCGCGCGGCTTCTATTCTGAAAAATCTTAGAACGCTCCACATTCGTATAAAACAGCACAGTGAAAATGCTTTGTATTTAGCTGAAAAATTTGAGGCGGATGGATTAAAAACGGTTTATCCTGGATTGAAATCACATTCGGGCCATGAGCTTTTTAAAAGAATGATGAACAAAGAATACGGTTTCGGAGGAATGTTGACCCTTGATGTGGGCGGCATTGATAAAGCAAACGAACTGATGGAAATGATGCAGGAGCGCAACCTTGGTTATTTAGCCGTAAGTCTTGGTTTTTACAAAACACTTTTCAGCGCCCCGGGCTCTTCCACTTCTTCCGAAATTCCCGAAGAAGAACAAAAGGAAATGGGGCTTAGCGATGGATTGATTCGTTTCTCGATTGGGTTGGATAATGATATTGAGCGTACGTATCACATGATGAAACAATGTATGAAAGAAGTTGGTATTCTTTAATGCATAAAATTTTCCATAAAAAAAACTCCTGACCTAAAATCAGGAGTTTTTATTTGGTACTCGCCGGCTTTAATCAGCGCGGATTAGTTCTATATTTAAATAGGTGCCATCCGTAATTGTTTGAATACTTTCGCTTTCGGGGGCATCCGTACAAACATACAGTTGCTGGTAAGCATTTAAATGAACCATTTTGGTTATGGTAGCAGAGGTTTTGTCACCATTGCCCATAAAAACATATGCAGCAGATCCCACTACAAAATTGGAATTCCATCCTTTTGCAAGTGTAAATTTTACATTTACATCGCTTCCCCCTGTTTTTTCTAACGCAACCGCAAAGGTCACCCTATAGGTTCCCGCTTTAATCACTTGAACATTATTTGAACTTACGGTTATATTTTGCGAGGCAGCCGTCACTCCAAAATTAATGGGAGTATAAGTATTCAAAACTTGCACGTTTGCAGCATAAATATCTGCATAGGCATTGTTGCTTAACTGTGGGTAGGATGTCCAAGTAGCATTTCCATTTGCATCCGATGTCAAAATTTTCCCTGCTCCTTGGGTCCCATCTGAAATTTTAATCGTCCCGTTCTGAAGTTTTAAAGTTCCGTCTATTTTAATATTTCCCTTAACCTCAAGTTTTTCAGTAGGATTATTTGTTCCAATTCCCACCTTGGAAGCATCCCAAGCCGCAAGACTTGAATTATTTCCTAAAATTATGGTATTGGGATTGCTAGCCACTGAACCATTTCCTATAGCCACGGCATTTTGCGCACTTGCATTGGAATTATATCCCACTGCAGTACTATTCTCTCCTGTGGCCACACTATTCGTACCTACAGCTAAGGCATTGTTGCTTGTTGTCGCTTTGGCATTTACACCAATTGCCGTAGCTTGAAAACTGGAGGCAATAGATGAATGTCCTAAAGCAAGCGTGCTATTGCTTGTTATTGCCTTTGCGTTATAGCCAAAAGCTGCCGATTGAAATCCGGAAGCCGTTGCTGATGTACCAATTGCGGTCGCCTCATTACTTGTCGAGGCGTTTGCATTAGTTCCTATGGCAACTGAATTATTTTCATTCGCCACAGCACCATAGCCAAGAGCCATCCCACCGTGGGGATCGAATAACGCTATTTTGCTGTTATTCACTTTAAATTTAAGAGCACTATAATTTGTTGTGCCTAAGTATTTATCTCCTTCAACGGTATTTCCGGTCAAAGCCCAACCATCGCTACCACTTCCACTTCCGCCAGATTCACTTAAAATGGCATTCCACGTATTGCCGTTCCAGAAGTAAAATCCTGGTGTTAAATCAAAAGTGGTTGCAGTATTATAAACAAGTAAGCTAATTGCGGGAGCTGAAATAGTACTTGTATCTCCGGTTCCAGATAGCGCTACTCGTGGTAGCAACATACCTTTATTGGTGGCCGAAACATCAAGAATACTGGAGGGATCTGGAGAAGTCGTATTTACTCCGACTTGGGAAAAACTTAAAAGAGATACTAGTAATAAAACCAGAAAAATGTAGGTAGTTTTCATATTATTCAATTGATTAGGGTGCGCAAACGTAAGATGCTTTTCCAAATACTCAAAATTACAAATGGAGGTTTTCGATATAACCAATTATATACTCGTTGAAATGCAAAATTCAAAACCTTAGTCCTTTAACCTGAAGAATTCATTTAAACAAACCTATCAATTTTAGCCTTACAATTTTTACACAATCCTTCCTTAAGTTTTTTATTTGCACAGGTTTTTACAAAATCGTAACATTACATTCCATTTCAAAATTTCTGCATGCAAAGTCAAGATATTAAACCCTCCGACCCAAAGGACGATCAGGTAGTTGAAAATAAAGAACTGAATATTTGGGAAGCCCTAATTCCTGTTTTTGCACTCATCGCAATGCTTTTTTACAATGTCTTTTACGCCTATGGCGATGCAGCTTTGGATGGAAGCAACCAATTCATTCTTTTAATGGGTGGCGCAGTGGCGGCTATTGTAGGTTTCTTCAACAAAGTGAAATTTGACCAAATGCTTGAAGAAGTAGCCATAAACGTAAAATCTACAACGGGGGCTATTTTAATTCTTTTGATGGTTGGGGCTTTAGCAGGTACATGGCTTATAAGCGGAATTATACCCACAATGATTTATTACGGACTACAAATTTTAAACCCAACAATATTTTTGGCTTCATGCGTAATTATATGTGCAATTATTTCAGTAGCTACGGGAAGTAGCTGGACGACTTCAGCAACGGTAGGTATTGCGTTAATAGGTATTGCCAATGCGCTGGGTATTTCAATTGGAATGACCGCAGGTGCGATTCTTTCTGGGGCCTATTTTGGCGATAAGATTTCGCCTTTGAGTGATACAACAAATCTTGCTCCAGCTATGGCAGGCACTGATTTGTTCACCCATATTAGATACATGCTTTATACAACAGTTCCCACTTTAATTGTCACTTTAATAGTTTTTATAATTATAGGGTTAAACATTGACACTTCCGGAACCGCCGATACCCATTTAATTCTTGCTGCAGTAAAAGAATCCATAAATGTAAGTCCTTGGTTATTTATAGTGCCACTTGTGGTTATATTTTTAATTGTGAAAAAAACGGCTCCGTTAATAGCTTTGCTTATAGGAACACTTCTAGGTGCCGTCGCTGCGCTAATATTTCAACCAGACATTGTAGCTTCTATAGGAGGTGGTTCGTCCCTTAATTTTGAAAATGGCTACAAGGGAATTATGAACGCAATAACCATAGACAGCGCCATCCCAACTGAAAATGAAGCTTTAAAAGATCTTTTTTCCTCAGGCGGAATGTCGGGCATGTTAAACACTATTTGGCTAATTCTCTGTGCCATGGTTTTCGGAGGAATTATGGATGCCATTGGCGCATTAGCGGCAATCAGTAAAGCGTTGCTTAAATTATTCCACACCACCTTTGGGCTCTTCGCAAGTACTGTCGCCAGCTGTTTGGCATTAAACCTAACCGCCAGCGACCAATATCTTGCAATCGTGGTACCCGGTAAGATGTATGCCAAAGCATTTAAAGATAAAGGCTTGGCACCCGAAAACCTCTCGAGAACGTTGGAAGATTCGGGAACAGTAACTTCTGTTCTGGTCCCGTGGAATACCTGTGGTGCTTACCACAGTGGCGTGTTGGGCGTAGATACTCTTCACTATGCCGGCTATGCAATTTTTAATTGGTTAAGTCCTTTTATGACTTTGCTTTTTGCTGCTTTCAGAATCAAAATCAGGGAGTTATCCACTTCCCCTAAAACAGTTTAATTTTTACATAGTTTTTACTTATCGTTAAAAATTTAACCTATTGTAAATATCTATCGGTTTATAGATTATTACATTTGGTACCGTCCCTTTATCCATAAGGAGTTTCTATCTTTGCACCAGAAAATAATTAATAACAATAAATAATAAAACTATGTCATTAGTAGGAAAAAAATTCCCTAATATTTCAGTGGATGCAATGAATGAAATGGGAGATACTTTTAAACTTAATGTGCTTGAAGAAGCGAAAAAAAACAACAAAAAAGTACTGCTTTTCTGGTATCCAAAAGATTTCACTTTTGTATGCCCAACTGAAATTCATTCCTTTCAGGAAGCGCTCTCAAAATTTGAAGACCGCAACACAATAGTTATCGGTGCCTCTTGCGATACGCCCGAAGTTCACTTTGCTTGGTTAAATACCCCAAAGGATAATGGTGGGATTGAAGGTATAACCTACCCATTATTGGCTGATACAAACCGAAACCTTTCCAATGCCCTTGGAATCCTAGATATTACCAATGAACGTTATGACGAAGAAACCGGTTTACTTATGGTAGATGGCGACAATGTAACCTACCGCGCAACATATTTGATTGACGAAGAAGGTAAAATTTTCCACGAAAGTGTAAACGATATGCCATTGGGTAGAAACGTAAATGAATTCGTTAGATTGATCGATGCCTACACCCACGTACAGCAAAAGGGTGAAGTCTGCCCAGCAAACTGGGAGGAGGGAAAAGATGCAATGAAAGCCACACGTGAGGCTGTAGCAACATATTTGAGAAACTAGATTATGGTACTAGAATTAACAGACGATAGCCTACAACAATTGGTAGCTGAAGAAAAGAATGTAATTGTTCAGTTTTCGGCAGGTTGGTGCGGCAATTGCAGATTGATGAAACCTAAATTCAAAAAGTTGGCTTCGGAAACGGACGATTATAAGTTCGTTTTGGTGGATGCTGAAAAATTTCCTGAAAGCAGAAAAATGGCGAACGTCGATAATCTCCCTACTTTCGCAACTTTTAGAAATGGTGAATTGGTAAATCAAGTACAGACCAATAAATTTGAAATTTTAAAAGATCTTGTAAATGAAGTTGCCAGTAATTAGACATATTCAGCGAAACAATTCCACAGTACAGATTGAAAACTGTATTGAAGTGTTAGAATCGTATAGCGAATACAGCAGGATAACAGAAGAAGAGATGGACATCATTGGCGAACTTATCACCAATCTTTGCGGGGCGGTGGAAGTTCACAAAATGATTGACGATGGTATGCCCGAGCGCGATGCGGCAAATGCGTTTGCGCAAAAAGTATTGGGCTCGATAGACCGATAGTTTAAGATTGATTTTTATAAAAAACCTCTTTGTATTAATTTTGCAAAGAGGTTTCTTTTTTGGGAAATACATTCTTTAAGAAGTTGTTTGCATTATAAGAAAAACCGAATATGTATCTTTATGCCTCAAATAAAAAAAATACAAAATGGCTACTATAAAATTAGGTGATAACAATATCGAAACGATAGGTAACCTCCCAAAAGTGGGTGATGCAGCGCCAGAATTCAATTTAACAGCTCAGGATTTAAGTTCCAAAAAACTGTCAGATTTTAAAGGCTCCAGAGTTATAATGAATATTTTTCCGAGCATCGATACAAATGTCTGTGCCACATCGGTACGTAAATTCAATGAGAAAGCCACGGGTTTAAAAAACACAAAAGTTCTTTGTATTTCCAAAGATCTCCCCTTTGCGCAAAAGCGGTTTGTGAGCGATGAGGAAATAAACAACGTTACCAATCTTTCCGATTTCCGTGATGGAAACTTTGGAAAAAATTATGGGGTGGAAATGGAAACCGGTGCCTTAAAAAGCCTTCATTCGAGAGCAGTTGTTGTGCTGGATGAAAATGGAAAAGTAATTCACAGCCAGCAGGTGCCAGATATAGGCCAGGAACCCGATTATCTTTCTGCATTAAAACCACTTTTATAATGTGGAACTCCTATTTGGGAAAGCGCATAAAAGGTGGCGGCTACGCACTTAAAGGCGCTTACCTTTTATTGCGAAACGAGGCAAGTATACAAGTACAGACCGTTATTGCAATAATTATGACCGTTGCTGGATTTTATTTTGATATTTCAGCTACTGAATGGATGTTTCAAATACTTTCCATCGGTTTGGTAGTAAGCATTGAAGGCTTAAATACTGCAGCCGAAGAAATTGCCGATTTTGTTCATCCCGATTTTCACAATAAAATAGGTTTGATTAAAGACATTGCGGCCGGAGCAGTCTTTTTTGCCGCCCTTACCGCTATCATCATCGGATGCATAATTTACATTCCTAAATTCTAGCATTTCCTATAATTCCAAATCACTTTAAGCTAATTGAAATCTTTTTCATTTGGTCGTAAAGTTAGTTCCAAATAAATTTTCACTAACTTTATTATTTCCAAATTATTTGATTATGAAACAATTAGCTGTAATATTATGTGTCCTGCTATTTGCTTTCCAAAGCAATTCACAGACAAAACAAGCCCCCGAAGTTCCATCACCCATTATTTTCATTTACGATGCCAGCGGCTCCATGTGGGGACAAATGGAGGGTAAAACGAAAATGGAGATAGCATCGACAGTACTTTCAAACTCCATAAATAATTTTGCCGAAAATCAGAAAATTGGACTCGTAGCCTACGGGCATCGAAAAAAGGGAGATTGTAAAGATGTGGAAACTTTGCTTCCTATTACCAATACCTCAAAAAGCCAAGTGGCTTCTGCAGTAAAGGCGATTAAGCCTTTGGGAATGACGCCACTCGCGTATTCGGCAGAAACGGTAATTGATCAACTTCGAAAAAATAAAGAAAAAGCGACCATCGTTTTAATAACAGATGGCATAGAATCCTGCGATGGCGATATCTGCAATGTGGTAACAGCCGCGAAAAAAGAAGGAATCGATTTCAAATTGCATATTGTAGGCTTTGGGTTAAAAGCTGGTGAAACTACCCAATTGGAATGCGCGGCAAAAGCGGGTGACGGTAATTATTACGATGCCGCAAATGCCAGCGGTTTAGGTGATGCACTGACAGAGGTTGCCTCCCAGACCGTGGACAAACCAAAAGGAAATTTGGGCGTGTATGTACTAAAAGATGGTAAGCCATTAGACGCCCAGGTACAAGCATACTTAGCAGGAACCAAAAACAAAGCCGAACGTGGTCGCACCTACGCAGATACCGTTTATTTATATCTTCCACAAGCTGTGTACGATTTGGAAGTTTGGCAACATAGTAAAAATGCTATTTCACCGGTATTGGTCAAAAACGTTCAAACCTATAATGATAAAAGCAGCTATAAAACTGTGTCATTGGATGGTGCCAAGCTGAATTTCGTAATATCAAATAACGGCGCGCTTTGGGACAGTAATATTAGTGTTAAAACTCCGGAAGGAAAAAATGTTATTGGGGGTAGAACCTATGGAAAGGAAAAAGAACTCCAGATCGATGCGGGAACTTACAACGTAGAAATAATTGGCAGAACATTGCACGGTTCCGATGCTACTCATATTGTAAAAAATGTTGTGGTGGGCAATGGCGAAATAACAGAAGTAACCCACGATTTCAAATCTGGTACAGCTGTTATTGGCGGCACATTCAATAACGAACCTTTTGATGTTGGGATTAATATGAAAGATTCCAAAGGCAATACTGCATATGCCGGAAGAACATATAAAAAAAACAAAGAAATACTTTTAATTCCCGGTAAATATACCGTTACCTTGGTAGAGCACGGCGTCTATAACAATTCTGCAAAAAGTGCAGAATTTACTATAGAGGTTAAACAAGGCGAAACCGTTACCGAAATAAGAGAAGTAAAATGATGCACCATATAAAAGTTTTTGTTTTACTACAAAATTTTTTCCTACGATAGGAAGTAGTGCAATCTCCTCCTTTTTTTAATATTATATAAAGATGAAACGTTTTTTAAAACCCGCACGAATTGCTTTTTACTTTTTAATGTTAGTAAGCTTTTTTATTGCAGGCCTTTACTTTGCTGGAATTATTGATGTCGGCAAGGGACAAGGTTTGGCGGGTGGCGCAATAGTTTTGGGATATGGGGTTATGTTTGGCTTTCTTGCCCTGATCGCCTCTTTTTTTATTGCACATTTCACTCCACATAGAGTTATAGTGTACGCCAATATTGTATTATTGGCTGTTATTCTTGTTTCTTATGGCATAACACATTATCGGTATGTTCAGCGGGAAAAGGTAAAAGAGCAAAATGAACAATTTAAACCTGTTCCAACTACCCCAACTCCCCAGACAGAACCGATTGGGCTGATTACATTCCATAAAATTGAAACCCACAATTCAACGAAAATAAAAAGCTAAATGGCATTGAATGATGATATATAGTGGCCTATGGAAGACCAGCGGGGCAGGTTTGAAATTTGTTTTTACAATATGAAATTTTCCTCATTGATATTTGTATTTTTGCTGAATAGACAACTGCTCCATTAATGGCCAAAAAGAAAAAATCAACAACGAAAACACCCCGCAAAAAAATAAGCTTTACGCTATCCAAACAGCAGAAAATTCTTTTGGGTAGCTTTTTGTTTTTGTTGGGGTTAGCGCTTTTGTTCTCTTTTGTTTCCTATTTTTTTACGTGGCAGGCCGACCAAAGTGAAATTGGTGTTTTAGCTGAACGCGAACTTCAAACAAAAAACTGGCTCAATAAGTTTGGGGCCAATGTAGCACACTTCTTCATCTATGATGGTTTCGGTATTTCAGCCTTTATTTTTGCGTTTCTTGTAACCTTAACGGGTATTTATTATTTTTTCGATTACGCCAAAAAACAATTGGCTAAATTTTGGTTTTGGGGTTTGCTTTTAATGCTTTGGATTTCAATTTTCTTTGGCTTTTTTGGTGAACAAACAACGCTTTTCAGCGGAATTATTGGGTTTGAAACAAACGATCTTATACAGGATTATTTAGGCTTGGTAGGCGCTATGCTGGTGATGATCTTTATCCTGATTGTCTATTTAGTTGTTCGATTGAAACTAACGCCGGAAATGGCAATAGATGCCTTTAAAAATTCCAAAAAGCAGATTGCTTCTGAATTTTCTTCCAACGAAACCAATAAAAATAACGAAGCCACAATAGAAAATAACAGTTTAGCTGAAGAAGAAAAGGAAGAGGAAATCGATGAACCCTATATTGAAGAAAAAGTAACGCCTTCTCCTCCACCCGCAGTAGAAAAATTGATCTTAAAATCAGAAATTGAGGGCGATGTGGAAATGGAAGTTGAACAAGCCGCCGACGAGGAGGAAATAGAAAATATGAGCGATAAGCTTGTAAAAGATTTTGGTGAGTTTGACCCGAAATTGGAGTTGAGCAACTATAAATTTCCCAGCATTGAATTGTTGCGCGACCATACCGTGGGCGCTGCCATAACTATCGATCAAGAAGAGCTCGAGGAAAACAAAAACCGAATAGTTGAAACCCTCAGCAATTATAAAATAGGCATCGCAAACATTAAGGCTACCGTTGGGCCCACAGTAACCCTTTACGAAATTGTGCCCGATGCAGGTATCCGTATTTCAAAAATAAAAAACCTTGAGGACGATATCGCGCTTTCGCTTTCAGCTTTAGGGATCAGGATTATCGCTCCCATTCCAGGTCGTGGCACCATTGGTATAGAGGTGCCGAATAAAAATGCGAAAATGGTTTCCATGCGTTCTGTGATTGCTTCGGCTAAATTTCAAAATGCTGAAATGGAACTTCCTATTGCCTTTGGAAAAACCATCAGCAATGAGACCTTTGTGGTAGATCTCGCAAAAATGCCGCATATGCTTATGGCAGGGGCAACCGGGCAGGGAAAATCGGTTGGTTTAAATGCAGTGCTTACTTCCCTTCTTTACAAAAAGCATCCCGCAGAAGTAAAGTTCGTTTTGGTAGATCCAAAAAAAGTGGAACTTACACTTTTCAATAAAATTGAAAGACATTATTTGGCGAAACTTCCAGACACCGAAGAAGCTATTATTACAGATACAACAAAGGTTATCAATACTTTGAATTCCCTCTGTATTGAAATGGATACGCGATATGATTTGCTAAAGGATGCAATGGTTCGCAATATAAAGGAATACAATACCAAATTCAAAAACAGAAAGTTGAACCCTAACGAAGGGCATCGTTATTTACCTTATATCGTTCTCGTTATAGACGAATTTGCAGATTTAATTATGACCGCGGGTAAAGAAGTGGAAACGCCCATTGCGCGCTTGGCACAACTTGCACGGGCAATCGGAATACATTTAATTATTGCCACACAACGGCCTTCGGTAAATGTAATTACGGGTATTATAAAAGCGAACTTTCCGGCGCGTATTGCTTTCAGGGTTACTAGCAAAATTGACTCTCGGACTATTTTGGACAACTCCGGTGCCGATCAGCTAATTGGCCGTGGCGATATGCTATATACCCAAGGCAACGAACTTACCCGTTTGCAGTGTGCCTTTGTAGACACTCCCGAGGTTGCCGACATAACAGATTTTATTGGTTCGCAAAAAGCATATCCAGATGCACATTTACTGCCTGAATATGTGGGCGAGGAAGGTGGCACAACTCTTGATATTGACATAGAGGAACGCGATAAACTATTCCGTGAAGCCGCAGAAGTATTGGTAATTGCACAGCAAGGTTCTGCTTCATTATTACAGCGCAAGTTGAAATTGGGCTACAATAGAGCCGGCAGAATTATCGACCAAATGGAGGCGGCAGGAATTGTGGGACCCTTTGAGGGCAGCAAGGCACGACAGGTATTGGTTCCAACAATTGACGCTTTAAACCAACTTTTAGATAACGAACAAAATGACAATTAAAATGCAAAAATTAGGTATTCTTTTAATCGCTCTTTTTATTACAGCTTTTTCCCAGGCACAGGATGCAAAAAAACTTTTAAAAGAGGTTTCGGCAAAGGCCAAGAGCTACGATAACATTTCAATAGATTTTAAATATAATTTGAATAATTCCAAAGAAAATGTAAGCCAGGAAACCCGCGGCGATGTTACGCTTCAGGGTGATAAATACGTTTTGAACATGCTGGGAACGACCCGTGTTTTTGACGGTAAAAATATTTACACCATCGTCCCCGAGGATGAAGAAGTAACTATTTCGGCATATAATGCCAAGGACGACAAGGAAATTACCCCTTCAAAAATGTTGACTTTTTATGAAAAGGGATATACCTACAAAATGGACATTGAACAAAATGTAAAAGGCAGAAAAATTCAGTTTGTAAAACTTATTCCAATAGATTCAAATGCAGAAATTAAAGACATTCTTTTGGGCATTGATGTACAGACCAAACATATTTACAAGTTAATACAGACTGATGCGAAGGGCACAAAATATACACTTACCGTAAATTCGTTCAAAACAAATCAACCCGTTTCCAAAACCTTGTTTACTTTTGATGAGGCCAAATACAAAAAAGACGGATATTACATAAATAAGTTATAGTTGCGTAAGTGAAAATACTGGACAGGTACATATTGGTTACATATTTGAAGACGTTCTTGAGCGTCTTCATTATTTTAATGTTCATATTTGTG
>Ga0209344_10002849_pt1 | contig 18270 bp, 16 predicted proteins | sample Cruoilmetagenom6_FD_187293 | JGI IMG/M metagenome (GOLD analysis project Ga0209344, IMG submission 187293) | Oil polluted marine microbial communities from Coal Oil Point, Santa Barbara, California, USA - Santa Barbara Oil Seep Sample 6 (SPAdes)... | ecosystem: Environmental > Aquatic > Marine... | reverse complement strand
TAGGGGTGAAAGGCCAATCAAACTCGGAGATAGCTGGTTCTCCGCGAAATCTATTTAGGTAGAGCGTCGACCGAATACCCTCGGGGGTAGAGCACTGGATGGGCTATGGGGACTCACCGTCTTACTGATCCTAACCAAACTCCGAATACCGAGGAGTACTAGTCGGCAGACACACGGCGGGTGCTAACGTCCGTCGTGAAGAGGGAAACAACCCTGACCTCCATCTAAGGTCCCCAAGTCATGGCTAAGTGGGAAAGGATGTGAGACTCCCAAAACAACCAGGATGTTGGCTTAGAAGCAGCCATCATTTAAAGAAAGCGTAACAGCTCACTGGTCTAATTAAGGGGTTTTGCGCCGAAAATGTACCGGGGCTAAAGCCATGCACCGAAGTTGAGGATGTGCAGTTTACTGCACGTGGTAGCGGAGCGTTCTGTAAGTCTGTGAAGGGAGACCCGTGAGGGCTCCTGGAGATATCAGAAGTGCGAATGTTGACATGAGTAACGATAAAGGGAGTGAGAGACTCCCTCGCCGAAAGACCAAGGGTTCCTGCTTAAAGTTAATCTGAGCAGGGTGAGCCGGCCCCTAAGGCGAGGCCGAAAGGCGTAGTCGATGGGAACCACGTTAATATTCGTGGGCCTGGTGGTAGTGACGGATCTCGTGTGTTGTATCTCCTTATTGGATTGGAGGTGCAGCGAAGAGGTTCCAGGAAATAGCTCCACCGTATAGACCGTACCCGAAACCGACACAGGTGGTCAGGTAGAGAATACCAAGGCGCTTGAGAGAACTGCGTTGAAGGAACTCGGCAAATTGCACGCGTAACTTCGGAAGAAGCGTGACCCTTTTTTACGCAAGTGGAAGAGGGTGGCACAGACCAGGGGGTAGCGACTGTTTATCAAAAACACAGGGCTCTGCGAAGTCGCAAGACGACGTATAGGGCCTGACGCCTGCCCGGTGCTGGAAGGTTAAGAGGAGAGGTGCAAGCTTTGAATCGAAGCCCCAGTAAACGGCGGCCGTAACTATAACGGTCCTAAGGTAGCGAAATTCCTTGTCGGGTAAGTTCCGACCTGCACGAATGGCGTAACGACTTCCCCGCTGTCTCCAACGCAGACTCAGTGAAATTGAATTCCCCGTGAAGATGCGGGGTTCCTGCGGTCAGACGGAAAGACCCCGTGCACCTTTACTATAGCTTTACACTGGCATTCGCCAAGGCATGTGTAGGATAGGTGGTAGGCTTTGAAGCGCGGGCGCCAGCACGCGTGGAGCCATCCTTGAAATACCACCCTTATCTTCGTGGATGTCTAACCGCGGTCCGTTATCCGGATCCGGGACAGTGTATGGTGGGTAGTTTGACTGGGGCGGTCGCCTCCGAAAGAGTAACGGAGGCGCGCGATGGTAGGCTCAGACCGGTCGGAAATCGGTCGACGAGTGCAATGGCATAAGCCTGCCTGACTGCGAGACTGACAAGTCGAGCAGAGACGAAAGTCGGTCATAGTGATCCGGTGGTCCCGCGTGGAAGGGCCATCGCTCAACGGATAAAAGGTACGCCGGGGATAACAGGCTGATGACCCCCAAGAGTCCATATCGACGGGGTTGTTTGGCACCTCGATGTCGGCTCATCGCATCCTGGGGCTGGAGCAGGTCCCAAGGGTTTGGCTGTTCGCCAATTAAAGCGGTACGTGAGCTGGGTTCAGAACGTCGTGAGACAGTTCGGTCCCTATCTGCCGTGGGTGTAGGAATATTGATAGGATCTGTCCCTAGTACGAGAGGACCGGGATGGACGTATCTCTGGTGGACCTGTTGTCGTGCCAACGGCATAGCAGGGTAGCTATATACGGAATGGATAACCGCTGAAGGCATCTAAGCGGGAAACCAACCTAAAAACGAGTATTCCCTGAGAGTCGTGGAAGACTACCACGTTGATAGGCTGGGTGTGGAAGCGCAGTAATGTGTGAAGCTTACCAGTACTAATAGCTCGATCGGCTTGATCATTCTCATTGCTCGTGTCCATCGAACCAAGTTCGATGTGACTGTTTTGTCCTGACGCTGTCGCGATCTTCGATCGCTGCGCTCCGGACGGGCCGCGCCAAGAGGCGCGACGGCCAGTCGGCCTTGCAGAGCTTTGCTCTGGGTCTTTTGCCTTTCGTTGATTGGGAAAAGAACCGAAGCCTCAGGCTTCGCAAGGACAAGTGTCCGTCGCCAATCGTTTGGCGCGACCGCGCAGGGCCTTCGGCCCGTGAGCGCAAACAAAAACGTGTTCACATATCATAGGATTAGCCATCCGCCAGCTTCTCAATCAACTTGCACATGCAGCCCATGTGCAATGTTGCGCTTTGCCGACCTGGTGGTCATGGCGGGGCGGCTGCACCCGTTCCCATTCCGAACACGGCCGTGAAACGCCCCTGCGCCGATGGTACTTCGTCTTAAGACGCGGGAGAGTAGGTCGCTGCCAGGTCTGCAAAGCGCAACATATATCTTCTCTGTCTTACGAAACTTGGAACAACCCGCGGGTCGCAATCGCGGCCCGTTTTTTGCTTTTAATGCCATGAAAACATCATGGCGCACGCGGGGCCGAGCAGCCCCAGTCGGACTGGAGCAAGCCAGAGGCTTGCGAAACCGGCAGACAAAAACCGGGCAAGTCCGGTAGCTCAAGACTTATCGCGGGGTGGAGCAGCCCCCCGCCGTCCCACAGAGGCAAAGCCTCGAGGACCGGCACACAAAAAACCGGGCAAGCCCGGTAGCTCAAGTCTTATCGCGGGGTGGAGCAGCCCGGTAGCTCGTCAGGCTCATAACCTGAAGGTCGCAGGTTCAAATCCTGCCCCCGCAACCAAATCAAAACAAAACCATGCAGACTATAAAATGCGCCCAAATGGGCGCTGTTTGCGTTTGTGGACGTGAGCATGAATTGCTGCTTGAGCCCTCACCGCTCTCTTCTCATTTGCGCGAAGCAACCGCAGCCCCCTTCGACGCTGCTTAAATGCCTGCATGCACCGCCGCTCCCGCTGATGGTCACTCCGGGCTCGACTAACAGCGGTTCTTCGGCAGCCTGTGTGCGGTTCAGTTGTTGCGGTGATTTGCTTTAACGTTGAGGGTAGGAAATGATTGAGAGATAGCGTGCGGGAAGTTGTGTCAGTTGTTCGGGGCCATGGGGGGCGTCGGCGTCGAAGAACAGGCTGTCTCCGCTTTGCATGGTGAAGAGCTGTTCGCCGTGGCGGTACACGATCTCGCCTTCCAGCATATAAAGAAACTCCATGCCCTCGTGCGGGAACGTCGGGAACACGTCGGAGGCGGTGGTGAGCGTGATCAGGTAGGGCTCAACAGTAACGCCGTATGCCTGTGCCCGATAGCCGATGCATCCCTGTCGGGGACACGGTTGGCTGGCGAACTGGATAGTCTCACCGCCAGGCGGGGAAAGCCGAGGATGATTGTCTCTGACAACGGGACGGAGATGAGCAGCATGGCCATCCTCAAATGATGCCAGGAGACCCGTTTCGAATGGCTCTACATCGCCCCCCGCAATCGGATGCAGAACGGCTTCGTCGAAGCTTCAACGGCAGTTTCCGCGACGAGTGCCTCAACGAGATCCAGTTCTCGTCGCTCACTCACGCCCGCGCCGCCATCACCGCATGGTAGGCGGACTACAACCACAGCAGACCCAACTTGTCCCTGGGCGCCCCGGGGGGGGCGTTTGGCGGTCTGAGCATCAACCTCGGAACATATCCCAGCCTGGTGGTCCAAATTCGGGGAGCACTTCAAAAATAAACCAGGACTGTTCCGAAAACTGGAGGGAACTCAGGTCTCAGGTCAGCTCCGGTCACTTGAAATTCCAGCCCGCGTGTCGGTCGTCTCAAGCCTTCTCGTTACTGTTGAGCATAGTTCTGGCGAACGTCTCGGCTATTGCGAGAACGGCGGCGTGGATCGGCCCTGCGGTCAGGCTCGGCATCACGGATGCGTCCACGACGAAGAGATTGTGGAGTGATTTGAGTTTCAGATCCGCATCGACAGGCGCTGCATCGTCGTTCCCCATCCGGCAAGTACCACAGGGATGGTGGTGTGTGATGGCCGCATTGGCAATGAAGTCGTCTATCTCTTCTCGGGTTTCCAGCGGGCCGGGGTGGAGCTCGTAATCGCGCCATTCAGCCAATTCCTCTGACTGCCCGATAGTGCGCGCCGCTTCGAGCGCTGCCCGGAACAGGATGCGATCGCGATCGGTCGAAAGATAGGCGGGATCGATGATGAGCCGGTCTCCCGGCTCCGGTCCGGTGATTTTCAGCGTCCCGCGACTGCTCGGATGGGTGACGCCGAAAAGGAGGGCAAAGGCGCTGCCTGGAGCGGGAGCTTCGAAACGCTCGGAAACAATGGGCGCCACCCCACATCCGACAACGATTTGCGGCTGGCCGCCTTCTGTAAAGCTGCCCGCGCGCATGTAGGCCATCGATTCCGAATGCTGGAGGCGAGAGGGCGGGAGATGCTTGCGCGTTGCATACAGGTTTGCCGCACCAAGAAGATGATCCTGCAGATTGCTGCCAATCCAGGGCATGTCGATGAGGCATTCGACACCCGCAGCATCGAGAACGTCTCGCGGCCCGATGCCTGACCGCATGAGCAGTGCGGGACTTTCGAGCGAGCCTGCGCACAACAGCACTGTGTCAGCGGAAATCAGCACCGGGCCGTCCCGACCGATTACCTCGACATCTTCAACCCTGTCACCGCTCAACACCAGCCGGCGGGCCAGAGCGCCGGTAACGATTGTCAGGTTCGCGCGGGCGCGGACCTCCGGCGTCAGCCAGGCATCTGCGACCATCACCCGCTTCCCGTCGCGGATGTTCATCGAGTTCGGCGTCACGCCGATCATCACGCCCTCGTTGTGCCCATGAATCCGCGGCAGTCCGAGAGCGGCGCCGGCGGAGACGAAGGCATGCGTCAGTTTGCTCGCCTCGGCATCCGTGCGGTGGACAGGCAGCGGGCCGCCGTCCCGACCCGCAACTTCGCGGTCCTCGTTGGCCTCGAAGGCGGGCAGCAGACCGTCCCAGCTCCAGCGTGCATCGTTCGTCGCCTCAGCCCAGGGGGCGAAGTCATCGGGATGGCCACGCATATAGCCCATAGCGTGCAGGCAGCTCGATCCACCGACAAGACGTCCGCGCGCCCAGTGATGGACCCGCCCGGCCGTTCCGGCCTGCGGCTCGGTCCGGTAGTCCCAGTCATAACTGCGGCCCTGGAGCGCCGGCCATGCGGCGGGATCCCAAATATCCGGATCCGTCGCCTCGTCGCCGGCCTCGATCATCAGTATCTGGCGTGCAGGATCCTCGCTCAACCGTGCCGCCAGAAGGCCGCCGGCCGAACCACCGCCGACAATCAGCACATCCGCTTTCATCTTGCCATCTGTTTCAGCCAACAGCAGATCCTCTTCTTGGTTGCAGACCACAAGGTCAGGACCGTGCCGTACAGGCGGAAGTGCGCGTCGATGCGCACCCCGGCAGCCTTTGAACTCGATAGGGCATGATCAACAATTCGGTTCCATCGATGAATGCGCCACAGGAACAGCTAGTCGGTCGGCGTCATGGACTTCTTCGCGGCCGCCATAGCCTTGAGGACGTGTTTCCGAGAGGCCTTGCGGGCAGCCTTCTCGTCGCGTGCAGCAATCGACTCATAGATCTCCCGCATTTCAGCCAGACTGCTCACTGCCCTTCCTTCAAGCGACATCGAACGCGACCGGAAGAGGCTAATCCGGGCGACCAGGCCACGGTGGATTTCCTCAAGGATCGGGTTCCCGCAATTTGCAAGGATGATGGAATAGAAGTCGGCGGCTGTTGTCACCCGGGCAAGCCCGTCATTGCTGAGGGCGGCGCCCTCGAAAGCGGACAATGCTTTTTCCAACGCGTCGAGCTGCTCGTCCGATATCCGTCTGGCGCAGCGCCCGACGGCCTCTACTTCCAGGAGTTCGCGCGCTTCGTAGATAGCGGTGACTTCTTCCCATGAAAGTGCCGGGATCGACGGGCCGCGGTTTGGCACGATGTCGATCAGCCGCTCGGCGGCGAGACTGCGCAAGGCTTCTCTGAGCGACGGGCGACTGATGCCCAGCCGTACGCACAAATTGCTCTCGATGAGACGGCTTCCAGGTTCGAAAACACCCGAAAAGATCGCCAATCTCAATTTGTCGACAGTCTCTTGTTGAACCGTGCGCGGCGATACTCTCAAATTCAGGTCTGGCGGCATCGTTTTGATCTCGTCCATTGGGGTCGCAACCTGAGGCAGCATACGTCATGTGATCCCAATTTGACAGCAAATATGCAGATCATGTCAACACGTAAGATTGAAAGATTGTCTGACAATTGGGTTGACGCCCGTTCGATTTCTGTCATGCTTCTGGCCAAGGAGAACAACACCAAGGGGTTCCGGCATATGGCGTCCACCGCCTCTCACACCGATATGATCACGCTCCGTATCGACACTGGCCGCATCACGTTGAACGTCCGGGAGGCCGGCAATGGCCCACTGATGCTTTTCTTCCATGGCATCACTGCGAATTCCGGTACCCTGGCGCCGCTGGCGGTCCGATTTGCCGATCGTTTCAACACGATTGCCGTCGACCAGCGAGGCCACGGGTTGAGCGACAAGCCGGAGAGCGGTTACGAGGCGACGGATTTCGCCGAGGACATCGCAGCGCTCATCAAGACGCTTGATCGCGGCCCGGCCATTCTGGTCGGCCATTCGCTCGGTTCGCGCAATTCGGTGACCGCTGCCGCCAAATATCCCGAGCTGGTGCGTTCCGTCGTGGCGATCGATTTCACGCCCTATATCGAGACCGAAGTTTTCGACGCGCTGGAATCCCGAGTGAATGCGGGTGATCAGCTGTTCAAGGATTTGCCGACGGTGGAGGCCTATCTGGCCGGCCGCTATCCCAACATTCCAGCCAGCGCCATCAGGATCCGGGCAGAGACCGGCTATCGCGAGGTCGATGGCGGGCTTCGTCCGCTGGCGTCCCCTTCGGCGATGGCGCAGATTGCCACGGGCCTGCGCGCAGACCTCACTCCAGCCTATCGTGAAGTCACGAAGCCGGTGCTGCTGATGCGGGGCGGGGAAAGCAAACTCGTTTCGGCCGAAGCGCTGGCGCAGACCAGCAGTCTCCGGCCCGATCTCCCGGTCGTCGTCGTTCCTGGCGCCGACCACTACGTCAACGAGGTGTCCCCGGACATCACCTTCAGAGCAATCACAAACTTCATCGAGGCCTGACGGCGGTTGTTCCGTCCCTCTTATATGTAACAGGATTTGGACCATGGCGAATGTAAACAAGACAAGTGGCAAGGCTCTTCGTGCCCAGGTCGCCGGTGCGGGGTTCGCCGGCCTGACGGCTGCGATCGCGCTGCGCCAGAACGGCTGGGACGTAACTCTGCACGAAAAGGATTCGGAGCTTCGCGCATTCGGTGCAGGCATCTATCTCTGGCACAACGGTCTGCGTGTCCTTGAAGGCATCGATGCGCTGAATGACGTGCTTCATGGCACCCACACTCCACCTGCCTACGAGACCTGGATGCACAACAAGTCAGTGTCCAAGGAAACCTTCAACGGTCTGCCCTGGCGCATCATGACGCGTGCGCATCTTCACAATGCGCTCGTCAAGCGCGCCCATGAGGTTGGTGTGACTGTTCGGACCAATTCGGAAGCCGTCTCCGCCGAGGCGGACGGCCGTCTGACCCTGCAGACCGGCGAGGTTATCGAGTCCGACCTGATCGTCGGTGCCGACGGTGTCGGCTCCAAGGTTCGTGACTCGCTCGGCTTCGAGCAGGATCGCTGGGTGTCCACCGACGGTATCATCCGCCTGATCGTTCCGCGGATGAAGGACAAGCTTGGTGACGAAGCCGAGTGGGACAACACCATTGACATGTGGAACTTCGAACCGCGCGTTCAGCGCATCCTGTATTCGCCCTGCAACAAGGACGAGCTCTATCTCGGACTGATGGCGCCGGCTGCTGACCCGCGCGGCTCGAAGGTTCCGCTCGATCTTGAGGTGTGGGTCGAGATGTTCCCCTTCCTCGAGCCCTGCCTTGCTGAAGCCGCCAAGCTGGAGTCGGCTCGTTACGACAAGTATGCGACCACCAAGCTCGACACCTGGGTGAAGGGCAAGGTCGCGCTGGTTGGAGATTCGGCCCACGCCATGTGCCCGGCGCTGGCCCAGGGTGCGGGTTGCGCCATGGTCAACGCCTTCAGCCTTGCGCAGGATCTCGCCGAGCAATCGTCGGTCGAAGATGCACTTGTCTCCTGGGAAAAGCGCATCCGTCCGCTCACCGATCACACGCAGGACCTTTCAGGCGAATACGCGGCGAACCGTGCCCTGTCGAAGGGCAACATGTTCACCAACGAGGCGCTGGAAGCCGCGCGCTACGACCCCATCAAGCGCGTCTATTCCTGGCCGCAGAACCAATAATGATCAGCCAGCCAAAAACACTCGCGCGTGGCCTGGCTGCGCGCCCCCAAGGAGATTAAAATGAACCATTCGGCCGAAGTTGAGAACCACTATCAGGTGCGTGGCTGGTACTCGTCTGTTCAGGAAATCCGGCATGACGGCGGTGAGCCGGGCGAGCCGCTGATCAAGGTCGCCGTCGGCGTCATTATCCGTAATCCCTTCGTGGGCACCTACAAGGCCGACCTTTCGGCTCTGACCGGTCCGAGTGCGGCGATCGGCAACGCGTTGGGCGAACGCGCCATGGCGCTGCTTGGCGGACGTCCGGCCGAGAGCTACGGCAAGGGCGGCATCGCCGGTGTCGGCGGCGAACAGGAGCACGTGGTCGCCTGCATCACCACCGAGTTCGGCAATCCGTTGCGTGATCAGGTGGGTGGTGGAGAGGCCTGGATTTCATCCGCATCCAAGGTCGCATCGGCCGGTACATCGATCGACATCCCGCTCGCTCACAAGGATGAGCTTTACATTCGGTCGCATTATGATGCGATCACCTTCGCGGTACCTGATGGCCCGCGTCCGGATGAGATCCTCATCTGCGTCGCAGCGGCGACCGGTCCGCGTGTCCACCAGCGCGTGGGCGGCAAGACGGTCGCGGATCTCGCTGCCGCTCAGTAACCCGATAGAACATCACGGAAGGACGTATTCCATGCCTCTGAATATCAAAGACCTCAAGATCACATCCGCAGACTTCGAACCGCTTGGCATGTTGCGCGACGAGCATGCGGGCGACAAGGGCAATGTGCTGCCCAAGCTGACTGTCAGCGGCGTCCCCGCCGGCGCCAAAGAACTCGCTGTGATCTGCCACGATCCGGACGCGCCACTGCCCCAGGGCTTCACTCACTGGACAGTCTACGGGATTGACCCTTCGGCAACCGATCTCTCCGACGCGCAGGAAAAGTATCGCGTCGGTCCGAATGGTGCCGGCCACATGCAGTATTATGGTCCCCAGCCACCTGCAGGCCACGGCAAGCACCATTACTATTTCTGGGTCTACGCCCTCGACACGACGGTTGAAGGGACGCCGACCCGGGAAGAATTCCTCGCCAAATACGCCGACAACATCATTGAGCAGAACAGGATCGTTGGTCTTTACGAAAACAAGTGAAGGTCCCGGTGAGAGCAACAACAAACAGCCGCCGCGACCGCAACGCTTTGGGAGATTCCAGAAATGACCGCCACTACACCTGCCCAGCAAACCGTCTTCGAAGAGCTGGTTACAGCCACGAAAATCCTGTTGCACGAAGGCATCCTTGACACGTTCGGCCATATCAGCGCCCGTGATCCCGAGGATCCGCAGAGCTTCTTTCTGGCTCAGAAACTTGCCCCCAGTCACATCACGACAGGCGACATTCAGCGTTTGAATCTCGAAGGGGAAACCGACGATAATCGACCTTCCTATCTCGAACGCTACATTCACAGTGAAATCTACAAGGCACGGCCGGACGTCCAGTGCGTGCTCCACAGCCACTCCCCAGCCGTGCTGCCTTATTGCTTTACCGATCAGCCATTGCGGCCGGTAACCCACATGGGTGCGTTCCTGGGCGAGGCAGTTCCCGTCTATGAAATTCGTGACAAGCACGGCGATGCCACCGATCTCTTCGGCGGTGGACAGGACGTCTGCGCCGATATCGCCGAGGCCCTCGGTGATTCACCGGTGGTGCTGATGGCCCGCCACGGCGTCGTCAATGTCGGCCGTTCGGTTCGTGAGGTCGTCTTTCGTGCCTTCTACACCGAACAGGAGGCCAAGGCGCAGACGGCAGGCCTGCAGATCGGCAACATCGAGTATCTCTCCCCGGGCGAGGTCAAGACAGCCGGCAATCTCGTCGGCGCCCAGATCGACCGCGGGTGGGACCATTGGACGATGACCCTCCGTCAGGCCGGGTTGTTGAACTAGCGTACGGAAAGAATGTGAAACCCTGACCATGGGTCGGGGTTTCCAGCCTTCTCGATGGTCCGTGGTCTACGGATCTCAGGTGAAAGCAGGGAAGTTATGTCGCACGCGGAAAGCTATGATTATGTAATTGTCGGAGCAGGTTCTGCCGGCTGCGTGCTCGCCCATCGGCTGAGCGCAGACCCGAGCTGTACTGTGCTGCTGCTTGAGGCTGGCGGCTGGGATCGCGATCCGATGATCCACATCCCGCTCGGATGGGGCAAGATCCTCACCGAACGCCGCCATGACTGGATGTATTTTTGCGAGCCGGAAGAGAATGTCGGCGGTCGCAGTGTCGAATGTGCACGCGGAAAGGTCATCGGCGGTTCGTCTTCGACCAATGCCATGGCCTATGTGCGGGGCAACCGCGGGGATTATGACCGGTGGGCCGCCAACGGGTTGACCGGCTGGTCCTACGACGAAATTCTCCCCTATTTCCGAAAGCAGGAAACCTGGGAAGGCGGCGGTGACGCCTATCGCGGCGGGTCGGGCCCGCTCAGCACCCAGCATTGCAAGTATCAGGACCCGCTGATAGACGCCTTCCGTGAAGCAAGTCTCCAGGCCGGCTATCCGCAGACCAAAGACTACAATGGCCAGACGCAGGAAGGGTTCAGCCACCTGCAGATGACGATTTCCAAGGGGCGCCGGTCTTCCACTGCGTCGGCCTATCTCCGTCCCGCGCTGAAGCGGTCGAACCTGACGGTGCTGACCGGCGCCATGGCCAAGCGGATTGTGATGGAAGGCAGCCGCGCCACCGGTATCGTTCTCGATCACAACGGCACTGAGAAGACTGTCACAGCGCGCAGGGAAGTGCTGCTTTCGGGCGGTGTCATCAACACTCCGCAGCTTCTCATGCTCTCTGGTGTCGGGGCCGCCGATGAACTGGCTGCGCAGGGCATCCAGACCCGCGTAAACCTGCCCGCGGTCGGCAAGAACCTCCAGGATCACGTCTCGGTCATCCTGATGTATCGCCGTCGCGAGCCGGGTCCGTTCCTCAAGAAGATGCGGGCAGACCGGATCGGGCTCGACTTCCTCAAGACCTATCTGACCGGCAAGGGCTTTTCGGCCGATGTGCCCGGCGGGGTCGTGGCGTTCCTCAAGAGCGACGCTGAGCGCCCCGTACCTGACCTGCAGCTTCTTTTTACCGCGGCGCCCCTTGCGGCCTGGCCCTATTTCGAGCCGTTCAAGGCCCCGTTCCCGGATGGATTTGCGACGCGCATCGTGGCGACCCAACCTGAAAGCCGTGGCTCGGTGAAACTTGCCTCGAACGATCCGATGGCCGCACCGCTGATTCACCAGAACTTCCTCGCTTCGCAAAAAGACTGGGCTTCGCTTCGGGCCGGTATCCGGGTGGCGCGTGATCTCGCTGCGCAGCCGTCGATGGAGCCGTTTATCCAGGCGGAGTTTTTTCCCGGCGCCGACTGCCAGTCAGACGAGGAAATCGACGAACACATCCGCAAGACCTGCATCACCGTGCATCACCCGGCGGGCACCTGCCGGGCCGGCACCGATGCCGGGGCGGTGGTCGATCCGGACCTCAGGGTTCGCGGTGTCGATGGTTTGCGCGTGGTGGATGCCTCCGTGATGCCGGATCTTCCCTCAGGCAACATCAATGCCGCAGTCATCATGATCGCCGAAAAAGCGGCCGATCTTATCCAGCAGTCACAGACAAAAGAGGTCGCGGCATGATCCAGCGAGTAGCCATCATCGGTCTAGGTACGATGGGTCCCGGAATGGCGGCTCGTCTGGCGCGGGGCGGTATCGACGTCGTCGCCTATGACATCGCCCCGGCGGCGATTGAGCGGGCGCGCACGATGCTGACAGCCGCCGACGGGGTTCTCGACAACTTGGAAGTTGAAGCCAAGGGAATCGGTTCGGTTCGCCTCACCAGCGACCTCCAGGATGCCGTGCTCGGCGCTGACCTGGTCATCGAGAACGTTCCGGAGAAAGAGGAGATCAAGGCCGACGTCTACCGCAAGATCGAGGGCATGATCTCGGCCGACACGATCGTTGCCTCCGATACATCGGGCATCCCGATTACCAAGCTGCAGGCGCACATTTCCAATCCTGCTCGCATGGTCGGCATGCATTGGTCCAATCCGCCGCACATCATACCGATGATTGAGGTGATCGGCGGCGAGCAGACGGCCCCGGAGACTGTCGCCACGATCAGAGACTTTATCCGCTCGCTCGGCCTGTTGCCGGTTCTGCTGAAAAAGGACGTTCCGGGTTTCGTCGAGAACCGTGTGCTCTATGCGCTGCTGCGCGAGGTCGTCGATCTCGTCGAGCGCGGCGTGATCGAGCCCGAAGACATTGATACCTGCGTTTCCTGGGGCATCGGCTACAAGCTGGCTGTCATCGGACCCATGGCGCTTCTCGATATGGCCGGCATGGACATCTACCATTCGGTCTCCTCATTCCTGAATGAGGACCTGTGCGATCGCAAGGATGTAGCACCACTGGTCACGAAGCAGATGGCCGACGGCAAGCTCGGCATCAAGTCAGGCGAGGGGGTCTATTCCTACCCGCCGGAGAAGATGGCACAGCTGCAGCCCGAACGGGCGAAAAAGCTGGTCGCCATCCGCCGTATTCTCGAGGGGAGAGACTAGCATCATGACCACAGGACCGCGGGTTGGAGACGGACGCATGAGTGGCAACGGTTTCATCCGGGCCGAGGCGGTTGTCGTGCGGCTCGTCGGGATGCTTCTGGGCCTTGGCCTGGTCGTCATGGTTGTGGTCAATGTCGCCAATGCGGTGGGCCGCTATAGCGGCTGGTATTCCCTGGTTGGTGCAGACGAGCTCCTGGTCTATGGCATGATCTGGATTGTCATGCTCGGCGCCATTCTTGCCGCTCGCAACCGTGATCATCTGGCGATCAACCTGTTGCCGACTGCCATGAGCGGTGCCCTGGCGGCAACCGTGCAGATCCTCATCGACCTCGCAACTGTTGCCGTATCCCTCTTCATCGCCTGGCACAGTTTCGTTTTCATCGGACGGATTGCGAGCCTGAACCAGACCAGCATGGGGCTGGGCATCCCGATGGTCATACCCCACTCGGCGGTCCTAGTCGGCTTTGTCGGCATCGCCGCTGTCACAGCCTTCCTGACCGCCGTCGACGTTTCCCGCCTCGCGTTTTCTGAAGGACGTCGCAAATGACTTGGGTTCTGGGCATCAGCGTCGTGATCCTGATTGCGCTTGGCGCGCCGATTTTCGTTGCGCTGCTGGCCGCCGGGTCACTGGCACTGCTCTTGTTCCCCGGCCCCCCGCTGATCGCGCTCCAGCAGACGATCTTCGGCGGTCTGGATGCCTATGCGCTGCTGTCGGTGCCGTTTTTCGTCTTCGCCGGCGAACTGATGGCGATCAGCGGCATCGCCGACCGGCTTATCAACCTGGTGCGCGCGCTTTTCGGCCGCGTGCCCGGATCGCTGGGGATCGCGGCACTCGGTGGGTCGACCCTGATCGGCACGATTTGCGGCTCTTCCGCTGCGGCTGTCGCCGCCGTCGGCCGGAACATGTATCCGCAGCTCATCAAGGGTGGTTATGGCAAGCAGCGCGCGGCCGGCATCATCACTTCAAGTGGCGCAATCGACATCGTCATCCCGCCGTCGATTGCCATGATCCTCTATGGCGCCTCGGCCGAGCAATCGATCGCCAAACTTTTCATCGCGGGTATCATACCCGGCATCGTCATGGCATTGCTGATGGCCGGCTACATTGCCTTTTCGGCCATGAGGGCGCGCATTCCCCGGGAAGCTAGCTTTCGTGCAGAGGTCGCCTGGCAGGCATTCAAGCAGGCCTTCTGGGCGCTCACCATGCCTGCATTCGTCATGATCGGCATTTATGCGGGGTTCTTCTCGCCCACAGAGGCCGGCGGCTTTGCCTGCGCCTATGCCGCCTTCATCGGAATGGTGATCTACCGTACCGTCAATTTCAGCGCATTGCTGGAAGCAGCCATCACCTCCGCGATGATGACCGCCCGAATCATGATCGTGGTTGCCGCCGCCGGTGTCATAAGCTGGATCCTGACTGTTGAAGGGGTGCCGCAGGCCCTGATCGCCGCAACCGCCGATGCCGGTCTGTCGCAGCTCGGCTTTCTGCTGACCGTAAACCTGCTGTTGCTGGCGATCGGCTGCGTGCTTGATCCGACTTCCGCTATCCTGGTGCTGGCGCCGCTGCTGGTGCCGATTGCGGTGTCGCTCGGCATCGACCCCATCCACTTCGGCGTGATCATGACCGTCAACCTCGCCATCGGCATGTTCACGCCGCCCTTCGGTCTGAACATCTTCGTCGCGCAGTCCATTCTCGGCTTGCGCACATCCGACATCTACCGCGGCGTTCTGCCTTACATGGCGGTCCAGATCTCCGCTCTCGCCCTCATCACTCTCATCCCCGCGCTTTCGCTATGGCTGGTCAATGGCATGTCGTAAGCGCACCCACGCACATGGAGTACAGGAAATGACGAAAGAGACCAAACGCTTCACTTTGACCCGGCGCGCCTTCGGCGCGATCGCGGCAATTTCCCTGATGCTGCCCTTCGCCGGTTCCGCCTATGCGCAGAGCACGATGAAGCTTGCCTCGGCCACGATCAACGACGTGCAGCATGAGTGGCAGAAGGAATTCCAGAAAGAAGTCGGGTCCCGCGTCGGCGACGCGCTCAAGGTGGAACTCTACCCGGCCTCGCAGCTCGGCGCGATCCCGCGCATGTCCGAAGGTGTTCTGCTCGGGACCATCGAAGCCTTCACCACGCCGACCTCCTTCGTGACCAATGTCGATCCGCGTTTTCAGGCCTTCGACGTGCCGGGTCTCTTCGTCGATGCCAGTGAAGTCGGTGCGGTGATCCATGACGCGGAATTCCGCGATTACCTGGAAACCCTTTTCCTCGACAAGGGTATCCGGATCATCGGCGCAATCTTCAACTCGCCGACCCAGATCCTTACCCGCGAACCGGTGACTACGCTTGACGGCTTCAAGGGCCTGAAGGTGCGCACCTTCGCTTCGCCGCTGCAGATGGAGCCCATGGCGGCGCTTGGCGTGAATCCGACGCCGCTGGCGCTTTCGGAAGTCACCCCGCAGCTGCAGGCAGGCGGCATCGACGGCATGCTGGCCGGTATTCCGATCCTGTCCGCGTTCAAGTTCTATGACACGGCAAAACACGTCACCAACATCAACATGACCCAGCTTGTCTCGGTCACGCTGGTCAACGAAGCGTGGTTCCAGTCGCAGCCCGAGGAAGTCCGAACCGCAATTATCGAAGCAGGCAGGGCGGCCGAGAAGACCGTGTTCCCATGGGGTGTCGAGAATGTCGAACGGGCAGAGAAAAACTGGCTGGACAATGGCGGCGAGGTTCACACGCTCACTGAAGCTCAGCAGAGCGAGCTGCATGCGACCTTCGCCAAGGTGGCCGACGAGGTCATTGCCGACCAGCCCGCAGTCGTCGAGGTCAAGGAACGGATCGCCGCAAAGCTCGAAGAAGTCCGCTCGGAATGAGGATCTAGCCGCCTGCTGGCTCGCAGCTCAATCCGGTTTCGTCACCGGCATGGCAGGAGTAGCGCAGCGCCGCTTCCGCCTTGCCGCTGGCAATAGGCAGGGTGAGCCGCGTGCGGTCGGCCTGGTTGGCACACCAGAGGGCCTCGACCGGCATACGGGCATCGGTGGCGTTCATCAGATTGAAGACACCAGTCTTCTGGTCGTGCCACAGCGTGAAGGTGAGTTCTTCGCCGGGTGAAACGCGGCCGAGGTCATCGGAGTACCAGTGGGCCAACGCGGCTTCACAAACAAGCGGAACGCCGGTTTCGTTGACCACAGATATCTTCACCGGGTCGGCACCATCGGTCCCGTGAATGATGCCTGAATAAGGCACATAAACTCCGCTTTCGGCCTTGGCCGGAAGCGCGGAAAGCCCAGCAGACAGGGCGATAAAAACAACAAATCGTCTGCCAACCGCTTTCGTATTCTGATTGGAAACCGATAACCATTGTGGGAGCAACATGATGAAAAACCTACTTATTTCTGCCGCGCTTAGCGTGGTGCTAGCAGCCCCGGCGTTCGCCGCCGAGGTAGATACCATAGCCATTCTTACTCCGGAACAGGGAAGTGATTTTGGCTGGAACCAACAGGGAGTCGACGCTGCCAAGGCTGCCGCCGAAGCGACCGGTGTCGAAATCATCGTCGCGGAAGGCCTTGGATACGGTGACGTCCGTGCTCCGATGCGCGAACTTGCCGCCGAAGGCGCAGATCTCCTGATCGCCCATGCCAGCGGCTACAACACCGCTGGCCCGGAAATCGCCGAGGAGACAGGCGTGGCCGTCGCCATCGTCGACAGCCCCGACGCGCTCATGGCGGGCAAGGTCGCCGACTACACGCTGTCGGGTCACGAAGGCGCCTATCTGGCCGGTCGTCTCGCAGCCAAGATGACCAGCACCGGCACCGTCGGTATCGTTGTCTCTGGAGAGCCACCGTCGTGGAACTCGCAGTCGGCCGGTTTCGCTGAAGGCGTGCGCGCTGAAAACGCGGATGTGAAGATTCTTTACTCCGTCATCGGCCCTGCCGCCTATTCGGACGCTGCCGGTGGCAACCGCGTCACCACCTCGGTGATCGCAGCCGGTGCGGATATTATCTTCGGCCAAGGCAATGGATCGAGCTTCGGCATGATCCAGGCGGTTGAGTCCAACAAGGCCACAGATGGTTCGGACGTGCTCTTCATCGATGTGATCGGCGACAAGTCCTCGCTGGACAAGGGTCACCTCCTGACCTCGGTCCTGTGGGACATGACCCCCGTCTATACCGCGATGATCGAGGACATGAAGGCAGACAAGTACGGGAGCCGCGGCTACTCGATCAGCCTGGCCGACGATTCGGTCAAGCTGATCAAGACCCCACAGGTCGATGAGGCAGCCTGGGAAGACGTCATGGCTCTGCGTGAGCAGATCCTCTCCGGCGAGATCAAGGTCGAGCCGAAGTTCGATGCCGCGGAAGTCCGCGCCCTGGTCACCGTGGCCGAGTGAGCATGTCCGTGGCACTTGCAACGGAAACCCCGACTAACCTGTCCCCCCAAAAGGGGGCAGGCGTCATCGGTGTGCACGGTGTGACCAAGCGCTTTCCGGGCGTGATCGCGGTCAACAACGTCTCGCTCACCATTCACCCGGGCGAGGTTCACGTCCTGCTCGGCGAAAACGGTGCGGGCAAGTCGACGCTTGTCGGCATCCTCGCCGGGCTTCAGGAGCCGGACGAGGGCTACCTGTCGCTCAAGGGACAGAAAACGCGGCTGGCCAGCCCCTCGGCCAGTCTCGACGCGGGCATCAGTACAGTCTTCCAGCATTCCATGCTGGTGCCGACGCTCACCGTGCTCGAAAACCTCACGCTCGGTGCGCCTTGGCACGAACGCCCGCCGCGGGTGGCCATCGCTGCCCGGATGGAGGAGCTCAAGCGTGATTTCGCGCTGTCGCTTCCGCTCGACGCCATCACCGGCGAGCTGTCGCTGGGCCAGCAGCAGCAGATCGAGATCGCACGTGCGCTGTTGCGTGACAGCAAGGTGCTGATCCTCGACGAGGCAACGTCCATGCTGACGCCGCAAGGCGCAGAGGAACTGGGCGCCCGGATGCAAAAGCTTGTCCAGAGCGGGCTGGCCGTGATTTTCATCACCCACAAGCTCGCCGAGGCCTACCGTTTCGGCAACCGGATTTCCGTCCTCAAGCAGGGCGCGCTCGCCGGCGAGATGGGGCCTGAAGAATTGAAGGGCATGTCGGAGGATCAGGCAATCGACGAGATCGTCCGCTTGATGTTCGGTCGCGAAGCCGGCGCCACCTCTATAGAGCATCGTACAAGCACGGCGCGCGCCGAAACGGTGCTGAAGGTCGCTGACCTTTCCACCCAAGGCGATTCC
>Ga0209344_10002848_pt1 | contig 18307 bp, 16 predicted proteins | sample Cruoilmetagenom6_FD_187293 | JGI IMG/M metagenome (GOLD analysis project Ga0209344, IMG submission 187293) | Oil polluted marine microbial communities from Coal Oil Point, Santa Barbara, California, USA - Santa Barbara Oil Seep Sample 6 (SPAdes)... | ecosystem: Environmental > Aquatic > Marine... | reverse complement strand
AAGAACGCTAACCGGCGCCGTACTGGCCCGCTGGAACTGGCCGATGACGTCGATGGTCAGGTTGTCAGTTGGAAGAAAGCGCACCGAAGCCCGCCCGCCCCACTGTGACTGATCGCCGACAATATTACCCGTGGTCAGATTGCGAATGTACCCGTCACGCCGATTTCCTGTCGCGGCAACGCGGACCTGCACGCTATCGCTGAGCGGACCCGACAGCATCATACGGCCATTTACCGACTCCAGAGAGCCCCCGCCGATCGCCGCTTCTCCCTCAAAGTAATCCGTAGGAGACGAGGGGATGAAATTGATGACCCCGCCGGTAGCGTTGCGGCCATAGAGCGTTCCCTGCGGGCCGCGCAGCACTTCGATGCGCTCAAGGTCGAGGGAATTGAGCAAGCCCGATCCGGTGCGCGGTTGGTAGATCCCGCCTGAATATACGGCCACGGCAGGCTCGGCGTAACCGGTGTCGACGATCAACCCGACACCGCGGATTGTTATGAGCGCAGCGCCGGTTTGTTCGGAAATTTGCAGACTCGGGACCATTCCGACCAGATCCGATGTCTGGTTGACACCACGAAATTCGATTGTCTCTTCCCCGACGGCCGAAACGGCAGCGGGAATGTTGAAAACTGTACCTTCGCGCCGCGTCGCGGTGACGACGATTTCGCCGGAACCCGCAGTTTTTTGCGAGGCACTTGCTTCTGCAGCGCCGATGGTTGCTGACTGTTCGGAATCCTCCGGGGTGATCTGCGCCCACGCCATCGTGGGATATACCGCGAACCCCGCACACGCAGCGAATGCATATATGCTGGCCGAACCCAGTTTCTTTTTGATGATCGTCATAGCACCCCAGACCCCCTAGTTGGATATTGATAACACCGCGCCGGGTTACCCAAGCCCCCCCTTGTTAAGGTGGCCTCCGGAAATCATCTCGGCACACTTGTTTTTTGCGGAACTCTTTCAAATCCGGCAAGCCTGTTGATCATGAAAGTTCTTGAATGGCGATAACTTCAATTTGCGCGGAAACGCCATGAATTCGCGTGCGCGAGGCACGCCGCCATGCGGGCGCAATGGTCAGGGGTCAGGGATTTCAAATAATGCGCCAGCAACATGCATCGCGATCTCATGCCGCATACATACTAGTTTTCAATGATAGTAATGTGTTAGATCAGAAAATGTTGCCTGATCCGGTGCGTCAGCCGGTAGACATCAGATAGTCGTCTGACCAGTCAAGTGTTCGGGACAGCTCGTCCCGCAGATGGGTTAGCGATGCGCTGGTAGAATACTATCCGCGCCCTTCAGCCTCACGTTGTTGCGTCCTCGCGGGTCGCCTTGCCACACGTTCGGCTGGCTACGCCCCCCATGCCGCAATCGCGTGTCGGCGAATCGCATTTCTTCGGGGGTAGAGGTGGCCGCCCCTTACACGCCCGGCGCGCGAAACTGCCAAGCAAACTCGCGCGTCAGCGCGGTTCCGGTCGCCAGAAGATCGCGCTCGCACAGGGCCGGGGCAATCAATTGCAAGCCGATAGGTGCCCCGGTATGCGAGAGCCCGCATGGCAGCGACAGGCTGGGCAGGCCGACCAGGTTCGTCGGGAAGAAGTTCCTCCAGACAGCGTCGAAAATATGATCGCTGGAACCATCGGGCCAAACATAGTTTTCGACATCATGAGTGGTCGGGGCGAAGGGAACGCCCGGGGTCACGAGAAAGTCCACCTCTTCAAAAGCGGTGGCAAACTCGCGCGCCAGCACGAAGCGAAAATCCATCGCCTTCAGATAATCTCCTGCCAGCACTGCATCGCCCAAAGCGAGGTTGGGCCTGATGATCGAACCATAGAGTGGACGAAGCTCTCGCAATCGGCCTGAATGGTAATTCGCGGCCTCGGCCAGCACGATCGCCTTCTGGGCAGCTTCAGCATATCCAATGGATGGGAGTGTGACTGGCACGAGCTCGATCCCGGCGCCTTCCAGATCGCTCAGGACGCTGTCCATCACGGTTTGGCATTCGGCAGACATGCGCATCCGGTTGAAGAAATGCTGCTCCTCGATGCCAAGTCGCAAGCCGGCCAAGCCGTTCTCTGCAAGCTTACCAGGCTTCGTCCTTAGATTTCCTGTCTGTTCGAGCAGGTCGAGCATGACCTCCAGGTCCCTGACCGAGCGGGCCATAGGACCGACCGAATCCAGAGTGCCCGAAACGGCAAAGCATCCCTCGGTGGAAATCAGCCCGGTCGTGACTTTCAGCGCCGAAGTCGCGGTTACGGAAGCAGGGATGCGCACCGAACCGCCAGTATCCGTTCCCAGCGCAGCATAGGCCATTCCCGAAGCAAGCGTCACCGCGCTGCCTCCGCTCGATCCTCCCGGAATCAGATTGTCGCCCCACGGGTTGTGAACGAAGCCGAAATGCTCGTTCTGCGAAGCTACGCCGAAGGCTAGCTCGTCAAGGTTTGCCTTGCCTATGACGATCGCACCTGCCTTCTCCAGGGCGGCGACTGCGGGTGCTGAACGGACGGCAGGTGGCGCATCTTTCCAGCAGGCCGTGCCGCCGGTATTCACTCGCCCGGCGATGTCCAAGAGATCCTTTACGGCAATTGGCACGCCGTGCAGCGGCCCGGCAACCTCCCCGCTACCGCGCAGTTGATCGGCATTCTTGGCCTGATCCAGAGCACTATCGGCAAAAACTTCGGTGAACGCATTCAGGCGTTCCCCGTGGGTTGATATCTGTTCCAGACACGCCTTCACCGCCTCGACGGATGAAACCTCCCCACTTTCCAGCATGCCGCAAAGGGCGGTCAGATCGGCAAAGATCAGTTCATTCGCCATTGTCGCTCTCCTTCTCGAGCTCAATGAGCAGAAATGCAGATTGCCCGGCTGGCACTTGCCCGCCAGTTTCGGGGATGGTGGCCAGCAAACCCATAACGGCGCTCACCACATTCGCGTCAAACTGCTCGAGGGATGCACGCACGTGAGGGTGCGTTTCGAATAACGCCAATTCCGCATCCGATAGATGCCCTGATTTTGCCTCTGCCACTGGAGGGAGCCTTTCTAGTCGTTGGTCTGTGTGAAAATCTTCCCCGGATTGAGCACACCGTCCGGGTCAAGCGCACGCTTGATCGCGAGCATGGTCTGGGTCGAATTTCCCGCCTCTTGCCTGAGCAAGTCTTTCTTGCCCACGCCTATACCGTGCTCGCCGGTACAGGTTCCACCCATTTCGATGGCGCGTGCGCCCATGCGCTGGTGCAATGCTTCGACAGTATTCAGCTCGGCGGGGATTTCCGGATCGAACAGGAGAAAGGCATGAAAATTGCCGTCACCCACGTGGCCCGCAATCGTGCCGAGAATGCCGGAAGAATCGATATCCTTGCGGGTAGCCGTAATACAGTCCGCCAGCCGGGATATCGGTACGCACACATCGGTGATCAGAAGCTTCTTGCCCTGCTGCAGCGAACGAGTCGCATAAAGCGCATTGTGCCGGGCTTTCCAAAGTGCCGAACGCTCCTCAGGCCTGGTGGCAGTGCGGGAAACGGTACCCTGTTCGCCTGCGACAAGCTCCTGAAAACGCTCCAGCTGCTCTGCGACTGCGGCCGGTGGTCCGTGAAATTCCACCGCGAGCGTGGGCGAGACAGGGTAATCGGCCTTTTCATAGGTGTTTATGGCAGCCATCATGGCCTCATCCATCAGCTCTATCCGGGCTGGATCGAGACTGGTCTGGATCGCCAGGATGACCGTCTCGACTGCTGCTTCCAGAGTTGGGAAGATGCACATGATCGAAGCAGTGGTTTCCGGGATCGGATGCAGGCGCAGGGTCAGTTCAGTAATGATGCCCAGCGTGCCTTCGGAACCCACGAACAGAGCCGTCAGATCGTACCCTGCTGCTGATTTGGGGGCACGCGTGCCGGTTTCAATCACGTCCCCATCGGGGAGCACGACCGTACAGCGAAGAACATTCTGCCGCATGGTGCCATATTTAATAGCGTTGGTGCCTGATGCGCGCGTCGCGGCCATGCCGCCCAATGTTGCATTTGCACCGGGGTCGATCGGGAAATACAGGCCGGTATGGCGAAGCTCGAGATTGAGTTCTTCCCTGCAAAGCCCTGCTTGCACGGCGACGGTCATATCCTCTGCATGCACTTCGACAACCCCGTCCATCTGCGACAGGTCGAGACACAGCCCGCCGGCAACCGCCAGCGCGTTGCCTTCAAGCGAAGTGCCCGCCCCCCAAGCCATCACCGGGCAGGCATGTTCCGCGCACAGACGAACAATCGCGGACACTTCGTGCGTGGACGCCGGAAAGGCCACGAGGTCGGGCATGGCGCTGTGGTAGGCCTCGTCCTCGGAATGATGCTCCCTGACCGTCTCGGCATCAGAGAAGCGATCGCCCAGCAACGCTGACAGCTTGGACTTGAGGGCCTGAAAGCGTTCCGGGTTTGACGCCTGCCAATTGTTCGCGCGAAAGGTTTGCGAAGCCGTCGACGTCACGATGTCTGTTTCCGGTTCTGGGCCGCGTTGGAGAGCTTGACAGGGGTCGCCCACGGCGAGTTGTCATGACGATCCCAATAGGTTTCGTACAGTCTGCGTGTGACCGGACCGGGGGTGCCGCCGCCAACCGCCGCATCATCCAGCCGGGTGACCGGCATGATGCCTCCGGCGGTCGAGGTTACGAAAACCTCCTGCGCCCTGCGCAGCTCCTCCAGCGCCAAGGGTGCCACTTTGGTGGGAATATCCAGATCATTACAGATATCAAGCGCTGACCGGCGGGTAATGCCTTCCAGAACGCCTTTATCTGGCGTCAGAACGGTGCCGTCGAGGACCGCAAAAATGTTAAATCCGGCCCCCTCACAAACGTCGCCATGCTCGGAAACCAGAACGACCGTATCGGCGCCGCGGTCGCTCACCTCCAGCCAGCCCATGACGAGATCCAGCCAGTGGTAGTTCTTTACCCTCGGGTCGACCGCCGTCGAGGCGATGCGGGTGTGATCGCGGCTGACACCGACATGCAAGCCTTCCTCCCAACGCTCGGGCGTCAGAATCCAGCTGAATGGAATGGCGAAGGCCATGAACCGGGGGGTCGCGTAGCGGGGGTGGCGTTCATAATTGGGTGCCGATCCGCGCGTGCAGATCATTTCGACATAGGCATCCTCCAGACCAGCGCGGGCAACGCATTCGTGAAGAATACCTTCGAGTTCGGCACGATCGACCGGCAATTCCATCCGCAATCTGCCCAGCCCTTCCAGAAAGCGATCGACGTGATCGGCTAACCGAAAGAAGTTCCCTTTCCAAACGTGAACGACATCGTACGTCGCGTCTGAGCGCAGAAACCCCCAGTCGAGGATCGGAATGCGGGCTTCCGCGATATCGATGAAGGAGCCGTCCATATACGCCACCCCGGGCGGCATCGAGCGTGGCTGTTTCTGCTGCATAATTCCGGCCTTCTCATTCTTCGTGGCCCGGCGGGAACGCCAGGATCAGCCTTTCGGATATTCGATAATGATGTCGTCCCCATCGACCTTCACGGGATAGGTTCGCAGTGGCTTCACACAGGGGTAGTTGGCAGGCTCGCCAGTCTTTATGTGGAAAGAGCCTCCGTGAAAGGGACATTCGATCTTGTCACCTTCTTGCCAGCCTTCACTCAGAGAAGCATTGCCATGAGTACACAGGTCATCGGTTGAAAAAAATTCTTCACCAACCTTATAAACCGCCACCATTTTTCCATCGCTCATCTCGACGCAGCACGGCTCTTCTTCCGAAACATCTTTCACATTGCAGGCTTTAATCCATTCAGACGACATCAATTCAATCCAATCATATGTCTTTTCAAGAAGTTGAAAACAGCAGGCTGCCCCCTTCTTCAAACCGAAGAAAGGACACAGGTGATCCGATCCCCTCATCTTCGGCGGGAATGGATTGCAACCTGCCGAGCAGCCTCTCACCGTTAGTCAACTGGACTAGGCCGATAGCGTATGGAGCCATGTCAGCAAAGCGCTCTGGCGCCACGCGCACGATGCTCCAGGAAAGCAACTCGCCATCCCCGCTGTCGGCGAAGGGTGCGGTATCGCTGGAGCCGCAACCGCTGCAGTCACCGCCGTCTGCGAAACTGACAAGCCCGCATGCGGTGCATTTCCAGCCGCTCAGATTGTCGGTCATCTCCGGTCAGTTCCTTTCCAAGATAGTGACAGTCGCAACGGCGCCGGCGCCGCCCATATTGTAGGCGAGCCCCACGGTCGAAGCGCCGAATGCCTGATACTGGGCTTCCCCGCGCAAATGCCGAACCAGTTCGACGACCTGCGAAGTTCCGGTTGCGCCGATCGGATGGCCTTTGGATAGCAGCCCGCCTGATGAATTTACGAGCGGACCGCCCTGTCCCGCCGTGAACCCGCTATGCGTGGCAACCCCGCCTTCCCCTTCCGGTACGATCCCCAACGCTTCGATCGCAAGGATTTCCGAAATGCTAAAGCAATCATGGACTTCCACCACTTGCATGTCGCCCGCGCTCAATCCGGCGTCGGCATAAGCACGTTGCGCGGCAGCCCGGGGGGCCTCCAACTGGGTGATATCCTTAGCATCGCTAAGTGCGACCGGGCCTGAAGCCTGGCCGGTACCTGCAACATTGACAGCCCTGTCAGAGACCAGATCCAGAGCCCGCTCAAGTGTTGTTACAATAACGGCTGCGGCCCCATCGCTTATCGGTGGACAATCGAGCAACCGGAGTGGGTCTGCGATCGGTCGAGATTCAATTACCTGGTTCAGCTCGACTTCAGCCTGGAAGTGGGCGCGCGGGTTCAATGCCCCATACTTCCGGTTCTTCACGGATACGGCTGCGATCTGTTCTCTGGTGGTCCCATAGCGGGCCATATGCGCGCGCGCGATCATGCCGAAAAGCGATGGGAAAGTGGCGCCAGCCGACATTTCGCGTGCCTGATCTCCCGCGCTGGCAAGGGCCTGCGTGGTTACCCCAGTGGTTTGCGAGGTCATCTTCTCCACCCCGATCGCCATGGCGGTATCTACCATTCCGTAACGCACGGCCTGAATGGCCGCTTGGACAGAAAGACCACCTGATGCACAGGCTCCTTCCATCCGGATGGCCGGAACCCCGGTGATGCCGAGCCGGTTCGCTATAAGCGAGCCGAGCAGCGCGTCCCCCGTCAGAACCTCGCCGCAGAAATTGCCGACGTAGATGGCCTCCAGCGCTTTCGCTTCGAGGCCGGCGTCCACCAGTGCATCCCGGGCCGCAGATACGGCCAGCGGGCTGATCCCAGTGCCTTCCTGCTTGCCGAAACGGGTATCCCCCACTCCGACGATTGCGACTGCCCTGGTATTATCTTTTCGTGACATATCCGCTCTTTCCCTTACGCGCTGCGTGATGTCGCACAGAGCAATTCGTCGCGCAGCTCCCTGCGCAGAATCTTTCCGTATCCGCTCTTCGGCAGAGATTGCCGCAATTCGATCCTGCGCGGCCTCTTATAGTCGGCGAGCAAGGGCTTGCAGTGTTCAATCACCTCTTCGGCCGAAAGCGCCGTCCCATTCTTCACGCCAACGAAACCGACGATCTGTTCGCCCCATTCTTCATCGGGAATGCCGACAACCGCTGCCTCGATCACATCCGGGTGGCGGCAGATGGCGTCTTCCACCTCGCGCGGATAGACATTCGCCCCGCCGGTAATGATCATGTCCTTGATCCTGTCAGTGATGAACAGATAGCCCCGTTCATCCAGATGCCCGGCATCGCCGGTGTGGAGCCAGCCGGACTGGATCGCCTCCGACGTCGCCTGCTGATTGTTCCAGTAACCCATCATCACCAGATCGCCGCGCACGCAGATCTCTCCATGTCCGCAGGGGCCAAGCCGGTTGCCATCTTCGTCGAAAATCGCGATTTCAGCGCCAAGGATTTCGCGCCCAGCAGACGCCATTATTTTTGTCTGCTCCTCATCCGGCTCGGCAAAATGGGCCTCTTTGGGCAAGACTGTGCAGGCCATCGGCGCTTCCGCCTGACCGAATAGCTGAACGAAGATCTTCCCGAACACGCGAACGGCCTGGGTTGTGTGCGACAAGGGCATGGGCGCGCCGCCGTAGATAACGGTATGCAGGCTCGAAAGATCGTATGCACCCACACGTGGGCTGTTGGCCAGGCGGCGAACCATGGTGGGGACGAGAAACATCGTCGTTACCCGGTGCTTTTCGATCAGCGAGAAGACCTTGTCCGGGTCGAAGGATCCCTGGTCCGCAATCACGGCATTGGTCGCACCGTACGCCAGGTTGTTGAACGCGCAGAGCCCCGAACCGTGGGTAATCGGCGCCCCATGAAGAATGACATCGCCCGGGCTGGCCGGGTTCATTTCCAGTTGGATCTGGCTCACCATGGCCATGAGATTACGATGGCTGAGCATCGCGCCCTTGGGCCTGCCGGTCGTGCCCGAGGTATAGAAAACCCAGGCCAGTTCATCCGCGTCAACGAGCCTTTCCGAAAACGCTGTCTGGTCGGCGACGATGGAATCGTAGTTTGGATCATCGTCCGCGTCGCCCACGCAAATCCAGTTCTCCACCTGCGGGCACAAGGCCTTGAGCTGTGCGACCTTGTCACTAAAGGTTTCGGAATAGACCAGAAACCTGACGCCTGCATCCTGATAGATATGCGCCAGTTCCGCGACCTGCAGACGGCAGTTCGCGGGTACGATCGCCATCCCTGCCGCCCAGGTTGCAAAAATTGTTTCGAAAGCCTCGAAGCAATTGTGCGTGAGCAGCCCCACTCGGTCGCCTGGCTGCCCGCCCTGACCAGCCAGCCAGGCCGAAAGCGATTGGCATCGAGTGTGGGACTGCGCGAAGGAAACCGAACGATCGCCATCGATGAATGCTGTGGACTGCGGCCATCGCGCTGCGGCCCGCTCCAGCAGATGGGCCATCGTCAACGGCTGGCATCCACTTCGATCGGGCTGAGTGGCAGTTTGATCCGCGATGGGTGGCTGGGCCCAAGATGAATGCAATTCTGCGCCACGATCTTCTGCCTGCTCAGGCCAAGCGGCTCTCCGCTATTCGGATTGACGTCGTAACGCGGGAAATTGGAACTCGAAATATCAACCCTTATCCGGTGCCCGGCAGCAAAGTGATTTGCCACCGGCGGGATTTCGAATTTCAGCTCATAGAGGGCGAAAGGTTCCATCAGTTCCGCCTGCTCACGGGAATTGCGATAGCGGCAACGCTGGATGCCATCACTCAAATTCATCTCGAATCCATGCGGGTAGTCGCTATTGGGTGAATAGACATCGATCAGCTTGACGGTGAAATCGGTGTCCACGGCCGATGAAGAGACCCACAAGGTGATCTCGACCGGACCGATCAATTCCATCGCCTGATCGAGCGGTTCGGTTTCGAAAACGAGAACATCGGGCCTGGCCGAAAGCGGCAATTCGTCCTTGCAGGTCCAGTATTCCTTCCGGCCGCGCTGATCGTATGCGCCGCCCTGCGGAAGGCCCCCGCCGGGAAGTGTGGTAGCCTGAAACGTCCCGCCGACAGTGGGCACTGGATCGTCGGGATCGAACGTATATTCGATCTTCGCGTCCTCGTTCGGACAGGCCGGCTGCAACGATCCGTTGGCTTGAAGGTGATAATCTTTGAATTCGATATCGGACGGAGGCCATTGCTCAAGCCTCTCCCAACGGCCGCCGTGGCGCATGCGGCCATACTGGTTCTTGCGGCCATCGCCGCCACCCATAACAAACAGTTCTATGCTGTTGTCGTGGCCGATCGTCGTATCGACCCCCTTGAACCAGCGGTCGAACCAGCCGATGCGCAACTGGTTCAGCGAACCGATGATCGCGTCATCCCCGAAGTCCACCTCGCCCGCCCAAGAGACCTGGAAGAAATTCCAGTCATGGATCCAAGGGCCGATCATCAGATGATAGGGCTGCTTGCGATCCTGTTCTTTGAATCGATTGAACTTTTCGAGACAAGCCCAGGAATCCTGGCCATACCACCCGGTCGCGTCGAAAATCGGCACGTCGGCGTAATTGTCCATGAAGGGTTCAATATTGCAGCCGGGATTGTGCCAGAATTCATCGTAATCGGCCTTGGTCGACAGGTCGATGTACCATTTTTCGTAACTGGGCGCAGCCGCTAGAGGGCTCATCCCGCTGCGCAGCGGGGTTGCGGCAAGCATCTGTTCCAGATCCGCCGAAGCCTGCGCCAACTGCGCGCGCACGGCGGGGTCGGCCTGCGCTTCGTGCCCGTCCTTGGCCATGTAAATGACGTAATCGAGAAACATCGACAGGCAGAAGGCACCGCCATCGCGCACGGTGCGGTGCCACAAATTGTATCCCGCCTCCATGATGAATTGCGCCTTCAGATGCGGGGGGTTTTCCACCGCAAGCGCCTGTTGGCACCACGCGGGATAGGAAAGTCCGATCGTCCCCACCCGTCCGTCGCACCAGCTCTGTTCCGCAATCCATTCAACGGTGTCGTATCCGTCCTTTCCCTCATCATCGACGTTGAAGAGGAATGCCCAGTCTCCTTCGGATTCGCAGCGCCCCCTAACATCCTGAATGGCCGCCACATATCCATGACAGGCAAGATCCTTGCCTGTCATCACCAGTATCTGGCGGGCACGATTGTAAGGCGTTCGTTCCAGGACGCAGGGGAACGGCATATCGACGCGCTTTCCGTTCCGCGCCGGGAAATAAAGGTCCAACACCAACTTGGTGCCGTCCCTGGTCCGCATGGTCACGCCGCGTTCGATCACGCAGTCGTATTGCATGCCCGCGCCCACAGCCCCGGAAGGCTGAATAGCCGAAGTATCGCTCATCCTGCCAGTCCGGTACTGGAATAGGGGCGATGACCCCAGAAGCTTCCTGCATTGTATGAGTTGGCGCTCCAGCTCGTATCGTCGATCAATCGGCCTTGCGCGCCGATTTCGACCGCAATTCCTGAAGGCGTCATCGCGTAGAAGGAAATCATGTGATCATTGGTGTGGCGACCGATAGTCAGAATGGGATCGAATTCGCTGGCGACACAGCGATCGAAGGCCCTTCCCACATCGTCGATATCGCCCATCTGGACCATGAAATGATGCAGACGCTTCTCTCCCGGCACATTCAACAGGGCCAGCGTATGATGCCGCGGGTTGCAGTGCAGGAACGTGGCTTTCACGCCTTCCCCAAACTCTTTGAGGTTGATGGTATCGCTGAACAGGAAGCCCGCGATGCTCAGGTAAAACTCGGCGACCTTCGCTTCATCGTCCGCAGACAGGACAATATGCCCAAAGCCGAGATCCTCCGCCACGAACCGGGCACCGCGAGGTGATACGAACGGCTTGTCCAGAATCGCGAACGGGCCGCATGCGAATTCAACCCGGTGACCGAAAGGATCCTGGCAATGAAAGCCGGTGCGGACCTGACGCTCTTGCAACTCTCCCGCATCGAGATTGCTTGTCTTGTAACCCGCGCTTTCAAATCCGCTGCGCATTCGTGTCAGTTCGACATCATTTGGCACCGTGAATCCTGCGTAAACGATATCGTCGGCCGGCCCTTCCTTGACAATGAAGCGGCGCGCATTCTGATCCATTCGAAAGAAGGAGACTGTAGAAGTGGAATCATCCGATACCTTCTGCAGCCCTGCCACGTCTTCCATGAATCGATCCCAGGCAGGCAAATCTGTCGCCTCGATGCCCAAATAGGCCAATTGCATCATAGCCCTCCCGTATTATCTAAAGTTTACAGTCTATTCGCCATCCAACCAGCCCAGCCGGATGTCTGGTCGGCCACGTCAACCTTCCTTAAGAAAGTCGACGAGGTCGGAATTGAATTGATCCCGGCATTCAATCTGCGCCCAGTGACCACATTGATCGTAGATTTCGTAACGAGCGGTTGGGATCAGTTCCTTCATCTGGTCGCCCAGTTTCAGCGGCACGATCTTGTCATCGCGGCCCCAGATCAGCATGACTGGTGCTTCGGACTTTTTGAGCCCGGCCTGCACCGGCTCAAGAAAATCGTCGATATCCAGAATATTGGCCATGAAATCGCGATAGGAATCTGCGGCCCCGGGCAATTGGCTCATCTCGAAGCGATGGCGGATCATCTCGTCGGTCACAAGATCCGGGTTGTAGCAGAAGCCCTTGAGCACAGCGGCCATCTTTTCGAGGTTCGGCTCGTAATCGATCACTGTCTTGAAATCCTTCGTGGGCGCGCCAACCCGCACGGCGCCGCCACCCAGTAGGATCACCTTGGAGACTCGCTCCGGATGGAACGCGGCCATGCCGCAGGAAATTCCGGCCCCCATCGAATTGCCGACGAAGCTGGCCTTCTCGATGCACAGCGCATCCATGAAATCACGGATATGTTCCACCTTCTTCTCAAAAGTATGCCACCCGCTGGGTTTATCGGTCAGACCAAAGCCCACGACATCCGGCGCATATGCCGAAAATCCGGCATCGGCCATTTCGTTGATGTTGCCCTGCCAGTTGTGTTCGCCCGAAGCGCCCGCTCCGCCGCCGTGGAGAAAAATGACCGCCTCACCGTTGCCGGCGGTCAGAAACCGCGTCCTGATGTCGCCTGCGCGCACCCACCTGTCGAGATATGCCATCCCGTTCTTCCCTTCTTTGATTTGCTGCACAGGGGTAAGCACATTGCTGACCTACAACCGCACAGTTCAACTGATCGTTTCTTCCGGCCCCTGCTGGTTCAGCTGGCTTCCTCGTGGACGATCTCCAGCTTGCGCGGATCATGCGCCCCCGCCTCAAGTGGAGCACCGAACAATTCGACCGCTGGAGCTATCTCAGCCAACATGAGCATCAGCCCGGAGAGCCGCGCCTCCTCGTCAGGCATTTCTCCGGTCGCTGGCCGCTCTTTAAGCAGGTCGAGCGCCTGAGGAGCAGCCTCGATTGCCGCGGAATAGAATCGCTTTGTTTCCGCGTAATCGGTGCTTATCCGCTTTGCCAGTCGCTCTCCCTCTGTTGCGAAGATCCAATCGGCGACAAACTCTTCGAGCTGGGAGAACCCCTCAGGTAAAGCTTTGGTTGCCATCACGCCAGGTCCTTTGCATGTTCGAGATTGAAACAATCCATGTCAGTAACTTCACCAATAGTTTTGTAGAAGTCACGCAAGACAATCTCTTCGTCCTGAAGCTGGAAACGGTCGAGGACCCCAGATTCCATAGCCGCCTGCGTATGTTCTAGCGTGCTCAAATCCTCAAGCAGGGCATCGCGCAGCATTACTTTGGAGATTTCCTGTCCGTAAACGGCAGCGGCGGAGTGTGGCGCGGCGAAATACATCCGGTGCTCATACCAAGTGCGGTTCTTGGAAATCGGAAGTATCTCATGCGTGAAATAAAGGCCGTCGAGAACATCGCAGAAGAAGTTGGGGAATACCCTGTTTCCTACAAAGCCCCACATCTTGGGCTGTTCGGGGTTTTCGTCAGCATTTTCAACATGAGAAATAGCGGCCGCAATATTCACGGAATGCTGAAGTCCAAGCGCTTCTGCCGGTGTGGCGCGGTGTTCCTTTGCGCTCGGCATTGCAAAGGTCGCGTGTTTCTTGTCGAAACTCACAGATTCGAGAAGGTGCAGCTCGGGATCGTGGTGATAGTCTGTCAGCACTTTACCGTGAACGTGCGGCACGTGATACGCCTCCTGAAAAGCGTCGGTCACGATTTTCCAGTTGCAGGAAAATTCCGTCCGATAGGTGAAGCAGGTCGGGTAAGCCTCGAACGGATAGTCGGCGAAGTTCTGACCGAATTCACCAAGGAATTCATTCAGCGGAAGCTCAGGTTTTTCAGCCAGGCAAACGAAGATGAACCCACGCCAGACGTCGACGTTAACCCGCTTGAGGCCGTTGTCACCCTTGTCGAAACCGAAGAACCGTTCTTCGTCCGGCACATCAGCCAACGTACCGTCAAGCTTGTATGACCAGCCGTGGAATTTGCAGGTGAGGGCCCTGCATTTCCCGGAACGCCCCCACTCTACCTTATTCCCGCGGTGCTTGCAGACGTTGTGATGCGCCTTGATCGTCCCGTCCCTGTCGCGCACCACAATGATGGATGCCTTATGGACATCGATATCCTTGACGTAGAAATCGCCGGTCTTTGGGATCTGGTCCTCCCGACCGATGCAAAGCCACATTTTTCCGAAGATCTCATTGCGTTCACGCTCGAACAATTCATCGGAGTCGTAAATCCAGGTCGCCAAAGGCGAACGCGGAATGTCCGTGAACTGCTCCGCGAAACGATGGAATGAGGGCTCTGTCATATGAACAATCCCTCGTTCACTTCGCGGGCCAGACGCTTCCGGATAACCGTGTCGACCTCGTAACGCTCAGGAACCACCCCGTCGATTACGCGCACCTGATTGTACCATTCGACGCAGGGGGCGATCTCGGCAAGCGAAAGCGTCAGGCTGAACAGCTTCGTCTCCGCCTCGTCGAAAGCGTTCATGTCGCGGGTGTTGAGATATTCCAAGGCCGGCTCGACCCGGCCGATCATATCATCATAATAGCTCTTGATGGTCTCGATATCGGACCCGTCCCTTTGCAAGCGACGTTCGTTCTCTGTCGGCTTGGCCCAGTATTCGACGTGCTTTTCGAGATCCTCAAAGCCTTTCGGCAACTGATTGGCGGCTGCAGTCATTTCAATTCCTCCTATCCTTCAATCGCGTCGTCGATCACCTTGTAGGCGTGACGGATCAGTATCTCTTCGTCCTGGAGCAGATAGCCTTCGATCACATTGCTTTCCAAAGCGTCCTGCGTAACTTCGACCGTGATCATGTCTTCCATCTGCACATCGCGCAAAGCGCCGCAGACGTTGAATTCCTGCGCGAACCGCTCGCCCGCATTCTTCGGAGGCATGAACAGGAAGCGCGCTTCGTAAACCATCTTGCGTTCGCTGACCGGCCAGTACGTGTAAAACATCAGCACGCCCTTGGTCACAACCAGCTGGAAATTCGGGAAGAACGAATAAAGATCGAAACCCCAGTTTTCCGAATTGGACGGATTAAGGCCTAGATCCTCATTGCTCCCATCCTTGAGCCACATTGACGAACCGAACTTGGCTGCGATGGCTTCGGTAGGCCATGGATCGTGGGGTGCGAAGGGTGCCGACATCATCCGGTGACGCTTGAGCAACTTGTAGAACAGTCCGTGGAACGTCCCTTTCTCAAGATCGCGAAAGGCCTTGCCCGCCGAATGCCGGTGCAGCAACGGTGCGTGATAGCCTTCCATCTGCGCGTCGAGTTCCACCTTCCAGTTGCAATTGAGTTCCGCACGATAGGCATAGCCCTTCGTCATTTCCTCAATCGGATAGCCGGCAAGGATATCTTTGAACTCGGCGAGGAATTCATTGAGCGTTTCCTCCGGCTCCTTGGCGAGATGCACGAAAATGAAGCCGCGCCACACACCGACGTGGACCGGCAGGAGCCCGTTTTCAGATTTGTCAAAATCAAAGAAGCGCTCTTCATCTGGCACATCGGCCAGCGAGCCATCCAACTTGTACGACCAGCCGTGGAACTTGCAGGTGAGGGCCGCGCAACGCCCATCGGCTTCCCATTCCACCTTGTTGCCGCGGTGGCGGCAGACATTGTGAAACGCCCCGATTTTTCCCGCCCGGTCACGAACAATGATGATGGACGCCTTAAGCCCCGGGAGGTCCTTCACGAAAAAAGAACCCTTCTGCGGCAATTCCGTTTCCTGACCCACGCAAAGCCAGCTATTGCGGAAGACCTTGTCCCGTTCGAGCTCGAAGAATTCCGGGTCAATACACGACTTGGTGGAGACCGGGCCCTTGCCCAGTTCCGGGTGTTGTTCAGTCCACAACTCTTCAGCGGTTTCAGGCTGCTCGCTCATCATTCTCTCCTCTATTCTTCATCAATTTGTCTCGTGACATTCACCTAAACTTCTAAGCCCGCACCTTCAGCAAGCCCCGCAAGGAATTTTCCTCGCAACCAAGCTCCAGTGGCTCGACTTCTACGTTTGCCATGATGAGCCGTCGGGCAATCCCGATATCCTTCGGACGATTCACACCCATCGCACCGACGATTCTCGCGCCATCGAGATAGAAAAGCATGAAGCCCCGGTCCTGCATTGACCCACGGCAAATTACGTTCAGATCATCGGAAATACTCCCCACAACCTGAATATGATTGTCATACTGGTCCGTCCAAAATGAACAGGGCGTATGGTTATCGCTGTCCATACCAAGCATCGCGCGTGCCGCCACGATCCCTTGATCGGCGGAATTCTGATAGGTTTCATAGCGAATTCTTCCGCCGAAATAGCCCGGCACTTCCGCCACATCCCCGGCCGCGAAAATTTCGGGCAAGCTGGTCCGGTTCTGACGATCGACGACGATGCCGTTGGCGACCTCCAGCCCGGCATCGCGCGCAAGCTCGACCGCGGGCTCGATCCCGATGCCCACACAGACCGCATCGCAGGGTACACGCAGGCCATCGCTGCACACGATTTCGTTCACCTTACCTTCGGACAGCACCAAGCTTTCGACCGAGGTATTGTAAAGCGCGCGCACAGCGTTGGTCCGGTGTACTGCGGCAAGCCATTCGCTCATCCGCGATCCCAGCGCCCGCATCATCGGACCGGACGCAGGCTCGATCGCCACGACATCGCACCCCAGCCCCCGCGCGCTGGCGGCCACTTCGGCCCCGATGACACCCATACCGATAACCACAATACGCGCGCCGGGCACAAGAGCATTGGCCAGGGAAACAGCATCGTCCTTGGCGCGCAAATAATGAACATTGGGTGCGTCCGCACCAGCCAAGGGAAGCTTGCGGGCACGACCGCCCGTCGCCAGGAGCAACCTATCATAGCCAACGCTTTCACCCGACTGCAGCCGCACTACCGAGGCGCTCGTGTCTATCTCAACTACCTGGCTGCTGAGCTTGAGCTTGATTCCCGCTTCGTCATACCAGTCGGCAGGTTTCAGGAAGAAGCTCTCCGGGATCGCCGCCGGTTCACGCAAGGCCTCCTTCGAAAGCGGCGGCCGCTCATAGGGACGCCAAGGCTCTTCGCCAATGATCGTTATGTGGCCCGCATAATCGAGTTGCCGCAACTCTCCAGCGCAAGCATCGGCAGCTATTCCGCCGCCGACAATGGCAATGTCCTGGATATCATTGTCGACCAAAGCACTCTCCGCGCCGAACCAACATCTGCGGAATGAGGACACCCCTGCACCCGCCATTTGCGTTCAAGCTATTGCATGTCTAGGCGCAGCAATATCAATCGAGTTGACACTCCCACGCAAGTGTTGCGATACTCTCAATTATCAGAATACGAGAATTGGAGGCTGGCTACGGAGAATAGCAGCGCCTGGAACAGCGCCGAAAAGGCACTGGCCGTTGCAGCCAAGATCGTGTTGAGCGATGGCAATCACACGCTCCGCGAAATCGCGGATGATCTTAACTTGACTGTTCCAACCATATATCGGCATGTCGCGGCACTGCAGGATCAGGGCTTTCTGACGCGCCTTCGCCGGGGAAGCTACGTTCCCGGCCCGACATTGCAGGCTATCGCCGGTCACTGCTCGAAACGCGAGATGGTACGCAAGATTGCTCGGCCCATTCTGACCAGACTTTCCAGCAAACTGGATGGCGTATGCCATATGGGGGCCTGGGACGATGATATGGTGACCTACATCATCAAGTCCGCGCATGAAGGAAATACGCTCTTCACCCAAGAAACGATGCAACAGGAAGGGTATTGCAGCGGTCTGGGGAAAGTGCTGCTTTCGACTTTGGACGGCAAGTCGTTTGAAACATATTTGAATGCGGGGGAATTTCTACGATTGACCGAAAACACTATCACGGACCCTGATAAACTCAGGGAGGAGATATATAAAGTTAAGAAACGCCAATACGCCCTCGACAATCGGGAGATCAGAGAAGACCTGATCTGCATAGCCATCCCGATAGTTTCGAATGCGCTAGAATTTCCATTAGCGATATCGCTCTCTCGCAAAAACCTGCCTGGCAATTACTTTCCCGACATTCATAAGGATTTGCACCAACTACGACAGGCAGGTAATTCTATAGCAAGCATGCTGAATTCTTTCGTTGCGCGATAGGTCTGGTCTCAACGGGATTTTCCGATTGGCATAGTTGTCCGTTGTCGAAGCGTCAGGCGGCGTGGACAAATTTAGACCAGTATCTGGCTGAAGCAATATGGACCACGGATAAGAAGCTATTGGCGAGTTGTTCGTAACGTGTGGCGATGGCCCGGTTGAAAATCCCTACTATCAACAAAACCTGGTCAGGGAGCGATCCCGGACAAGGCATTCCGCTCAAGCTTCTCAGACCGGGTCAGTGTCGTTCGTGATGCTCGCGCCAAAC
>Ga0209344_10002847_pt1 | contig 18311 bp, 16 predicted proteins | sample Cruoilmetagenom6_FD_187293 | JGI IMG/M metagenome (GOLD analysis project Ga0209344, IMG submission 187293) | Oil polluted marine microbial communities from Coal Oil Point, Santa Barbara, California, USA - Santa Barbara Oil Seep Sample 6 (SPAdes)... | ecosystem: Environmental > Aquatic > Marine... | reverse complement strand
GCGTCGAAGAAGAAGAAGAAGAAGAAGAACGACGCCCGTCGGGAACCGTCAGGCAACTTTGACTTTACTGTCGACAGTGACCACGATGACCGTGATGCCACAGTCCTCAAGCATCTTGATATCTTGGTCGCGAATTCCATCATCGGTGATCACGGTATCTATGTCGGCAAGCGGGCACAGAATCAGGCTTGCCGAGCTTTGAAATTTGGAGCTATCCACAAGGACAATGACATCATCCGCTTGTGTCAGGATCTTGCGTTCTGCCTGAATCAGGCGCGGGTCGCTTTCGAGCAGGCCTGAGCGGTTCAGGCATTGAGCACCCGTGAACAGCTTGCTTGCCGAGTAATTCTTGATAGTGTCGTTGTCGAATGGACTTAGAATGATGTGCTGGTCCCGATACACTTCGCCACCTGGCACCTGCAACCGCACGTTGCCATGCTCGAACAGGTACGCTGCGGCCGGTAACGAGTTGGTCAACACCTGCATCGAGCGGTGTTCAAGTGCATGCACCATCAGGTATGTGGTTGACCCGCCATTAATGATAATCGACTCATCGTCTGCACAAAGCGAAACAGCCATTGCGGCAATCGCTAGTTTTTCCGGTCGTCGATCCATTTTCGCGTAGTCCAGCGAAAATCGTGCCGACGTTTCCCGCATCGTTATATCTGTCGCCTCCGCGCCTCCGTGCACCCTGCGCAAGTCGCCCTGCTCATCCAGTTCATTGATATCACGGCGCACCGTGGCCGAGGATGCGCCGAGTTTAACCATCAACTCCTGCACGGTAACTACGCCATGATCTTCGAGCGCTTTGCGAATGATCTGGAATCGTTTGCGCTTGTGCATTCTGTTGTTTGTTGCCATATCGCCGTCCTAAACAATGCCGGCAGAACCAGCCCCCGCGGCCGGCCGCTCTTCGGCCATTCGTTGACGGTAGCCTGATGCACGATAAGTCGCAATCGGATCGATGGCGCCGCCAGAGCGGCGACGCGCCATCGCCACAATCGGTTGCACGTTGGTCTCATAAGCCGTCATGAGTGTGTGCCTCGCCATTAGCGCATCATTCGCCGTTTGATGACCATGCAATTGCACACGATCAACGAGCATGGCTCGAACGTACATACCCCGCACCGTTGCCGCACTGTAGATCAAACTTTCGATCGGGTCCGTGACATTGTGCGACTGATCGAGCATGTAAGCCGGATCGAATCCGTCGGCGTCGCGTGCCGCCGCATCGACGAGTTCGTTAAACACCAGAAATAATTGCAGCGGCTGAATTGAGCCAGCGTCAAGGTCATCGTCACCATACTTACTATCGTTGAAATGAAATCCGGCGAGCTTTCTAAAATGAATCAACCGCGCGACGATCATTTCAATATTCACATTAGGCGCATGATGGCCGAGATCGACAAGACATTTTGCCTGCTCGCCCAATTCGGTCGCACACAGATAATTTGTGCCCCAATCTTGAATAACGGTCGAATAAAATGCGGGTTCATACAACTTGTGCTCAATGAAAAGCCTCCAATCACTCGGAAGCGCGGCATAGATTTCTCGCATGCTGTCAAGGTAACGGTCGAGGCTTGCCGTGAAATTTTGTTGACCCGGAAAGTTTGTGCCGTCGCCAATCCAGACCGTTATGGCCTTCGAACCAATTAGCTTGCCTTGTTCAATGCACGAAATATTGTGCGCCACAGCCTGCTCGCGCACGGCGCTATCAGTATGCGTCAGGCTACCAAACTTGTAAGAATGAGGCTGGCCGGACTGGTCCTGAAAGGTGTTCGAATTGACAGCGTCGAAAGCCATGCCAAAACCTGTCGCATAATCGACCAATTCAGCCGCGTCGTTCCAGCTATCCCACGGAAAATGCGGTGACATCGTTGATGTTGCCCGCCCCAGCTGATGAATAACGGCGCAATCCTCTACTTTTTCGAGAATATTGCGTGGTTCGCCAGAGCCCGGAAAGCGTGCGAATCGCGTACCGCCGGTACCGACACCCCAGGTCGGAATCGCCACATCAAATGCCTGCACCTCCGCGGTTATCGATTCGATATCAATGCCATTTCTATCGAGTTGCTCACCAAGCACATCGAAGTCAGTGTTTAAGGTTGCTTCCTTGATCGCATTTTGCTCGGCGACGAATCCGGGATCGACTGGCATCTTGGCAGGCATTTTTGCTCGGCTCCCTAGCGTGGAAATGCGGCGGCATTGCCAGCATCTACATTTAGAATATTGCCAGTCGTCTTCGCGGACGCGTCACTGGCGAAAAAGTATACCGCCTCAGCCACATCGGCAGGCAATACCTCCTTCTTTAGGAGGCTGCGATCACGGTAGTGCGCTTCGAGTTCATCATCGCTCACGCCATGATCGCGCGCGCGCGCCTCACGCCAGTTGCTGTCCCATATCTTCGAACCGGATAAAACCGCGTCAGGATTGACCGTATTTACGCGAACGCCATGTGCCGCACCTTCAAGTGCCAAACAGCGAGCGAGGTGCAATTCGGCTGCCTTGGCAGATGCATAAGCCGCCGCACCCGATGCAGCGGCCAACGCATTCTTGCTGCCGATGAAAACAATGTTGCCACTCTTCTGCCGTATCATTTGTTGGTAGGCATCCCGCGTAGTGAGAAAATAGCCGGTCGACAAAACATCGAAAATCTTGTTCCACATAGTGATGTCGGTATTCTCGAATGCAGCTGACGATGCAATGCCGGCGTTTGCCACGAGGATGTCGATGCCCCCGTATTCCCGCGCCAGTTCGGCATACGCTGAAGTAACGCTGTTCTGATCAGTGACGTCCATAACAACACTGCGAACGTTGTCGGCACCAAATTCCTGTTGTAATTCATCACGCACAGACTCAAGCGACGGCGCATCGATATCCGCGAGCATCACAACCGCATGCTCACGCAGCAGCCTCTCGGCAACTGCCTTGCCTATGGCACCGGCCGCACCAGTGACAAGCGCGATGCGGCCCGCTAACGATTTCGCCGCGGGCATGCGTTGCAGTTTTGCTTCCTCAAGCGCCCAGTACTCGATATTGAATGCCTCTTGTTCGTCGATTCCAACGTACTCATCCATGCGGTCGGCCTCTCGCATCACGTTTACGGCATTGACGTAAAATTCACCGGCGATGCGCGCCGTCGCCTTGTTCGCAGCGAACGTTGCCATACCGACGCCTGGGATCAGGAACACCACCGGATTCGGGTCACGGATTGCCGGGCTATCAGCATCGGCGTTGCGCTCGTAGTACGCTGCATAGTCTTGGCGATACGTCTCAATCGCCTCGTCCAATGCGGCCATTGCCGTGTCATCATCACCACTAACTGTAGCGTCCGGGACGATCAGAGGCTTGATCTTGGTGCGCAGAAAATGATCGGGGCACGACGTACCAAGTGCGGCATTCAATTCGAGATTGGCTGATGTTACAAACTGCAGAATTTCATCCTGATCGTTAAAATGACCGACTTTAGACGCACCGTCACAGATCCTCGCACGAATCGCGGGCAGCAGGCGACCCGCCGTTACGAGGCGCTCACTTTCATCCTGAAGCGCGCGTGCCAAACCACCAAAAGCCGGCTTGTCGTTATTCTCATTGAGCGCGGATTGTGCTCGGTCAATGGCCCAAAGAGTCGTCTCATAACACTCCCGAGACGTCTCGCCCCACGTAAACAACCCATGCCCCGCCAGTACCACGCCACGAAGACCGGGTTGTTTCTTGACGATGTCTCGCAGCCGCAGACCGAGATCGAACCCAGGACGCTGCCAGGGAAGCCAGCCAATCTGGTTTTCGAAAATCTTCGCCGTGAGTGATTCGCTGTTTTTTGCAGCGGCGATCGCTATGACCGAATCGGGGTGCATGTGATCAATATGCGCGAACGGCAAGAAAGCGTGAAGCGGCGTATCGATGCTCGCTGCGCGCAGGTTGTTATTGAATGTGCAATACGGCAAGTAGGCGACCATCTCGTCCTCGGCCTCTATGCCCTTATAATGACCCTCGAGTGCAAGCAGCTTGTCGAGATACAGCGTCGAGAAACCATCCATACCCATGGAACCCAGGTCGCCACCAGAGCCTTTCACCCATAGCACCTCTGTCTCCTGTCCCGTTACCGGGTCAGCTTCGGTAACTTTCGCCGAAGTATTGCCACCACCGAAATTGGTGATTGAGAGATCCGCACCGAGCAAATTGGAGCGATACAGCAACCGCTCAGATTCGCTCATCTTTAGTGCATCTTCTGTGTTCCAACGGTCTTCCATCTCAATCCCTTTTGTATCGACGACTAATTCTGGCACGGCCTCCGCGTTTGCACTGTACGCGCAGAATAGGTCATTATGAGGCTCATCTCATCATACTTCAATCATTTTCAGTCAGATTCAATCAAATGTGTGACAAAACCGTTGCAGTCTTCGATATCGGCAAGACCCGCTCTCGGCTTGTCGTGCTCGCCAATGACGGTTCGACCGCGTATGCGGCGGAGCGCGCCAGCACTAGCCTAACCAGTGGCCCGTATCAACACCTCGATACCGACGCTACCTGGCTGTGGATGCTGCAATCGCTCCGCGACAGCGGCTTCGCTGCCTCGGTCTCGGATTGTGTTGTGGTCACACATGGAGCCGCTTTCGCGTTGCTTGCCGACGGAGAACTTGCTGTTCCAGTGATGGATTATGAATATACCGGCTTTGAGTCGCTTAATACGACGTATGATCGACAACGTGACTCTTTTGACGCGACGTACTCGCCGCGTCTTGCGGCAGGCCTGAACGCAGGACGGCAGATTTTCTATATTCAGCAAACACTTCCGAGCGAGTTTGCCCGGGTGTCGGCCATCGTGCCCTACCCGCAGTATTGGGCCGCGCGACTGTGTGGCGTACTTGCTAGCGAAGCGACATCGCTGGGCTGTCACACCGACCTGTGGCGCCCGGTAGATCGACAATTCTCTTCGCTCGTAGCTGATCAGGGCTGGCGTGACCTCATGCCACCGCAACGCTCTGCGTGGGAAGTACTCGGAACGGTATTGCCGAATGTCGCCCGGCCGACCGGCCTCAATCCTGGCTGCCGGATTCACTGTGGCATCCACGACAGTAACGCATCGTATTTGCAGCATCTTCGTGGCGAAAACGATCGTTTTTGTGTTGTCTCGACGGGCACCTGGGTTGTTTGCATGGCGGGTGGTCACGAACTTGACAACCTTGATGAAGATCGTGACATGCTCGCCAATGTGGATGTGTTCGCAAATCCTGTGCCGTGCGCCCGCTTCATGGGCGGCAGGGAGTTCGCGTTAATTCTTGGCGACGTGGAATCGATGGACGACCCAAATCTGGACCATGCTCGAGATGTAATGACGCACGGAAGAATGGCGCTACCCTCCTTTGCTGATGGGGGCGGGCCCTATCCAGGCACCCGCGGCGACATCATCAATCCACCAAAAACCACAACCGGGCGGCGCGCGATGGCATCACTGTATTGCGCGTTGATGACCGACGCGTGTCTCGATGCCTTGGATGCATCCGGCGACTTAATCATAGAAGGACGTTTCATTCGCGACAGCCTATTTATCGAAGCTCTAGCACATTTCAGGCGACATCAGGTTCTGCGAATTTCGGACGATTCGGCCGGCACGATTGGTGGTGCAAAGCGCCTCATCGATTGGCCGAAAGAGTCACCAGCCCTGCCGCCGGTCTACACAACAGCAGAACCGAGTTTCATCTACAGGCAATATCGCGATCGCTGGCGCAAAGCGCTTAAGCAATACAGTGCAAACGAGAAGGTCCGTATTGTTCTGGATGGATTGCGAGGCGAAGATAGCTTTAGCGGGTGATCCATCCGTCTGTGACCGACGCAGTTTTCGGCGGATGCTCATTCCACGTTCGCGTGTCTTAACGAAAGCACTCCCGCATTTCGTCCGGAGATACTGTGCCTATGGGACCTCGCTCGGCCAGGTGCGTCGTCATCCGCTCAATCACTGCTGCCATTTGAGGATCTACCCAATGGTTCGGTTCGCTCATGCTCGTCCTCTTATTGGCACGAAATCGGTGACAGCCTCTGCTTTCGAGGCCTTCTCGGTCGTCACTGTCACTACTGAGATACCAGCCGTCTCGAGCATGTCTTTGTGCTCGGCCGACATACCAGAATCGGTGATCACGGTATTGATACGACTGAGTTCACAAAGGATCAAACTACCCGATCCTTCAAACTTGCTGCTGTCAACCATCACAATTAACCGCTCAGCTTTCGACAGCATTTTTTGCTCTGCTTGAATAAGACGCGGATCCGTTTCGAGCAGGCCCGATGGACTAAGACACCGTGCACCCATGAACAGCTTGCTCGCTGAATAGTTGTTGATTGTGTCGTTGTCAAACGGGCTCAAGATGATATGTTGGTCCCTATAGACTTCGCCGCCGGGCACCTGCAAACGAACGTCACTGTGTTCAAACAGGTGCGCTGCAATGGGCAGTGAGTTGGTCAACACCTGTAGCGTACGACTCTCTAACGCGTGCACCATCTGATAGGTCGTTGAGCCTCCGTTAATGATGATCGACTCATCATCTTTACACATCGATACCGCATAATCCGCAATAGCGCGCTTGGCTGCCTGATTGGCTGAATCCCCGTAGTCCAGCGAGTACGGGCGAAACGATGCCGATTCGGCCTTTACTTTCGCTTCTGCGCCGCCGTGGACCTTTTGCAGGTGTCCTTGATCGGCGATCTCTTTAATGTCCCGACGAATAGTGGCGGACGATGCACCGAGCTCCTGCACAAGCTCTTGCACCGTCACCACGCCACGTGATGCTACAGAATCCAAGATAATCTGGAATCGCTTACGCTTGTGGACCGTTTCTGTCATCGTTACGTACTCCTAAACAATTCCGGCAGATCCGCTCTCGCCGCTCGTATGGCGTCGTTGCTCGATTGGTGAACTGGCCTAATAGGTTAGCCGCTGCGCCGCTCGATTATCGAGCGACGCAACAGCCGGGGAAGTTTCTGCGCTATCGTCGGAGTTGGCGAAATGCGCTTAAAGATTGATTTAGAATCGATAACGTGCCGTGATGCCATAGCTGCGAAGATCGGCACTGGTCGTCATGGCGTTGAAGAACTGAATTCCCGATCCACCTAGAATGTCGGCAGCACGTCCCCTGCTTTGAACATAGGCCGCAGCCAATGGCGTGTCTTCGTCGAATGCGTTGTTTACCCACAGATCGACCGACCAGTTGTCGCTGTCGAATCCGGTGCGAATATTAGTAAACGTCGCATCTCCCACGACTGCGTCGCACGACTGAATAGTGCATTGTTCAGAACGAAACGAGGAATCAATTCGAAAGTTCCAGCTCCAATCTGTCGTGACCTCACGACTGTATTGAATGGAGGCATTCGCCTGATTTTTTGAAACATTCTGCAGTGGTATGCCCGAAACATCCGGGTCAATCCCGAAGTTTGCGAGCGATGCAAAGACATAGTTGTCGTACTCCGAATCGGTATACGCATAGCCGAGCCGGATATCGAGGTTGTCAGTAAGTTTGGCGACCAACTCGACCTCAATCCCCTGCGATGTCGTTTCGCCAGCGTTGGTATTCAATAGCGCACCGGATACGCCCAAGGCTCTGACAATCTGATCCGTCCAGTCGATTCGAAACAAGGCGACATTGGTATAGGCCCTACCGTCAGCCCAGCCAATTTTTGCGCCAAATTCATAGTTGAGACTTTCTTCCTGATCGTAACGTCGTTCAGCATCAGTCACATTTACAAGGGCATTAAAACCACCCGCTTTGATCGCTTTGGCCACGCTACCGTACAACATTGCATCATCATTGAGTGAGTAACTTAGTGATACTTTCGGCGTAAACGACTGCCAGTCGTCTTTCAATGTTAGATCGGCCAGGACGAAGCCTGAATGTGGGTTGCTGACGAACGTATCCAGCGTTTTCTCTTCGTCTGCCCAGCGAGCAGAGAGACTGAGGCGCCACGCTTCGCTGAGGAAAAACTCAAACTCGCCAAACAACGCCAGGTTTTCCGTCGTCTCGTTATTTACGAGGCTGGCACTACCGACGCCCAGGAATGACAGCGGACCTGCGGGCGGCGAAAATACGGCATCCAGAGCTGGGTCGATGAAGCGACTATCAACGTCCGTATCGAGATCCAGGTCAAAATAGTACACGCCGACGGTCCAATTGTTTCGCTCCCCGCCACCGCTAAGGCGAAGCTCCTGGCTGAACTCCTGCTGGTCCGTTAACGCGATCTGCCAGCTCAGCGGGCGTGCTTCGTAGTCATTGTCCGAATTGGAATCAATGTCGAGGTCGTTAAAGCCCGTTATTGCTGTCAGCGTCAAATTTTCAAAGTCTTTGGTAATGCTAAGGCTTGTATTCAAGTGCTGCCGTTCGAACGTCCCAGGCGTCACCGCGAAGCCATTGGTCGCACCGGGGAGTTCTTTTCTGAACACCTGGAAATCATTGAACGGCACGGCGATAAACTGGCTGTTGTTACGCACGAACTGGATCGGAAAGTCGCCGTTATCAGTGTCTTCAATTCCAATGCGAAAGACGATATCCAGGGAATCTGACGGTTTTGCCTCGAGCGACAACGCCGCGAGTATGGATTCCTTGCTATCGAGGTCGCCGCCGGTCAGTTCGTTCGTGTAGTAACCGTCAAACGAGTCATAACTTACGCCAACCCGATACGCGAACGTGTCTGAAAGTGGTCCGCTCAGTGAAGCACCGATCTTCTGGCGACCGTTGTCTCCCACCGTTAGCTCCACCTGAGCTTCACGGATATCGCCAGGTCGCTTAGTAATATAGTTCACCGCACCGCCGAACGTATTGCGCCCGTATAACGCACTCTGCGGACCTTTCGCGATCTCAATTCTCTCAACACCGCCGATCAGCGCGTCCATCGTTGCGCGCGAGGACTGATAAACGCCGTCCAGAAAGAAGCCGACATTCGGCTCGCCAATATTCGTCGAGACACCGCGAATCACCGGCCCGCCCGACGACCCGAAGAGTGCCGTCCAGGTGAGTCCGGGCGTCATTTGCGCAACGTCTCGTACATTCTCGATACCGGCTTCCTCAATATCCGATGCAGAAAAAGCGCTGATGCTTATCGGCACGTCCTGCAATCGCTCGCTACGTTTTCGGGCAGTGACTGTGATTTCCTCCAGCGGCGAACTTGCGCCTGTGCTCGATGAGGAGTCGGATTGGGCCAATACGGGCGATACGAGCATCGACAGTAGGCTGACGGTTACAATTTGGCGGTAGATGTGCATAGGTGTTTCCCCCGGGCGCCGCAACGGGCCGTTAGTCGTTAGAATGGTAAGACCACTTGCATTATTTATCAATAATAGGCGAATATAATCATTATTGCTCAAGAATCAAGAGAGAGGGGCGGGGAGCAGCCAACATGCCGCGCCAACAAAGACGTGAACCAAGCCGAATCAAATCATTCAAGAACAGCTAGCATCGCCGAACTCGTAGCCGGGCAGGTAATCAATCTCATTCAAGGCGGTCACCTAAAACCCGGTGATCGCTTGCCGTCTGAGCGGAAATTAGCCAGTCAGCTTGGCATTGGGCGCCCTGCTCTGCGCGAAGCCGTGCGTGCGCTAAGCATGCTTGGTGTGCTTGAGATCCAGCATGGTGGCGGTATTTTCGTTTCCGCTCTCACACCCGAAACGCTATTTGGCCCGCTGCATTTTTATGTCGGATTGGATAGCCGGAATGTAAAAGCAATACACGAAGCGCGCACTGTGCTCGAGGGGGCTGTCCTTGCCCACGTTGCGCCGACCTTTCCCGCGGATCTATTGGCACGCCTGAAACGACGACTGATTGCAATGGAGGAGTACTTCGCTGCGTCACACGAATCTGGCATCGACGTGGAGCGCGTGCAACAGGATGCCGCAGAATTCCGGGCAATAATTGGTGAGGCCATTCAAAATCCGATTCTACTTCGTGCTCTTGAGGGACTGAATGTGCTTAGCGCCGCAACGCGAACTCAGCTTGGGAGCTATAAGGGATCTTGGGAACCGCTGATGGATAGCCACAAGCGAATCGTTGCCGCGCTCGAGAGCCGCGACCCGATACAAGCACAACAGACAATGAAAGCCCACCTGCAAACAATCCAGAATCTGATCGCGATCGACATGCCAACCAAGGACCCTACATATGACTGATTCCAAACCACTCCTGTCCCGCCGCAAGTTCGTTTACGCAGGCCTCGCGGGTATTGGTACCGTAGCCGCCGCAATGTGGTGGCGCAGCCACAGGAAAACGCCGTACGTACCTGACATCGATATCGAATCGGGACGCGCGTTGCTGGAAAAATACCCCGCAATTGACGTGCACAGTCACCCTGGACGATCGTTTCTCGCCAACGGCAACTTCGATAGCCTCGCGATAAGCAGCATGGACAGCGGGTTTGAGGCACAGCGAATTGCAGACATGCAGGCAGGACATGTGACGGCCAGTCTGTTTTCACTGGTTGCTGACGTAAAAGTGCTTGGCTTCAGTATGACTAAGGGCATTGTGGCCGAGCGTGAGTTTGAGCCGGGCGAAGCGTACCGTGACTTTAATCGGCAGCTTGAGTACTTCCGGTCACTTGACGAGCAAGGTACCGTGTCCTTCGCCCGCTCTGCAGACGAGGTTCGCGCCGCGCACGCAGCTGGCAAGAGCGTTGCCGTCCTTGCCAGCGAAGGTGCCGACTTCGTCGAAAACAAACTGGAACGGCTGAGCGTTGCCTACGATGCCGGGATGAGATCAATAACGCTTATTCACTATCGGCCAAGCGAATACGGCGATATCCAAACAGCTGCTCCGGTTCATGGAGGCCTGACCGACATTGGCGCCGAAGTTATTGCAGAAATGAACCGCCTTGGATTTGTAATCGACATGGCACACGCGCAATTCGAAACCGTCAAAGACGTAGTCGAACGATCAACAGCGCCGATCATGATATCGCACAGCCACCTAAGCGGTGTAGACGTGAGTCACCCGCGACTAATCAGTCCTGAACACGCGAAGCTTGTCCAACAAAACGGCGGCATTATTGGCTCCTGGCCTGCGGGCATAACCAGTCAAACTATGGCGGACTTTGTGGACGAAACTTTTCGACTAATTGACGTCGTTGGTATTGACCATGTCGGGATTGGCACAGACCTGGACGCCAACTACAAACCTGTAATGACGGACTACGTGCAGTTTCCCGAATTTGCCACCCTGCTGCTGAATCGGGGGCTGACGGAAGAGGAAGCGGCAAAGGTTCTCGGCCTGAATTTCCTGCGCGTGTTTGATGCGGCGACAGCCGCGAAACAGGCCTGATCCATCACAAACCGAAGGCGCAAACCGTATGAACACCAAGAACGTACTACTTCTGATTATCGCTTTTGCCGCCGGTGCATTTACCGCGGCGGCGTTGATCGCCGACGACGATCGCCCTGCCGGAATCGAAGTTCTAACAACCGATGAGAATGCGAAACTCGGCCTGCCATTTTCAGAGGCCGTGCGGCTCGGCAATACTCTATATGTTTCCGGACAGATCGGCGTAGCACCCGGATCGCTGGAACTCGCACCTGGCGGCATCAAAGAGGAAACCCGTCAAACGATGGAAAACATTCGAGCCGTTCTTGAGCGCTATGGATCCTCGATGGATCAGGTCGCCAAGTGTACGGTTTTTCTCAAAGATATGAACGAATGGCCACTCATGAACGAAGCGTACGTCGACTCGTTCGGCTCACATCGCCCGGCGCGTAGTGCGTTTGGCGCTAGCGGCTTGGCACTGAACGGACGCGTCGAAATCGACTGCATCGCCTACGTCGATTGATCAGATTTACTGCGCTACCCGCAAGGGTCAAGAGATTGGTAAAATGCCAAAGTGAACACGGAATCGATACTCGACGGGTTAACCCCAGATATCGCGGATAAGCCGAATACGCGGTGGGCGTACGAGTCGAAGTCCACTTCTCGGGGCAGACCAGGAAGACCTGCGGTGGTCAGTGGATAACCAATTGCCCGGACGAAAACGCCACCATTAGTGCAACTCCAATTACATCGATCTATTTTCGGTCTGAATAGTCACTGCCAACAAATCTTGCGAACGGATCGTCTTCAGGATCATCGTGCCATTCGTATTCAATACTGCTCGCAAGATGGTGGGCATGCTCTTTTCCATAAAGGCGGCCCACGAGGTGGAGCGCCATATCCATTCCTGCGGTCACGCCTGACGACGTAATCACCCTTCCATCGTCAACCCAGCGTGCTTTGACCACCCAGTCAACGTCGGGATCAGCATCGACTGACAGCGAGAAATACCGCTTGTTTGTCGTTGCGCGATGACCTTTTAGGACACCCGACGCGGCAAGTAACGCCGAGCCGGTGCAGACGGACGTAGTAATTTCGCTCCGTTCGTGCCGCTCTTTGAGAAAGGCCATCAGACTCTCATTTCCTAGTTCCGACACAGTTCCAGCTCCTCCTGGAACCAAAATGATAGCCAGCTCCGGTGCGTCGTCAAAAGAGTAGTCCGCTAGTGTCACCATACCTTGAAAAGAAACGACCGGGCCTGCGGATTCAGAAATTGTCACCAGGTTAAAGTCTGGAACATAGCCCCATATTTCAGCCGGACCATAGACATCCAGCACCTCGAATCCGGGATATAAGATGATGCCGACGTTCTTCTTGCCATTGGCAAGCTGTGTCGAGCTCTCTGCGATACCATCCGGGCCCGAAGAAGGAGTTGCCGCACCGTACGACGACATTGTCAGAAGAATAAGGCTGACGCTTGATACGAGTACCGTCGTTCTGCTTCGGCAATCTCGGAAAACCATTGCACAAATAAATTTGAAACCATTGCCCATTGCGATCTTCCTCGTCCGCGCTAGAGTGCGTACTGCCAACCCAACGTGATATTCCAATCAGTTTCCAGCTGCGGTCCGTCCAGGTCCTGCACGATGGGCGCACTTATCTCCAATGCAATTCGGTGACGCCTCCCGGGCAGCAGAAAGTTTGCACCCAGACCAACGTCAACTCGCTGTATGCGCTGGCGATCAGGGTCCGCCGTCTGAACGGGTGCCAGGATCAGTGGGTCAATTCCGTCAATATTTCCACGGTCGTAGTATTCGAGTCGACCTGACAAGCTGAGAGTGGGGTGCAATAGATAGCTAGTCCATCCTGTAATACGGTGTTCATCTCCTAGGGTGTAGTTTTCGTCATTCTCCCCGAGGCGGAAAACACTGCGCCATTGCCCGCCCCAGCCCCACTTGTCGGCGCGGCCCGAGACTGTCAAGCCGAGGATTGGATCGATGGTTCCAGAGCCGAGCTGCATCGGGTAGGGAAGTCTCGGAGAGGGCTGGGTATTCATCGGCGTAAGAATCGTACCGACTTCTTCAATATCGCCTGTTGGAAGAGAAATTCCAGCAGTTATATGCCATTGGTTCCTGCCATTGTCCAGGACCTTAATCAGTGCGGAAACACTTACGTCCCCTACACCGCTGGTCTCAGTCGTGAAGCCGCCCAACACCGTCGAGCCCATTGGCCCCATATACGTAATGTGATCCATGTCCTTTTCAAGAAAGTTCAACATGCCCATAAGGGTGATTCTGTCACTTGGTGCATACATGACACCAAGCATATGCATGTTCATCGACATTTCAGTTGGCACAACGCGTAGTGTGGGCGGTTGCATCGGCGGATTCGCGAAACGATTCGCGGCCGTTGTGACTATGGTTTCCGGCAACAAGCTGGACGTGCCGTTGCGATTTCCCTGCATATCCATATGCATGAATCGGTACGACAGCATGATCTCACCCTTCTTGTGTACATGATCACCCATCACACCAATGGGTGCGTGTGAATCCGGACGAGAGTCGGCTAAAGCTGTTGCGCCAATCAGCAGCAGCATGAAACACGTCGCAATAGTTGTGTTTTTCATTCTTAATTCCTGGGTAGATTAGTGTGCTATCGCGCAGTAGCTTCATAATTCTGAGCGGTATTCTGAGTGCTTTTCTTTGGGGACGAACTACTCGGAAACCGATACTAACAATTCTGCAACCCCAAATCAGTGCGACATATTGTCGCACCGAAACTGGGCTGGAGTGCCCTATACTTAAACGCAACGGAGGAGAGATTTCTCGACAGAAATCCAAAAGGAGATAGCACGTGAAAGAGCAAGATCGTCGCAAGAACCTCAATGTTCATCTCAACCAGATAGAAGGGGAATTGGGGCGAGCACTAACAATAGTAGAAAGCGCATGCGCCATTCAGTTGTTCGAAAACTCAACGGCTCCACGTCATCTGAAGGCTATAGGGCTTCTCTGCGAGCCCACCATCCACTCGCCGAGAGGCTTCACTATCGCCAGCGTCAGCTAGTTTCCAAAACCCAGTCGACGCAAAGCACTCTTTTTTTTTGGCGCTTCCAATTCCCGGTCGACTCGGAATCGACTACGATCGACAATCACTCGATCTATAGACGTGCACCGGTAGTGACCATAAAGACGATAAGTGACGCGCCCGAAGTCCTGTTCGACCCAACTCGAATCAGCGGAAGGTCGCTAAGGGCAATAGTTCACCTGCATTTCTTTGAGAGTGCGGCACATGTAGTCGTACTTCTTTTCGTTCAGTTCAGACTTCAGATTGATCTTCCATTCGCGGTACTCTGGCAGATCGTTGCGGCAAATGGCGTCTGGAATATCGCCTCTTGGCTATTGTTGCAACGCGGAAAATTGGACCCGATCGGTAGCCCCACCGTCTTCCTCCAACTTCTTGCGGAAATATTCGTACTAACGTCACTGTTGTACCTCAGCGGCGGCTCAACTAACCCGTTCGTGTCATTCTATCTCGTTCCAATTGCTCTCGCCGCGATGTTGTTGCCAATGAAGCACGCAGCACTACTCGTGGCAACAACAGTGCTCGCGTATTCCATGCTTATGGTCTGGTTTGTGCCAATTAAAGAGATGTCGGTGGCACATGGCATGTCGAGTCTGCATATCATGGGCATGTGGGTGAACTATGTTGTCAGTGCGTTTGTCGTTGTCGTCTTCCTCGGGTTTCTCGCGCGATTATCGCGACAGCGAGCGCAGCAATTGGCGAAGCTCCAGGAGGACATGCTGAGGAACCAGCACGTAATCGCGCTAGGTAGCCTCGCCGCGGGTGCCGCTCACTCGATGTCGACCCCGTTATCAACTATCGCCGTTTTGGTAGAAAATATGGCCGGCGATTTAAGTGATGATGAGCGTCGTGAAACACTGGAACTGGCGATGCAACAAATATCCGAATGCCGATCACGCCTGACAGATCTAATGAGCAGTGCAGGAGCCCAACGACTTCATGACGCAAGAGAGTGGGTTTTGTCTGAGTATTTCAAGAAACTCATTGCTGGATGGACGGTCACGCGGCCTGATGTTGTCCTTACGAAGACTATGTCTCCACACTTAGAGGATGTCACAGCTGTTCTCGACAACGCATTTGAATACGCAATTTTCAATCTTCTCGACAACGCTGCAGATGCCAGTACTGACAATGATACCTCGGACGTAAGTATATGTGTTGACGCGACGCCTCAGTGGATTGGTGTTGTGGTAGAAGACCGAGGTTTAGGTCCAACACCGGGGATTGAGTCAAACTCTATTGCCACATCGAGCAAAGTCGGTGGTTCCGGGGCCGGCGTATTGCTTACTAGGGCAATACTCTCGCGTCTCGGTGGGTCGCTTTCATACGAGGCACTCAGCTCGGGGTGTCGTGCTACGGCCTCCATCCCATTGGTGAGTCGAGATAATGATCAATGAGAAATTCAAGACTCCTGATCGTTGATGACGACGTAACCTTTGCGACGGTGTTAGGTCGTGCGCTGGAAAAGCATGGATACGATGTCCGCGTCCAACATACTGCGGACGACGCATTAGCAAGTATTCAGAGCACCAACTTTCACTTCGTACTACTTGACTTGATGCTCGGCAATACATCCGGCATCCAACTCATCGAACCGATAAAGGCAGCTAACGCTACGACGAAGATCATTATGCTCACGGGTTTTGCAAGCATTCCCACCACAGTAAGGGCACTCAAACTTGGCGCGTCCAACTACATTGCGAAACCGGTCGGTACGTACGAAGTTGTTGCCGCATTGAACGATGTCGATGAGGTAATCGGTGATAGTAAACCGATGTCGCTAAGACGGCTGGAGTGGGAACACCTACAGCGTGTATTGGCGGATCATGGGGGCAATATCTCCCAAGCTGCAAAGAGTCTCAAGATGCATCGTCGAACTTTGCAACGCAAGCTCCTCAAGCGACCGTCCAGCAAGTCATAGTGGAGTGAGCCCAGTCTCATGGAGACTTCCAAGCTATGATCCGATCATAGGAGGAAGTGGAATGAGTAACCAGAGATTCGGTTCAGAGTTTAAGGACGAAGCCGAGTCAGGTACGCCGGTCCCCGCTCTATGCCGGGAACACGGCATGAGTAACGCCAGTTTCTATAAGTGGCGTGCAAAATTTGGTGGGATGTATGCCAATGAGCGACTGAAAGCAGAAATTGTCCAAGAGGCACTCGCATAAAAGTGATGAGGCCGTCTCGACGCAAAGAGATGCAGGACTGTGCTACCGACTGGCTTTGGTTTTACAATCATGAACGGCCCAACAAGGCAATGGTAGCTTGCCACCCAACCAAATGCTGAGTGCAGCATGACCTCTGCTTTTGGCGTCAGTTAAAAATGGGGTGATTACCTAAGCGAGGTGTCATAGTTAGCAGAATCAACCGACTTGGCCGGCTATTCATTGGGCTCGATAGCCCGAGTCAGCGCGTCATATAGCGCATTCTGCCACTCCCATTCCACGCCTTTGCTCGCGTTTGGTCGCGCGCTGTGAATCGCAATTACTACGTTTTCGGCGGGGTTGATATAGATGCCCTGGCCGAAAACGCCAATCGCCTTGTACGCCCCTGTTCCATCGAGCCACCACTGATAACCGTAGTATTCAGAACCCGGTGATGGCTCGGTCGAATCGCGCATCCATCCATCCGGAAGAATCCGGCGACCATTTTCAAGCTGGCCCTGCGCAAGCGCAAACAGGCCAATTCGGCCATAGTCACGAAGCGTTGCATTGATACAGCAACCGCCGAACTCGCCTCCGCCCTGCTCAGTCAGATTCCACGACGCATCCGACTCCATGCCGAATGGACGCCAGATCTTCTCCGACAAATATTCGGCCAGATTGTTGCCGATCGCAGACCGCAATAAGGTTCCGGCGAGATTCGTTTCTGCAGTATTGTAGTTGAATTTCTCACCCGGCTTGGCGAGACGGGTCTTGGTCCTCAGGTAATCATAGAGATCAATAGTTTTCCAAGAAGCTCTCGCTATATCGGACTCAGGATCCGAATAGTCCTCATTCCATTGCACACCAGACGACATCTGCAGTAAGTTGGCAATCGAGGTTTGCTCGTAAGGCGACCCCTCTAACCTCGGTAGGTATTTTGTCACTTTTTCGTCGACGCTACTAATGTAGCCATCCCTGACTGCCGCTCCGATCAGCATTGAGACGACGGATTTGGCAACCGAGTATGAAGTCCACCTGCTGTTCTCATCGTTGCCGAGACCATAGCGTTCGTAAACGATACTTCCATCTTTGATAACCAACAGCCCAGCGACACTCTGGTCCGAAAAATATCCGTCCACCGTCTTGGTCTCATCACGAAGCTGAATATCAACGTCGTCCAAGTCACGCTTCGCATACGGCAGAGCACGCACCTGTCCACCGGCTTTGACACTGCGCGTAAAGTATATTTGGTCCGAATTTCGGTATCCAGCGACCTGTTGCTTGGGCGTCCAACGTAGAACATCGTTTGGAGAACCTAAGTACTTGTGGTCGTCGGCGGGATCGATGTACGGCGCACCGGCTTCAGCGGCGGTCATATAACAGAAAAGCACTACGACGCAAAGCGTTTCGAAACTCTTACCTACTCGTTGAATAATCACGAATTTCTACCCTCTATCCGACTGTGGGAAATCTTCATACGCACTTGGCTACTGATCATTGTCGGCGATCACCACCTTGAGTCCGTCCAGTTGATCAGTGACTGCGAGTTGACAGGACAGGCGGCTCGAACGCCTTCTATCCGTTGCCGAATCCAGCATACTATCCTCCATCTCGTCCATATCGGGCAATCTCTCAACCCATTCTCTATCAACGTAACAATGGCAAGTTGCGCAGGCACATGCGCCGCCACACTCTGCCACGATCCCATCGATACAATTGTCGACAGCACCCTCCATCACTGAAAGCCCGTTTTCTACTTCAACTTCGACAGACTTGCCACTCGGTGTTGTATACGTAATTCGGGGCATGCGTTGCG
>Ga0209344_10002845_pt1 | contig 18327 bp, 13 predicted proteins | sample Cruoilmetagenom6_FD_187293 | JGI IMG/M metagenome (GOLD analysis project Ga0209344, IMG submission 187293) | Oil polluted marine microbial communities from Coal Oil Point, Santa Barbara, California, USA - Santa Barbara Oil Seep Sample 6 (SPAdes)... | ecosystem: Environmental > Aquatic > Marine... | reverse complement strand
AGAGCATTTACAAGTAGTTTAGCCTCCTTTTAACTGTAACTACTCTTTTATGATTTTTAGCACGGTTTGGGTGTCTTCTGAATCCTGAATTTTTAGAAAATATACGCCATTCGTAAAGTTTTCGGTTGAGATCGCTATCGTGTCTGTGTTGGAATAATTTTGAGTCATCAGTTGTTTTCCTGTGGCGTCATAGATCCCTGCATCAATAGCGGTGTATGTGCTTCCCAAGTTGAGTGTAATACGTGTTGAGGTAGGGTTGGGATATAAAACGAAACTCTGCTGCAAACCATTTTCTTGCACATTGAGAATGTTAAGGTTATTATATGTTCGGGCATGACCAGAATTCCCGCCATTGTCGTCATTTAAGGGGGCTCCAATCGCAACGATGCTTCCGTCGGCACTTAGACTTACAGAACTGCCAGACCTATCCTCCATAGCCTCTCCGTCGATACTATTGTCTATTTGTGTCCAACTTCCTGATTGATTTTGATATATCTTCACGCGTCCTGTTTCAGAACCAGCCGCACCATTAAATGGAGCTCCTACGGCTAGGATGGTACCATTAGCACTTAAATCTAGGGAAGATCCAAATCTTTCGTTTATGGCCTCTCCATCTATATCATCGCCTATTTGTGTCCAATTGCCTGACTGAAATTGCAATACACGTACATGCCCAGTACTATTATTATCACGAGCTCCAATAGCGACAATGGTTCCATCTGCGCTTAATTCTACGGAAGTTCCAAAGCGATCGTTTGCAGCTTCTCCATCAATGTCATCTCCTAGTTGTACCCAAACTTCTGACTGATTTTGATATACTCGTACGTGTCCGGCATCAGAATCGATTCCGTCGTTAAAAGGTGCGCCAATGGCGACAATCGTTCCATCTTCATTGATGGCTACGGAAAATCCTGAATTGTCTTCCGCGGCTTCGCCGTCTATATCATCTCCTATTTGATCCCAATCTCCTGATTGATTGGAATACACACGTACATGTCCGAAATTCCCTCCCATGCTACCTTCATTGTCGGGAGCACCAATGGCAACTGTCATACCATCACCACTTAATGCTACAGAAAATCCAGAATGATCACTGAAGGCTTCTCCAATAATTTCATCGCCTATTTGGGTCCAGTTTCCAGATTGGTTTTCAAAAATACGAACCTGTCCAGACTCAAAACCACCACTCGTTTTATCTGGGGCTCCAATGGCGATGATGTTTCCATCATCACTTAGGCTAACAGAGAAACCAGAACGATCGAGTGTTGCGCTTCCATTGATGTTTGCGCCTATTTGAGTCCAGGTTCCAGCCTGGTTTTCAAAAATGCGAACGTTTCCAGCTACATTTCCGCTATTGTCATTAAAAGGGGCTCCTATGGCGATGATATTTCCATCAGCACTTAAATCTACGGAAGTACCCGACTGGTCATTTACGGCTTCACCATCAATATCATTCGCTAGCTGTGTCCATTGTCCGAAAGTAAAAAAGGGAACAAGAAGGACTAAAAGGGATATTTTTTTCATTATGTTAGGTTTAAAAGTTACTCATTTCAAAATGTTGATTAAAAGATAGCATCAACGCACTACAAAAGTATTCGTCTTAGGAACGTTTGTATGTCAATGCTGTAACAAAGGTTTATACGGATGTAACAAAGAGGAACGCAACTATCGCTTTATTTGGAGCCTTCGTTAATACGTTAGCCGTTGTTTTTGTGGTTTTGCTCCGCGTTAAGGGTAGCAGTGGAAATCCTTTTGGCTCTGCCAAAAGATTGAAGCGGATGACCTGACCGAATGCAATGAGGGAACGCCCAAAAAGGTAAAATTCTAAGAAAAAGTTTACGAATCGCGTTTTAAGAGTGTATTAAGCGCAAGTCCTGTGAGAATTAGAAAGATTCCGATGAGGCTCCAAATGGAGTATTTTTCATCAAAAGTTATAAGACCGAGAAGCATTGTAAATATCACTTCAAGATATTTTAAAGGAGCGACGAGATTTGTTTGCGCCGATTGCAGTGCCTTTGTCATAAATAACTGCCCTACATAACCAAAAAGTCCTAGGCTAAATAGAAACAACCACTCGGTTCCAATGGGATTTTTCCAATAATTAATAGCAAAAATACCACTCACTATGGTTGCGATGACCATAAAGTAATTGACAATAACTACGGGATGATCTTGATTGGCAATTCTCCGAATAAGTATAAATACGAGTCCGCTAAAAAACGCTGACCCAAGTACGTAAAGCAATCCAAGTGTGTTCATTGTATTGTCAAATCCTTTCATGATCAAGACACCACAGAAGGCGATAGAAATAAAGAGCCATTGTATGGGTTTGATTTTTTCTTTAAGGAATACGTAGGCGAGTATCATGGCAAAGATGGGTGCGATATAGCGCAATGAAACTGCCGAACCCATGGGTAGTTCTTTTAAGGCCGCAAAAAAAAGACCCATAGAAATAAGTCCAGCCAAGCCTCTAAGGATCATGAGTGTTTTTTTATTTCCTAATGGAGATATATTATGACGTATCAAGAACCCTATAGAAAAGAACAAAGAGCCGGCAGATCTAAAAAAGATTATCTGCGAGACATCAAATTTGCCCAAGTGTTTCACAAATACATTGAGAAATGTAAAAGCAAAAGCACTAAGAATCATGTATTGCAAAGATTTTTTTAGCATAGAAGCAAAGGAGAATCAGTAAAACATCGTTATATAATTCTTAGCACGTATAAAAGGAACTAAAGGACTAGGAAATTTTTGTGAGTAGTTTTCCGAAGGTAAGCGTACAAAAATCATTTAAATTATTACTCTTGGGTGCTGCTTTGCGTGAAATGGGAACAATGGGAACCATATAGTTTTCTGATTCTACATCGGTTTTTTTATTCGTGATTAAAATAACGCCATCAACACTTCCATCACTAATACTCCTCAAATGTTCTTTTTCACTTTCGTAGCGATCATAGGATTGAAAAACCATGGTTTTGTAAGCATGATCATTTGCGATTTTCTGAAAATTTGACAGAATATTGCTGTAAAATTTTATGTTGATCTGAGGTAAAATAATAGCGATGGTGCTACTTTTTTTATTTCGCAATCCCGTTCCAAAGCTATTAGGAATATAATTGTGTTTTTCTGCGACACAGGTAATGTGCCGTTTTGTTCTATCGCTTATATCTACTTTATCATTTAAAGCTTTCGACACTGTGGAAATAGAAAAACCAGTTAGATATGATAGTTCTTTTAAGTTGATTGCATTAACTCTGGAGGTCATTTTTTCAAATTTGAAATTATGTCTAGCGATATTTTAGTGAGTTCCTTAATTTTTCCGAAATCGTAATTTCCTTGTGCATCTTTTACGATGAGTTTAGATCCCATGCCTACACAGCTAACACCAGCGTTAAACCAGTCTTCTAAATTTTCTTTGGTTGGAGAAACGCCGCCTGTGGGCATGATACTTGTCCATTGACAAGGTCCTTTTATGGCTTTTACAAAATCGGGACCATATATTCCACCAGGGAATAGTTTAACAATTTCACAGCCCAGTTCTTCGGCCTTAGCTATTTCGCTTAGAGATCCACATCCTGGTGACCAAAGCACTTTTCGTCTGTTACAAACGATCGCTATATCTTCTCTGAATACGGGTGTTACAATAAAGTTTGCACCAAGTTGCATGTACAGTGATGCAGCGGCTGCATCGGTAATTGAACCAACCCCCAAGATCATTCCAGGAAGTTTGGCAAGCGCATACTTATTTAAAGCGGAAAAAACTTCAAAAGCGAAATCTCCTCTGGCGGTGAATTCTAGTAATCGTGCTCCACCACTATAAAGCGTATCTAATAGTTTTTTGCCTATGGCAACATCACTATCATAAAACAATGGTACTAGGCCTGTCTTATTCATAGTAGTTGCAACTTCAATTCTTGAGTAATGTGCCATTGTATTCTAATTTATCTTGAGACTTTACCAGATGCGTCTCCACTTAAAAGTTTTTCAATTTCGTCAAGGGTGATCAAATTATAATCACCAGAAATAGTATGTTTTAAACAGCAAGCTGCAACTGCAATATTTAGTGCTCTTTGCTTGTCGTTGTTATCGTTTAAAAGTCCGTAGATCAACCCACCCATAAATGCGTCGCCACTACCAACTCTATCAACCACGGGTGTTACTTCTTTTATATCTGCGTTGAATATCGTTTTACCATCGTATAAGATACCACCTATTCGCTGATGTGAAGCGCTTACAGAGTATCGTAGCGTTGTGGCCATGGTTTTTAAATTAGGACATAATTTAAAAATTTGATCGTATAAAACGGGTAAGGATGTTTCGTTTTGATAGTTAGGAGTTACTTTAGCTTTTCCTAGCATAAACAATGCTGTGTCAATGTCTCCTAAAATAACATTGCTATACTTTAAAAGTTCTGGCATTACTTGATTTGGCTCCTTTCCGTATTGCCATAATTTGGATCTATAATTTAGATCTGAAGAAATGGTAACGCCTAATTTATGTGCAACTTTTAATGCCTCTAAGCATTCTTCTGCAGCAGATGCTGAAATAGCGGGAGTAATGCCACTCCAATGAAACCAGGTTACATCTTTTAAAACAGACTCCCAGTTTATGGATCCTTTTGTAATCGTTGCCATAGAGCTATTTGCTCTATCATAAACAACGTTACTACCACGCGTTCCTGCTCCAGTTTCGAGATAATAGAGACCAAGTCTGTCACCGCCGTAAATTACATTTTCAGACTTTACGTTAAATTTACGCATCTCTTTTAAGGCACAGGCTCCTATTTCGTTATTCGGTAATCTCGTTATAAATTCAACGGGAACTCCGTAATTGGCTAAAGATACCGCTACGTTGAATTCTCCGCCACCATACGAAGCGGCAAAGGTTTTTGCTTGAGAGAAACGTAGATGACGCTCCGTTGAGAGCCTTAGCATGATTTCACCGAAAGTGACAACTTTACTCATTCTTTGAATTTTAGTACTAAACGTAAGTTGTTAAAAAGCCAAATAGCTTTATTGTTTAATAGTTCTTCTGAATTAACTTAAACATAAGAAAGACTACAATAAAAATAAAACTACTTGGCAATACAATAATATTTTTAAATCCCGAGCGCTTGTCCGCCACCAATTTGAATGGTTTCAGCGGTAATAAAAGCGGCATCTTCACTTGCCAAGAAGGAAACTACGGAAGCGACATCTTCGGGTTGACCTAAACGACCTAACATAATATTGTTCGCCCATGATGCAAAAACCTCTGGTTTTGTTGCTTTGATTTGCGCGTGAAACGGGGTGTCAATGGTTCCAGGAGACACGGCATTTACGCGAATACCGTATTCGGCAAGATCTTTTGCTAGTGCTCTAGTGATGGCATGAACACCAGCTTTGGATGTTCCGTAGATTCCAGCGCCTGGACCTCCAGCGGTCCAAGCTGCATTTGATGTGTAATTAATGATAGAGGGGTGTTCTCCTTTTTTGAGGAATGGAATTGCGGCTCTTGAAGTAAAAAAGACTGAATCAAGATTTAGGGCCATTACATTTCTGTAAAACTCGGTCGTCATTTCTTCAAACCTAGATCGGCCACCTAAGCCACCGGCATTGTTGACGAGTAGATCAATCTTTCCATATTTTTTACCCATTGCTATTATGTTGGATGTAACGGCTTCTTCGTTGGTTACATCAAATCCGTAATATGTGGCAGTAATTCCTTCTGCAGTAAGCTCTTCAATTCTTTTGGCTCCTGCTTCATTGTCAATACCATTTAAAATGACTGTATATCCGTCATTTCCTAATCTTTTTGCTACTGCAAATCCAATACCTCCAGTTGCTCCTGTGATTACTGCTATTTTTCCTTTTGCTTTACTCATAATTTTTTATCGTTAATTATTTTTTTCTTAATTGTCTGTGCTTACTACTAATTTTACTTTTTTAATTAAAAAGAAAATAGATAGAACGGCTAGTACTACAGACACAGTAATAGCTATAAATGCCGGCGTGTATGATGATCCTTGATCTGTTATTACACCGATAAACCAGTTCATAATTATTGGTGAAAATGCTGCTATTGTACCGGCTAATCCAGCTAATGTACCCACCGATGGACCTCTAAATAAATCACTCGATAAAGTTTGAATGTTACCAATAGCAAATTGAAATCCGAAAAGCGCTAACCCGGCTAGGTATATAAAGGTCATATAGTTAGCGTCGTTTACAAAGAGTATGATGGAAACAAAACCAATTATAATTAATAGACTTCCTAAAACGATACTTGCTTTTCTACCCACATCTACGGAAGTACGCTTTATGATTGCTTCTGTAAATAATCCTCCTAATATTCCGCCAGAGGCAGCCATTAGATAAGAGATCCACATTGTATTTCCAATCTCTTCAATGCTCATTTCAAATTTATTATGCAGGTATATTGGCATCCAACCAGCAAAGAACCACCAAATGGGCTCAATGAAAAACCTGCATAATAAAACTCCCCACGGTTGTTTATAGCTTAATATTTTTCCAACACTTAAACTTTTAGCGCCTTCAACCTCAACATCGTTGTTTTTTATTCTATCATTCAGCAACAAATTCCTTTCTTCATCTGTAATCCAAGGATGCGCTTTTGGTTTAGATTTATTTAAAATAAGCCAAGGAATAACCCAAAGTAATCCTAATGTCCCTAATATTATGTATGTAGATTTCCAACCAAATTGTGCATATAAAAAGACAATAACAACGGGTGCAATAACATTTCCTATAGATGCTCCTGCATTAAAAATACCTTGTGCTAACGCTCTTTGTTTTACAGGAAACCACTCTCCATTGCTTTTTACTGCGCCGGGCCATAATCCTGCCTCACCAAGTCCAAGTAGCCCTCGAACTATTGACAATGAAACTACACCTCTTGCCAACGCGTGTAGAGCAGCCGCAGCAGACCATACTACGATAGATACAACAAACCCCAGTCTGGTGCCTATTTGGTCATATAATCTACCTGATAAAAATTTACTTGCAGCATAGGTAATCATGAAGATATTAAGCATTAATGCATAATCAGAATTATCCATTCCTAGATCTTCACCCATTTGAGGCCATAGTAGAGCAAAGGCTGTTCTGTCTATATAATTTATTACGGTAGCAATAAAGATTAGCCCAATAATCCACCATCTTAATCCTTTTACTTTCATGTTATTTAGTTCTATTATCTCGAGTATGGACAAAGATGTAGATTTTCAGAAATCTAAAAAACTGACCACTTATTATTATATTTCCCTCCAGGTTATTGATTGGGTAGAAGTAAAGTGTGCAAATTTATTTCTACCGTTTTTTAGAGCTACACTATACGTTGTAGCAGTATCGATATAATTCTTTAAAATGTTCTTTCATTTTTTGTTTTGCCAATTGCGGATCTTGTGCTTTTATGGCGTCATAAATATGCGTATGCTCCTCAATTCCCAATTGCGCCAAAGTATCGTCACAAACATGATATTTTTTGAAATTGGTAATGATCTCTGGTGTAATAATGAGCATAAATGTATTCATGGTACTATTTCCAGAGGCTTTTGCTATGGCCAAATGAAACAGCAAGTCTTCTTGAACAGCATCCGCTCCATCTAGCACTTTTTTCGAATACGCATCGAGTGCTTCTTTCATTTGTTTTAGATCTTCATCTGTTCTACGCAGCGCAGCTAGTCGCGCTGTTTTTAACTCTAGCAAAATTCTAGTTTCAACGAGCGATTTAAAATCGGGATCTTCAAGGCGTAAAATATCCTCGATCATACCATTCATGGCAATAACACCAATATCTGCAACGAAAGTACCACTTTGAGGGATCGAGTTTAGCAAGCCATAGAATTCGAGCGTATGTATAGCTTCGCGAATAGTGCTTCTGGTAACTTCAAACTTTTCAGAAAGTGTTCTTTCTGAAGGCAATTTGTCTCCGGGCTCCAAATTCTTATAATTAATCAAATCTCTGATTTTCATAATTACTTGCTTTTGAAGCGAGTGGTTTTCATTTACAGTAAGAATGTCTAATTTCATAAACTTAGTATTCAACAAATGGTTAGCCAAAAAGAATTTTTTAAAGTTAAATAATTCCTTTACAAATGAGTAACATCTTAACTCTTTATGACAATTTTAATCTGCCTTTTAAGGGAAAATATGGTTCTATCTTTTTTCAATTAGTATCCAGAATTTTGAGTAATCACACCATCGCTGGCAAGAATTTCTGAAATTGGAATTGGAAACAAATAATAATTCGGATTAATTGTTTCTCCCATTTCCGCATCAACGGTTCCAGTTCTAACTAAATCAAACCATCTTTGGCCTTCAAAGGCCAGCTCTAGTCTTCTTTCTTTTTGAATGGCTTGTCTCACCAATACTTGTGTGTTGAGCACAGCATGATCAAGAACTGCTAATCCAGCTCTCGTTCGAATTGGGTCCAACAGATCAAGTACACTCTCTGGTGAGGTGCCATTTTCATTTAAAGTTTCAGCATATAACAGCATAATATCTGCTAATCTCAGCTCTATCCAATCGTGATCAGGACCTCCTTCTTGTGGGTATTTTGGTGATCTTAAAGCTGCTTCATCAATAGTTACCGCTCTTCTTAAATCGTTAGGACTTGCATCAAAGGCAGCAATTAGATCGGTATCCAATGGCTCAACCGCTTTTGTATCTTGTCCTAGAAACCATTCCCAAAACCCTGAAAAGGCGTATTCATCTGCTATAGAACTCGATACTTGTGTTGCAAAAATGATTTCTGAGTTCAGATCAGTAACAAAGATATCAGCAAAGTTGGGTTGTAAGCTAATGCCTGCCGCAGCAGATCCGTTTACTACAGCTGCAAGATGCGGTTCTGCGCTACTGAAGTTACCCATATGCACATATACTTTTCCTAGTAAACTTTGTGCGGCAAGTTTTGATGCTCTTCCATTTGCATTGGTTATACCTAAAGCACTTATGGCAGCTTGAAGATCTGGTATAATAATATTGTTATAAATATCTGCGGCTGGTTGTCTTGTTAAGTCGAACGTAGGGATGTCGTCTATGTTTGGTGTAGTTAAAATTACACTAACATCTCCAAACGATTGTACAAGTTTAAAATACGACAATGCTCTTAAAAACTGAGCTTCTCCTATTTGAGTAGCGTCTGATGAATTTTCAATTACGTTATTTGCGCTTAATATAGATTTGTACAGTGCTGTGTAGAGCGGGCCAAAAAATTGATCTTCCATCACTGTTAATTCACTATTGAATCTATCAAATGCGGGATATGGTTCTTCGTCCATCAGCGCGTTATCTGCTCTAAAGTCACCCATTACAGCTATTGGTGTCACAGCGCCTAGTTGATAGTAATATGCTGCATTCAAAACGCCTTCGAAATCGGTCAAAGAATCTGAACTAGCAATGTTTGGTGGAAACTCATCCAAATCAGTACTACATGATATCGTTAAAAACAATGCTCCTAAAATTAATATATATACTTTTTTCATCTCTTCCTTAATTTAAAAATTAACATTAAAGCCAAACGTAAAGCTTCTAACAATAGGACTTGCGCCTACTTGTACCCCATAAGTGGTTGGTCCTAAGTAATCACTATTGGTGGTTTCTATACCCTCTGGGTTAAAAGAAGTATAATCATCACCCCATAAGTACAGCAAGTTCGTGGCTGCAACATAAAGCCTCGCCGAATTAACCCCAACTTTATTGATCCATTCTGGTTTAATGGTATACCCTATAGTAAGATTTCTCAACGCTACATAAGAGGCGTCTTGTATCTGCGCGTCTAGTTGATTTCTCGACTGCGTATAATGCTCACCATTATGATCGGCGATACCGTCATTGTCCGCATCAAAACTATCTCGTAATCTTCCACCAAATTCTGAATTATAATAAATAGGGTCAACGTTGAAAACGTCTCCTCCTTGGGCTCCTTGTAGTTGGAATGACATATCAAAATCTTTATAGCTCATCGAGCTATTTAAGCCCCAATAAAAATCGGGCGTGTTTTGTCCAATTTTTACTAAATCTCCGCCCTCCGCAACTGTTTTTGTACGATCAATTACTCCATCACCGTTTTGATCTTTTACATAGTATTCTGAACTATTAATGCCTATAGCTCGTGTAGGGTCAGTTATGTATACATCTTCAACTTTTCCAAGGGTTTCTAAGCCCCACATTTCGCCAATTTCTCCTCCTACATAATTTCTGAAGACAGGGCCTCTACCGCTTTGTCCGTATATTACCTGAGGTAATTCATCCAGACCACCTAGATCTGTAATTTCTGTTTTTACTGTAGATAGGTTAGCACTAACATCCCAATTGAAATTTTCCTTACGGACTGCGCTCACGGATAGCTCGAGCTCTAGACCAGAACTTCGCACATCACCAGAATTAAGTCTTATTGAGGTGGTTCCGAAGACTTCAGAAACACTTTGATTTATTAAAATGTCTTCAATGTCAGAGGTATAGTAATCTACACCCAATCGAATACGATTGTTTATAAAGCCTAAATCAATACCATAGTTGGTCTCAGTATTGGTTTGCCAAGTTAAATCTGAGTTTGCCACTTCAGATGGAATCAAAAATCCCGTCCCCAAAGCAGTTGGTTGAGGGTTTAATAAACTCAATGAACTGTAAGCCCCCAAATCGGAAGTTGTTCCTAACGATCCAGTACTAAATCTTGGTTTTAATAAGCTTAAGAATTTTAAGTTGTAAAACGATTCATTATGTACATTCCATCCTAAGGAAAGCGCTGGGAAGGTGTTGTATCTATTGTTAGCTCCGAAACGTGAATCACCATCTCTTCTCACTGATGCCGATACTAAATAACGGTCGTCATAAGCATAATTAATTCTGCCGAAAACGCTCCATCTCGAAATGGTTTCATCCCTTTCGGTAACGGTAATGTCTTCTGGCTCTAAGAGGTTATAATTTACAATATCACTAAAAGGTACATTTGTACCATTTAAAGAAGAACCTTTAAAATAGATCTTTTGAAATTCAATTCCAGCTACTGCAGATACATCGTGATTACCGAGTTCTTTAGCAAAATTTAAAGTCGTTTCACTTAAGGTAGAAGTTTGCTTAACATTGGTTTGGTCTAAAGCCGTCTGATTGCTACGTGCTCTCGAATCAAATTCAAGTCCTCTCCAGAAATAGTCTTTGGTATCTCTGAGATCACCCCCTAGTGTCGTTTTAATATTTAAACCATCTAGAATAGTGTACTGTAAATAAGTGTTTACGTTACCGAAATATGTTTTTTGGTATCGATCTGTATTATCAAGTTTTGTTGCGGGGCCTGAATCTCCTGTTCCTCCAATACCGTTACCGCTTCTTCCGTAATGCCAGTCTTGCGCTGTATCACCAGGCTGTAAAGTATAAATGCTATTATTAAAAGGTGCATCACCTCCTCGATAACCATCGTCAAATGCATCAAGTCCTAAATCCTGTGCTTGTTGATCTAACTGTTGAACGAATGCAATGGATGCGGCTGTATGATAAATAGGGCTAATACTATACGATCTTAAGAGATCTCTCTGGTCATGCCCTATAATGTCTCTATCGGCTGCAAATCCACTAAAACTTAGACCTGTTTTGAATTTATTTCCCAATTGAGCATCAACATTCAAACGAGCATTCAATCGTTCATAACCTTCAGTACGTACAATACCTTCAGTATTTTGATAACCTATGGAAGCAAAGTAATTTGCGTTGTCAGTTCCTCCACTATAGCTAAAATCATGATTTGTAGTATTACCATTCTGAAAAAGCCAATCTTCAACGGCTAAAACATCAGGCGCATTTTTATAAGCATTTATCTTATAACTTACAAAAGCTGGATCCAATTCAGAAACATCATAAGTACCATTAGCGATACCAGATTCTAGTTTATTAGCCCATTCCGAAGCTGTCATATTTATATTGTCTCGTAAGTATCTGCTGGATGTGCTATAGTATGTACTGTAGCTAAAACTTGGAGTACCTTTCTTTCCTTTTTTGGTTGTTACAAGAATAACACCATTGGCTCCCCTAGAACCGTAAATAGCAGCTGAAGCAGCGTCTTTTAACACCTCCACACTTTCAATGTCGTTCGGGTTGACAGTGGCTAAACTTCCTGAAATTGGATATCCGTCCACAACTATTAATGGATTTGAATTTCCATTAATAGAAGAAGCCGCTCTCACTTGAATTTTAGGATCTGCTCCGGGTGATCCATCCTGATTTTGAATTAATACACCCGCCAATTTACCCGCTAAGGCATCATCTACCCGTGTAGCTTGAATCGCGGCAAGATCATCGCCACCTACTTTAGCAACTGCACCTGTTAAATGGCTCTTTTTTCGAGTACCATAACCAACAACCACAACTTGATCTAAGGTGTTTGTGTCTTCTACCAAAGCAATATCAAGTGTTTTTTGATTGGTAATAGTGACTGTTTGCGGTAGATATCCTAAATAGGAAAATTTTAGTACATCGCCCGTTTTCACTTCAATTTGATAATTTCCATCAAAATCAGTTGCTGTACCCGTTGAGGTTCCTTCAATAACAATGTTTACTCCAAGAATAGGTATTTGATCTGTAGCAGAAGCTACATTACCTGTTAATAGGTAGTTGTCCTGAGCCACCATAATAATACCGCTGAAGAGCATTATTACTAAAGTGAGCGTTGCTTTTAATTTCATAAGTTAGCTGTTTAGATTATTACTTGGACTTTCAAATAATGATTACTTAAAACAACATTCAATGCATCAATAATAAATAGTTTTATTACTTTTACAATACATGTTTATTAAGTTATTACGTGTATTATTACTTCCCTCCAAGGAGTAATTAGTTAAAAGGATGGGTGTGCACCCGTCCTTTTTTTACTTAAAACAATGTGGTTTACCAAATTGGTTAACCAGACTGGTTTACCAAATATATTAACTTTTTGTTAACTTCCAAAGTTTATTGTAACTAAATAGTAGTTATTCCATAAAATCCTCACGAATTGGGCTGAATACGTCGATTAAAACCCCAGATTTCTTACAAATTGCACCATGTCGCACATGTGGAGGTATATAAAAAGCATCGCCCGCCTTCATGATTTTAGTTTCATCACCAATGGTTAATTCAAATTCACCACTTACCACATAGGTAACTTGAGAATGATAATGTTCGTGCATTGGGCCAATTCCACCCTCATCAAAATGGACATTGACTAACATGATCTTGTCGTCATACCCCATAATTTTACGTTTTACGCCTTCTCCCACTACTTCCCATGGGATCTCATCACCTAATATAAATTCTTTACTTGCTCCAAATGTTTTCATACTGATATATTATTTAAAAAGATAAGCACCAGTCCATTGATGCTCTATATTATTTATGGTTATTGTGTGTTTTGCATTTTCTGAGGCATCATTATTTGCCATAATAAAAGTTCTCGTTTCACCAGAGATCGTTGTGATTCGAATCGCCAGATAATCTTTTGTATCTAGAATAATTTTTACTTCGGAAATATTACTTTTCGCATTTTCTGAGAATTCAGATACAGCGTTATAGCGACCGTGTGATTCAATGGTGGATACAAAGACGGTGTTTTTAGTATTTTTTCGTCTGAAAATAATAGACGCATCTCTTCTTAAATTGAAATCTGGATCGTTGGCGCCTATTCGTGTAAATATAAGGTCATCTGTTTTTTCAGTTGCTGAAGTAAGGGTATAAAATCGCCCGTTATTCAGCCATGATAGTTTGCTGTTTTCTTCGGAAGGGCTGCCTAGTCCTTCCAAATACAAATGCTGATAACCGTTTTTAGTACCAAGTGCTTCAAGGCTTTTCGGACTTTTATACTCAAAATTTGTAGCCAGCACTTGCCCCATAAAATAATAAGGAAGATCGTATTGATTGGCAGCATTTGATGTCAGCCTCATAATGTCTAGCACATAGGGCTTTTCAAAGTTTTCATCTGAAATAATTGCCATGGTGCGATGCATCTCAGTACCAGGGTACGCTGCGTTGTCTTTAGCGCTTATAATTTGTATTGAGTCATTATTGCTGTCGAACAGGTATAATATGGAATGATGTTTACTTCCTATTTCATATTTTCCTTTAAAGTGGGACGCTTCATTGATCGTCACGGTATTATGCGCAATACTTTGTTTTGCCCACGTGCTATTTTCCTTTAAATAATTACCGCCTCCTTTTTGTTCAATATTAACAAAGCGAGCCATCCCATAATCTTGAATGATCTCATCACCATGTTCATAAAGTGAAAATGATAGCTTGTCATAGTGACCATGGCTAAGACCTTGCGCCGAATACTTAAAAACCAAAGAAAAGTCGTCGTTACCTTGTCTTAAAATACCAAGACCTCCTTGTTTGCCATTAGAACCATCCATGAGGTTTATAGATTCCTTTTTAAATGGTTTTGAAGCTCCGTTTTTGACTCCGAGCGCCACAGACAAGCCTGTATCATCTAAAAGGACGCGACCTTGTTTTTCGGCAATGCTTAAAAGTTGAGGATCATTTCCACCGTAATAGTAAGCAATATCAACCGCTGTTACTAACTCTCTTGAATAATACGACATCCCTTTTTGAGCATCGTTCAGTGGGAAAAATTCGCCATCTGCATCGGTAAGGTTGAGTAAGGTGTGAACAGATTTTAGTAAAACGCTATCCTTATGTTCAAATATTTTAAGTTCAGGTTTTACATTTTGAAGTCCTTCAGCAAAGATCAAAAATGGATACATAGCGTATCGTTGATAATAGGGTCCTTCGGTATAGTAGCCGTCTGGAGAAAAGGGTTCTTCCAAATTCGCTAAAAATCCAGCTTTACCATCTTTGTTTTTTATAAATCCACCGTCGTTGTCTTTTGCATTGATGTCTAAGCCATCGTTCTCAATTCCGTACAATGCACGATTAATCAAGACTTCATCTTTCATCACCAATCCGATCATTCCCACGGCTGCATTTCCCCAGGTACTATGGTTGTGCACTCGGTTGTAAAATTGTGGATTTTCTATTGAGATATAATCGGCAAAGGGTCTAAATAGGTTGGTCTCTAACTTTTCGCGTTCTTCCGCAGTTAAAAAGTTATAGACACAATCATATGCCTGACTTACATAAACCAACCAATTAGAATCGTTTAAGCACTGCCAAAATAGCTTTCCTCTTGCATACGATCTCGTTTGGGGATGTACGGGTAGCGTTTTGTACATTGACTCGTATTGCAACAACATATTGCGAACATATACAGCGTATTTTTCATCGTCTAAGATTTGATAGAGTACGCCAGCTTTCTGTAATATTAAGAAGTTGCGTTTATGGCGTTCGTGGGTGTAGCCTCCAGAGAAATCTTTCGGTAGCGGCGTGTCAATTCCTAACGCGATCTCTGCGTCAACTTCTTCCTTTACGGTTTGAAGGGCATTATCAAAAAGGGGAATGCGTCCCAATTGACTTTTGATCTTCTCAACCCCAGCTTGTGTTAATATAAGAGAAGGGTGTTCATTATCTCCAATTTTTGAATCACTGGAAGAAGATGACGTGTCTTTTTGAATACAAGAAATAGTAATGAAGAAGAACATTACTATAATCGAAGTGGTCTTTACCCTCTTAACGTTTTTCATTATAGTTTTTTTGAAATCACACCGAGGTCTAAACCATCTGTTCCTTTACCCGATAAGTTTGAGTTTGGCATTAAGAAAGGAGTGCCCTCATTGAATTCTGGTTCAAGATCCCATTCGTTTTCAACAGTATATTTCTGGTCGCCAGTGACTTCCATTTTATCTGTATCATAAAAATCGTTGTTTAAGATAGTAACGATGGGTTCACCCACAACCAAGTGCGTTTTAAGTCCTTTGGTTTTGTTTAGAATGTTGTTCTGAATTTCTATCACTTGAACACCATATAAAGAAATTGCTGCGTTGTATTTATTACGTTGATCAAAGCCTACATTATTAAAGGTACAATGATCCATTTCTAAAAAGGGTCCGAAGGTACTTTCATCTTTTCCACCTCTGTGCAAACGCAAAGCGGCGCCGCCAATATCTTCGTAGTTGTTATTTTTCATTATTACATATTCGGCGTTGTAAATTCCAATGTCATCTGTTTCTCTATCAAGCGCAATTACATGACCACTTACCGTTTTAAAATTGGAGTTTTTAATACTGATGGTGTCTGCAAACGTATTTTTATATACTCTAAAAACGTCAAAGGAATGATTCACATCGAGATTTACAAAGTCACAGTCGTCAACAAATAATTTGTAATTCTTATTCATGGAGTATTTACTTGTGGTTACAACAGAGTTACCAGTTCTGTCAGGACAAGCTTCGCCATCGAACCGGATACCTTCAAGAGATAAGCTTCCGCCGTTTTGAATTTCAAAAAGTGCTTTCTTTTCAAATAGAATTGTTGGTTTTTCTTCGGAATTGGATACAAAACTTAATGCGTGTTTGACAGGAATTGATTTTGAAAGGGAATAAGTTTCCGAAGGCGTTAATTCAATAATATCGCCAGCCGAAGATCCAACTACTGCATCATAAATTGTATTTAATCCCGCTTCGACCTTTATTGTTTTTCCAGAATTTAAGGTCGGTGAGGCTTGATCCTTTGCGTACCATGATACTCCTGTTTCTTCCTTGGTAAGAATGGTTTCCGGTAGTAACGCGCCTGTATTTGAAGGAGCGTCATTGGGCACAAGCAATCCGGCGTTATTTTTAACGAGTGTTAATTTTTGTTTTTTAAAGCCCGCAGGTGCTATGGGAACAATATTTTCACTTAAGACATTATTGTTAAAGGCTATTCCGTTTATATCATCATATACTGTAAAAAGATTGTCTTTGCTTTCATTGTAAAAAATATTGTTTTCCATCAATGAATTTACTGGGGGCGCATTTCTTTCTGCATCGGCTCCAGCACAAAGTTGTATATGGTCGCAATTAATAAAAGTATTATTTTTTACCACGGCATCTTTTGCCTGATCGTAGCGATTGATGGGTGAATTATAAATACCATTCATGATAACAAATGCACCTCTAAATCTATATCCAGTTAAACCAATTGCATAATTATTGGTTACGGTTTGCTCACCATTAATGATGCGAATTCCGCCTGTATTAGGTTTATTGTTTCCTATAAAGATATTACCATCAACCAATGTTCTATTTCCATGTCGCATGGTTAAGGTTCCAGTACATTCATAAAAGACATTATTTTTATATGTGTTTTCACACGACTTGTTCGAAATGATTTCGTGCTCTCCGTTACAGCGATCAAAATAATTAGATTCTACCATGGTATTGGAGTTCGTTCTTGAAAAATGGCTTGTACCAATTCGTAGTGTTTCACCGCCATTGGAGCCTAAATTTTGACGTGGACCGAAATAATTATGGTCAATTCGATTGTTGTTTTCTTGGCTTTCTTCAGTGTTAAGACGAACAATCATGGTAACACCTCTATTTTTTTTACCTTCTAAATGATTGTGATCAATGCGGTTATTCTTACCGTAGATCGCTACCCAAGTATCAGGTTCGTGGCGTTCAGGATTGCTAAAATTGTCGATAACGCATTCAGTTAAGCGGCAATTATTTGAAAGCGTTTCATTATCTTTTTTGAAGGTAATAACTTCGTTTGTTGGGGTAAAACCGTTTTTAAAAACAAGTCCCTTAACGATTAGATGATTTCCAGCAATGCGTAGATTTGAAGCACCTTCCAAAGTAACTTTGCCTTTATCTTCTACCGTTAAAGTAATAGGTGTTTCGGCGGTTCCATTAGCCTCAAAAAGAAGTTCGGTATCTTTCCACACGCCGTTTTTTAAGATAATTATATCTCCAGGAACTGCATTGGCAATGGCTTGATCAAATTCGACTATGTCCTTTACGTATATACCCTCTTTCGACTCGGTCTTACAGGAAACAAAGGTTAAAACAAGGGATACAAAGAAAACAACAAAAGATTTTAAAGACATAGTCGACTGATATAAATGGTTAGGTTATGGTGATTTTTTTATAAACTGGTTAACCAGATTGGTTTACCAAATATAAAAATATTAACCTACCGTACAAATTTTAGCGACTATTCTTTTTGATATTGAGTAATTTCTACTCGTTTTTGCTCGATTTTTTCGTCAATATTTTGAGGAGTAATCCATTGACTAAAATCATCTTGTTTTCCTTCTAAGACTATATCCATCATTCGATCTCCAATTATTGTACGGAAGTGAGATGTCTCATAATAATAAAAATTGTCTGTTGTAATTTCATTGATTCCACTAAAGTCCCAATAAGAGGTTAGATTAGATAAACCCTTTAAAAAATTATAATAGGCTTCTTGGTCTTGTCTTAAAAAG